>Ga0134122_10003034_pt1 | contig 12384 bp, 11 predicted proteins | sample KB302_FD_96461 | JGI IMG/M metagenome (GOLD analysis project Ga0134122, IMG submission 96461) | Terrestrial soil microbial communities without Nitrogen fertilizer from Kellogg Biological Station, Michigan, USA - KB3-0-2 | ecosystem: Environmental > Terrestrial > Soil > Unclassified ...
GAGCGGGACACCGGGCGATTTAAGCTTCACCGACTTCGACATCTTCGCCGGCAGCACGGGCCTGGGCGTGACCGGCACCGGCTCGTTCACCGGAGCGGCCGGCACGCAGGTGACGGTGGGCGCCGGCGTGGCCACGATCTCCTCGACGGGCGGGCCAGCGGCCGACCTTTCGTCGATGACCGCCAACCTGCCGATCAACACTTTGACCAGCACCAGCAGCGCGACGACAGGCGTGTCGTTGGTCAGCGTCCCCGGCACCTTCTCGGCGGGCTCGGGGAGCTCGATCACGAACGCCACGGGCACCGACTTCAACATCAGTGGCAGCAACGCGACGGTGACCTACAACGGCACGATCACGGACGATGTCGGCCAGCTCGTCTCGATCGCCAGCACGACCGGCGGCACCAAGAGCTTTACGGGCGCCATCAGCGACGGCCCGACCGCCAACACCGGCAGCGGGATCGCGCTCACCAGTAACACCGGCGCGACGATCCGCTTCTCGGGTGGATTGGCGCTCTCGACCGGCTCGAATGCGGCCTTCACCGCCACCGGCCCCGGACCACTAGCCACGAGTGGCGGCACGGTCGAGGTCTGCGACGAGAACCCGTGCAACCCGGGTGCAACCGGGGCAACGGTCAACCAGATCACGACCACGACGGGCACGGCGCTGAACGTGGCGAACACCACGATCGGTTCAAACAACCTGGAATTCCGGAGCATCTCGGCCGGCACGGCGGCGAGCGGTCCGACGAACGGGATCTTGCTGAACAACACGAGCTCGTCGGGTGGGTTGAAGGTGAAGGGTACCGGCTCCGCAGGCTCGGGTGGCACGATTCAGAAGACCACCGGAACCGGCGTCTCCCTAACCGACACAGGCAAGGTCGGCCTCGCCTACATGATCGTCCAGAACAGCGGTGACGACGGCATCTTTGGGCTCCGCGTCGCGGACTTCACCCTCGATAACACGAGTGTCCTCACCAACGGCAACAGCACCCTCGACGAGGGACTCGAATTCGGCAATCCGTCCGGCAATGAAGTCGGCGTATCCGGCACCGTCTCGATCACCAATTGCACCTTCAGCGCGAACTCGCACAACAACTTCAAGCTCCGCAACGGGGCCGGCAACCTCGCTTCCTTCACCGTCACCAACAGCAGCTTCAACAACATGGCGGCGCTTCCGAACGGCGCCAACTCATTCATCTTCGAGACGACGAACACGGCAACCGTCACGACCGCCTCTATCACCGGTTCCACTTTCGCCAACAACGGGAACGGCGCCGCGGCCGGTTCCGACTATCGCGCCTTGCAGGTCACTGCTCACGGGGATACGGGCACCGGGAACAGCTCAACGATTTCCGACTTCACGGTGTCGGGGAACACGTTCACCAACAATGGGCTCCACGCGGCGTTCGAGGTCGACACTGCGGCCAACCTCCAGTTCAAGATGATCAACAACCTGAACATGACCGGTGCGTCTCCCAGCCATGCCATTCACGTTGGGGTTTCTTCTCAGACCACGGGGGGCGTCCTCCAGGGGCGGATCCAGGGAAACACCATCGGGAACGCCGGGGTGGCTGGCTCGGGCTCTACAGCGGGTACCGGCATCAACGTGCTGGTTCAAGGCAGGACGCAAGCGATCATGCTCATTGACGGCAACGTCATCCGCCAGACGCATCAGGCGCACGGGATCAACGTCGAGTCCCGCGGACCCACTATCTCAGGCCAGCCGCTCTCACAAAGCGACGTCACGGTTACCAACAACGATGTCGTACCAAACGACATCACCGGATTCCCTGCCGCGGCTATCTACGTCGTGGCCGACAGCCAGGGCGGCTCGCCGGTCCGGCTGCGGGCAGACATCCGGAACAACACCGTGCCTGCCGGAGCCGCGGTCGACCTCTATCCGTCGTACCTCATCTTCGACGAAGTGGCAGCCGCCGCAGAGGCCCAGCTCATCGACACCGCGCCAGCCAGCGCGACCTGCGACGCGCAACTCGACAGCACGAACACCGGCAGCGCCACCGCCGGCGCGGGTTGCGCTTTGATCGCGGGGCCGATCAGTACGCCTCCGTAGTTGAGTGAAAGGAGCATTAAGGGAGTCCAATAGCCGGGGCAAGAGCCCAGGCCTAAATGGGGAAGGAGGAGGACGACGATGGCAGAACCATTCCTGAGCGAGATCAGGATCATGAGTTTTGTGTTTGCCCCGAAAGGATGGGCGCTGTGCAACGGACAACTGCTGCCCATTAACCAGAACCAGGGACTGTTCTCGCTGCTGGGTACGACCTTTGGCGGGGACGGCCGGGTGAACTTCGCGCTTCCTGACCTGCGCGGGAGAACGCCGATTCACGTAGGGAGCGGCCATACGCTGGGAGAGAAGGGAGGCGAGCAGGCGCATACGTTGAGCATCGCCGAGCTCCCGACCCATACTCACGTCCTCAACGCCTCGTCAAACGACGGTTCGCAAGTGGTCCCGGCCGGGGGCTATCTGGCCAAGGCAGCGCCTGCGAACCCGTACCTCGCGCCTGCGAACCTGGCAGCCATGAATACGGCGTCGGTCGCCAACGTCGGTGGCAGCCAAGCGCACCTCAATATGCAGCCGTTCTTGACCCTCAGTCTCTGTATTGCCCTGCAGGGCATCTTCCCCAGCCCAACCTAAGGAGAAGCTAGATGGCGCAACCTTACGTCGGTGAGATCCGAATGTTCGCCGGAAATTTCGCTCCCGCCGGTTGGATGTTCTGTGAAGGGCAGCTTCTCCCAATCTCTGAAAACGAGACGCTGTTTCAACTGATCGGGACAACCTACGGCGGCGATGGGGAGTCGACCTTTGCGCTTCCGGACCTGCGGGGCCGGATTCCGATCCATCAGGGGAACGGATTTATCCTGGCGGAGACGGGGGGTGCGGAGGAAATCACGTTGACTGTGCAGCAGATCGCGGCCCACAGCCATCCGTTGCTTTGCGCGAACGCCATCGGTGGCGATCCCGCTCCGCAGAACAACCTGCTGGCGGAGACGACCGTAGTATCGATGTACCAGTCCGGAGCGGCAAATTCGGCGATGGCCGCCGGATCGATCTCTCCCACCGGTGGAAGCCAACCACACACGAACTTCCAACCTTATCTGTGCGTAGACTTCATCATTTCACTGTTCGGGATCTTCCCGTCGCCGACCTAGGAGGGAGACATGGCCGATCCGTTTGTCGCCGAGATTCGTATCTTTCCCTTCAACTTCGCGCCAAGGGGTTGGGCATGGTGTGACGGACAGCTCCTGCCACTGAGCCAGAACACCGCGCTTTTTTCCCTGCTCGGTACTACCTATGGCGGAGACGGCAAGAGTAACTTCGCTCTCCCGGATCTCCAGGGTCGTGCTCCGATGCATCCCGGCCAAGGGCCTGGTCTCTCCCTGCACGACTTGGGAGAGACGGGTGGCAGCGAGACCGTGACCCTTCTGGAATCCGAGATTCCGGCCCACAGCCACGCACTGATGTCTCAGGGAGCAGCCGGCAACCGGACTAACCCGGTTGGAAACTCGATCGCGCGCGTTGCAGGCGCGACGCCTTACCTGCCGGCTTCACCAACACCGCCACTGGTGAGTATGTCTGACCAAGCTCTGCCTCCCGCCGGCGGCGACCAGCCGCACAACAACCTCCAGCCGTACCTGACCTTCTACTTCTGCATCGCGCTCCAAGGCGTCTTCCCGCCCAGGACTTAGAAGACTCCCGCGGCGTGTCCCGGCTCCAACCGGGCGCGCCGCTTTGATGCGTTGTTTTGAATATGTATTGGAGGGGATGAGTTATGAAAGGCGCGAAGGAGGAGGTTCCTTCCCCCAGGCCGCTCCTGCGGCGGCGCGATTTCCTGGCTTTGAGCTCGGCCGGTTTGCTGGTTCCTCTGGTCGGAGATCTCGCCTGGGCTCAAACTCCGGGTGGAAACGAGGCCGCGGGCCGGCCGCTTTCGGCCGGCTACATCGAGGGGAGCGAGGTCTTCCGCGATCTGCACCGGCTGCCGAAGAGGGTCCGGCGGCCCTTGTCCGTAACGACCGAGAGCGAGACGGCCGAGGCCTCGCCTGTGGTGGTGCCCGCAGCCAGCCTCTTCCAGGGCGACACGTCGCTGCCGGGCCGGCCGTTGCGCATCCGTATCGACGGCCTGTATCCGCCCCAGGCTCTGGAGCCCAAGCTCTGGAACAAGCTTCCCCTGGCCATGGACCTCGAGGTGCTGTTCCCCTCGCCCGATCCGGCCTTCCCGCAGCCGTTGCGCTTCTTTGCCTGGAGCTTCCGCCGGCGGCCGGGATGGAATCCGAGCCCGCCCGTCGCGTTCCGGTTCCCGCTCGACTGGCAGGCGCTGCCGCAGCTCGTCCTGCGGGTGCGCCCGGCGGCCGGCGAGCCGCTCGTCCTGCGGACGAAATTCACCCTCGACGACGAGCCGGGCCGGCCGCGGCTGCGGCGCGGCGTCTACCTCTTCGGAGCTGCGCCGGGGGTGTGGGACCGGGAGATCAGCCTCGCGGACCTCGCCAAGTGGGCTCCCGCCGAGCTGGCGTCGGTCCTCGTCTCCATGGAGCCCGAGAAGGAGGAGACGTAGGCGTGCCGGACTCGCGAGTCTCGTTCCGGCCGATCACGCCGGACGACATGGAGCTCCTCTTCCGGATCTACCGCAGTACCCGCGAGGAGGAGCTGGCGCTGGTGGTGGACTGGAGCGACGAGCAGAAGGACGCCTTCGTCCGCCAGCAGTTCAACGCCCAGCACGCCTGGTATCAGGAGCACTACCTCGGAGCGGAATTCCAGGTAATCCTGGTGGATGGCGTCCCCGCCGGCCGGCTCTACGTCCACCGCCGGCCGGCGGAGATCCGGCTGGTGGACATCGCCTTCCTGCCGGAGCATCGCAACGGCGGGCTCGGCACCTCGATCCTGCGCGATCTGCTGGCCGAGGGCGAGGCGGCCGGCAAGCCGGTGACGATCCACGTGGAGGTCTACAACCCCGCCATGCGGCTCTATGAACGGTTGGGATTCCGGCCGATCGAGGAGCGGGGTCCTTATCTGCTGATGGAGTGGCGGCCGTCCGCCCTCAGTTGAAGACCGCCTCGTAGCGCATGCCCTGCGCGTCCGGCCCGATGGGGACGAGGAAGATCTCGAGCTCTCCCAGGCGGTCGTGCTCCATTCGATAGATGCTCTGCGGCAGCACCGGGGGGTAGGGTCCGCGGAAGTAGGCGGAGAACGGCTGCTGGCGCGGCCCTGGATGCTCCTCGTGCCGGGCAACCTCGAAGAGCTCCACTTGCAGAGGGCTCTCGCCACCGAAGTGGATACGGAAGAGAGTCCCCAGATGCGCCTCGAACGAGGCCGCCCTCAGATCCTGCAGCATGATCGAGCCTCCGTGCCGGGTCGGCGGCTACTCTAGATCATCGCCGCAGGAAAATCGACCCGCAGGCTCGCAAAAAAGAAAACCCTAGGCGATCCGGCGAGAAAGATTTACCACGCGGGGGGTTGCCCGGCCACGTCCGGGATGGGACAACCGCCCTACCAACGGTCGCCGCCGTCGCCGCCGCCGTAGCCCTGACTGCGGGAGCCGGCCGGGGCGCGGTTCTCGCGCGGGCGCGCCTCGTTGACGTTGATCTTGCGGCCCATCAGGTCCCGGCCGTTCAAGTTGCTGATCGCGGCCTCGGCCTCCGAGCGCTCCGGCATCTCCAGGAAACCAAACCCTTTCGACTGTCCGGTGACCTTGTCTTTGATGATGGTGCAGGAGGAGACACTTCCGAATTCCTCGAAGGCCGCCCGCAACGCATCTTCCGTAAGCCGATAGGATAGGTTCCCCACGTACAGATTCATCGCATTCTCCTTTGGCATGGTTCGCAGGCATTCCTACAAGCAAAACTTCTGCCTGCCCGCTACTCCCTCCCATTATAGGGGTTGTCCGCGCGGTCGCGTGTAGGGGCGGCCCTATGTGGCCGCCCTGTTTTACCTGTTCCCGAGGTGCCCCGCGGAGAAGGGCGGCCACACAGGGCCGCCCCTACAGCTTCATCCCAGGGTCGGATATAGCTGGCGGTAGCTGTCCGCCAGCACCAGGATGCGCTTGACGTAGCTGCGCGACTCGTCGAGGTCCAGGGTCTCCACGAAGTCGTCGAGCTGCACGTGCGGTCCGGACTCCCGCCAGAGGCGCTGGATGCGGTTCGGTCCGCCGTTGTAGCTGACGAGGGCGAGCTCGACGTTGCCGTCGAAGCGGTCGAGCAACTCTCGAAGGTAGGCGGAGCCGAGACGGACGCTCAAGTCCGGCTCGTAGAGACGCTCCGGCCGGTAGGAGACGCCGACCTTGCGCGACACCTCGCGCGCCGTCAGCGGCATGAGCTGCATCAGGCCGCGCGCGCCCACGGGACTGGTGGCGCGCGGGTCGAAGGCGCTCTCCTGGCGGATGACGCCGGCGATCAGATGGCCGGGCACGCCGTTCTCCCTGGCGCTGGTCCGTATCTGGTCGCCGTAGTCGAGCGGATAGTAGGCGAGGAGGACCTCCACCGGCACGGTCGCCTGATACGGCCCGCCCAGGGCCGGGAAAGCCTCGCGCAGCAGCACGAGCCCGGCCCGCTGCTCCCCCTTGCGGCAGAGGATGAGCCCCTTGAGGGCGAGCACGTCGCGGCGGTCCGCCCGGCCGGCGATCAGCTCGATCTCGCGGCTGGCGAGGTCGTCCAGGCCGAGGTCGGTGAGCATCTTGGCGCGCCGCAGCTCCGGCTCCGCCGGCCAGACCGCAGCCGGCGCTTGAGCCAATGCCGTGCCCTCCGTCTGCGGGATCTCCCCCAGGCGTCCGAGGGCCTGACGGGAGTAGAAGTCGCTGGTGTCCGAGGACGCCACCAGGTCGCGGTAGAGCTCGCGTGCCCGTTCCGGCTGATGGAGATCCTCGAAGGCCCGGGCCTTCCAGTAGCGCCCGCGCTGCGCGTCGCCGGCATCGGGATAGATCTCCGCGAGCTCGGTCCAGTAGCCCACGGCGCCCGAAGTGTTGCCGCCCTGGTACTCCCGCCAGCCGCGCTCCCAGAGATCGAAGGCGCCGGTCTGGTCGGCGGGATCGATGCGCCGCAGCAGGCGCAGGGTGTCCTTGGCCGGCGCGAAGAGGCCGGCGTCCAGGAAATCGGCGTAGAGGCGCCGCAGGGAATCTCTGGAGAGCTGCGGCGTGGCCTGCGAGCGCGCGAGCTTGGCGAGGTAGACCGCCGCGGCTTCCGGCTCGCCTGACTCGGCCGTGGCCAGGACGCGCGCCCATTCGAGCGCGGCGTGCTCGCCGGGGTCCGCGGGCCTGAGCGCGCTCAGCTCTGCCAGCGCCTCCCGGCCCGCTCCGCCCTGGGTGAGGGCTCTCGCCTTCAGCAGGTGCCACTGGAAGCCGCGCAGCGCCGCGGGGATCTCCTCCAGCGTGCTGAGCGTCGCCCGGGTGCTGTCGCCGTCGAGGAAGGACTGCGCGCGGCGCAGGATCTCCTGCGGCGAGAGGATCCGGCTCCAGTCGAGGTCGCCGTCGAGCGCGCGGAACCTGCGGACCACCTGGACGGCCTCGGCGGAGAGAGGGTCGGCGATGAGCACGCGGCGGCCGGCCTCGCGCTGGACTGCCTCGTCGTCGAGCTGGCCGCCGATCCGCCAGGCGAGGCTGTTCAGCTCCTCGGCGGCCTCGCCGTCGAGCCCCGCCTTGCGGGCTTGCGCGATGAGGTCGAGGGCCAGTTGCGGCCGGTCGCCGCCGGCGGCCAGCTTCGCGGACTCGACGAAAGCCAGCGGCCGGAGCGGCGACGCGGGGTAGTCGCCGATCAGGCTGGCATAGGTGGCGCGGGCGAGGTCCCGCTCGCCGCGCCCGGCGGCGCAATGGGCCAGCAGGTAGAGGCGCCAGTCTTCGACCGGCCCGCCGGGAGCGGAGGCGGTCGAGAGGAGCCGCTCGGCGAGCTCGGCGTCGCCGGCTTCATGAGCGTAGAGCCCCGCCACGACCCGCGCCTGCGCCGCCTGGTCCGGATGCTTGGCCGCGACCTCGTCAAGCTTCTGGCGCGCTGTTTGCAAGTCTTCATGTCGCAGGGCCGTGGCGGCCTCGGCGTAGAGATTTTGGGGGAGAGAGGGATACTGCCGCCAGGCCCCCTCCGGCTTGATCACCAACGAGGAGACGGGCTCCGGGGAACTGATCAGGACCGAAACGGTAACCAGAGATGAGAGGATGAGGACGGAAACGACGACGAGACGGGCTTTGAACGTCTTCATGGGAGAATTGAACCTCCGGACCGAGTAAGGGTTGCGCCGCACAGTTGTAAAAACATCCCAGGGCCGCCCTAAGCCCAGGGCCTTATTCGTGGTCGGGTCGGGGTTTCCCCAACTTCCCAGTTAACCCTTAGTATGCGGGTTACATTCCGGTTCGTCTATCTTTTTTGTACGAAATTCGTTCTTCGCGCCCGGTTTGCGCCAGCCGGCGAGCGAGATTTGTAAGATCTACCCAAAAACGCGTGCTAGCATCGCTCCATGTCGATTCTAGAGCTGCTGGGTTTCCGCCAAGGAGGGCCGCGTGTCGGGGTTGGTGATACGGAGACGGTGCGCAAGATCGTCGCCGAGCTGGACTCGCTGCCGCCGGAGACGGCACGCTATCTCGCCGCCTTCGCGTTCACCCTCGCTCGGGTGGCCAACGCGGACCTCGACATCAGCCTGGAAGAAACGGCGCGGATGGAGCAGATCCTCCAGGCCCTGGGAAATCTCTCGGCCGAGGAGGCCCGTCTGGCCGTGGATCTCTCCAAGACCCAGCACCAGCTGGCGGGCGGCACCGAGAGCTTTCTGGTGACGCGGGAGCTGCGGGAGATCGCGACGCGAGAGCAGTGCCGTGAACTGCTCGACTGCCTGTTCGCCGTTTCGGCGGCGGACGACTCGATCTCGGGCGTCGAGGAAGCGCAGATCCGCCAGATCGCCAGCGAGCTGGGTTTCAGCCCGAGTGAGCTCTCCGCCGTCCGCGCCGCCTGGGCCGGCAAGCGGGAGATCCTGAAGGGCTTCGGCAACAGGGTGTGAGAGGAGAGGTCGTCTATGGTACGTCGTCGGAATCGCGAAGGTCGGGCGGCCGCGGGGTGCTTCCTGCGGGTGCTGCTGGTGGTGGCTCTGATCGTCATCCTCATCTTGGCGTTTGCCGGTTTCTATGCGGGCGCCACGCCGAAGGTCACGGTGAAGGCGGAGCGGCCGGGGATCGGCCGCAGGACGCCGGTCCAGATCCGGATCGAGGACCCGCAGCGGGTCGAGAAGGTCCGGGTCGAGGTGGTCCAGAACGCTGACGTCAAGCCGGTGACGGAGAAGGCGTTCGAGCCGCGGCCGGCGTGGAAGGTCTGGGGCGGACCGCCGCCGGCCGAGCTGACGGCCGAGGTGGGAACCGAGACCGTCAAGGGACTGCGCGCGGGCGAGGCCACGGTGCGGGTCACCGCCGAGCGGGCGGGATCGATCTTCCGCCATCCGGACCCGGTGGTGCAGGAGATCAGGCTGCCGGTGCGCTTGGCGCCGCCGACGCTCCAGATCGTCTCGAGCTTCCACTACATCAACCAGGGCGGCTGCGAGGCCGTGGTCTACCGGGTGGGCGAGGGCGCGGTGCGCGACGGCGTCCGCTCTTTCGGCTGGTGGTTCCCGAGCTTCCCGATGGCGGGTCCCGACAAACAGCTCCGCTTCGCCTTTTTCGCCGTGCCCTACGACCAGGCGGACGGCTCCGACGTGCGGCTCATCGCCGAGGACGAGGTGGGAAACCGCGCCGAGGCCGCCGTCATCGACAAATTCACGCCGCGGCCGATGTCGACGGACACCATCCAGGTCACCGACGCCTTCATGAACAAGGTCGTGCCGGAGATCCTCTCGCAATCCCCCGAGGTCTCGGACCAGGGGGACCTGCTCAAGAATTACCTCGAGATCAACCGCGAGCTGCGCAAGAAGAATGCCCGGACGCTGAAGGAGCTGGGCCAGAAGTCGGAGCCGAAGTTTCTATGGAACCAGCCGTTCCTGCCGATGCCGAACGCCAAGATCACGGCCGCCTTCGCGCAGCGGCGGACTTACATCTACAACGGCAAGCCGATCGACCAGGAGGATCACCTCGGGTTCGACATGGCCTCGGTGGAGCGCGACGCCATTCCGGCCTCGAACAGCGGCAAGGTGGTTCTGGCGCGGTTCTTCGGGATCTACGGCAACGCCATCGTCATCGACCACGGCTACGGGCTGCAGAGCCTCTACGGCCACCTGTCGTCGATCGCCGTCAAGGAGGGGCAGATGGTGCAGCGCGGCCAGGAGCTCGGCCGCTCCGGCCAGACCGGCCTCGCCGGCGGCGACCACCTCCACTTCACGATGCTCCTCCAAGGCCTCCCCGTGACGCCGGTCGAGTGGTGGGACCCGCATTGGATCCAGGACCGCGTGGCGCGCAAGCTCGGGCCGGCGCTGCCGTATCAGGAGTGAGGGCCCCGCCGCGCGATCTCGGTCTCAATCTCCGGTATCAGGCCGGCATTGGCCGCAATCAGCCGGGAGAGCTTTGGCTGCTCGCGGTTGAAGCGCAGCTCCTCGCGAGAGCCGGCGAGGGCGGCACCGCCGGCCGCGAGGACCAGGGCGACGCCGGCTGCCACGTCCCACTCGTGCTTGGGGGTGAGCGTCCAGGTGGCGTCCACGACACCGGCGGCCACCAGGGCCAGCTTGTAGGCGACGGAACCGGTGGGCCGGATCTCGAAGAGGTCTTCCCGGTAGCCCTGCCACTCGCCGCGCCGGACCTCGCTGCGGCTCGCCAGCACCCGCGCGCCGGCGAGAGTCTCGCGGCTGCTCACCCGCACCGGCCGGCCGTTCAGGGTGACTCCCAGCCCGCGGGCACCGACGATCGTCTCGCCCGTGGCCGGATTGCAGATGCCGCCGGCGACCGGCTCGCCGTCCACCACCAGGCCGATCGAGACGCACCACTCAGGGATGCCGGTCACGAACTCGCGCGTGCCGTCGAGCGGATCGACCACCCAGACGCGCCGCCGCGCCAGCCGCGAAAGGTCGTCCTCGGTCTCCTCGGAGAGCCAGCCCTCGCCGTCGCGCGGCAGCAACTCGCGCAGCAGCGCGTCGAGCGAGGTGTCGGCCTCGGTGACCGGGTCGTCCCCGATCTTGCGCCGGGCCTCGACCTCGCCGGGGGTGAAGCGCCGGAGCACCGCGTTCGCCTGCTTCAGCGCCTCCTCGATACGCTGCAGGTCCGCGGCGTACGAGGACGCCGTCACCTGGCTTCCAGGCCTCCGAGGTAGCCCTCCCGCTCGAGGTGGAGCAGGATCTCCTGGGCCGCTTCCTCGGGAGACAGCAAGGTGGTGTCGATGACGAGCTCGGCGTCGGAAGGCTCCTCGTAGGGGTCGGAGATGCCGGTGAACTCCTTGATCAGGCCGGCGCGGGCCTTGGCGTAGAGTCCCTTACGGTCGCGCTCCTCGCAGACCTCGATGGGGGTCGCGACGTGCACCAGCAGGAAGCCGCCGCCCGGCTCGATGATCGACCGCACCTCCTTGCGCACGCCGTCGTAAGGCGCGATCGGCGCGCAGATGGCGATGCCGCCGTTCTTGGTGATCTCCGAGGCCACGAAGCCGATGCGGCGGATGTTGATGTCGCGGTGCTCCTTGGAGAAGGTGAGCTCCGACGAGAGGTGCTTGCGCACGATGTCGCCGTCGAGCAGGGTGACCGGCCGGCCGCCCATCTCCAGGAGCTTGACCAGCAGCACCGAGGCGATGGTGGACTTGCCGGCCCCCGAGAGACCGGTGAGGAACACCGTGAAGCCCTGCCGGTGGCGCGGCGGATGGGTGCGCCGCAGCTCCTCGGCGACCTCGGGAAAGGTGAACCAGGCCGGCAGCTCGCGGCCCTCCTGGAGGCGGCGGCGCAGCTCGGTGCCGGAGATGTCGAGGGTGCGCGCTCCGGGCGGGATCTCATCCTTCGGCAGATAGGTGTCCAGCTCCTCGACATAGGAGACCATCTGGAAGGGCACCATCTCGACCCCCAGCTCCTCCTGGTGCGCGCGCAGCAGCTCCTGGGCATCGTAGGGGCCGTAGAAGGGGCGGCCCTGGCGGTCGCTGCCCGGCCCGGCGTGGTCGCGGCCGACGATGAAGTGGGTGCAGCCGTAGTTCTTGCGGATGAGGGCGTGGAGCAGGGCCTCGCGCGGCCCCGCCATGCGCATGGCGAGCGGCAGCAAGGCAAGCTTCACCGTGTGCTGTGGGAAGCGCGAGAGCACCGCCTGATAGCACCGCACGCGGGTGTAGTGGTCGAGGTCGCCAGGCTTGGTCATGCCGACCGTGGGATGGATCAGGAGGTTGGCCCGCGCCTCCTTGGCGGCGCGCAGGGTCAGCTCGCAGTGGGCGCGGTGCATCGGGTTGCGGGTCTGGAAGGCCACCACGCGGCGCCAGCCCTCGCGGGCGAATTCCGCCCGCAGCTCGGCCGGC
>Ga0134122_10003035_pt1 | contig 12383 bp, 12 predicted proteins | sample KB302_FD_96461 | JGI IMG/M metagenome (GOLD analysis project Ga0134122, IMG submission 96461) | Terrestrial soil microbial communities without Nitrogen fertilizer from Kellogg Biological Station, Michigan, USA - KB3-0-2 | ecosystem: Environmental > Terrestrial > Soil > Unclassified ...
CCCTACGCGACGGCGCGGAAGATCGGTTGGACCGACGTCGACTTTCTCGGCTCCGCCGCCACGTACGATCTGTTCGTCGCCGCCGCGCAGGGCGGCGTCACGGAGGGTCTGTACGCCATGGGCCTGACCGCCATGCCCTACCGCGACACGCTGGGCGCGGATGCCCAGAAGTGGTTCGACCGCTACAAGGACCGCTACAAGGTGGACCCGAACATCGGCGCGATCTACGGCCACGTCGCGGCGGACCTGACCGTGACCGGCCTCGTGAAGACCGGCCCCGAGCTGACCACCGACAACTTCGTCCGGTCCATGGAGTCCATCCGCGGCTACCACGACATCTTCAACGGCCCCGAGGTCAACTTCGCGCCCGACAAGCACCAGGGCGCCAACTCCTCGTTCCTCGCCGTGGTGAAGGGCGGGCGCTGGACGCGCCTGACCGACCCGCTCCGCTTCTAGTCCACTCCACCGTCGGCGACCGGCGCGCCGTCACCCGCGCGCCGGTCGCCCGGGTCGGCTAAGCGGAGGTCCAGGTAAACGGGGCGAAGTGCCCGTTGTTCTTGCCCGACGTGTCGTCCCAGTTGATCCCGAACGCGTGCATGTGGCCCCGGGACGCCTTCGCGAGGGCGAGTCGGCTCGCGGCGGGGTGACCGACATTGTCGAGATAGATCGGCTCGGTCGGGCTGGCGCCGGGAATGCCCTCCACCGCGATGTCGAGCATGCCAGGAATGGAGACGGACCGGCGCATCCCGCCGCGCTCGATCCGTATTGGCCTGCTTTCCACCCCGGCGAACGTGCCCACCAGCGGCCCGACCGCCGCCATGGGCCCGCCGCCCTGTCCACTCCCGATCGCCACCAGGGCGTCGCGCTGAGCGGCGGTGGCTCGCTCGTCCACGATCATGCCTACGGTCCAGTTGCCCGCGATCATCGGCCCCGGGGTGTGCAGCAGCACCGCGAAGCTGAGTCCGTCGAGCGTGGTCGTGCCGTGCGCGCCGCGCTCGACGTGGAAGACGAGGCCGGCGTCGCAGGCTCCCTTCGTCGGCGGCGCGGCCAGGCCCGAGGTCGGGCACGGGCACACGGAGTCACAGCTACACGCTTCGAAGTAGTCGCCGCTGATCTTCCACTGAGCATTCGGCATTGTCATCCTCCACCGGTGATGCGAGCGCTCACATCGCGTGCCCGCCGCGCAGCACCGTCACGAGATCGGGACGAAGGGCCACCGTCACGCCGAGGAGCAGGAGCGCCCCGCCGGCGGCCCGCGCAAACCATTCGCCGCCCGGGAGCAGCTTCTCGGCCGCCACCACCGCGGTGATGAGGAGCACCCACCGGAGGCCCATCGCGCCGGCCGCGACGAGCACAAGCATGAGCGCCCAGCAACAGCCGAGACAGTACACCGCGTGCGACCAGCCGAGCGCCAGGCTGCCGCGGCGGCCGGCCCGCCAGTGGCCGAGGAGAAAAGCCAACGGGCTCCGACACGCGCGCAGACACACCTGCTTGAGGGGCGAAAGCTGAAACGCCCCGGCGGCCATGAGGATCGCCGCGATGGCATAGGCGAACGCGGATCCGGCCAGCGTCATCAGGAGAGTGTGGGCGAAATACACGGGGACCCCGCTCCCCGCCCACAGCGCGAGGTAGACCAGGGTGAAGACCGTGACCGGCACTCCGCGAGGGGCCGCTCCGGCCCCGCCCCGCTGAGTCGCGCCGTAGAGCGAGATCATCGGCAGTGCGCCCGGCAGCATCATGGCGGTCATCATGACGCCCCAGCTGACGACGAAAGCCAGGCCGTCGGCAACCGTCGCCGGCATCGGCATCAGCATCATGTCGTCGCCCTGCAAGCCCGATCGGACAACGGACACCCAGGCCGTGGCGGCGATGACAAGCAGACTGACAGAGGTGAACACCGTGACCCGATCACGGACCGGTACCGGTTCCTCGTTCGAGCCCACGGCGAGGCCACCTTTCGGGAGCGGCTAGGCGCTGAAGATCAGAGTATAGGTGTTCACCGCGCCTCGAGCCAGTCCTGGAGGCGCTTCCACCGCACCACCAGCGCCATGGCGGGCAGCCGCCAGCGGTGGAGTGGAATCGGCGCGACCGGGGTCACCGGCCAGCCGATCTCGGCGTGCGAGGCGCCGAGCGCGCGATCGGCCAGCAGCTTGCCCATGACCGTCGCCATGGCGACACCACGCCCGTTGTAGCCGAGCCCCATCAGCACGCCGGGCCGCGGCTCGTGCAGGTGCGGCAGGTGATCGGCGGTGAGCGCGACCCGCCCGCTCCAGCGGTGCTCCCAGGCGGTCGCCCCGATCTGAGGAAAGAGCCGCTGCGCCACCGCCTCGAGCCGCGTGAACAGAGCGGGATCGCCGCGATCGTCCAGGGGGCCGCGTCCGCCCATGAGGAGACGGCCCTCCGGATCGAGGCGGAAATAGAAGAGGATGCGCCGCAGATCGGAGACGACCTGGCCGCCGGGAAGCACGCGACGTCGCACCTCGTCGGGCAGCGGCCGCGTGGCGACCTGGTAGCTCTGCACCGGCAACACCGTGCGGCGAAGCCCCGGCCACAGGTCGTCGGAATAGGCGTTCGTGGCCAGGATCACCGTGCGCGCCGTCACGTGTCCGGCGGCGGTCTCCACGCGCCAGCTCTGCCCGGTCGACTCGAGCCGCTCCACCGCCGACCGTCCGTGGATCGCCGCGCCGGCCCCCTGGGCCGCCCGGGCCAGCCCGCGCACGAAGGCCAGCGGCTGGAGCGCGCCGGCGCGACGGTCGAGCATCCCGCCCACATAACCGGTGGTGCCGGTCAGCTCCGCGATCCGGCTCGCGTCCAGCAGCTCGACGGGCGCGCCGCGCCGCTGCCATTGCGCCGTTCGCGACCGCAAGCTCTCGAGCGCGGCCGCGTGCGGAGCCGCCGCGATCCAGCCGCACCGCTCGACGTGGCACGCGATCTTGTGGCGCGCGATGAGCTCGAAGACGGCTTCGGCGGCGCCCCCCGCGATCTCCCACATCCGGCGCCCCGTCTCATCGCCGAACCGGCGCTCCAGCTCGTCCGGATCGTGCTTGAGCCCGGGGATGATCTGGCCGCCATTCCGACCCGAGGCGCCCCAGCCGGGATCCGCGGCGTCGAGCACCACGACGTCCGCACCACGCTCGGCTGTGTGCAGCGCCGCCGACAACCCGGTGTACCCGGCGCCGACGATCACCACATCGGCGCGCCGGTCGCCCTCTAGAGGCGGCGTAGCGGGCAGGGGCTCGACAGAATGCGTCCAGGCGGACGCAGGCGGACCACCGGACGGGGGAGGATACACCAGCATCGTCCCCCTAATAGCACAGGAAGGGACGTCTGGGCTTTGCCTTAACGGGTATCGGACTCCGGTGCGGCGCGGAACAGCTTCTTCCGTCCGGTGAAGCCCAGCCCGAGCAGCGAGCTTCCCAAGAGGAGGAGAGTGGCCGGTTCAGGAACCGGATTCAGGCCACCGTTGCCGGCAAACCCGGTCACGCAGGCATCGTCACAGGTCGCCGCGGTGGCGAAGATGTGTGCGGCGGCCCGAAAGCCATCGCCGTTGGCCAGAAGCACATCCGAAGCGGACGCCCAGGTCCCGCTGGTATCGGTTAGCCCAAAGTTGACCGTGGAGAACCGGTCGCTGAATCCATCGGAGTTGTCCAGGGTCACGTTGAAGGTGCCGAATGTGGAGACATTGCCGGAGCCAGGCGCGCTCAGAGTGCCGACGCTTGGAGCGCCGACCGTGAAGGTGGTCGCGTTCACGTTGACGTCGATGGCGTTGGCCGCACCAAAGGTATACGTGAAGCCCCCAGCCGTGAGACCCGTGAACGTGATGATCGCGGTCGTCGCACCGGTCCGGTTGACGTCGACATGCGCATACGGGCCGGGAAACGGCGCAAGGGCGGCATTCGGGACAGAGATGTCGAAGCCAATGCTGTCCGCCGAAGCCCCGGAGACACCCAGGACCGTCCAGAGCAGCGCGGCGGCCACCGATGCTAGTGCTGCAAACCGTCTAGTAGTCTTCGTCACGGGCGCTCCTCCAAATTCGGCTTTGCATTGTCCTGCGACATCTTTGCCTGACACAGCAAGATTCGCACCATCGCGACGCCCCGGCCCGAACCGCTCGTATCATCTGGCCTCGGCACGGTCAGACACCCGCACGCCGGGTAAGGAATCACCCAGATGTCCCGAGCCACTCCTCAGCTTGAGTCGACCGAGCGTGTGCAGCCGAATGCGATGTTGGGGGGCCTGGGCTCCCCCATTGGCGGGAGCACCGGCTCGTCATCGGGCCAGCAGGAGCTTCTCCACCCGGACCCCGATGAGGCGAATCTTCTTCCCCTTCGGATTCTCCCGGGCGTCGAAGAACGGCTCCAGCAACCGGCGAACCTCGTCCTGCAGCTGCTCCTCGCCGGTGAAGGGAGCCTTGCCGGTCCTCGACCGGCTCACGGTGAGGAATCCGGAAAAGCGTACGGTGATGGTCACGGTGCGAAAGGCCTCGAAGCGCTCGGCGACGAACCGGCGGAACACGGTGGAGGCGAGGTCACGCGCCCGCCCGAGGATGAAGACGGGATCGAGGGTGTCCACTTCGAATGTCTCCTGCTCCCCGACCGACTTGCGATCCCATTCGTTCGAGACGGGATCGTCCGAGAGCCCGCGCGCCTTGCGATGGAGATCCTCGCCTCCCTTGCCGAACCACTCCCGGAGCTGGGCGGGCTCGAGGCCCCGCAGCTCGGCGACGAGCTTGACGCCCTTCTCGTGGAGGAACCCTTCCGTCTTCGGCCCGACGCCGGGAATCACCCGGATCGGGAGTCCGTCGAGGAAGCCCTGCACCTCGTCGGGACGCACGACGGTCAGCCCGTCGGGCTTCCGGAAGTCGGAGGCGATCTTGGCCACGAGCTTGTTCGGCCCGATGCCGACCGAGCAGGTCAGGCCCTCGCACGCGAGGATCTCCTGCTTGAGCGTCCGGGCGTGGTCCTGGGCCCGCTCCAGGTCGGCCAGGGACGACAGATCCACGTACGCCTCGTCGATGCTCGCCCCCTCGAAGGCGTCGACACCCCGGCCGATGATGGCCATGATCCGGCCCGACACCTCGGCGTAGAGCGCCCGGTCGCCCCGGACGAACACGGCCTCCGGCTCGCCCTTCCTCCGAGCGGTCTCCGCCAGGCGCCAGGCCCGCGAGATCGGCAGGGCCGAGCGGATCCCGTATTTCCGCGCCGCGTAGCTGGCCGCGGTCACGACCCCTCTCCCGGCTCCCCCCTTCGGGTCCGCCCCGACCACGACGGGACGCCCGCGCAGCTCGGGATGATAGCGCTCCTCGACCGAGGCATAGAAGGCATCCATGTCGACGTGCGCGACGATTCTCATGGGCAGCGGGTCCACGCGCGGATGTCCTGGAACCGGGACAGCTTGGGCCAGTCGAGGATTCTGGGTGAGTTCCGAGGCGCTGTCAATGCGGTCAACCCTTGACTCCCGCGCCCGGTCCATCGCACCATCTCCCCCAATCTCCCGGGAGGTGTGACCGATGCGCTCGATCGCTCAGATCGCGACCCTCGTCCTGCTCCTTACCCTGCTCGGCGGAGTGCCCACGGCGCCGGCCGCCCCGCCCGACGGCACCCTCGCCATCGGCGTGCACGTGACGCTCGTCTCGCGCTGGCTCGATCCCGGGGAGACCGAAGCCCTCATCACCCCGTTCATGGTGCTCTACACCTTGCACGATGCGTTGCTCAAGCCGATGCCGGGCAACATCAGCGCCCCGAGCCTGGCCGAGTCCTGGTCGCTCGCCAAGGACGGCGTCACCTACGAGTTCGTTCTGCGCCGGAACGCCAAGTTCCACAACGGAGACCCGGTCACTTCGGAGGACGTCAAGTTCTCCTTCGAGCGCTACAAGGGCAGCGGCGCCAAGCTCCTCAAGGACAAGGTGAAGGAGATCCAGACCCCGGCGCCCAACCGGGTGCGCTTCATCATGAAGGAGCCCTGGCCCGACTTCATCGCCTTCTACGGCACCTCGGCCACCGGGGCGGGCTGGATCGTGCCCAAGAAGTACATCGAGCGCGTCGGTGAGGACGCCTACAAGAAGGCGCCGGTGGGCGCGGGCCCGTTCAAGTTCGCCGCCTTCACGCCCGGTATCGAGCTGACCCTGGACGCCTTCCCCGAGTACTGGCGCAAGGCCCCGCAGGTGAAGCACCTCGTGATGCGCTCGATCCCGGACGAGACCACGCGCGCCGCCGCGGTGAAGACCGGCGAGGTGGATCTCGCGTATCTCTTCGGCGGGACCATCGCGGCCGACCTGCAGCGCACGCCCGGCATCCGCGTCGTCGCCCCGCTGCTCTACGGCGTGTACTGGCTCGACTTCCTCGAGCGCGCGGACCCGAGGTCCCCGTGGTACGACCGCCGGGTGCGGCAGGCCGCGAGCCTCGCGATCGACCGCAACGCGATCAACCAGGCCGAGATGCTCGGCCTCGGCAAGCCCGGGGGCGCCTTCGTGCCGCCCGAGTTCGACTTCGCGCTCAAGATGGATCCCCTGCCGTACGATCCAAAGCGCGCCAAGGCGCTCTTGGTGGAGGCCGGATGGCCGAACGGCTTCGACGCGGGCGATCTCACCCCGCTGCCGCCCTACACCTCCCTGGGCGAGGCGGTGGGCGGCTACCTCCAGGCCGTCGGCATCCGCACGTCGGTGCGCACGATGGAACGCGCCACCTTCATGACCACCTGGCGGGAGAAGAAGCTGCGCGGGCTCGTCATCGGCGCGACCGGCGCGGCGGGCAACGCGGCGGCCCGGATCGAGCCGTTCTTCACGAGGAACGGCATCTACGCCTACAGCACCCGGCCGGAGATCGACGATCTCTTCCAGCGGCAGGCCAACGAGCTGGATCGCGGTAAGCGCGAGGCGCTGCTGCATCAGATCCAGAAGATCGTCGCGGACCAGACGCTGGTCGCCCCGATCTTCCAGCAGGCCTTCCCCTGGGGCGTGGGGGCGCGCGTCGCGGAGCCGGCGGCGGGGCTGATCCAGGGCTACCCGTACGTCGGGCCGCCCGAGGACCTGCGGCTCAAGTAGGGTCTTCGCGGATGAAGTGACCGCTGCGGAGGTCGCGCAGCGCCTCCTCGATCTCCGCACGCGTGTTCATGACGAAGGGGCCGTGGCGGGCGATGGGCTCGCCGAGCGGGCGTGCCGCCGCGAGCAAGAAGCGTCCGCCGCCGGGCGCGCCGGCGGCCTCCACGAGATCGCCGTCGCCGAAGATGACGAGCGACGGGGCGCGCACCGCGGTGCGCTGGGGGCCGAAGCGCACCTCGCCCTGGTCCACGTAGGCGAACGCGGTGTGCCCGCGCGGGATCGCCTCGCGGAAGGTCGCGTCCGGCGGAAGCGTCACGTCGAGAAACTTCGGCGCGACGGCCAGCCCCTCGACCGGCCCGGCGAGCTTGCCGCCCGCCGCGTCGCCCGCGATCACCCGCGCCCGGGCCCCCTCGCCGAGATCGCTCTCCGGCAGGTGGCTCGCGGTCAGGTCGCGATACTTCGGCCGGGTCATCTTCTCCCGCGCGGGCAGGTTGAGCCAGAGCTGCAGCCCCCCGATGCCCTCGGCCCGCACCTGCGGCATCTCCTCGTGGAGGATGCCGCTGCCCGAGGTCATCCACTGGATGTCACCCGCCCCGATGCTCCCCTGGTGCCCGAGCGAGTCCCGATGCTGGATCTCCCCGGCGCGCACGAACGTGACCGTCTCGATCCCGCGGTGCGGATGGTAAGGAAACCCGGCCTCGTAGTCCTCCGGTCTCGTCGACTCGAAGTGGTCGAGCAGCAGGAAGGGGTCGAGGTGGTCGAGCCCGCGGGTGCCGATGCTGCGCCGGAGATGCACGCCGGCGCCTTCGATCACCGGCTCGGGCCTGACGACCCGCGCCACCGCGCGCGAGGACTCGCTCATCGCGTCAGACCTTCTCGATGATCACGACCGGAATCTCCCGCGGCGTCCGCTGCTGGTACTCCTCGTAGGGCGGCCAGATCGCGGCCATCTTCTTCCACAGGGCCGGCTTCTCGGCCGGGGTCGCGGTGCGGGCGCGCGCCTTGAAGCGATCGGCCATCACCTGCACCGTGATCTCGGGCTGCGCGGTCAGGTTCTCGTACCAGGCCGGGTGGGCGGGCGCGCCGCCGCGCGAGGCCACGATCACGTAGCGATCGCCGTCGCGCCCGTAGATGAGCGGGGTCGTGCGCGTCTGGCCGGAGCGCCGGCCGGTGGTGGTGAGCAGGAGGGTCGGCACGCCCTCCCAGATGTGGCCGTCCTGGCCGCCGGTCGCGATGTAGCGCTTGGCGTGTTCCTGCTGCCATCCCGGTGGCCGGCTTCCCGCGGCGGGCTTCGGAGTCGTCATCGTCGGTCCCTCCCGCGGTCAGTCTGCCACGCGGGAGGAGCCGCCGCTACCTCACCACATCACCACTCCGCCGTCGATGTTGACGGACTGGCCGGTCATGAACGCGGCGGCGGGCGAGCAGAGGAACGCGATGAGGCCCGCGACCTCCTCGTCGGAGGCGGCCCGGCCCATCGGGATCCGGTCGAGCTGCTTCTGCCAGCCCTCTCCCCGCCCCAGAACATCCATTCTGGCCGTCTCGATGGTGCCGGGGCACACCGCGTTGACGGTGACGCCGTGGCGCGCCACCTCCTGGGCCAGCGACTGGGTGAGCCCCTGGATGCCGAAGTTGGCCGCGTTGTAGGCCGCGGTGTTGGGGGCGCCGCGCTTGCCCGCGATCGAGGAGAGGTTGATGATGCGCCCCCACTTCTGCTTGATCATGATCGGCACGACGCGCTTGCACAGCAGGAACGCGCCGGTCAGCTTGATGTCGAGGACTTTTCGCCAGATCGCCTCGTCCAATTCGGGGAGCGGCACCCGGTCGTTGCCGCGCGGGTAGGCCGCGTTGTTCACGAGCACGTCGAGACGCCCGAAGGTCTTCGTCACCTGGTCCACCAGCTTCTCCACCGCCGGCGCCTGGCTCACGTCGCCGGTCCAGGTGAGCGCCTTGCGCCCCAGCGCGCGGACCTGGTCGGCGGTGCTCTCCACGTCGCGCCAGCCCGCCTTCTTCTCGTCGTCGGGATAGGTCGCGGGATCGCGGCCGGTGCCGGTGACCACTACGTCCGCCCAGAGTCCGGCCAGGGCCAGCGCGGTCGCCCGCCCGATGCCGCGCAGCCGCCCCGCGCCCGTCACCACCGCGACCCGCCCGTCCAGCGCTTTTACATATCCGCTCGGCTCGCCCGCGGCTGCGCCTCGCCCAGCCACTGCGGCCATGGTCTCAGCGCCCCCGCTGCGCGGCGTGGTCGGCGAGCACCTGCGCCACGCAGGCGGTCACCTTCACGCCGGTCGGCAGGTCGATGAACTCGTTCGGTCCGTGCGCGTTGGAGCCGGGTCCCATCACCCCGGTGACGAGGAACTGGGCCTCGGGAAACCGCTCGCCCAGCATGCTCATGAACGGGATCGAGCCGCCGAGCCCGTCGAACATCGCGGGCGCGCCGAACTGCGCGGTGGAGGCGCGCTCCACCGACTCGCGCAGCCAGCCCGCCATCGCGGGCGCGTTCCAGCCGGTGCCGGGCCGCTCGCCGGTCGCGTAGGTCACGCGCGCGCCATACGGCGGATCCGCCTCGAGCACCTCCTTGACCCGCCGGCTCGCGAGCGTCGCGTCGGCGGTGGGCGGCAGGCGCAGCGAGAGCTTCACCGAGGTCTTCGGCCGCAGCACGTTGCCGGCGTCCGCCAGCGCGGGGATGCCGTCCATGCCGGTGACCGAGAGCGCGGGCCGCCAGGTGTTGTTGAGCAGCGCCTCCACCGGATCCTGCGTCACCGCGCGCATGCCGGGGAGGAAGGGGAACCGCCGCCAGACGTCGTCGCCCAGCACGCCGGCGACCGCGCGCACCTCGGCGAGCCGGGCGGGCGGGATCTCCACGTGGCAGGCCTCCACGAGGATCTTGCCGGTGCGATCGTCCTCGAGCCGGTCGAGCAGCTGGCGCAGGATGCGGAAGCTCGAGGGCACGATGCCGCTGGCCGCTCCCGAGTGCACGCCCTCGCCCAGGACCTCCACGGTGAGCGTGCCGCTCAGGATGCCGCGCAGCGAAGTGGTGGCCCACAGGTGGCCGTAGTCGCCGCACCCGGAGTCGAGGCAGACGACGAGGTCCGGCCGGATGCGGTCGGCCAGCTTCTCCACGTAGGCGGGCAGGTCGGGGCTGCCGCTTTCCTCGGAGGCCTCGATCAGGACCACGCAGCGCGCGTGCGGGATCCCCTGAGCCTGCAGTGTCTCGATCGCGGTCAGCGCCGCGAACGAGGCGTAGCCGTCGTCCCCCGCCCCGCGGCCGAAGAGCCGGTCGCCGCGGCGCACCGGGATCCACGGTCCGGCGTCCGCGGCCCACCCCACCATCTCCGGCTGCTTGTCGCAGTGGCCGTAGAGCAGGACGGTCTCGCCGCCCGCGCCCGGCACTTCCATCAGGATGACCGGTGTGCGGCCCGGGAGCCGGACCACCTCGATGGTCAGCCCCTCGATCTTCCGCTTGCGGGCCCAGTCGGTCATCAGGGTCACCGCCTGGTCGATGTGGCCGTGCTCCGCCCACTTCGTGTCGTACATGGGCGACTTGGCCGGGATACGGATGTACTCGGTGAGCGCGGGGACGATGTCGCCGTCCCAGGCCTGCTGGACGAGAGCGCGAGTGCGGCCGGTGTCGGTGGTCATGGCCTCGTATACTATTCGGAATCGGGCGGCTCCGCCAACCCATGACCACGCATCCCCTCTCCCGGCGCGCGTTCCTGCAGGCCGTCGGGACCCTTCTGCTCGGCCGACCCGGTGGCGCGTGGGGCGCCGGCGCGCCCGTGCCCGTCGAGGACTGGGGGCGGGCGCCGGTCGGCTCGAAAGGCGTGCCGCCGGGCTGGGAGAGGTACGAGACGCCGGGCGGGCATCCCGCCTACGACTTCACGGTGGTGGAGCACGCGGGGCGCCGCGCCCTGCACATGAAGAGCGCGGGCGAGCACTCCACGATCGCGAAGGAGGTGCGGGCCGACCTGGCGGCCACCCCGTTCCTCGCGTGGCAGTGGCGCGTGCTCAGCCTCCCGCAGGGCGCGGACCTGCGGACCCGCGCGACCTCCGACGCCGGCGGCCACGTCTTCGCGATCTGGCCGCGCTTCCCGGCCCTCGTGCGATCGCGCCTGATCGGCTACGTCTGGGACGCGGCGCTGCCGGTCGGCACGGTGCTCCCCAGCCAGAAGACGGGGACGGTCACGTTCATCGTCGCGCGGCGTGGAGACGAGGGCCTCGGCCAGTGGCTCGACGAGCGCCGCAACGTCGCCGACGACTACCGGCGCGTGTTCGGCGAGGCGCCGGCGTCGCTGCCCGCGCTGGCGCTCTCGATCGACACGAACGACACGCGGTCCCCGGCCGAGGCCATGTTCGGCCGGATCGAGCTGCAACCGGGCTGATCGGGCGCGACCGGGTCAACTGTTCTGACCGCCGATCGGAACTCCTTACCGCGTCCTGCCACATTGCGGCAGCCGGCCGCACCCTTTCGCCCGATCTCCGTCGAGATGGTCCATCGGCCGGACGTGGCATGCCGCTTGCCTCGAGATGAGACATGTCGACCGTGTTCACGTTGCAAGAGGTCATCGACAATGAGGCGCTCGGACCGAGCGCGCGCGCATTCTGCGAGGCCCTGCTGAAGCAGGGAGAGGTGCTGGCGGTCAAGCTCAGCTATCTCCCGGACACCGTGCTGTGGCTCGTGACGACCGCTTCGCAGGCCTGGCTCATGCGCGCCACGCAGCCCAAGGCGGTCATCCTCACCCTGCGTGAGGCGACCGATCTCGCGACAAGCCTCGGCGACCCTCCGCCTGTATCGCTCTGGCAGGTGGCCGTGGAGTTCTCGGCTCCCGCGCCCGATTCACTCGAGGAGCCGCCGGATGGCTCGGAAGACGTCGCGGACCATCCCTGGGACTAGGGCGACATCGTGATCAGGGTGATCTTCCTGTTTCTGAGCACCGGCATCTCTCTCGTGGTCGCGGTCGCGTTGATCGTCGGGATCGCGTGGCTCGCCGTCGCCATTCCCGTGCTGATCGCCACCGGGGCCGGCTACGGGGTCGTCGCGCTCCGCCGTCATGGCTCGCGGCGAAGCGCCGCGAAACCGCTGGCTCCCTAGCGGGCCGCCGCGCCCTCCGGCGCGCTCAGATTGTTGACCACGCGCTTCACGCCGTCCACGGACTGGGTCACCCGCTCGGCCAGGAGCTTCTCCGCGCGCGACGTGACGGGGCCGGTCAGGCTGACGGTCCCATCCTGCGACCGCACCTGCACGCCCTGCAGCGGAAGGGCGCGGGTGGAGTAGAGCTCGAACTCGACCCGCCGGGCCAGCCGGTCGTCGGCGGTCTCGGGAACCGCCGCCGCGTTGGCCACCGCG
>Ga0134122_10003036_pt1 | contig 12382 bp, 8 predicted proteins | sample KB302_FD_96461 | JGI IMG/M metagenome (GOLD analysis project Ga0134122, IMG submission 96461) | Terrestrial soil microbial communities without Nitrogen fertilizer from Kellogg Biological Station, Michigan, USA - KB3-0-2 | ecosystem: Environmental > Terrestrial > Soil > Unclassified ...
ACGTTAAGGTGATCAATCCCTGGTTCATGGCTCACTAGGGCGCTGGTCTTGGACCGCGGAGGAAGACTGATCGGGAGGTTAGACCGACTGCCGGTTACAACCCGGCCTCGTCGGCCACCGCGGCGAGAAACCCTCGGAGAGTCTCTGCTCCCTGCCCCAACTCCTTGCCAATCCGCTCGTGGTCGATCGCCGCGTAGCCATGGCCGATTCGATTCCGCAGGCCGACCGCGCCACGCATCCCTTCGGCGAGCCCTCGATCAAGGACCTCTCGATCCGCCAGAAGGTCGAACGAAGCTCCAGCGTCGTCGGGGACTGGCCAGCCCGCGTCGGCCACCCAGTGGGTCGCAAGATCGATGCATTCCTGGATCGCCAGAAAGAGATAGAACGCACCGAGATCGCGGTCGCGGCGTTCCTGGCGACCGATCAATCCTTCGGCATCGGCCAGCCAGGCGCGGGCACGGGCGAGCTTTCCCGATGCGACATCAGGCCGGACCATTTGCGACCTCCGCGCGGAGGCGTGCAACTGCGGCGGCCTGGATGCGGCGCGCATAGGGCGCCCAATCCCACCAATCCCGCATCGCCTTCGCCTTGAAGTCGGCCCAGAGATACGGCCGCCGTTCGAGGAGCACCTGCCCTTCTCGGGCGATCTCGAAGCGCAGCAGCGGTGGCGCCTGGTCGAGGAAGATCAAATCGACCGGCCGGCCGGCGGCGCGGCCGAAATCGACTTCCAACCGAAGGCGCACCTCCGGACTGTTCTCATCGACGATCAGGCCAATATCCACGTCGCTGCCGCGCCGCAGCGCGCCGCGTGCGAGCGAACCGAACACGACCGCCAGGGCCAGATTCGGACGGCCCGAGGCGCAGTCGCGAACCGCGGCGAGAAGTTCGGAAGGCTCCATGAGGCCGGATCTTAGCGCGCCCGGGTCGTGAACAGCCGGAGAGGGCCGGGAGGGAGGATGACGAGGGAGCGTCGGAGGTGGGAAATGCCCGGCCCCCTCCGCTCTCTAAAGACCCGCTCGGTAGCGAAGGGTGTGAGTCAAAAACGCCGCCGTCTCAGCGCCCTTCCTTGCGCCAACGCTCGTGCCTCGGCAGGGCCGAGCTGGAGCTCGGCGCCCCCAGGGAAAGCACTCCCGGGATTCTTACTCCTCGCGCAACGCCACGATCGGCTCGACTTCGGTTGCGCGGCCGGCGGGGAGGATGGAGGCGGCGAAGGCGACGAGGAGGAGGAAGCCCGAGACCGCGACGAAGGTCTTGGCGTCGGCGGCTTTGAGGCCGAAGAGGAGGCTGTCGAGCGCGCCCGAGGCGGCGAGGGCGGCGGCTCCGAGGAGTCCGAGGGCCAGGCCGGCGGCTGCGAGGGTCATTCCGCGGCGGATCACCAGGAGGAGAAGGTCTCGGCGTTCCGCTCCGAGGGCGAGGCGGACCGCCAGCTCACGGCGGCGCTCGGTGACGAGGAAAGAGAGCAATGCCCCCAAGCCCACTCCGGAGAGCGCGAGCGCCAGGCCGCCGAAGAGCACGAGGAGGAGCGTGCGCAGGCGCGGCCGGGCGACCGATTCGGCGACGGCGTCGGTCATCACCTGAACCCGGAAGATCGGCACCTCCGGATCGATTCCGGCGACCGCGCTTCGCACCGAGGACACCAGATCGCGGGGATCGCCGCTCGTCCGCAGCATCAGGTCGGTCGCCCAGAAGGGATCTTGGAGAAACGGCACGTAGATGTCCGGCCGGACCGCCTCGCGCTCGCGATAGCGGACGTCGCCGACCACCCCCACGACGGTGATCCATTCCGATGTGCCGGGAAGCCAGCGGAGCCGGCGCCCGATCGCCCGGCCGCCGGGGAAGTATCGACGCGCCGCGGTCTCGCTGACGATCGCCACCCGTGACGCCTTGGGGTCGTCACTCCAGGCGAAGTCACGGCCGGCGAGGACCGGTATGCCGAGGGTCGAGAAATAGCCCGGGCTCACCCGCTCGTGATTCGCCGCCGGCTTGGCCCGCTGCTCGCGGGCGCTCTCGCCTTCGACGGTAAACGTGTAATCCCAACCGATCGGCCCGGCGAGCGGCCGGAGCAGGACTCCCGCCGCCCGTTCGACCCCCGGCAGGCTGTTGATCCGCTCGACCGCCCGGGCGAAGAAATCTCCTCGGCTCGCCTCGTCGGGGTACTGCGGCCCGGCGAACTGGATTCGCACGGCGAGCAGGCCCTGGGGCGCGAAGCCGACGTCGGTTTTTTCGAGCGCCAACAGGCTCCTGGCCAGCAGGGCCGAGGCCATCAGCAGAACCAGGGTGAGCGCCACCTCGCCGACCACCAGAAGGCTCCGCCAGCGCAGGAGACCCCGGCCGGCCGCCGCGCGCGGGCCTTCTTTCAGCTCCGCGGCCAGGCCGCCCGAGAGCGCCGCGGCGAACGGCGCGGAACCCGCGACGACGCCCGAGGCGAGCGTGACGCCGAACGCGAACAGGACCGCGCGGCCGTCGAGAACCAGGGTGCGGAGCGCCGGCAGATCGGCCGGAGCGAGCCGCGCCACCCCGGCGATCGCCCAGTGCGCGAAGACCAGCCCGAACAGTGCCGCCACGCCGGCTGAGAGCAGGCTTTCGGCGAGGATCTCCCGGGCGAGGCGGCGCCGGCCCGCGCCGAGCGCCCGGCGAATCGCGTTTTCGCGCCGCCGGCCCGCCGCCCGGGCGAGCCAGAGCCCGGCGACGTTGGCGCAGGCGATCGAGAGCAGAAGCGCCGCGGCGAGCAGGAGCAGATGGAGGGCGGGACGGGCATCGCCCAGGATTTCGTCGCCGAGCTTTCCGGGTTTTGCGCGATAGCCCTCCAGGGCGGGGTTCTCCCGGGCGATGACCGCCGAAGCCGCGGCGAGATCGGCGCGCGCGGCGGCAAAAGAGACCCCGTCCCGCAAGCGGCCGATCGCCTCGAAGATGCGGAGCTTGAGGAATTCCGGCTGGGTGTGTATCCAAGCGATCGAGCACCAGACCTCGGTTCCCTTCGGGTAGTCGAATTCGGGCGGCAGGACGCCGACCACCGTCGTCGCCGCGCCGTCGAGCTGAATCGAGCGCCCGACGATTTTTCGGTCTCCGCCGAAGCGCCGTTTCCAGAGTCCGTCGGAAATCACCGCCATGGATTCGGCCCCCGGCCGGTCGTCTGCCGAAAGCAACGTCCGCCCGAGCGCGGCGCGGACTCCCAAGACGCCGAACAGATTGCCTGAGACCACCCCGCCGTTGACCTGCATCGAATCGCCCCCGCCGCTCGAAGGGCCGAGGACCGAGTCGGCGACCGCCGAAGTGACCAGGGCGAGGTCGGAAAACGAGGTGACCGACGCGCGCCAGTGGTCGAAGTCGAATACCGAGACTTCGACCACCGGCGCGCGGCCGGGGATCTCGCCCCAGATCGCCACCAGCCGATCCGGCTCCACGAACGGCAACGGCGCGAGCAGGACGGCATCCGCGAGGCTCCAGATCGCGGTCGCGGCGCCGATCCCGAGCGCGAGCGTCGCCACCACCGCGGCCGAAAATCCGGGAGCACGGCGGGCGTTGCGCGCGGCGAGGCGGAAATCTCGGAAGAAATCCATCGGAGATGGCTACGCGCCCCGCGGCCGGAGGTTGCGAACTTTTCAGCCCTAGCGATCCGAACCCGGGCCCATCCGGTCGATATACTGAAGGCGTCTCTCTGCACCGGAACGCTCTGCCGCGGCCGGATTCGAAAGGTTCCTCTCATGAGACGATCGAAGACGATCTTCAGCCTCGCCCTCTCCGCAGCGCTCCTCGCCGCGGTCGCTCCCGCCTCCGCCGCTGCCAACGCGCCCGTGGGCGCCGCTCCCCCCCACTTCATCCAGACCGCCCGCCAAGCCTGCGGCGCCGCCTATTCGTTCTGCCGCGCCGACCTCTTCACCCGCCGCGCGCTCGGCGGCGGCATCGCCGAGTACTCGCTCCGCTTGCGCGTGGGCTTGGGCGAGCGCGAGGTGATCGGCCTCCACCGGGTGGTGCGCGAAAGCGCCCCGGGCCTGCCGGCGCGCGCCGAGAAGGCGATCTTCCTCGCCCACGGCGACGCCTGGGGCTTCGACGCCGCGTTTCTCTCGGCGGTCGCCTCCCCCGCCGTGCCGGATGCCCGCGCGCTGCCGATCTATCTCGCCCAGCGCGGCGTGGACGTCTGGGGCATCGACTTCCGCTGGACGCTGCTGCCGGCCGATGCGCCGAACCTCGCGGAGCTGGCGAACTGGGGCATGGGCACCGACGCGCGCGACTTAGGGATCGGCCTGGCCGTCGCCCGCGGCGTTCGCCTCGCGACCGGCCAGGGGAACCGCAAGCTGCACCTGCTCGGCTGGAGCCGCGGCGCGCAGACCGCCCTGGTCTATCTCGGCTCCGAGACCCAATTGCCGCCGGGCCTGCGCCAGACGCGCGGCGCGGTGGTGGTCGATTCCTTTTTGAAGACCAACGACCCGGAGGTCAAAGCCGCGGCCTGCGCGCGCCTGGCGGCCAACGAGGCGCTGCTCGCCGCCGGCCAGACGGCGGCGACCAGCGGCCAACTGTTCGTAGCGCTCGGCTCGCTCGCCGAGACCGATCCCGGCGGCGCCTCGCCGATCGCGCCGGGCTTTACGAATCGCCAGACCGGCCTGCTCGCGGGCTCCGCGACCTACATCTTCCTGCCGCCCGGGCAATCGTTCGTGCCGCTCTACCATTTCCTCGGCGGCACGTTCGACGGCGCGGGCCTGCCCACCGGCCTCACCTACACGAACGAGGCCCATTGGTACGACTTCCTCGAAGGCGCTTCGCCGCTCGAACCGAACCGCCTGCTCGCCGACGGCGACGCGCCGATCTGCGAAGCGACCGACGTGCCGTTCGACGATCACCTCGGAGACATCCGCGTCCCCGTGCTCTACCTCGGCGCGGGCGGCGGTGTCGGCAACTACGGCATCTACACGACGACGCTGCTCGGCAGCACGGACGTGACGATCCGGGTCGTCCGCCTCGGCGCGCCGGAAGCGCGGGCGCTCGAAATCGGCCACGTCGATATCTTCACCGCGAACGACGCGCCGACCCTGTTCTGGCGCCCCCTGCTCGATTGGATCGAGGCGCACTGAGGTGACCGAATCGACGACCCAAGCCCGCTCCGCCTCGACGCTCTTCACGGGTCTCGGGGCGGCGGTTCTGCTGCTCGCGGCTCCCGCGTGCGCCGCCCCCCCTTCTCCGTCGGCTCGCTCGCTGGAAATCGCAACGTACGCCAAGGCGACCTACGGCGAGGCATCGATCTCCACGCTCGGCGAGTTGGTCGGGTTCCGGACCGTCGCTACCGAGGGGGTCGCGAATGCGCAGAACCCCGAATTCGGCAAGCTCACCGCCTACCTTGCGGCGAAGGCTAAGGACCTGGGGCTCGCCTTCGAGGACCACGGCGCGGTGGTGGTGATCTCGATCGGCAAAGCGGACGCCAAGCCCGAAGACCGGCTCGGCCTGATCGTCCACGGCGACGTGCAGCCGGTCGATCCGAGCAAGTGGAAGAAAGACCCGTTCCATCTCGACGCCGAGAGCGAGCCGGGCAAGCTGCTCGGCCGCGGCTCGGAGGACGACAAAGGGCCGATCGCGACCGCGCTCTACGCGATGAAGGCGCTGAAGGACAAGGGACTCGCTCCCAACAAGCGGGTCGATCTGGTCATCTCCTACACCGAGGAGTCCGACTGGGTGCCGTTCCAGGACTTTCTCGCCGGTTGGACCGCGCCCGCCCTGAACGTCGGGCTCGACGCTGATTATCCGGTGGTGATCGCCGAAAAGGGCTGGTGCTCGATCGAGCTCGGGATCGATCCGGTGCATGAGGAGGCATCGAAGGAGCCGCGGCTCGCGAGTTTCTCCGGCGGCTTCTTCCTCTCCCAGGTGCCCGAGGATGCCGAGGCGGCGATCTCGGGCGCAACCGCCGAGCTGGCTACCCGATTGATGGACGCGGCACGCCGCGACGGCGAGGTCCGGTTCACGTTCGAGCCCCGCCCGAACGGCGACCTGAACGTCTACGCCCGCGGCGTCTCGGCCCACTCCTCCACCCCCTGGGACGGCAAGAACGCGATCGCCCATCTCGCCGCTCTGCTCGGAACCCAACCTTGGGCAGACAACCAGGCCGCGCGCATGGTCCGGCTGCTCAACGACCTGGTGGGCACCGGCATCTACGCCGAAAAGTTCGGAAAACTCGCCTACGAGCACCCGTTCATGGGCAAGGCCACCCTCTCGCTCGGCACGTTGAAGATCGAAGACGGCCGGCTCACCGCGGGCTTGAACCTCCGCCGCCCGGTCGGGCGGACCAAGCAAGAGGTCGAGACCTTGATCCTCGAAGCCGTCGAAGCCTGGTCGAAGAAAGCCCACATCCCGGTGGCCTTGAAGACCGACGTCAACGACCCCCACTTCGTGGACGGTGCGCCGCACATCCCGGTGCTACTCGGAATCTTCGCCCACTACACCGGCCAACCCGACCCCAAGCCGATCTCGGTCGGCGGCGGCACCCACGCCCGCCTGCTCCCCAACGGCGTCAACTTCGGCCCCGGAATGCCCGGCGAGGTCTACACCGGCCACAGCGAGCACGAATTTATCGGCCGCGACCGGATGCTGCTGAACCTGGAGATGTACACCGCGATGCTGGCGGAGCTGGCGGGGAAGTAGAATGACCCACCCCACCTCCGACCCCACCGGCGAATCGGGCGTCGCCGTCGAAAAGCGGAAGAAGACGGTCCGGCCGAAGCGTTACAAGGTGCTGCTGCACAACGACGATTTCACCAGCATGGAGTTCGTCGTCCACGTTCTGATCACCCATTTTCGCCGGCCGCCGGGCGAGGCTACGCAGATCATGCTCGAAGTTCACCATCAGGGGGTCGGCGTCGCGGGCGTCTATCCGAAAGAGACCGCCGAGACCAAGGTCGCCGAGGTGACGGCCGAGGCGCGCGCGGAGGGGATGCCGTTGCTGCTCACGCTGGAACCCGCGGAGGGCGACGCTTGAACCTCTCGCAGCCGCTCCAGATCAGCCTCTCCGTGGCGCTTTCCGAAGCGGCCCGGCTGGGCCACGAATACGCCGGGGTGGAGCACCTGCTCTACGCCCTCACGCTCGATCGCGGCACCGCCGACGTGCTGCGCCACTCCGGGGCGAACCTCGAAGTGCTGAAGCGCCGGCTCGCGGAATTCCTCACCGACGAGCTCGACCGCTTCGATGATGAGGATCTGGAGCCCCGCCTGGGTCTCGGCGTCCGCCATGCGCTCGCGCGGGCGAGCGCCCAGGTGGCGGGCTCCGGCCGCGACGAGGTCCGCGGCTCGGACGTGCTGGTCGCCCTGTTCGCCGAGCCCGACACCTTCGCCATCGCCCTCCTCGACGAGCTGGGGGTGTCGCGGCTCGACGTGATCTCCTATCTCTCGCATGGCGTTTCGCGCCTTTCCGGCACCGGCCCCGGGGGGTTGGACCGTCCCTCCGACGCGGACGACGGGGCGATCGGCGAGCGCGACGGCGGCGAGGACGACGAGGAGGGCGACGCCTCCCCCGCGGGCGATCCGCTCAAAGCGTTCTGCCAGGAGCTGACCGCGTTCGCGAAGAAAGGGGCGATCGACCCGCTGATCGGTCGCGAGCGCGAGATCGAGCGCACGCTCCACATTCTCCAACGGCGGCGGAAGAACAATCCGATCTACGTCGGCGACCCGGGAGTCGGCAAGACCGCGCTGGTCGAAGGTCTGGCGCTGCGGATCGCCAAGGGCGACGTGCCGCCGCGCTTTGCCGAGACGCGGATCTTCCGCCTCGATCTCGGAGCGCTGCTCGCGGGCACCCGCTTTCGCGGCGACTTCGAGAATCGGCTGAAGGCCGTGCTCGCGGCGCTGGCGGCGCTTACGACTCAGGAGCCGAAAGAAAGAGCCGAGGCGCCGACGCCAACTCCTGCCACCGCCGCGGCGGGAAAGACCGGCGGCGGCGCGAACGACCGGCGTCCGATCCTGTTCATCGACGAGATCCACACCCTGATCGGCGCCGGAGCCGCCGGCCGCGGTTCGATGGACGCCTCGAACCTGCTCAAGCCGGCTCTCCAGGACGGAACGCTGCGCTGCATCGGCGCCACCACCTGGGAGGAGTACCGGCAGAACTTCCAGCGTGACGCGGCGCTCGCCCGCCGGTTCCAAAAGGTCGAAGTCCTGGAGCCGTCGATCGAGGAGACCGTGCGCATCCTCGAAGGGCTGCGCGAGCGGTACGAGCTGCATCACGGCGTCACTTACACCAAGTCCGCCCTGCGCGCCGCGGCCGAGCTGGCCGCGCGCCACCTGCACGACAAGCGGCTGCCCGACAAGGCGATCGATCTGCTCGACGAAGCGGGCGCGGCGGTCTCTCTCGCGGGCGGCAAGCGGGTCGGCGCGCCGGAGATCGAGCGGGTTCTCTCGACCATGGCGCAGATCCCGCCGAAGCGCGTCCATGGCAGCGACCGCGACCGGCTGCAAAGCCTCGAATCCGAGCTGAAAGCCGTGGTGTTCGGCCAGGACGCGGCGATCGAGCGGCTGGTGATGGCGATCAAGGTCTCGCGCGCCGGGCTGCGCGAACCGCAAAAGCCGGTCGGCAGCTTCCTCCTCACGGGACCCACCGGAGTGGGCAAGACCGAGATGGCGAAACAGCTCGCCCTCACCCTCGGCATCTCGTTCCTGCGTTTCGACATGAGCGAGTACATGGAACGCCACACGGTGTCGCGCCTGGTCGGAGCCCCCCCGGGCTACGTCGGCTACGACCGCGGCGGCCTGCTCACCGAGGCGGTGGCGAAAAGCCCCCACGCGGTCCTCCTGCTCGACGAAGTGGAAAAAGCGCACGAGGACGTCTTCAACCTGCTGCTCCAGGTGATGGACCACGGCACCCTCACCGACACGAACGGAAAAGCGACCGACTTCCGCCACGTCATCCTGCTCATGACCTCGAACGTCGGAGCGCGAGAGATGGCGCAGCGGACCCCCGGCTTTGGAGCAACGCCTGCTTCCTCGTCGGCGGGCGCGGAGATCGCTGCGTTCCGAGACGAGCCCGGCGCCTCCCCCGCCCTCCGCGGCGACCCGGCAAGCGACCAGGCGGTCGAGCGCCTCTTCAGCCCCGAGTTTCGCAACCGCCTCGACGCCCGCCTTCGCTTCCGTCCGCTCGATCCTTCGGTGATGGAGCAAATCGTCGACAAGATGGTCGGCGAGTTGGCCAAGCAGCTCCAGACCAAGAAGGTCACCCTCGAAATCACCCCCGAAGCGCGCACCCTGCTCGCCCAGAAGGGGTATGACCCGGCCTTCGGAGCCCGCCCGTTAGGACGTGTGATCGACGAGACGATCCGCCAGCCGCTCACCGACCAGCTCCTGTTCGGCAAGCTGCAAAACGGCGGCAAGGCGGTGGCCGGGGTGGTGGATGGGGGAATTGTGGTGGAGGTTCCGGAGTAGCCTGACCTCAACGGGTGTGCTCGTCCTGGGACCGCCGCCGTCTCGGCGGCGCTCCGGCGCCCGGAAAAATAAAAGCGCCGGCGAGGCGCCGGCGGTCCCAGGAAAAGCACACGCGGGCTCGGTCAGCCAGCCGCTCCCAACGCCGCCTCCGCATCCTCCAGCTCCCCCAATCGCCGCCCATATCCATGCTTTACGATCAACCGCCGCGCCTCGGCCAGCGCAGCCCGGTCGCCGAACAGCCGGCCGCGGTAGAGGGCGATATCCGCGAGATACAGCGGCATCGGCCCCCGCTCCGCGATCTCTTGCGCTTCGTCCAGATCGGCGCGGGCAGCGGCGGGGTTGTTTTCTCGGAAATGAAACCAGGCTCGGGTGAGGAGAGCCTTCGGAACATGGTGGGTCGTGCCAGCGCGGCGGAGGCCGGCCACGGCCTGCTCGATCGCAGATCTCGCGAGGGCAAGATCCGAACCTTCAAGGATCGCCCGATAGAGAGCGGCTCGGCCGAGGGTCAGGTGGTCGAGCGCAATGTCGAGTAGCCATTGATTCAGCTCCGCGATCTTGATCGCATAGCTCGCCCGCGCTCCGACCTTGCGGATTGCCTCTGCCAGTACCGGCACTTTTCGCGCTATCCCTTTCCGGCGCCCGGCCTCTCGCTCGGCCTCGGCGAGCTGAAGGTCGCAGTACGCGAAGCCCTGCACTGAGTGAAGTAGCGGGCACCTTGGCTCTCTTTCTGCTTGCATCAGCTCCGCCTCACGGAAGAGTAAAAGCGCTTCAGCGCGGCGGCCAACTTGGTGCAGAGCACTCGCGTAGTTTGTACGGGTCCCCATTCTCCAGAAGGGGTCTCCGCTACGATCGGCGAAGTCTCTAGCCTTCTCGGCATCCCGCAGTGAGGCGGAGATTTCGCCGAGTGTCCGCTCTATCTCGCTAAGGTTGGAGGCACTAATGGCAGCGCCCTTCCATGATTTTTCAGCCACATCTGTCCCTATCGAATTCTGCATCGCCTCCTTCGCCTCGATCAGCCGCCCCATTGCGCGCAAGCGAGAAGCAGCCTCGTTAAGCAACCATGCTTGGGCGGCTTTGCTCTGCGAAGGTGAGACGATGCACCAAGGAGAATCGAAAAAGCAGGCAAGAGCTCCCAGGTCAGCGCCGAACGCGCCGAGGTTGTTTATGCTGAAAAAGCCGTCACGCCCCGAGCCTCGCAAAATGCGGCGATCGTAAATACCGCCGCGTGCCTCCTCTAGCCGTCCCGCGTGGCAGCCGTGTGCGACGGCCTGGTAGAGCGGCTGAAGGCCTTCGAGCGTGTCGGGCTGATACGGCGTCGTATCCCGCAAATGCTCGAACAGCCGCCCGTGCCCGGCGCGCCAGGCTTCAGGGTGGTGGTCGCGGACCTGGAGAGCGAAGTACTCGCGGAGGAGTGGGTGTGCGTCGAGGGTGCCATTGGCTTCCGCCGAAATGAGCCCGCTCTCGGTAAGGACTGAAACAGCGAGGTTCCAATCCTCTTCGTCGAGCCCCACTAGAGAATCGGTCAGGCGGGGAATCACCGGCTCGTCCCTCAATGCTCCGAGGCACGCGGCGTTTGCCGGACGGTCAAAAAGGCCGAGCAACCGAAGCACGGCAAGTTGCCGAGCACCCTCTTCTCCTCCCTCGCCGATAAACCACTTCTCGTAGGCCGCGACCGCCCGGAACGCGTGACCTCCTCGGAGCTTCAAGTCCGCTTTCTCAAGATCGATTCGATCCCGCCGTCGCACGTCGCCGCCGTGCGCCTTTGCGAGATAAGTCCCGATGAGGTTCAGCGTCAAAGCATGGCCATCGACGTCCTTGACCAGCTTCTCCAGCTCAACTTTTCTTCCCTTCACCTGAAGTTTCTCGAGCAGCGCCGCGCCTGCCCTCTCGCTCAACTGATCCAGGGGCCTTTCGGACACCGTCCTGTCCCAGAACGCGGCAAGATCCGTCACGCACTCTCGCGTCGTCACCACACATAAGCCCGGGTTGTGCGCTGCGAGCCCTTTGAGCAATGCAGTCACGCCCGGGTCCTTTAACTGCCCGGCGAGAGGGCTGCTCGGCGAATACTGGAGCGGCTCCAACCCGTCGAGAATCAGTAATGCCTTCCGCCGCGCCACGAACCCGGCTAGCTTTGCGCCTTTGTCCCACCCGGAAATCGAACTGTCTGCGATCCTCTCCCCTTCCGCCTCGCCGAAGAAGCGTAGCGCCGCGTTCACGAACGGCTCGCCGGACGCCGAGCCTTCCTCCCGCGTTCCCTGGCTGTAGAACGACCAGTCAAAGTAGTCGGCGCCACCGAGGTCAAGCCCAGCCGCCCACTTTGCGGCGAGGGAAGTCTTTCCCGTTCCTCCCCAAGCGACGAGGGTGACGACGTGGGTGTTGGGGTTGGCCCACGCGGTATCGAGTCGGGCTAGCTCAGTCTCTCGGCCGAAGAGGTGCTCGGCGACGTGGGTTAGGCGGGTGGGGGCGACCTTCGGCGGGACAGCGGCCGGCGGCGGGGCCAGCGGGAAGTTGTAGTAATTCCCGCCGACCGCAATTCCGCCCTGGCCTGCCGCGACCGCGGTCCCGCCATTCGCTAGTGCCTTGGCGCCTGCCGGATGATCCTGGTTCTCTGGATCGCTCAACGCTCTTCCTTCGCTTCGTGCTCCAAGATTGAGTGAGCGCCAAGGATAACTCGGCGAGTGAGCTTTTCCTGGGGGCGCCGAGATCCAGCTCGGCCGCTTGGGCGATCGCGACCGATTCGGTACCGAGCTGGAGCTCGGCGCTCCCAGCACCTCCTTATGCCCCGCACGGTGGAGAACCGGCCCCCCTCGGGTGTGCTCGTCCTGCTAGGGGTAGGGAGAGCCGGTTCAGGTCCCGGCCCCCCCTCCCCCCGAACCGGACGTGCGGATCTCCCGCATCCGGCTCTCCGGTTGGTGGTCTTACCTCCGAGAGGACTGACGGGCCCGGGCAAAGGCTGTGACAAAGGAGTACAGCCCCTGCTCGGCAAAGAAAG
>Ga0134122_10003039_pt1 | contig 12378 bp, 13 predicted proteins | sample KB302_FD_96461 | JGI IMG/M metagenome (GOLD analysis project Ga0134122, IMG submission 96461) | Terrestrial soil microbial communities without Nitrogen fertilizer from Kellogg Biological Station, Michigan, USA - KB3-0-2 | ecosystem: Environmental > Terrestrial > Soil > Unclassified ...
GGCGCCGGCGCCGGAGCCGGTGTTGCCGCCGGAATTGGTCGGTGCCCAGCCGGGCGGACGGCGGATGCCGCTCCGGGTCGCCTCGACCGCATTCTTGACCGGAGTCACGTCGGGCTCGGTCGCCGGGCCGGAGTTGGCGTCCGTCGTTTCGACCTCTGGCGGCGGTGGCGCGCCGTCGCTCGTGCCGCCGGCCGCGGGGGTTTCGCCGCCCGCTTTGGCGACACTGCCCGGCTTGTCTTTCCCGCAGCCCGCTGCGAGCAGCAGAACCGAAAGTGCGATGGCGCCCAGCGCCGCCTTGTTGGTCATGGCGATCCCCCTCACCCGAGCGGTCGCAGGATGCGCCTCGAACCGGCGCGAATCAATCGCATGGGTTCGCGCTTTCACTCCCCATTCAGTCGCGGCCCGTCTATCCTCGCCGTCCACGCGACGCCTGACTGACGGATTCTCAGCCGACCTTGCCTTCCTACCGGCTCCCTTCCGCGAACGACCGTCCGCCGCTGCGCCGGCGCGCGTCGGGGCTCGCACTCGCGCTGGGGGTCAATCTCGGCCTGCTGCTGGTGCTGCTGACGCTCGGCGTGCTTCCTGACCGCGAACGCAAGCCGAGCGAGGCGACGATCGTCGACCTGCTCCCCGAATCGCACAGCCGGGCCGAGAATCATGCCGCCGCCCGGCCGAACAAGCCGGCGCCCAAGCCGCCGCCGGTCGTGCTCCCGGTCAAGCCGAGTATCGCCCCGCCGCCGCTGCCGCCGAAGAAATCGCAATCGTGGATCGAGATGAGCAGCACGGACCTGGCTGCGGCCGACATCCGCAACCTGCGGCCGGGCCCAGGCGAGGGTGACAGCGAGGAGGTCGGGCGCGGCCCGCACGGCGAAATCCTCTACGCCGCCGAATGGGCGCGCGAGCCGACCGATGCCGAGTTGGCGGGATATCTGCCGAGGAACGCGCCCGATGGCTGGGGCCTGATCGCCTGCCGGACCATCCCCGGCAACCGCGTCGACGACTGCATCGAGCTCGGCCAGTCGCCGCCCGGCTCGCACCTTGCCGGTGCGGTCCGCCAGGCGGCCTGGCAGTTCCGCGTCCGCCCGCCGCGCAAGGGCGGCAAGCTCCTGGTCGGCGAGTGGGTCCGGATCCGGATCGACTATGAACGAATCGGCGGCTGAGCCACGCGGCTCAATGCTTGAGGCCCGCGATGATCCCGATCAGCCCGCCGACGGCGAGGACGATCCCGACGATGATCAGCACCCATTTCGCGCTTTCGCCGGTGAGCGGCGCGGACTGGCCCTGGTCGTTGGTGACGGTGACGCTTGGGTCGGTCGAGGTCTTCGACCGGGTCGCGCCCGTGTAGATCAGGATGAGTCCGAGCACCAATCCGACAATTCCACCGATGGTCATTTGCACCTCCCTGTTGTTGGTAATGATCCGGCGCGCGCCTAGCTCCTGAAGCCGCCGACCAGCGCGGCGATGCCGAGGATCATCATCAGGATCCCGAAGCCGATGAAAATAACAAGCGCGCCCCGGCCCGCTTTCGCGGACTGTCCGGTCTGGCTGTTGGTGATGGTGATGTCCGGCTCCTCGGGAGCGGCCATCTTGATGCCGGTAAACACGGCGAGCGCACCGCCGGCGCCGAGCAACACGAAGCCAAGGATGATCAGCGCGACTTTCGACCCGGTCCCGAGCAAGGCTGCGGCGATGGTTGCATAATCCATGCGGTTACTCCCCCGAGGGAGGACCGAGCGCGGGTTAACTGCCATGGCGCAGCCCGGCTGGCTAGGGGAAATCGGCGCGGCCGAGCCTGCACGGGCCCGCGGGATTGCCCTCGCCACCCCTTCTAACCTCGGTTATAAGGCGCGCCGTGCCGGATCCTCTTTAAGGGGAGCACGCCATGCGCGGGGGCATCGCACGTCATTCGTTGATCATCGCCATCGCACTTAGCGCCGCGGCCTGCGGCGGCGGCAAGGACAAGGGCGCGGCCCAGAACGCGACCGGCAATGAGACCGCCGCTGGCAACGAGGCAACTCCGCCGGTCGACGACGCCGCGGCCAAGGCGGCGGCGCTCCAGCAGAAGGTCAAGGAGTTCAACGACCAGAACGGCGGCTGCGAGGAATGCCAGCCGACCGAGGCCAAGGTGGTCGCCCAGATGCGGGTTCCGCACGGTCTGCGCACCTACACAGCTACTCCGAGCTGCATGAACGAGGCGCGCGACACCGCCGAGATCCGCGAAGTGTCGGACGACGCGGCCGCCTTCTCCGACGGCCAGTTCGCCGGCGCCGTCGGCGACCTGCTCAAGAACAAGGACGTCCAGCGGATGATCGGGCAGAAGGTCGGCGGCGACGTCGGCCGGATCCTCAACGGCGGCGACGATCGCACGGCCTATTGCCAGGCGGTGTGCGCGGTCCTGCCGCAGAATTCGACCGTCACCGGCTATAAGCTTGAGGCGGCCGACGCGACCACCGGGCAGTTCCAGACCTGCCAGGCCGGCTCGGACTGCGCGATCGGCAAATCGAAATGGACGGCCGAGCCGATCCCCAACACCGGCGAGAACTCGAAAACGGTGTGCGGGGTGTTCGCCAACTGGACCCACAAGACGGACCGGCTGGCAAAGCTCAGCGTCTATTTCACGCCGCCGGACGACTGGGTCCCGCCGCACAAGTGAGGCGGCCCGCGGACCGGCTTTCGGGCGCCGGAACGTTAAATTTCGTAAACCAATTCCGCTGACAAGCGGGTAACCGGCGCGCGGTAAATTCTGACTCAGCAGAGCCAGGAGGTTGTTGCGAGCTCCCAAACGGCCCTGCCGGAACGAAGTACCAAAGAAGCCCTGCCGCGAGCTGGCATGCTCCCCTCGCTCCCCCGGCCCGGCAGGGCTTCCAGTCACCAGCGGGCCGGAACCCTCCCTTGAGCAGCGAACAGCAGGCGGATCGGGCCTAGCCGGCCGGTTGCCACGTGCTCGTCCGGCGGGGAATCAACAAACGCAGCGTGGTCAGGGCCGGGGAAACCCGCCAGGCCGGTTTCCTCGGTTCGCTGAGCCGTTCGAGGAACAGGAACAGGGTAACCGCGAGCGTGACGCCGGCATGGCCGACCGGCACGCTCATTGGGACGAGCATCCACGGCCAGCAGGCGAGCACGCACGGGCCGCCAGCCATCGCCCCCTGCGCAAGGCTGTCGCGATCGGCGGCCCAACCGAACGGATGGATGCCACGCACCCGATGACAGCGATTGCGGGCATATTGAGCGATCGGCGAACAGCTCCAGGCGACCGACGCGGCCGCGATCGCGGCGGCCGTCGGCCACCCCTGCCCCAGGGCCGCGGCGGCCGGAATCAGCACAGCGCCGGCGGCCGCCCACCAGGCGCCGTAGCCAAGCCCCAGGGCGAGCAGCGAATCGAACCGCCGGCGAGCCAGGGACGAGCGCCAGACGTGGTTGATGATCGGGACCAGCAGCGGGGTCATCATTGCCGCAACCATGAGCAGCCAATCGATCAGCCCGAGCGACGCACAGGGACCGCCCCCGGCAGCCGCGTGATGATGCCCGCCGCCGCACCGGGCGCCCTGGCCGCGGCCTTCGAGATAAGCCAACAGGAGCCAGGCGCCGAGTGCAACCAGGACGGGCCCACGCAGCCCCCCGCGGCGCCAGGCCAGCTGGAGCGCACTCAGGCCGGGACTCATCGTCCTATCCGACCGGCTGCTTGTAGATGCTGACTCGTTCGACGGTCACCGGGGCTTCCGCATCCTCCTGTTCGATGCGCACTTCCAACTGCTCCACGGGCGTGCCCGAGTCCGGCGCCAGCTGATTGGCGATTTCGGTGATGTCGATCGCGACACTGATTCCGTTGCCGCCGTGCTCGCCATCCGCGCCGGACGATTCGGCCAGGCCGAACAGATCGATCGACTGAGAAAAGGACGAGCCCTCGGTGAGCGCGGACGCGGCGGCGGGAGCGCTGATTCGGACTGTGAGCGTCGCGCTCGATGCGCGTCCGCGGATGTTCTCGAGGTTCAGGAAGACTCGCTGCTCGGCCGCAAGGCCAGCGAGCTCGGTCGCTTGCGGCTGGAGCCGAACGTCCGTCGTCGCGGCAGTCTCGCCGATCGTGATCCTCCCGCTGTTGGCGCCGACAAGGGTCGCTGGAGGTGGTGGTTCCGATGACAATCTCGCGGGCATGGCTTCAGCTTCCACTTCCTCAAGGGACGACGAGACGGCCGGCAGCCCAGTGCCGTTCTGCAGGTCGTCGTAGGTCGGCGCGAGGCGGCCGCCAGGCATCGTCTCCGCTGAAGTGAACGCGTGAAGCTGCCCGTCCGGGCCCGGCATTTCGAATTTTCTCACTGGTCCGTTCTTCCACGCGTCGCCGTCCTCCATGACGTGGTCCTTACGGGTCAACCACGCCGCCCACAGCCGGTCGACGTTGCAATGATGCAGCCAGAAGATAGGGTCGAGGCCGGCAGTGTTGGGGTCCTCCATGAATCCTCCGATCCTGCGGTGGACCGAGTTGTGAGGATTGAGCTCGAGGGCGCCAGTCAGTCCGCCGAAATGCTTGAAGATCGTCACTCCGCCGCCGAAACCGGACGTGCCGGACGCGGACGTGTAAATCTTGTTCTTCATCGCATCGAGGCTGATCTTCGTCTTGTCCAGGGCGGTGTTGGTGCGCGGCGGCGCCGCCAGCGGATTGTCGGTCGTCTTGTCCGGCATCTTGGGATCCGTGAACGCCGCATGCATTTGCAGCGCGGAATCGCCGTCGAAATAGTTCCAGTAGGGCAGCGCCCAATCCGACGGTCCGCCAAGCGCCTTGACGGTCGCCCCGACGATCTCCTCGAACGCGTGCAGGTAGCCGCGATGCCAGGGCAGGAAAAAGTAGCCTTGGTGCTGACACTGGTTCCACATGCGGCCGTCCCATTCAGTGTCGGGCGGCAGCGGGTCCTTGTCCGTGATCACGCCTTTCGAGATCCACGTTTCGCGCTTGTAGCCGTGGATTCCTCCAAGGTAGCGCCAGCTTGTTCGATCAGTCGCAGGCAGCGTCTGCAGCTTCGCGACAGCTTTCGCATACCATTCGAGCGTCGGGTTCCATCCGGCACCGAGACTCGACACGTCCACACGAACCCTAGGCATGATGTTCCTCCTGACTGGCTGGCTATGCGTCTCGTTTCAGTGTGATGGTTGAGGCCGTCGCGCCTTTTTTTGCGCCGCCGTGGTCAGCGACCCGGACGACGCTGCCGACCAGCGCCGGGCGCTGGTCGATCCCGTCCGGCCACGCCGGGACTGCATAGAACAAATAATCGTAGGCAAAGTCCGCGACCGGATCGCCCGGCCGTCCGCGCCCCTTCACCGTCGCTGTCAGTGGTTGCGTTCCTTGCGCCTCGGCGACGTTCCCGGCCAGGTCCATGACGGCGTCGCCGCCGAACGACAGGGTCGCCCGGAACCCGTCCGCCGGACTGGCGTGAGTAATGACGAGCTCGCCTTCGCCAAAGATGATGTTCAGCGCCTGATCCGGCGTGCTAACGGGATCAGGATTATTGATGAAGCTGCGATAGCTCCAAGTCCCGGCCAGCGCATTCATCGCTCACTCTGCTGCAAAAGCGACCGAGCGATCGCGCAATTAGCATCGCTCAGCGGCGCGCGCCAGACCTCAAATCAATCAAACAAACAATGAATCAATAATCAAGCGGTCAGCCGCTCGCCTTCCGGCGCACCGCGGCCGAGCTTGTCGGGCAGCGGCTCGCCGTTCGGGGTGAAGGCGAGGCTGACCGAATTGATGCAGTAGCGCTCGCCGGTCGGCGGCGGGCCGTCGGGGAAGACGTGGCCCTGGTGTGCCCCGCACCGCGCGCAGACGATCTCGGTGCGGATCATGCCGTAGCTGGTATCGCGGATGTACTTCAGGTGGTCGCTGTTGAACGGCTGGGTGAAGCTCGGCCAGCCGGTGCCGCTCTCGAACTTGGCCCCGCCGAGGAACAGCGGCAGTCCGCACAGCCGGCAGGTGAACACGCCCGAGCGCTTTTCGTCGAGGAACACGCCGCAGAACGGCGCCTCGGTGCCATGCTCGAGGAGGACGTGCTTTTCCTCGTCGTCCAGCTCGGCGACGAGCGCGTCGAACTGCTGCTGGGTGGGCGGGGTCAGGTCGAAGGTGGTGTCGGTAACGGCGGAGTCCTGGGGCATGGCGAGTCTCCTTCGCGCCAGCCCCTACTCCCCGGCCGGTTCGAACCGCAACACGCCCTTGGTGTAGGTGGTGTGGGTCGGATTGTCGCCGGGATGGAGCTGGCCGTCGTAGACCACGACCTCCGCGAAATCGAACGGCGAGACGCCCTCGAGGCAGGCAACGTTGACCCCGAGCTGGTCGGGGTTCGAGCGGCGCTTGTGGTGGGTATAGATGCCGCACACCGAGCAGAAATGATGCTCGGCGACGCCCGTGTTGAAGCGGTAGGTGGCGAGCTTGTCGGCGCCTTCGAGGATCCTGAATCCGTCATGGGTCGAAGTCACCGCGACCGCCCCGCGCATCCGGCAGATCGAGCAGGTGCAGCGCCGCGCCGAGGCCAGCCCAAGCGGCAGCTCCGCCGTGAACTTCACTGCGCCGCAATGGCACGAGCCGTTGAGCGTGATCGGATCGCTCGACTTGACGTCGATCACGCCGCGACCTTTTCCAGCACGCCCTTGACCGCGTCCAGCGCTTCCTGCGCCTTGGCGCCGTCGGGTCCGCCGCCCTGGGCCATGTCGGGACGGCCGCCGCCGCCCTGCCCGCCCAGCGCTGTCACCGCCGCCTTGACCAGGTCGACCGCGCTGACCTGGCCGGCGAGGTCGTCGGTGACGCCGACCGCGACGCTGGCGCGGCCGTCGTTGACCGCGACGAGGGCGGCGACGCCCGAGCCGACGCGCTGCTTCATCGTGTCGACGGTGGAACGCAGTTCCTTGGGATCGAGCCCCTCGACCACCTGGCCGAGGAACTTGTGGCCGCCGACGTCTTCGGGGCCGGCGTCCTCAGCTCTGGCCGCGCCGCCGCCCATCGCCAGCGCCTTCTTCGCGTCGGCGAGCTCGCGCTCGAGCCGCTTGCGCTCGTCGACCAGCGCCGCGATCCGCGCCGGGACTTCGTCGGGGGATGACTTCAGAGTCGCTGCCGCTTCGCGCAACTTCGTGTCGCGCTCGTTCAGCCATTGCCGGGCGGCTTCGCCGGTCAGCGCCTCGATGCGGCGGACGCCGGCCGAGACTGCGCTCTCCGAGATGATCTTGAGCAGCTGGATGTCGCCGAGCGCGCGGACGTGGGTCCCGCCGCACAGCTCGACCGAATAATCGGCGTCCGCGTCGCGGCCCATCGAGAGCACGCGGACCTCGTCGCCGTATTTCTCGCCGAACAGCGCCATCGCCCCGGCCGAAATCGCGTCGTCGGGAGTCATCAGCCGCGTCGTCACCGGCTCGTTCGAGCGGATCTGGGCGTTCACCTCGGCTTCGACGGCTTCGATGTCGTCGCGGGTCAGGGCGGTCGGCTGCGAGAAATCGAAGCGGAAATAATCCGGAGCGACGAGGCTGCCCTTCTGCGTCACGTGCGTGCCGAGGCGGCGGCGGAGCGCGGCGTGCAGCAGGTGGGTCGCGCTATGGTTGGCGCGGACCCGGTCGCGGCGCTCGGCGTCGACCTGCTGGTGGACCGTTTCGCCGAGGGTCAGTTCGCCCGCAACGACCTTGGTCCGCAGCACGTGCAGCTTGCCGAGCGGCTTCGCCGTGTCCTCGACCTCGCCCTTGAAGCCCTTGAGCGTGGTCAGCGTGCCGGTATCGCCGATCTGGCCGCCACTCTCGCCGTAGAAGGGCGTCTGGTTGAGCAGCAGCTCGACGGTCTGGCCGACCGCGGCGGTTTCGACCCGCGCGCCGTCCTTGACGATCGCGAGGACCACGCCTTCACCCTCGTCGCCAGAGTAACCGGTGAATTCCGTGCTGCCGAATTCTTCGGCGAGATCGAACCACAGATCGTCCGATGCTTTCGATCCCGAGCCCTTCCACGCCGCCCGGGCCGCGGCCCTTTGCGCCGCCATTGCGGTGTCGAACCCGGCGCGGTCGACCTGCAGGCCGCGCGCGCGCAGCGCATCCTCGGTCAAATCGTAGGGGAAGCCGTAGGTATCGTAGAGCTTGAACGCCGTTTCCCCGGCCAGCGTGCCCCCCGCCGCAAGGTCGGTCGTCGCTTCGTCGAGCAGCTTGATGCCGGTCGCGAGCGTCTGGCGGAAACGAGTCTCTTCCTGCTGCAGCGTCGCCTCGATCAGCGGCTGCGCGCGAAGCAGCTCCGGATAGGCCGCGCCCATTTCCGCGATCAAAGCCGGCACCAGGCGCCACATCAACGGCTCGCTCGCGCCGAGCAGATGGGCGTGGCGCATCGCGCGGCGCATGATCCGGCGGAGCACGTAACCCCGGCCCTCGTTGGACGGGAGCACGCCGTCGGCGACGAGGAAACCCGAAGTGCGCAAATGATCGGCGATCACGCGGTGGCTGGCCGCCATGTCGGGCGCGTTGTTGCTGGTCAGCGACTGCGATGCCTCGATCAGCGCCTTGAACGTGTCCGTCTCGTAATTGTCGGGCGTGCCCTGGAGCACGGCCGCGATCCGTTCGAGGCCCATGCCGGTGTCGATGCTCTTCTTGGGCAGCTCGGAGACGATCTCGTTCGGCGCCTGCTCATATTGCATGAACACGAGGTTCCAGATCTCGACGAAGCGGTCGCCGTCCTCGTCGGGGCTGCCGGGCGGCCCGCCCGGGATGTGGTCGCCGTGGTCGTAGAAGATTTCCGAGCACGGACCGCACGGCCCGTCGTCGCCCATCGCCCAGAAATTGTCCTTGGTCGGGATGCGGATGATGCGGCTCTCGGGCAGGCCCGAGATGCGCTTCCACAGGTCGTAGGCTTCGTCGTCGGTATGGTAGACGGTCGCGGTCAGCCGATCGGGATTGAGCCCCCATTCCTTCGTCAGCAAAGTCCACGCCAGCTCGATCGCGCGATCCTTGAAATAGTCGCCGAACGAGAAATTGCCGAGCATCTCGAAGAAGGTGTGGTGGCGCGCGGTGTAGCCGACATTGTCGAGGTCGTTGTGCTTGCCGCCGGCGCGGACGCACTTCTGCGAGCTGGTCGCCTGGCTGTAGGGCCGCGTCTCGAGGCCGGTGAAGACGTTCTTGAAGGGCACCATGCCGGCGTTGACGAACATCAGCGTCGGGTCGTTCTGCGGGACCAGCGGCGCCGACTGGACCCGCGCATGGCCGTTCCTCTCGAAAAATTCGAGGAAGCCGCGGCGGATGTCGTTGGTCGAGGTCATGCGAACGCGATGTAAATGTCGTGCTGCGCTGCGGCAAGGCGAAGCCGCCCGCCGCAAGGTGCCGGGCGGAGGGTCGAGATGCCGAACGAGTTGAGCGTTCGAGCGCCTGTCTGTTCAGCAATTCGAAGCGCTCGCCGAATAAATTCCGTCGGCTACTTAATATTTCGCGGTCGAGTGCCTATATAGATGTTGCTACAGTCGCTAATTGACGGTCTTCGGCGCTTTGCGGCTCCTTTTTCCTTCTCTCTCGCTTCTCCTAGCATCCGTGGATTCCACTTCGGATTCCATCACAGAAGGAATTAGATATGCCAACCGGTACAGTGAAGTTTTTCGACAATTCCAAGGGCTACGGCTTCATCACCAATGAGGCCGGGGGCAACGACGCCTTCGTCCACATCAGCGCGGTCGAAGCCGCCGGGATGAGCACGCTCGAGAAAGAGCAGCGCCTGTCCTACGACCTCGAGAACGACCAGCGCGGCAAGACCAGCGCCGTGAATCTGCAGTCCGCCTAATCAGCGGCCTTCGCTGCGGCGAGGGAAAACGACGGGCGGGTGCCACGCGCATCCGCCCTTTCTTTTGCGATTGGAGAGCCGCCATGTCCGTCCAGCACGAATTTTACGCGCAACGCGCCGCGGAAGCCCGGGCCATTGCCGACGCAGCGACCCTCGACAATGTCCGCGACCGCTGGCTCCGCTCGGAAGCGAGCTGGACCGAACTGGCCGATCGCAGCCAGCGCAGCGAGAAAATGCGCGACAAGCTGATCGCCGAAAAAGCAGCGGAGCGGGCCGCGTTGCAAGCCGCGAACCCGGGATGACACCGCCGAGGCGCACCTAGGCAGACCGGCACGCTCGCCCGTCTCGACGCGCCGGACTGCAAACGCTAGTCGACCGCCATGGCGAAGCGGCGCAAGAGCACGATCCCGACTTACAAACGCCGCCGTCCGCGCTCGTGGCCGCGGCGCATCTTCGGGTGGGTCGTCAGGCTGGTCGTCGCTTTCTTCCTGATCTCGATCCTGTGGGTCGGGCTCTACCGTTTCGTCCCGCCACCAACCACTGCGACCATGGTCGGCGACCTGCTGGCCGGGCGCGGCGCTGCGCGCGACTGGATGCCGATCAGCCAGATCGACCGCGACATGGTCCGCGCCGCGATCGCTGCCGAGGACAGCAAGTTCTGCTCGCATAACGGGTTCGACTTCGAGGCGATCGAGGATGCGATGAAGCGCAATGCCTCGGGCGGGCGGATCCGCGGCGGCTCGACGATCAGCCAGCAGACCGCGAAAACGACCTTCCTGTGGAACGGCGGCGGCTATGCCCGCAAGGGCGTCGAGGCCTGGTTCACCTTCCTGATCGAGCATCTGTGGGGCAAGCGGCGGATCATGGAGGTCTATTTGAACAACGCCGAAACCGGCATCGGCACCTATGGCGTCAATGCCGGCTCCGAGCGCTATTTCGGCCATGATTCAAGCGCGATGAGCACCACCGAAGCGGCGCGGATCGCGGCCGTGCTGCCGCTGCCCAAGAAGCGCGGCGCGGTCGCGCCCAAGGGCTTCACCCGCCGCTACGGCAACAGCATCGCGGCGCGGATCGGCGTGGTCGGCCGCGATGGGCTCGACGCCTGCGTCTACAAGGGCACGACCGCGCCGGTGAACAAGGCGCCGCCGACGGTCACCAAGCAGACGCGGCCGCTTCCAGGCGAGGAATATGAGACCGCCAAGCCGCCTCCCCCGACCGACGACGTGGACGAAACCGCGCCTCCGGTTATCGAGCCCGTAGAAACGCCCGAAAATCCGCCGGCGGAGACCCAGAACCAGACTGAATTGGCAACGCCTCCCGAACCGCCACAGGAACCCGCAAACGGGATCTAATAGGCCTTAGCCGACCAGCGCCAGTTTCGGCGGCTCCTGCGCGGACAGATCGACGGTGCCTTCTCCGGTAATCCGCTCGATGCGCGCGGCCAGTTCGCCGTCGAGCGCATAATCGCGGCCGGCGACCAGGATCGCTTCGCGACCGCCGGATATCGGAACGACCAGGCGAACCATGCCGTTGCCGCTGTTCGCTGCGCCAAGCTCCCGCGCGACGCGCTCGACCGAACCGCCGTCCGACACCCGCACCGTCATCTGCAACCGAGTCTTCTTCGCCAGCGCGTCGAGCGGTTGGAAGCGCTTGATCGTCACGCGCGGCACGTCGTCGCCCGACCGGCGGTCGAGCTCGACCGTCAGCAGGCCGCAGGCGCCGATCTTGGCCGCCGCTTCGAGCGCGGTCGAAGGCTCCTCGTCGAACACCGTCGCTTCGAACTGGCCCGAACGGTCGGACAGGCTGGCGATCATGTAGCGCCGGCCCTTGGCGGAGACGCGCCAGCGGACCGCTTCGGCCAGCCCGGCCATGGTCGCACCCGCGCGCTCGCCGTCGGTGACGCGGATCTCGGCGAGCTCGGCGAAGGTCCGCACCTTGTGCGCGGCGAGCAGGTGCCGCTGGGCGTCGACCGGGTGCGCGGAGAAATAGAAACCGAAGGCGTCGCGCTCGGCCGCCATGCGCTGCGCAAGCGTCCACGACGCGTCCCGCGGCAGTCGGATCGGCGCGGACTCGGCCGAGTTGACGCCGAACAGCCCGGCCTGGCCGCTTTCGCGCTGCTCGTGCGCGCTCGATGCGTGGGCGAGGATCGTTTCCGCGGCTCCATAGACCGCGGCGCGGTCGGGCTTGATCGCGTCGAACGCTCCAGCCCCGGCGAGGCTTTCGAGCTGGCGGCGGTTGAGCAGGCGCGGGTCGATGCGTGAGGCGAAATCCTCGAGGCTGGCAAACGGCCCGCCCCGCTCGCTCTCGTCGACCAGCGCGTCCATCGCTTTCTCGCCGACGCCCTTCAGCGCGCCGAGCGCATAGCGGACGCTATGGCCATCGGGGCCATTTTCGACCGTAAAGTGGGCGCGGCTGGCATTGATGTCGGGCGGCAGGCAGGCGATCCCGCTGCGCCGCATATCCTCGACGAACACCCCGAGCTTGTCGGTCAGCGCCACGTCGAAGCTCATCGAGGCGGCGAAGAACTCGGCCGGGTGATGCGCCTTCAGCCACGCGGTCTGGTAAGCGATCAGCGCGTAACCCGCCGCGTGGCTCTTGTTGAAGCCATA
>Ga0134122_10003044_pt1 | contig 12374 bp, 11 predicted proteins | sample KB302_FD_96461 | JGI IMG/M metagenome (GOLD analysis project Ga0134122, IMG submission 96461) | Terrestrial soil microbial communities without Nitrogen fertilizer from Kellogg Biological Station, Michigan, USA - KB3-0-2 | ecosystem: Environmental > Terrestrial > Soil > Unclassified ...
CGGCGAACGACGTGCAGAGCCTGGTCGCGCTCTTCAGGGCGAACCCGAACAAATACACCTACGGGTCCTCGGGGATGGGATCGATCCTGCATCTGTGCGGCGAGCAGTTCAAGACTTCCGCAGGCGGGCTCGACGTGACGCACGTACCTTACAAGGGCTCTGCGCCGATGACGGCGGACCTCGTCGGCGGGCAGATCTCCATGGTGTTCGACGCGCTGCCGACCATGCTGCCGCAGATCAACGCCGGCACGATCCGCGCACTTGGCGCCGGGATGGCGGCGCGGGCGCGCGCCCTGCCCAACCTGCCGACCCTGCAGGAACAGGGAATCCGCGGTTTCGAGTGCTACACCTGGAATGCGATCCTCGCGCCGGCGAAGACCCCGCCCGCGATCGTGGCCCAGCTCAATGCGGCGATCAATGACGCGCTCGCCGATCCCGCGATCCTGAAGCGGATCCAGGAAACCGGCGTCGACCCCACGCCCGGGAGCACCCCGGAGCAACTTGCGGCGTTCATCAAGGCGGAACTCGCCAAGTGGGCACCGATCATCAAAGCGTCGGGGGCGTCCCTCGACTAGGCTGCGCTATGATTCCTACCCCCCAAGAAACGCACAACGGAGACAGGCGATGACAATCAAGGCTGGCGATCTGCTGCCCGAGGGCAAGCTGATGGAATCTACCGAATTTGATTCGGCGACGCACTGCGCGATGGCGCCGAAGGAAGTGGACGTGGTTGAGGCGACCAAGGGCAAGAAGGTCGCGATTTTCGGCCTGCCGGGCGCTTACACTCCGACCTGCTCCGCGAAGCACGTGCCGAGCTACCTCGAGAATCTGGACAAGCTGAAGGCCAAGGGCGTGAAAGAAGTCTGGTGCGTGGCGACGAACGATGCGTTCGTGATGGCGCACTGGGGGCGGGATTTCAAGGCCATCGGCAAAATCCGCTTCCTCGGCGACGGCAGCGCGGCGTGGACGAAGGCGCTTGGCCTGGGCCTCGACCTCAACGCCCGCGGCATGGGCCTGCGCATGCAGCGCTTCTCGATGCTGGTGGACGACGGCAAGATCAAGAGCGTCAACATCGAAGGCCCGGGCAAATTCGAGGTTTCCGACGGCGCCACGATGCTCAAGCAAGCCTGAGCGTTACACCCTGATACAAATGCTCACAGCGTGGTACACGGCAGGCCGGTAGCCTCCTCCAGTCAACTTCACTGGTAGGAGAGAAAAATGAACCGATTTGCAACCACGCTGGCTGCGGCTTCGTTTGCGCTCGCGACGACGTTTGCGCAGGCGCAAATGACGCCCGGTGGCCACGGCATGGGGCCAATGCACGACGGCATGAAGGCCGCGCACGAGGCCTGCAAGGACAAGCCCGACCGTCGCGCCTGCATGATGGAACAGATGTGCGCCAAAGCGCCCGATCCGGCGCAGTGCCATGCGCGCGCGAAGGAACGCAGCCAACACATGCAGCAACGCGCCGAAAAGCGCCAGATGATGCACGAGGCCTGCAGCGGCAGGCGTGGCGACGACCTGACCAATTGCATCAAGAGCCAGCGCCAGAAGTATCGGGCGGAGCGCCTGGAGCAGCGTCAGAAAGCGCATGAAGCCTGCAACGGCAAGCGCGGCGACGAGCTGGGCAAGTGCCTGGGCGAGCAGCGCCAGAAGTTCGCTCCGCGCGGGCCGCATCTGCGGGGATAAGCAGGGCAATTGCCGCGCGCACGAACTGAATTCAACGCAGGTCTGCGCGCGGGGCTGTCGCTTTTAATCGCGATCGTTCCGTTCGGCCTCGTCACGGGCGTGGCGATGGCCGCGGCCGGCATTTCGCCGCTCGAAGCGATGGCAATGTCGGTGCTGGTCTACGCCGGCGCCGCGATGCTCGCCGCCGCGCAGATGCTCGCCGACGGCGCCCCGGCGCTGGTCGTCGTCCTGGCGGCCTTTGTCGTCAACCTGCGTCTCTTCATGTACAGCGCGTCGATGCGCCAGTACTTTGCCGGCGAATCGCTTGGGCGCAGGCTGATCGTTTCGTACACCCTGGTCGACAATCCGTTCGCGCTGTTCCTGCAGCGCTTCGCCACCCGCCCGGATGCGCCGGGAAAATTCGAATATTTCGTCGGCATCGCGATCCCGCTCTGGATCTGCTGGCAGTCGACCGTCGCCGCCGGACTGCTGCTCGGCAACCAGCTGCCGGCGGCCTGGAAGCTTGAGTTCGCCGCCCCGCTCGCCTTCATCTCCATGACCATTCCAATGCTGCGCGACTGGCTGCTGGTGATTGCGGCGCTCACTGCCGCCGCGACCGCGGTGCTCGCGCACGGCCTGCCGTTGCGCCTGGGACTCGCCCTGGCTGCGATGGTGGGGATCGCCGTCGGGGTTCTGGCGGAAAAATACCTGAAGGCAGGGCCGGAATGACGATCTGGCTCATCATCCTCGGCATGAGCGTGGCGACCTTCGCCCAGCGCGCCTCGTTCCTGATGCTGCCGGAGCACGTGAAACTGCCCGCGCTCCTGCGCCGCGCCCTGCACTACGTGCCGGCGGCGGTGCTGACTGCGCTCTGGGTGCCGGAACTGCTGCTGCAAAAGGGTGTCCTAAACCTCGCGCTCGGCAACGAGCGCCTGCTCGCGGGGATCGTCGCGATTGCGGTGGCGTGGCGTTTCCGCGCCACCTTCGCTACGATCGCCATAGGCCTGGTGGCACTGCATGTTTTCGACCGCTTGTTCTAGAAAAGTCCCGATGAAACTGCGCTTTTTGCTCTTCCTCGCACCGTTGCTGCTCGCCTTCGGCGCGGCGGCCGAAGCTCCAAGCAGGATCGTCAGCATCGAAGGCGTCACCGAGTACCGCCTCGCCAACGGCCTGCGCATCCTGACCGTTCCCGATGCGGGCGCGAACACGGTTGGCGTGCACATCACCTACTTCGTCGGCTCGCGCCACGAGGGCTACGGCGAAAAAGGCATGGCGCACCTGCTCGAGCACATGCTGTTCAAGGGCACGCCGCGCCTGGGCGACATCAAGGCCGAACTCACCCGGCGCGGCGCGCGCTACAACGGCACCACCTCCAACGACCGCACCACCTACTTCGAGACCTTCGCGCCGGCAACGGACAACCTCGACTGGGCGCTCGGCATGGAAGCCGACCGCATGATCCATTCGCACGTGCGCAAATCCGATCTCGACAGCGAGATGAGCGTGGTGCGCAACGAATTCGAGATGGGCGAGAACAGCTCGCACGGCGTGCTGTCGCAGCGCATGACGCGCCTCGCGTTCGCTGCGCACAATTACGGTTTTCCGACCATCGGGCTGCGCTCGGACATCGAGCAGGTGCCGATCGAGCGTCTGCAGGCCTTCTACCGCACCTGGTACCAGCCCGACAACGCGCTGCTGACGATCGGCGGCAAATTCGACGAGGCGCAGGCGCTCGAACTCGTGGCGAAGCACTTTGGCCCGATTCCGCGCCCCACGCGCGTGCTGCCCGCGCTCTATACCGAGGAACCGGCGCAGGACGGCGAGCGCGCGGTGACGCTGCGCCGCGCCGGCGACGTGCAGATCGTGTCGGCGATGTACCGGATCCCCGCGGCCTCCGATCCGGCGTATCCGGCGGTGGACGTGATGGCGCAGGTGTTCGGCACCGCCGCCACCGGGCGGCTGCACCGCGCGCTGGTGCAGAAGGGACTCGCCAGCTCCGCCTGGGGCTATGAGCGCATGCTGCGCGACCCCGGCTACGCCAGCTTCGGCGCCGTGGTGCCCAAGGACGGCGCGCTCGAGCCGGCGCGCGACGCGCTGCTCGCCGCGTTGGAGGGCGCCGCGCGCGAACCGGTCTCCGACGCGGAAGTGGAGCGTTCCCGCACCGCGCTCCTGAACGAGATCGAGAAGACCCAGCTCGATTCGGCCGCGCTATGGCGCTACCTGCCCGAATTCGCCTCGATGGGCGACTGGCGCCTCTTCTACCTGTACCGCGACCGCATGCGCAAAGTGACCACGGCGGATGTGCAGCGCGCCGTCGACACCTACCTCAAGCCCGCCAACCGCGTGCTGGGAATGTTCGTGCCGACCGCGAAACCCGAGCGCGTGGCGATCGGCGCGGCGCCGGACCTGAACGCCGAGCTTGACGCCTACCGCGGCAGCGCGAGCGTCGACGCCGGCGAAGCCTTCGACCCGACACCGCAGAACATTGAGGCGCGGGTGATACGCCGCACGCTCGCCAACGGCATCAAGATCGCCCTGCTGCCCAAGAAGACGCGCGGCGGCACGGTCGTCGCCCAGCTCGCGCTGTATTGGGGGGATGAAAAATCCACGATGAACCGCGGCACCGCCTGCGGCCTCGCCGGCAGCATGCTGCTGCGCGGCTCGCGCCAGCACACGCGCGCGCAACTGCGCGACGCCTTCGACAAGCTGAAGGCCGAGGTTTCGGTCGGCACGGAGGGCGCCGCCATCGAAGTGCGGCGCGCGCAACTCGACGAGACGCTGCGCCTGGTGGCCGAGGTCCTGCGGCAGCCCGCGTTTCCCGCGACCGAATTCGAGGAATTGAAACGCGCCGCGCTGACCGGCGCCGAAGCGCAGCGCGGCGAGCCCTCGGCGATCGCCGGCGAACGGCTTTCCCGGCACCTCTATCCCTACCCGCCCGGCCACTGGCTCTATCCGCAATCGATGGACGAGCGCGTGGCGCAGCTCAAGGCGGCGCAGCTCGACGAGGCGAAGCGCTGCTACAGCGATCTGATCGGCGGCACCGGCGCGCATTTCGTCGCCGTCGGCGATTTCGACCCCGACGCATTGTCGAAACTACTCGAAGAACTGTTCGGCGGCTGGAAAACTCCGGCACCCTATGCGCGCATCCCGGCGCGCTACTTCGAGCGCCCGCCCCTCGAGGAAACCGTGGCGACGCCGGACAAGGCGAACGCGGTGCTGCGCGCAGGCCTCAACCTGCCGCTGCGCGACGACCACCCGGATTTTCCGGCGCTGATCATCGGCAACTACCTGCTCGGCGGCAACTCCGGCGCGCGGCTGCAGGTGCGCGTGCGTGAGAAGGAAGGCCTGTCCTACAGCACCTACAGCACTCTCAGCGCCGGACAGATGGATGCAGCGGGGAGCTTCGGGCTGTCGGCGATCTATGCGCCGCAGAATCGCGCGCGCGTGGAAAACGCGATCCGCGAGGAAATCACGCGCGCGCTCGACCAGGGTTTCAGCGATGCCGAGGTCGGCGCGGCGATCAAGAGCTATCTCGAGGCGCGCCGGATGGCGCGCTCGCGCGACAGCGGAATTGCCGGGCGCCTCGCGAGCTACCTGTACCTCGGGCGCACCTTCGCCTGGGACATCGACTTCGAGAATCGCCTCGCGGCGCTCACGCCGGCACAGATCCGCGACGCGCTGCGCCGGCACATCGATCCGAAAAAACTTTCCGTACTGAAAGCCGGGGACTTCCGCTAGCGATCCGCAGCGGAGACACGGCATGGTGCGCGATCTTTACCGGTACATCTGGAAGGTCAGCGCCAGGGACCAGGTGCTGCTGTCGCTGCTCGCGGTAGCCCTGTTCCTGATCGAACTGGCGCCGCTCGAGCTGCAGCGGCGCATCGTCAACGGCGCCATCGAGGGGCGGGGGTTCGATTTCGTCGGGCTGCTGTGCCTGACGTACGTCGCGGTGGCGCTCGTGCACGGCGGACTCAAGCTGGTGATGAACGTCTATCGCGGCTCCGTGAGCGAGGCGGCGAACCGGCGCCTGCGCATGCAGATCAACCCGCCCGCGACGGCCGCTACGGCGAAGTCGGCCGCTGCAGAGGACGAAGGTGTCAAGATCTCGATCATCGTCTCGGAGGTCGAGTCGGTCGGCGGTTTCGTCGGTTCCAGCTTCTCGGAGCCGATGCTCAACGCCGGCATCCTGCTGAGCATCCTCGGCTACATGATCTACACGCAGCCCTGGATGGCGCTGGTCGCGTTTCTCATCTTCTGCCCGCAGCTCCTGTTCATTCCCTTCCTGCAGGAGGCGATCAACCGCCGCACCCGGCGGCGCATCGAGACCATGCGCGCGCTCAGCGTCGATATCGTCGACGAGGCGGCCGAGCGCGCGGGGACGCGTACGCACCAGACCTTCCTGCGCCGCATCGGCAATGTTTACCGGCTGAACATGCAGATCTTCCGGCGCAAGTACGGCATGAACTTCCTCATGAACCTGCTCTATCACCTGGGCATCATCGGCATCCTCGCCGTGGGCGGCTGGCTGGTGCTGCAGGGGAAGACCGAGGTCGGCACGATCGTCGCCTTCATCTCGGGGCTGAACCGCATGAACGACCCGTGGGGCGACCTGGTGGACTTTTTCCGCAACCTGACGAACACCGGCCTGAAATACCGCATGATCGCGGCCGAACTCGCCAAGCAGCCCGGAGCGCGCGCTAGCGGTTCTTGAGCAGGTCGCGGATTTCTTCCAGCAGCACTTCCTGCCGCGGCGGCGCCTTGGGCTGCGCCGGCTTCTCTTCCTCGCGCTTGAGGCGGTTGATCAGCTTGACGATGAGAAAAACCGCCCACGCGATGATGAGGAAGTCGAGGCAGATCTGCAGGAACTTGCCGTACTTAAGTGTCGCCGAGCCGATCTTGATCGCAAGGCCGCTGAAGTCGAGGCCGCCCATCAGCGAGCCGATCACCGGCATCACCACGTCCTCGACCAGCGATGCGACGATCTTGCCGAAGGCCGCGCCGATGATCACGCCCACCGCGAGGTCCATGACGTTGCCCTTCACCGCGAATTCCTTGAATTCCTTCGCCATGCTCATGCGTCGCTCCCTTTCCCGGGCAAGCTCACTCGATAACCTCGTCCGTTCGCAGCAGGATCGATTCCGGAATCGCGACACCGATCGCTCTGGCCGTCCTGCGGTTGATCACCAGATTGTATTTCGACGCCTGCTCCACGGCCAGGTCGCCTGGCTTGGCGCCCTTGAGAATTTTGTCGACGTAGAGAGCGGCGCGCCGGTACATGTAGTTGAAGTCCGCGCCGTAGCTCATGAGACCGCCCGCCACGACATTGGCTCTGTTGCCGAACATTCCCGGCAGCCGGTGCCTGAGCGCGAGTTCGGCCAGCGGCGCGGGCTGGGAATTGGTCAGCGGCGACGTTGGAACGAGAAATCCACCGACGCGTTCGCGCGCCATCGTCGAAAACGCCTTCTCGAAGTCGTCGACGGCTTGCGCGGGCACCATGAGGAGCTGGACTCCCAGCTTTTGGCCCGCAGCCTCGACCGCTTTCAACACATAGGGGTGCGTGGGCGTCGTCGGATTCCACAGCACGCCGACGCGCGTCGCGCGCGGCACGACCTGGTGCAACAGCTCCAGCCCCTTGGCGGCAAGCTCGGTAAGAAGCATCGATACGCCGGTTATGTTTCCGCCGGGCCGCGCGAGGCTCGCGACGTGTCCCGTGCCGACGGGATCGGCGTGTTGCGCGAACACGATGGGAATTGTCCTGGTCGCCTGCCGGGAGGGCTCCACCTGCGTCGACGCGGGCGCAAGGATGACGTCGACGTTCATGCGCACCAGTTCAGCCGCGAACTCGGGCATCTGGTCGACACTTGCGGCCCAGCGGAACTCGATGGCAATGTTCTTTCCCTCGACATAGCCGAGTTCACGCAGCCCGGACTGCAGCGCTTCCACCTGACTGGTCCAGGCCGATGCGGGAGCAAAGCCAAGAAATCCGACGCGCGCCAGTTTCGCCTGCTGGGCGAATGGAGCCAACGGCGCGGCGAAAGCACCTGCGCCAAGCGCCAAGATCAAGCTGCGACGCCTTTCAATCAATCGGGTCGTAGCGAACATCCAGGATTTCCAGTTCCTCGGATCCCGCGGGCGTGCGCAGCATTACCTTGTCGCCTTCGCGCGCCTTGATGAGCGCCTTGGCGATCGGCGAGATCCAGGAAACGCGGTGCTTCGCCGTGTCCGTCTCATCGATGCCCACGATGGTCACGGTGCGTTCCCCGCCATCCCCGGTTTTTATGCGAACGGAAGAACCAAAGAAGATCTGGTCGCTGTCCCTGCCCGCCGAGTCGACCACTGCAGCCGCTTCCAGCCGCTTGATGAGGAAGCGCACGCGCCGGTCGATCTCGCGCAGCCGCTTCTTGCCGTAGAGGTAGTCGCCGTTCTCGGAACGATCGCCGTTCTTCGCCGCCCAGGAAACGGTGCGCACCACCTCGGGACGCTCGGCTTCAACCAGCTGCTTCAATTCAGCCTTGAGGCGCGCATAGCCGGCCGGCGAGATGTAGTTCTTCGCCGGGGGCGGGCTGGGCTGGAGTTCCGGTGCCTCGTCGTCGTCCTCGGACTCACGCACGAAAGCCTTGGACATGGCCCCGAATTCTACGACAATCCGGGTTGCGGGCCACGCGAGCCCGGCGAGGGACCAGGGAGAAGCGCATGGCAATCCAGAAGACGATCGAAAAAGACGACCTGCTGACACGATTGCGGGTGCGCGAGGTGGGCCTGTTCGGCCTGATCACGCTGGCGGCGATTCTCGCGCAGCTGCCTCCCGAGACGCTCGAAGGCCTCGGCATCAGCCGCAATTACCTGCTCGGCGTACTCGGCTGCGGCATCGTGCTGGGTCTCTTTTTCTATCTCAGGTTCTTCTTTTTCCTTTCCGTGGTGCTGCTGATCCTCGCGGCGAACCTCGACCAGCTGATCTCCGAGTACATCGAAATTTCGAAGATTCCGGTGGTGCTCGCGCTGGTCGCGATGGTCGGCATCTCGCTCATCAACTACGCGGTGAAGCTGATGCCGACGGGACTGGAGCCCAAGCCGAAGGAAAAGAGCCCGGAAGGCGTGCGCGCGCTCTTCTACGCGATCGAAAAAAGCAACCTCGTCTACGCGCAGAAAGTGCTGGAAATGAATTTCGATGCGAACGTGCAGCACGACAATGGCTACACCGCGCTCGCCTACGCGGCGATGAAAGGCAACGGCCGCATGGTCGAGCTGCTGCTCAAGTACGGCGCCAGCCCGATCGTGGTCACCAAGGAAGGCGACACGCCGGTAGAGCTCGCGCTGCGGCTCGGGCATTCCGAAGTCGCCGACATCCTGAAAACCGCGCGCCAGCAGATGGCGGCGGGGGACGAAACGCCGGTGGCACCACGGACTGCCTGAAGGAACAGGGGCCAGGTTATGACGGATGAAGACGACGGCGACCACACGATCGTCGGCAGGACGGTTACTGCCTCCCAGGCGATTCGGTTCGAGTTGCAAACGGTCGAAAATCTGCCGGCCGACTATTGCGCCTGCATCGGCGAGATCGCCGCGCGATGGAACTGGCTCGAGCACCAGCTTGGCGTCCTGATACGCGAAGGTTTCGACCTCGACAAGCAGGAGGGACGCGTTCTGGTGAACGAAATGCCGCTCAAAGTCAAAACTTCGATCCTGCGTGTCCTGGCATTGAAATGGATTACCGACGCAGGCCTCAGGGACGACCTGCGGCGATTCGCCGCCGACTGCCAGAAACAGCACGACCCGCGCAACGAGTACGTCCATGGCCTCTGGGTCCATCCCGCCACGGAAACCAAGAAGCTGGGCATCATGGTGAAAAAAGCTGGCGTGAAGCGCGGAAATCAAGAATTCAGCCAGGTGCTGTTGGCCGACATGCAGAAGATTGCAGCCGATCTCAAAGCGGTTAAGAAGCGGGTGCAAACCCTGACGAGCAGGATGAAGGGGCAGGTCTGACCTTCCTGAAGGGTCGCTGGCGCGACCCGGCAACAGCACCCGGGTAACCTGCGGGATCTGGCGCCTGAGTCACCGATACTGTAAACTTATACATCCCCCTACCTATAGGCGCAAACTCGGAGTTTGCCCCCAGCGACCCGGTATTTAGTGGCTTGTGGTGCAAGGAAAAGGGGCGTCCAATCAACAGCCTGTAGCCGACATCAAAATAAGAACATGAACAACCCCGACACCCCGACCCTGAGCCCGGCCGCGGCCCTCGCGGACCAGGAGATCTGCCGCGAGGCGCTGATCGAGAAATACGCCAAGGGCGATGAAGCGGCCGCGCCGGACGCGATCCGTCAGGTGCGCCTGCGCGTTGCGCGCGCTCTCGCCAACGTCGAGGGCGAGGCGGAGCGCGCGAAGTGGGAGAAGCGCTTCCACAAGGCGCTCGAGGACGGTTTCATCCCCGCCGGCCGCATCAATTCCGCGGCGGGCATCGCGCTGCGGGCGACGCTCATCAACTGTTTCGTGCAGCCGGTGGGCGACTCGATATCCGAAGTCGTCGACGGCAAGCCGGGGATCTACAGCGCCCTCTCGGAGGCCGCCGAAACGATGCGCCGCGGCGGCGGCGTCGGCTACGACTTCTCCTCCATCCGCCCCAAGGGCGCCGCAGTGAAGGGCACGCACTCGCGCGCGAGCGGGCCGGTGTCCTATATGCGCGTCTTCGACCGCTCCTGCGAGACGGTCGAGTCGGCGGGCGCCCGCCGCGGCGCGCAGATGGGCGTGCTGCGCTGCGACCACCCCGACATCGAGGAGTTCATCCACGCCAAGGACAAGGGCGATCTCGCCAACTTCAACATCTCGGTCGGCGTCACCGACGAGTTCATGCAGGCGGTCGAAGACGATTCGGCTTTTGAACTGATCCATAAGGCAAAACCGTGGTCCGGCGGCGAGACCCGCCAACGCGCCGACGGCCTCTGGGTCTACCGCACGGCGCGCGCGCGCGACCTGTGGGACCAGATCATGCGCTCGACCTACGACCATGCCGAGCCGGGAATCCTGTTCCTCGACCGCATGAACCGGGACAACAACCTGTACTACTGCGAGACGATCGAGGCGACCAATCCCTGCGCCGAGCAGCCTTTGCCTCCGTATGGATGTTGCTGTCTTGGATCCATTGACCTCACGAAGTTCGTTTCGAATCCGTTTGCCGAGCAGGCGAAATTCGACTACGACAAATTCTCAAAAACGGTGCATACCTCCGTGCGGATGCTCGACAACGTGCTGGAAGTGACGGCCTGGCCGCTCGAGCAGCAGTTCAAGGAAGCGATGGCAAAGCGGCGCGTCGGCCTCGGCTTTACGGGGCTGGGCGACGCGCTCGCGATGCTGCGCCTGCGCTATGACACCGACGAAGCCCGCGCCATGGCGGCGCGGATCTCGGCTGCGATGCGCGACGCCGCGTACGAGGCCTCGGTGGACCTGGCGCGGGAGCGCGGCGCGTTTCCGCTCTTCAATGCCGACATGTATCTGTCGGGAGGGAATTTCGCGTCCCGTCTGCCGGCCGAACTGAAAGAGAAAATCCGCAAATCCGGCATTCGCAATTCCCACCTGCTGTCGATTGCACCGACGGGAACCATCAGCCTCGCCTTCGCCGACAACGCTTCCAACGGTATCGAGCCGCCCTTCTCCTGGGTCTACACGCGCAAGAAGCGCATGGCCGACGGTACGCTGAAGGAATATCCGGTCGAGGACCATGCCTGGCGGCGCTACAAGGCCGCAGGCGGCGACATGAACAACCTGCCGCCCTGGTTCGTCACCGCGCTGGAGATTTCGGCCAGCTCGCACGAACAAATGGTCGCAACCGTCGCGCCCTATATCGACACCAGCATCTCGAAGACGGTCAATGTGCCCGAGGATTATCCCTATGAGGAATTCCAGGACCTCTACCTGCACGCCTGGAAGTCGGGCCTGAAGGGGCTCGCGACCTACCGCCCGAACAAGGTTCTCGGCTCGGTGCTATCTGTCGACAAGCTCGAAAAACCGCAGGATTTCGTCCAGGACGACCTTAACCGGCGCATCCGCATCAAGTCGGTGCCGCAGCCGGTGCTCGCGAGCCTGCGCTGGCCCGGCCGCCCCGACCTGGGCGGCGGCAACCTCGCCTGGACCTACATGGTCGAACATCCGCAGTACCACTTCGCGGTGTTCGTCGGCCACATCGAGAACGGCAAGCCGCACGCCTTCGAGGTCTGGGTCAACGGCAGCGAGCAGCCGCGCGGCCTGGGCGCGCTCGCCAAGACGCTGTCGATGGACATGCGCGCCAACGATCCGGGCTGGCTCAAGCTCAAGCTCGAGACCCTGGCCAAAGCGGGCGGCGACGAACCCTTCGACATGCCGTTTCCGCCCAAGGGCGAGAAAAAGCGCATGCCGTCAATTGTTTCCGCTTTTGCGCAGGTCGTAAGCCACCGGGCAAAAGAGCTGAAGGTATTCCACGACGGCCCCTGCCCGGTGCTCGACGCGATGTTCAGCCTGAAGGAGCCGAAGACCGGCACCGGCGGCACGATGTCCTGGACGGTCGACGTGCTCAATCCGCGCACCGGCGACGATTTCGTGCTCGGCCTGAAGGAGATCGCATTACCAGATGGCGTCACGCGCCCTTACTCGATGTGGCTTTCGGGCGAGTATCCGAAGGCGCTCGACGGGCTGTGCAAGATCCTGTCGCTCGACATGCGGGTGCTCGATCCGGC
>Ga0134122_10003045_pt1 | contig 12372 bp, 8 predicted proteins | sample KB302_FD_96461 | JGI IMG/M metagenome (GOLD analysis project Ga0134122, IMG submission 96461) | Terrestrial soil microbial communities without Nitrogen fertilizer from Kellogg Biological Station, Michigan, USA - KB3-0-2 | ecosystem: Environmental > Terrestrial > Soil > Unclassified ...
AGGGGAGTTATTTCCGGCGTGTGACTCTGCCCGAAGGCAGTCCCCGCGCCGGTTTGCTGGGACAAGGGAGCATCCTGTCTGTCACGTCCTACGCCAATCGGACATCGCCGGTGTTGCGCGGGAAGTGGGTGCTGGAGAATCTTCTGTCCTCGCCGCCTCCACCACCGCCCCCCAATGTTCCAGCATTGAAGACGGAGGGCGAGCCTGGCAAGCCGCTCACCATGCGCGATGCGATGATCCAGCATCGCGCGAGCCCGGCCTGCGCGTCATGCCATGCCCGCATGGACCCCATTGGTTTCGCCATGGAAAACTTCGACGCGCTTGGCCGATGGCGCGATCAAGATTCCTTTAAAAAGATTGATGCCTCCGGTGCGCTGCCCGACGGAACGCGGTTCGAAGGCATGGCGGGCTTGCGCAAATTGCTGTTGGATCATTCCGGAGAATTCATGTCCACGGTTTCCGAAAAGCTGTTGATGTATGCGATCGGCAGGAACCTGCAATATTATGATGCACCAGCGGTGCGGGAGATTGCCCGGGAAGCGTCCCGCAACAACAACACGTTTTCATCGCTGGTATTGGGAGTCGTCAAGAGCGCGCCGTTTCAGATGCGGCAAACGCCACGGTAGAGACACATGAAAGGCGAATTGAACTGTAGGCGCGGTCTATGAAATCAAAGATCGTGCGCGGTCATAGACCGCGCCTACAGGCAATCAAGGAGAGAACCATGTTCATCACGAAGAAATCGCTTTCCCGGCGCACGTTCCTGCGTGGAGCAAGTGCGGCAGTTGCGCTGCCGTTCCTGGATGCCATGGTTCCCGCGCTTTCCGCCGAGGCCGTTAAACCAACACCGCGGCTTGGCTTCATTTACTTTGCGAATGGCGTAATTCAGAAACAGTGGAAGCCGTCGACAACGGGCGCCGGCTTCGAGCTGCCTCCAACCTTGAAACCTCTTGAAGGGGTGAAGGACCAGATCAATGTGATCAGCGGCCTTGCGCACCTTCAGGCCGATACCTTCGGAGACGGGACCGGCGACCATCCTCGCGCCTCAGCCGCATGGTTGACCGGAGTTCACGCGTATGACCGGACTCAGCCCGGTATCGAAGTGCGTCTGGCCACGACCGCAGATCAACTCGCCGCCAAAGTGATTGGGAAGGATACGCACGTCGCATCGCTGGAACTGACCGTGGATTTTCCCACCCAGGGATCGTGCGACTCCGGCGATTGCTTCTATGTCAATACGGTTTCCTGGCGGAATCCCACCACGCCGAATCCCGCGGAAACGCATCCCCGCGTCGTTTTTGAACGACTGTTTGGCTCGGGCGGGAGTGCGGCGCAAAGGCTGGCGCAGTCGAAGGATCGCGGCAGCATTCTCGATTCGGTGATGGCGGAAGTGAGTTCGCTTTCAAAAGGGCTTGGGCGTGGCGATCGCACGAAACTGGACGAATACCTGGATTCGGTCCGCGAAGTCGAAACGCGCATCCAGCACACCGAATCGCAAGGCGCCAGTTCCATCCAGCTTCCCGATTGTCCGGTCGACGTCCCGGATTCGTTTGATGAATACACGAAGATGATGCTGGACCTGGTCGCGCTGGGATATCAGTCCGATGTCACCCGCGTCTTCACGATGATCTTTGCACGGGAGCTGAGCACGCGATCGTTTGTAAACATCGGTGTGTCCGAGCAGCATCATGGGGTGTCGCATCATCGCAATGATCCGGATCTGATCTCGAAGAAAGCTAAGATCGACACCTATCACGTGCAACTGCTGTCGCATTTCCTGACACGGTTGCAGTCCACCAGGGACGGCGACGGCTCGTTGCTGGATCACAGCTTGATTCTCTATGGCGGCGGAATGGGCGATGGAAATCTGCATCGGCATTTCGATCTGCCATGCCTGCTCGCCGGCAAACTTGGCGGAAAGCTGAAGACGGGCTACCACCTTCAGTATCCGGACAACACCCCAATGACGAATTTGCTCGTCACCATGCTCGACAAGGCCGGAGTGCCCATTGACAAGCTGGGCGACAGCACCGGGCCGTTGCAGCCGGACACCCTGTCGATCGGTTGACGCACAAAAGCCGAAACTTTTTCGGGCCATCCAAATTTCATCGGCTCCCGTAGTAGCAGGTAGGAGTCACTGGGAAGAGACCGAAATCTTTCCGGAGTCACTCCTTCACAACAAACTACGAAAGGAATTCACCGATGAAGAAACGAATAAGCATGGTGGCAGCTGGCGCCATCGCACTGGCGCTCATCATTACGGTCCAGCATCCGCTGGCCTCCAGTCACCGGGAAGCGCTGGCCGTTCTGAACGACCCATGCGTGGACAATACCGACGTCTATGCCTGGGTCACTCCGCACGACCACGACAAGATGTACCTGATCGCCGGCTATAACGGGCTTCACGAACCAGGCCAGGGCAATCAGCAGACGCGTCTCTGCGACGATGTCCTCTACGAGTTCCATATCACCCGTGGCAACGGCCAACTCGAAGACAAGGTGACATATCAAATTGAGTTCGACTCGACGCGGCCAACTCCCGTCGACAACAGTAACCTTTCGCTGCCGCCGGGTGGCGGGAAGGAGTTGCTGATTCAACTCGGCGGAGTTCAGCAAACCTACACGGTGACCAAGATCGAGCACTTCCCCGGTTGGTCGGAAAAGAAGAACCACAAACACGATGACGACGGAGATGACGATGACGACCACGACGACCACAACGCTATCAAGACGGTCATCGGAAGGAACATCCCCGTGGCGCCGCCCAATGTTGGCCCACAGACGGATCGTCTCGCCTATGGACTTGGCACATTTCACCCTTACCAGGCGGCTGGAAACCCTGAAAGCCGGGAAGTCGGTCTTTACAATGACGCATTCGCGGCAAGATTCATCAAACCTTTAGGGCCGGGAGGCTCGGAAGGCCGAGCCTGGGCCGGAACCCGGGACGACGGGTTTTACCTGGACGAGAAGGGAATCTTTGACATCATCAATCTTGCCGGTCTCAGCGGCATCGGTGGCCGCAGATCTCTAGGAGAAGATGTTTTTGCGGGTTTCAATCTCAATGTCATTGCACTGGAGATTCCAACAAGCCAGTTGACCGGAACGGGCAAAGGGCCGGCACACAATGGCACACCTGGAGACGATACCCTCCTCGGCGTCTGGGCGTCGGCAAGCCGCCGCAAGGTCCGAGTTCTTCATAGTAATGGAGACCCGACTACAGATGGTCCGTGGGTCCAGGTGGGCCGCGAGGCGCTGCCGCTCATCGATGCAGGACTAATCGGCGTTCAGGATCAGTCGAAATACCTCCGGACGACGCCGGAAACCGACGTTGCCAATTTTGCGACCTACTTCCTCAACCCGATACTCGTTCGAGACGCCGAAGCGCTGGGAATCTACGGCGCGCTCGGGTTACCTCAAGCGACTATCGACTCGCTCAAGAGCAACCGCGTGGATATTCTCAAGACAATCAATCTCGACAACATTCCCACGCCCAATGCTCACCACGTTCCGATAGCCCCCGGAAAGACCGGCGATGTTCTCCGTGTGGATATCGCGACGGATTCCCAGTTCCCGAATGGCCGAATGATTCCCGGTAAGTTTCCGAATGCCGAGCAGGTGGATGTCAGCGACGCCTTGATTACTTTGATCGTTTCCGGTGGAGCGATCAAGATCGGAGATGGTGTCAACCACAACGATAAGAATTACCTGACCGAATTCCCGTGGCTCGCATTGCCGTGGCAGGGTCTCAACGAAGGACATGGAGCGCCAGCACCGTAGTTGGTAATGGCCGTTGCGTTTACTTGAGCGGCCACCGGGCTGCCTTGCAGGTGGCCGCTCTTTCTTCTGAAACCAGAGTCAGGGAGACAATCGATGAAGTCCAAATTCAAAATCCTTCTTTGTTTAGTGCTGGCTTCCATGACATTTGCCGGCTGTGGAATCCGAGACAAGAAAGACAGCGCACGGGCGATGCTTACCTCCGAGGAAGCCCGCGCGATCTGCCTCGCCCCTCCCCGCGACGGTTCGCCTATTGGCCAGGCGATAAGCGAGCATCAGGACCGGGCCCGCCGGCTTCCCGGTCAGCCCAATGAATGGATCCTTGTCGGCAATGGCTGGATACGCAAGGCGCGGCGTTCGGGCGATCCGGGCTTTTACGTGAATGTGGAAGCCTGCGCCGAGGCAGCGCTGCTTGCCGCCCCAGACAACATCGCCGGGCTTCAACTGCGTAGCCTGGCGCTCATGAACGACCACCGATTCGCAGAAGCACGCGATGTCGCCAGGAAGATTCTCACCAAAGATGAGCGTCAGGTGCTCGCGCTGGGAACCTTGAGCGATGCGCAACTCGAACTTGGACAATTCGAGGAGAGTGCCGCCGCCGCGCAGAAAATGATGGATGTCCGGCCGGACATGGCCTCGTATTCCAGGGCCTCATACCTGCGTTGGCTTCAGGGCGACACGGCGAATGCGAAGCGGTTTATTCGCTACGCCCTCAATGGAAGAGATGGGAAGGATCCGGAACCTGCCGCCTGGACGCTCGTGCAGGCAGGAATGTTGTACTGGAACGAAGCAGACTTCGAAGGCGCGGACGCCGTATTCGCTGAGGCATTGAATTGGGTGCCCGACTATCCGGCGGCGCTCGTGGGACGCGCTCGGGTTGCCCTGAGCCGGAACCAACCTAAGGCGGCCGTCGAGTTCCTCGAGACGGCATATCAGGCGAGTCCGCTCGTGGAAACATCGTGGCTGCTGGGTGATGCGCATACGATGCTCGGCGACACCTCGGCAGCGCGCAAGTACTATGACCAGACTATCCAACAGGGGAAGCGTACCGACCGGTTAACCCTGGCGCTGTACTATGCGACCAAGGACATCGAACATGAGCAAGCTCTCCAGCTGATCGAAGCGGAGCGGGCCGTACGAGGCGGCATTTACATCGACGACACTTACGCCTGGGCTCTATACCGCGCGGGCCGAATCCCGGAAGCGCGAGAAGCCAGCAACCATGCTCTCCGCCTGGGAACGCTCGATGCCCGGCTCTTATATCATGCGGGCGCCATCCGACTGGCCGCGGGAGACAGCGGCGGACGAGATCTCATCCGTAAAGCGCTGTCCCTCAATCCGAGGTTCGACACAACCGGGTCCACAGAGGCCGTCAAACTGGTGAGCGAAAATGCAACGAAAACCGCGGCAAACTAACGTCTGGACGATCGTTGCAGTGATCGCTGTGATCTTCGCAACAAATGGGTCCGTATTCGCGCACACCGTGGGGATATCGAGAGGGGACTATCGCGTCGTGGGAAACGAAGTGATTGCGGACCTCGTATTCGCCCGCCCCGAGCTGGCAGGTTCGGTGCCAGGGCTGGACAGCAACCGCGATGGAACCGTCTCACAGACTGAACTGTCTGCCGCCCGCAATGCGATCGAAAACTTTTTTGTCCGCGGCCTCGATGTGCGCGTGCAGTCCGGCTCGTGCATTGGTGTCTTGCAGGATATCGTTCTGACCGAGGAGGATGGCATTTCAATACGGGCCGGCTACCGTTGTTCAAAAACACCAGAGACAGTCGACATGGAGTTGAAGTTCCTCCCGGCCTTATCCAACGGCCACAGGCATCTCGCCACGACAACGGTTGGTCCAGGAATCGCGCATGTCGTCGCCTATGCGGGAAACGCCGGGTTTCAAATTGCCGCCCTAAACGATGGCGGCGGCTCCAGACAGTCCTGGATTGACGCCGTCTGGCCGCTGTTCCTCCTCGGCATTCGACATATTCTCACGGGATACGATCACCTGGTATTTTTGCTCGGACTGATTCTGGTCGGTGGCCGGATCCGGCCGCTTCTCGTTGTGATCACGGCTTTCACGGTTGCCCACTCGATCACCCTCGGACTCGCGGCGCTTCAGGTGTGGGCGCCGAGCACGACGTTGGTCGAACCGGCGATTGCGCTTTCGATCGCCTACATCGGCGTCGAAAACTGGTTCGTCCAGGATGCCTCGCGCCGATGGCTGATCACATTCCCATTCGGACTGATTCATGGGTTTGGATTCGCGGGCGCTCTTCGACAGATCTCACTGCCTCATTCCGAGATCCCGCTGGCGCTACTCTCGTTCAACATCGGCGTAGAGGCAGGCCAGCTGGCAGTTCTCGCAGTCGTGCTGCCGACGGTGTTTTGGCTTCGGCGCCAACAGTGGTTTGTCGATCGCGGCGTGAAAGGACTAAGCGGTGCGATTGCATTGGCGGGCGTCTGCTGGTTTCTCATCCGCATCACATAGGCATTGCTGCTATGGCGCGCTTGCGGGGCCCAGCAGATCATTTCGCGTCAGGATGTTCGGGCTGGCCAGTTCGAGATTCCAGTTCGTGACAAGGCCCTTGTCGTCCTTGACGTCGATGTAGAACCGCGCATGAGGATTGGTCCATTCGAACTTTGTGACTTCCCCAACCAGAGTGATCGGTTTGGCCGAGTCAGATTGCGCCGTGTGTGGCCGATAATTGCCTGGAGTTCTCTTACCGAAGCCCACAAAAGGCGCACAAAAGGCTTTGCAAATGTCTTTTACTCGGCATATGCTCGCACACCAAATAATTCCAAGTGCGTCGGCATTTTCGTTTAATGACTCAAGTGTTAAATGACGGCCAGAAAAGCTAAAGCGAGCGGAAACACCTTCATAATCCGCGCTCTTAGTGTGTTTCTTCTAATACATCTTCTGATTCTTTCCCGAATGCCGTCCAGCAAGATTGCATTAAACCAAGCCGTTGGTCGCGACAAGCACACACTGGAATTGTTACGGGCGAATGAACAGCATAAGCTCGACGATTTGAAGCTACAAAAAAAGAATAAGTTTCTTGCCGAAGCCGGATCTGCCTTATCCAAGGGGAAATCCCGAACAACGGCGATATCGCGATCTGATCCTAAGTATTCAGGGCCTGTAGAAGCAATCAGCAGTAGTAGGCTCGATTTGGATCAAGTGATAGATCCCGCCACGGACGATAAGATCCGTGCGGTTCAGCAGCGAATCACTGAATTGGATCGCCTCTGGATCGAATTTGAACAGGCCAAGTATGAGCGCACATTCAGAATTCCAGGGACCGAGGCTTCCATCGGGGAATCTGAAGTTAAAAATAGCTATCCGCTGGCGTTGGCTTTGGCGCTGTTGGTAATAGGCATTTACCGTGTTCTACTCTTGAAAGCGCGTAATGACGATAATTTTATCCCGCCATTTTGGGCAGCCCCAATACCGTTGGGCAGGTATTCTCTAACTTTCTTTCGCTGGCTCTTACTTAACGTAGCTGGACTCGCACTCATAAGCATCTGTGGTTTATTGTTTGTGAACTACAGTCGACGTGATGAGTTTTTTCAAAGTCTTGCCTGGACCGCGGTTAACACCTTTACCGGATTGGGAGTGCTTGCCTTTTTTCTTTGGCAGTCATTGCGTGCAATTATTCCCGGAAGCATGAAGGTACAGCAGGGTTGGACAAAACAAGATGAACATACGTCGACGAGAGTTGTTAGTTGAATCTGGTTCGTGGCTGGCTGCGGGTATCGGCACCTGGGCAACGGTAGTACTATCTCGCGTCTTATGGAAGGACGCGCCCACTTTGCCACAGGCGGTTTTGGTCGGAGTCGCTAGAAATACAAGAACACAGATTAGTCGCAAGCAGGGCAGAAAGATTCTGCGGAAGCGGAAATGGTGTGATCGACAGTTGATCGTAAACGTGCGCTCAGGAGTAGTACATTGGCCACATCCCGGAATCTTCAGTCGTTGTCACGATAAGGTTCCGAAAATGGTGATGACAAGGGCACCACGAGAGTGGCGTGCTTTGTTGGGCTCCTCGGCTGACGTAGCAAAAGCCAAAGGGCGCCCGAAGTTATCAGCGCTGGGGATCAAAGTGAATCCAGCTTTGAACAGGGATGGGATTACCACGGCTAGGAAGAAGCCCTCTTTTCGATTCAATTTCAAACAGGAAGGCTCAATACGAGAGGTTCTGTCGTTGAATGCTCTAAACATCGATGAAATGACCCTGGAAGTTAACGGAATCAATGAGGCGTTGATGATTCTTGAGCCAGGCCTAATCTGGGAAAAGGAGCAACGAAATATTTTCGAACCTGACAGAGTTCGCCAATTTAAGTCTCCCAAGCAGGATTGGCGAATGCTTTACCTTTACTCACGGCTCCATTGTCTTGCGAATCCTTCGAACTCAGAGTTGGCTCGAATGAATATCCAGAACAAACTTCGCACTTTAGGAATGGAGGCCGACGGTAGCACCTCGAATTGGCTTGAGCAAACCACCCCGCTCAGCCTGCAAGGTGTGCTAGTAGACACAGAGCACTTTAGAACGTTTCATTCCAAAACGGTTAAGGTTCACCCGTCTCAAAGGACTTTCAGAAAGAAACTGGCTGATCGAGTGAAGCAATCAAAATTAATTTTCATGGGAGTCGATTCTTCTAGTGGGAAAGATACCCGGCAGGGAGAGGGGAGTTCGAATCTCCCATCAGACTCACTCCATTACCCGCACCGCAAACGGTCCGTATCTGCGCGATTCTGGAAATACGTGCGTCACAAAACTAGATTGATTCAGGCGCGCCTCCAACATCAGGTGCACTCGCGCCGCTCGTTGAGACCGGATAATATTAATTCGCGGCTTCCTTGACAGGTATTGCGGAGCGCTATCAAAGACCGCACGAACTGCACAGGAATCCAGTCCTGCCACGGATCCGAGGGCGTTCAATATCTCGGGGCGTTTCAACGGAATGGAATGGCGGTCACATCCACAGACTCACGGCTTCCTTCCGAAATGCGGATCGCTTTACCGCGATCCTGCACGGGCGTCAGGAAGGCCGGTTTGTACCAGATGTCAGGCTCGACGTCTTCCCAGGAAAAAAGTCTGTAATTGCCCGGTGTAACACCTTCGAAATGATACCGGCCCGCCGCATCCGTCACGATCGTCTTGTAAAGATCGCGGTGATCGGAACTGTCGGGGACCAGAAGTACGGTCACGTTCGACAGCGGTTCACCGGTTTCGGCGACAGCGCGACCTTCGATCTGCCCTCCATTCGCACCAATCACAACTTCCATTGCAATCCCGTCGTTGGATTGCGCGGGAACGCGCAGGCGATTGCCTAAGACTTCTGCATTGGATGCCTTGATGGATTTCACGTAGGCATTCCGGAAAGAGTCTGGCAGTCCGTTGACCGTGACGATGTATTCGCCTTCGATGAATCCTTTGGCAACCCAGGATCCGTCCTGCGCTGGAGCAGCCGACGGAGGAGGCGACCCATTCAGGTTAATTGCGGGATCTCTCCGAAAGTTGATTTTCAAGCCGGCGATATCGGCTGCGCTCACTCCGTCTGAAGAAACATGTCCAGACACGTCGCGGAGCGGGCTCATGACAATACTTACCCGCGACGTCGGAGCGGTCCCCGTGTCGAACGCGGCATATCCGACGGTCGTTGGTGTTGGCGTGTTGCCGAGTTCCAGGGCAAGCGCGACATAGGATCCAACCGGAAGCGATCTTGGCGAGGGCGAAATTCCGGGTGGCAAGCCCAAATTGACTTGAATCGAGTTCTCTGCCCCAGTGGATGACACCTGCAAATTGACAAGAGACTGGGGATTCGAACCCGCGCTCAAACTCCACGACACTAAAACCGTTTGCGCTTTCAAATTGTCAATCGTGACGTTCACTCCGCCAATATCGTCTCCGGGCCGGACATCGATGACGGTCGCGTTTGCCGACTGGATCGCGTTTGGATAGAAGAGCGAAACACCGCTGTCCTTCCGGCGGTTTTGATTCGCAGGATCGGAGTCCGTCATCATGGGGCCACTCGCGCTCTGAAACACTACGACGCCGGGAACAGGGGGAGTCCGGCTGGCAGCGACCGGCGTAATTCCGACAGTTGGAGTGTTGGTCTGAGCGCTCAACACATACGCACCCGGCGGCAGACCATATAGACGATATGCGCCGAGATCGTCGGTGACTGTAGAAGCGGTTGTCGTCAACGTGCGCTGGCCATCCGGATAAGTCACGCGGCGCATCTGCATTTGAACATACGCGAGCAGTAGACCCCTACTGTCATACACGTGGCCGGAGATTGCGCCACTGCGTGTCATGGTCAGCCGGATGCCCGACATGGCTTGTCCAGCCGCGACGGTGAGCGTCATTCCCTTTCCGTTGGGACCGCGCTGACCGAATTCCGCATGCATGTAGCCATTGCGGGACGCCATCAACGCATACCGTCCGGCCGGAAGATTGCGAAACACAAATTGCCCATCGCCGGCCGTCAGGCCCGGATAGACGGGCGTGCCGTTCCCTGCGCCAGGAAGGAGAAAATTATTCCCCGACAGCACCTGCCCGGTGACCGGGTCCATAACAACCTGCGTAACGTCTTGCAGAGCCCTCAACTCCAGGGATACGCCCGGCAACGGTTTGTTCGTGCCCGCTTCCACAACGATGCCCTGCAGCGAAAAGTTCTGCTGTTGAGCGGCTGCGCCCATGGAAAACAGGATCAGGAGAGCCGCGGCAAATGTCTTCACGGCGCGCTCCGTTCCGCGGGAATCACCGTCAGCTCGACGGGCTTTGCTGCGCCGCCCTCATCGATGCGGACGGGCATGCCACGGTTCTCATATTCCCGCATGAAATTCGGGTCGTACCAATTTCCAGACAGAATGTCTTCCCAGGCAAACAGTTTGTAGTTTCCTGGAGTGAGTCCGTCGAAATGAAATGTTCCGTCGGCGCCGCTGGACGTGGTTCTGAAAAGATCCACGCGCCGGGACCGCCGCGCGAGATCCGGAAGCAAGGCAATGGTCGCGTTGGCAGACGGCTGCCGCTTGTCGTCGAGAAGAACACCGTTCAAAGTCCCCGCGTTTTCGCCTATAACAATCTCCAAAGTGTCCGGTGTCGGACCAGCGACGTGCAGCCCATCGTTTAAGACATCGGCAATACCCAAATGCATCGACTTCACATACGCGTTCTGCGGCAGCGGCGACACGATCACGCGATAATCGCCGACGCCAATTCCATTCAGCGGAGAGTTGATCTGAAATCCGAAAGGTACGTTAACCGGTGGTGGCGCACCTTGAAGATCGGGATCCCGTACCAACGAAACATTCAGTCGCGGCGGCGTTCCGGCGCCGCCCGCAGGGCCATCAAAGGTGACGTGTGACGTGATATTCGCCGGCGGCGTTGCTTGAACTTTCAGTCCCTCGATGTTGGACTTCGCGACGTCGATGGGAATTGTTGCGCTGAGAATATTTGTCGAGACCGACGAAACACCGTTAATGCGCACCTGGGATACGGCACGCGGATCATCCGGACCGGTCAAGAAAAGGTAGTAGGACCCCGGAAGAACTCCGTGAATTGTGAATTCGCCGTTCATGTCGGATTCCGACGCCGGAAGAACCACGCTGTGCCCATCGGGACGTCGCGGCACCAGTGTGAGTCTCGCACTGGGTAGAGGCTGACCGGTGTCGCCGAGCGCAACGCCGCGGACCAGATAGGTTTGCGCCGGACTCGACGCGATGCTCATGCTGACATCCACATGCTCGCCCGGATGCAGGCTGATGGGCTTCGCGGCCTGTATATCCGTTGTTCCGGGAAAGTATACGGGCAGCCATGTCTCTTCGGTGAGTACTCCTGTGTCCGACATCCGGTACCCGAGCATCGGCGTCGCCAGATAGGAGGATCCCCCAAAACGGCTCGCAAAACTGAGAGGCAAACCGTATGAACGCGTCTCGATGGGCATCGCACTGATATAAATCTTTCCGGGCGGAAGCCAAAAGAGACGATAGTCCCCGCGATCATCTGTCAACACGCTCTGCGCGATTTCTATCTTCCGCGCGCCGCCGGATTTATAAACAATGCGGAATGCGAGAAGGCTGGTGAATACGGACGGTTCGCCATTGGCATCCGTGATGCGTCCGCTGACGGATGCGGTCGGCGTGAGAGAAAGAATCGCACCAGTTACATTCTGACCGTCGGCGAGAACGACAGACGTTCCAACTCCGGTAGGGCTGCGCTGACCGTACTCCGCGGGAACGTATCCGTTGTCGAGTGTCCCGTACAGCCGATATTCACCCGCCGGCACATTCTTAATGGTGAAGCTGCCGTCTGCGCCAGTGGTCGCCGTCAGCCGCGGCGGAATGGTGCGCGCGGCCGGGGCCGTTACTCGAACCAGGTCGACCGTCACCTCCGCCAGAGCATCGTTCGTGCCCCACTTCACGGCACGGCCAGACACGGATCCGGTCGCGGCTGGAGCGGGCGCGGGCGCCGGCGCCTGCACCAGCCACACCGGCAAAAGAATTCCGATCAGAAGCTTCATGGACGGATCTCCCAATGTTCCCGCATCATAGCGGGAAACGTTGGACTGGGGTTAAACCGAAATGCCTGGCCG
>Ga0134122_10003047_pt1 | contig 12369 bp, 10 predicted proteins | sample KB302_FD_96461 | JGI IMG/M metagenome (GOLD analysis project Ga0134122, IMG submission 96461) | Terrestrial soil microbial communities without Nitrogen fertilizer from Kellogg Biological Station, Michigan, USA - KB3-0-2 | ecosystem: Environmental > Terrestrial > Soil > Unclassified ...
CCTCCTGGAACAGGAGGGGTGGCGCGAAGCGCCGGGGTGGTAGGCAAATTGAAAGGTTCCCTGCCCACAGCTAATCCCGTAAATTCAAATTGAGACACTACCCGCACCGGAAGTTATGGCACGCGGTTCTCTTGACCGAAGTGCACTATTCGGAGTACATCCACCCGGTAATCTTTCCAATCAAGGAGATGAACATGATACGTGGCGCATTCGCAGCCGTCCTGATTGTTGTTGCGGTGATTCCCGTTCGAGCTCAGGTGTTCGCGGATTTGAAAACATCGAAGGTGGATTATTCCAAAGCGGATATCGAGCCGCGTAAGGCGTGCGATGCGCTCGGACATTACAAGACGAAAGATATGGTACAGATCGCGGCGGTGATGAAACAGGCCGCCGCGGGTGCGCCGGCGTTCTGCGATGTCACCGGAATCCTGTCACCGGAGATCGCCTTTGAAGTGAGCTTGCCATCCAAATGGAATGGCCGTTTCTACATGATCGGTAACGGCGGCCACGCCGGAGAGGCGCTCGACGATGCCGGACGTGTGTCGCAGCGAAATGCGGCATTGCAACAGGGCTTTGCCTTTGCGCAGACAAACACAGGACACGATTCGCGAAAGGAACCCGGAGCGACGTTTGTGCTGAGCAACCCGGATAAGGCGATTGATTATGCCTACCGCGCTGTCCATCTGACGGCGACGACGGCAAAGGACATCACAAAGGAGTACTACGGCAAGTCCGTTTCTTACGCATACTGGAACTCGTGCTCCAACGGCGGACGCCAGGGGCTGATCGAAGCCGAGCGTTTTCCGGAAGATTTCGACGGCATTATCGCCAACGCCCCGTGGGTCGATCAGACCGGCTTCACGATTGGAGCGATGTGGAATCAGAAGGCGCTTTCCGAAGCACCGGTCACCGCCGCAAAGATGGTCGTGGTTGCGGACAAGGTCATGGCCAAATGCGATGCGATCGACGGCCTGAAGGACGGCCTCATCGATGATCCCCGCAAGTGCAGCTTCGATCCTGTTCGAGATGTGCCGCAGTGCACGGCGGGAACGGATCGCGCGGATTGTCTGACCAGCGCTCAGGCGGCGGCGATCTCAAAGGTTTATAGCGGACCTGTCAGCAATGGCAAACCTTTCTTCCCGGGATACATGCCCGGCAGCGAACAAGTCACAACGTTGTTTGGCGGCGGCACGGGCAGCGGATGGATGAACGTGATCGTCAGCTCTGAGCCGAATGCCAAGCCCGCGGACTTCAATCTGGCGGAAGGCACCATGCAGTATCTGGTGCACACGCCGCCGAAACCGAACTATGACTTCAAGACATTCAACTTCGACAGCGACATCCACCTTCTGGATGCCTGGAGCAAGTTGGCGGACGCGAAGAATCCGGATCTGTCGAAGTTCAAGAAGCGTGGCGGCAAACTGATCATGACCTATGGCTGGGCGGACTCCATCCTGCAGCCCATGGCGGGAGTCCAATTCTATGAACAGGCGCTGAGCAAAAACGGGCCCGGCACGAAAGACTTCTTCCGGTTGTTCATGATTCCCGGAATGTCTCACTGTGCCGGCGGCATCGGTCCGGACCTCCACGATCCCATGACCGCAATCGTCAACTGGGTGGAAAAGGACGCCGCGCCTGCTTCCATCACTGCCAGCAAGATGGTGAATAATCAAGTGGCGCGTACCAGACCGTTATGTCCTTATCCACAAGTCGCGCGCTATGGAGGCCAGGGCAGCATCGATGATGCGACGAACTTCCGCTGCGTGGCGCCCTAGGAAATTCCGGGACGAGCCCCGAATTAATTTAATTCGGGGCTCGTCCCGGAATTCCATACAAGTCGGAGAGGTGATCCAATGAAACGCGCTGCCTTTTGTTTCTTGTTCGTGTCGTTGCTCGCATCGGTGGAGGCTTATGCCCAGACGCCTCACGCTTCAGCGGTCTTTTCGAGCACCAGGCTCGCGCCGGCCTTCATGATTGAGTGCCCGAACACTTCCGCAGCGCCGTTAAGCGCAGTGGATCTCAAGGTGGCGTTCAAAATCGACGGCAAGGAAGCGGGCGGGAGCGGCGGGGGTGGTTCCGTTGGAGGTGGGCAGCTTCAGCCAGGTCAGAGTTGGAAGATCAAGCTGGAGCTGTACCAGGGCTCATCGGGCCCATCGGATCCCGACCTCGGTGCGCGCCTTTCAATTACGTATCCATACACATTGACGGCCGGCCGCCACGTCATCGCATTTCGATGCGCCGGCAACTGGACTGAAGAAATCGAGTTTTACTGGAACAGGAAATAACTCCGCAATGATGTTGCAGGGCTAGTATGCGTGGCATGTTTACCCGGGTTGTGGATGGGCTGATCACCGCGACGGCGTTGGCTCATGCCCTGACGATAGCAACTCGAAATGTGATTGATTTCAAATCCTCGGGAGCGAAAACGTTCAACTTATTTGAGTAGTAGCCGCCTAACGCTCTTCCCACCGAAAACGAACCAGCGCTATCGCGGTGAAGGCGGCCGCAAAGCCGAGTAGGGCAAGGGTCGGAACAACGGCACTCGAAACGCCGAGGCCGCGCCACGTCGTGGCATCGAGGCCGTCAACGGCCCAGCGCACGGGCACAATCACCGTCACCTGCTGCAGCCACTTCGGGAAGACGAACGTCGGCACCCACGCGCCGCCGAGCATCACCATCACCAGTGACGCGAGCGTGCTGACGCCGCGTGCCGTCTTCGGCGAGTTGCCCACCGCCGCGATGAGCAGGCCGAAGCCTGCCGCCATCATGGAGCAGGCTATTGAGACGGCCAGGAATCCGATGACGCTCCCTTCGATGCGAACCTTGAAGACGAGCATCGCGAAGCCAAACGACACGAGCAGCGTCATCAGCGAGATGGTCGTGATGCTCGCGATCTTTCCTCCGACGATCAGAAAGCGTGAAACCGGCGCGCTGCGCAAACGCGCCCACAGTCCACGGTCGCGCTCGACGAGCATTTCGATGCCGAGGTTCAGAGCGGAGAACAGCAGAAATTGGATGCCCATGCCGGCGAACGAATGCGCGTAGCCGTTGTATGGCACGTTCTCGCGCGACGTCATCGGCTCCGCCGAAATCGTGAACGGCAGCGACGGCCGCGGCGCTCCCATTGCCTTCGCGATCGCGCCCATGACGTGCTGCGTCAGCACGCCCTGCACGAGGCCGACTTCGATGGTCCGCGACGGATCGTAGAAGACGGCAAGCTGCGGTTTCGTCTCAGCGGACTGCACGAGTGAGCGCATGGAGCCTTCGCCGAACCCCGGCGGGATGATTGCGCCAACCGCGATCGTCCCGTTCTTCACCCGCTCTTTGACTTCGCCGCCCGTCGTTATCGTGACGTTGAGATTCTCGTCGGCCTGTGCGCCGGCGACGATGGCTTTCGAAATCGCACTTCCGTCCTCGTCAGCAATTGCCACGTTCACGCGCGGACGGCCGTTGCGCCGATCTCCGCCGGTAATCGAGCCGATGAACGAACCGATGAAGATCGGCACCGCGAAGGCAACGATGACGCTGCGGCGATCGCTGAGGAACAACACAAGATCCTTTCGAACCATGGCGAAAAACGCAGTGAGTGACATCAGTCGCGCAAGCTCCTTCCTGTTAGTGTGAGAAACACCGCCTCGAGCGAGACGGCGCCGCCAGCGTCCTTCACTCCCGCGTACAAACCGGCGAGCGTGTCGTTCGCGACAACCTTGCCGGCATCGATCACGACGATGCGATCGGCGAGACGTTCGGCTTCTTCCATGTAGTGCGTGGTGTAGAGGAGGGCCTTGCCGCGCCGCTTCAGCTCTTCGAGGTTGTCGAAAATCGCATTGCGGCTCTGCGGATCGACGCCGACGGTCGGCTCGTCGAGCAACAGGATGTCGGGATCGTGCAGCAGACCCGCCGCGAGGTTCAACCGGCGCTTCATGCCGCCGCTGAAGGACTTCACGCGATCGCGCGCGCGATCGGCGAGGCCCACGAGCGTCAGCGCCGACGTCATCGCGCGGTCGAGCGCGGTGCCGGACAGGCCGTAGAGCGCGCCGAAGAATCGCAGGTTGTCACGTGCGGTCAGCTCTTCATACAGTGCCAGGTCCTGCGGGACGAGCCCGATCTTCCGCTTCATCGGATTCGTGTCGCCGGAGAGGACGTGACCGTCGACCAGCACGCTTCCGCGTTCAGGCGAGCTTAGGCCGGCGATCATCGACACGGTCGTCGTCTTCCCGGCGCCGTTCGGACCCAGCAGCCCCGTCAGCCGGCCCGGTTCGACGGTGAACGACACGTCGTCCACGGCAACGAGCGAGCCAAATGTCTTTCGGACATTTCGGATTTCAAGCACAGGCCATTATCGCAGCCGCCTTCCCCCGGCGCGCCAGGAATGAGATGAAAGGTCGAAATCAATTGATGTAAGGCACGAATCGACCGATCCGCCGGTAGTATTAAAAATGCGAGAAACCCTCGCCTTCGAGAATGCGTTCCTCCGCGCGTCTGCGCCCTATCTACTTGTCCAGCCGTGCTGCAGTAATCCGCCGACCAGGAAGTCCGATTCTTCGCTGCAAGAAGCACTATATTGTTAAAGATAGGACCGATATTCTTGCGCATTGACGGGGGACTGATTCGGTGTGAAAGGCTGCAATTCCGCCGCAGTTTTTCTGCATTGGCCCACAGGTCCGATGCTGGTTGGGCGGACAAAAGTCAGCTTGCGAGCACCCACATCCTTTTATGGCTTATGGACCACACACAGGCGAAGAATTCGCCGAGATCATAATCTCGCTTCATCAAGTAGGAGTGGATGTCGTAATTGCGGGACAATGGAGCATTGCCGCGTTCGAAGCCGAGCATCCTCTTTCGGAAACTCAGGATTGGCTCGAAGAGAATCCTCCGGTTAGTCGTCGCCTTGATATTACTTGCTCCAAACAAAACCAAGCCTCAGTGGAATCCGTTCTATTGATGCTGGGTTTTCGAATCCAAGAGAAGTCGCCCGAGGAAATGCTTTTTGAAGATTCACGGGGCTACAGCGTGAGCATTATGCTTTTTCGGCCGGCTCGAGACGGTGGCCGCATCTATTCCCAACTCGGGCCAGATGGTGAGGATTGGTACTATCCTCCTGAGTGCGTCACGAATGGTCGTTTAGGTTCAGTTCCGGTTCGTACTGAAGGACCAGAGGGGATTGATAAGGCTAGGGCTGCCTTATCAAGTGATGAGACGTAGTCAGAAACTGTAGTTCAAGAGCGGCTGATCTCGCTTCCATCGAGGCCGTCCAACACCACGCAGCAACCGACAAGCGGCCCGCCTTGGTGGCGGCTAATTGAGTGTGGCTCGCGCGCCGCTTGCGGTTGAGTGGCAGAATCGTTATGCGCACCCCTACGAGATGACAGCGACCAATCCGGGAAATCGTCTGCTAATATTGGAAGCAGCTATAGCGGGGAGGTTGTTCATGGAGACGAAGCAACAAATGTTGAGGGCCATCGAAGAGTTACCCGATGACGCAAACGTTGAGGATCGCTAAGGGAATCAAGCAGGCTGACGCCGGCGAACTGATCAGTCAAAAAGAAGCCCGCCAACGCATGGCGACATGGTTGAAGTAAGGTGGACACTGCAAGGCCTGGATGACCTGGAGGCAATCTGTTTATTCATTGCACGTGACGCGCCTCCGTTTGCTGCTGTCGAGGTCCTCGCCGAGTTCAATCTGCACAAGGACAGCCCAGGGACCTTGGAAAGAGAGTTGAAGATTGAAACCCCGTACAGACTGCTACCCGATAATGAAGGCAAGGGGCCTTCGACAGCAAAGGACATCTTTACTTTGGAGAATGTGTACTTCAATCAAAAGCGTTCACTGGCTCTGACATACCGCTTCGCTTCCTGTGGCACATTGTGTGGATCCGGCGGTTGGATCATTTTAGAAAAGGGCTCTGACGGTAATTGGAAAAAAAGGTCGGAATGGGCCCACTGCAGGGTCAGTGCGTAATTCGTTTTGAGCGCTACGCTCCTTTCGCACGACGGTAAACTTCAAGAGTTCCCGCCAATTTCCTCTACTGCGGCAGCGCGAAAACCCAGATCATGCCGGATCCCAGGGGAATGTCGGTATGCGTCAATGGGCCTAAGGACGTCGTCTGCGCGATGCGGCCGCCGGAGCCGACCGCAATATACTGGCGGCCGCCGACTTCAAACGTGATGGGTGCGCCGGAAATATCTCCGTTCAGACGCGTCTCCCATAGCAGCTTTCCGCTTTCGTTGTTCAGAGCAAACAGGTAGCGATCCGCTGTTCCTCCCAATACGATGCCTCCCGCGGTTGCCAGAGCCGAGGCGGTCATGGGCGCACCGCTCTTGGTGTGATACTCCCATCGGCGCTTGCCCGTGGCGGGGTCGAACGCCACAAACTCGCCGACATAGTCATATCCTGGCGCGAGGGTCGCTCGCAGCATGTTCATTCCCTGATACGCCTGCCCGAGCTCGTATTTCTGCGTGACGAACGTCACCTCCATGCAGGAGTTGTTGACGCCGAGGTAATAGAGATGGGTAGCTGGACTGTAGCTTGGAGCATTCAAATTGCGTGCGCCGTGAAAATGCGGACACACCTGAAAGACCTTGCCGGAGTCGACATCCTTTGCGGCCGGGATGACATTCGGATTGAAGGCAGGTCTTCCGGCCGGACTCCATCCCGTGATGATGTTGTCGTAGGCCGTTTTGAAGGATTGAATGAACTGACCGTTGACCCGGTCCAGCACGATGCCCCAACCAATTTTGCTGGTATGGACGAGCGCTTTGCGCGTCACTCCATTGATCGGCAGATCCACCAGCGTGCTCTCGTAGGGCGAGTCCATGTCCCAGTTGTCGGAAGGGACCACCTGGAAGTGCCAGCGCATTTTTCCGGTCTTGATATCGAGTGCGATGACAGAGTTGGTATAAAGCGCGTCGCCATCTCCGCGCAGCGTGGACGCCCACGGCGCCGGCTGACCCACGCCCGCATAGAGCAGTCCGAGCTCGGGATCATAACTGAACGTGCCCCAGGTGGACCCGCCCAGGGGCGGCATGGTGCTCCTGGCCCAGCTTTCCGAACCCGGCTCACCGGGTGCGGGAACAGTGTAGGTCTTCCATATCAGTTCGCCGGTCTTCGCGTCATACGCGGCGACAGCACCGCGCACCTCGCGTTCGCCTCCGATAAATCCAATGATCACTTTGCCGTCGACGATGAGCGGAGGATGGGAGTGCCCGACTCCCTTCTTGTAATCCGCCGTCTTCACCTCCCACACTTGCTTGCCGGTGCGCGCGTCGAGCGCAACGAGATAAGAGTCTGCCGTGCCCCAGTAAATCTTGTCGTCGTAGACGGCCACTCCGCGGGTTTTGAGATAGGCCTGGGATGCGCGAATATCCTCGGGAAAGCTTCGCGTATGGATCCACTTGATCTCGCCGGTCGGCACGTCGAACGCAAGTACCCGGCCCTTGCCCTCGGAGACATACATGATCCCGTTCGCGACGATGGGCGTCGGCACCCAGCGGCTGTCGTCTTGAACAGGATAAGACCAGACCGGCCGGAGATTCTTGACGTTGTTCCGGTTGATCTCCGTCAACGGGCTGAAACCGTGCACGTCGTCCGTTCGCCGGTAGGTCAGCCAGTCCCCTGCCCGCGGGTGACGCAGCCGTTCTTCGCTGATCGGTTCCCAGGGGGACGTACCGGACTGAGGAAAGGTCACGCTGGAAGCGATCAGCAGGACCACGAGAATCGACAAGAGTGTGCGCGCTTTAGCCATAGGAATGCGGTGGAGTTAACTACACATCGAAATTACAAAGCAAGGGTTGTGTCAGATTCGAGCACGTCTACTGTAAGCGCGGTATGGGACCGCGCACATTCCAGAATGTGAAGTAACGTAAGATTTAAGGATCGTGCGCGGTCACAGACCGCGCCTACAGTAACGCGCGCATCCTCGTCGAAAGGATCTATACTGTTTACCCTTGGAGGTCACACCTATGAAACTCGTCACCGCAATGGTTGCTTTCGCATTGGCGCTTTCCGTCAGCGCACTGGCTCAAACGTCTCCGGAGATTGAAAAGGCATTGCTGGCTGCTCCGGCTCCGATGAAGGATGCCGCCACGGTCATCCATTGGAAAAGCGACTTCACTTACGACACCCTGAAAAAAGGTACGAACCGCCTTGTTTGCTATGACCGGCCTGTCCAGCCCGGCGATCAGCCTTTCTCCGTGGAATGCACCAGCATTGCCAACCTGGAGCGGGTGGCGCAGAGCTTGAAGACGGAGGCATCCACGACTCCGACTGAGCGGCGCGCCGCATTCGAAGCGCTGGAAAAAGCCGGCAAATGGCCTAAGCCCGAGTTCGGATCCGTGTTCTACAACATGACGGGTCCCAACCAGGCTCAGGCCCGTCTGCATGCGACAATCTGCGTCCCGGGCGCCACGACGCAGACGCTGGGTCTGCCGGAGAATGGCAACCAGGGCGGAGCCTGGATCATGAATGCCGGCTCGTCTGCAGCACACCTGATGACTCCCGGTCACTAAGACGATGCTTGCGGTGAAGCCGGTGATTCTCGGCCTGCTCTTCGTTGCCGCGTTCGTTCCGGCTCAGAACGCTCGGAAATTCAGCGGGACCATTACAGACAGCATGTGCCCCACCGGTGACCATTCCCGAATGCGCATGGGACCAACAGATGCGGAATGCACCATCGCGTGCAACGACGCTCACGGCGCACCGTATGTTTTGTATGACGGCAAGGATGCTTACACGCTAAGCGATCAGAAAACGCCTTCGAAATTCGCTGGGAAAAAAGTGACAGTCACCGGGACGCTCGACGCGAAGAACAGAACGATCCAGGTGACGTCGATCGGTCTGGACACGAACTGATTTCTGTCCTACCACCCCGGCGCTGCGCGCCACCCCTCCTGTTCCAGGAGGGGAGTTGTCGCAGACTTCAATACCCCTCAAATCATTATTCCAGGACTTGTGCCGCGGGCTTCAATACTCCTCAATCATCATTCCAGGACCTGTGCAGAGATCGACTGAACCGCGACATCGACAACAGCGGAGCGGCCATCGCGCACGACCTGGAGCGCGCGCCGCAATGTTTCTCTCAATTCTTCCCGCACTGTAACGCGAAACGGTTCGGCATCTCCCGCAGCGGCAGCGATATCGGCAAAGCGGGCGCCGGCGCCGACGGTGACCCAGAACGTGTCGTTTTTTCTGGCGCTGCCGTCCGGATGAACCCCAAGCGTGGAATGTTTCGGTGCGTTCCAGCCGCCGTTGTTGTAGATGACGGTGAGGAACGGCGTGCGGTATGCGTTGGCGACCCAATAAGCGCTGCTCGGAACGCCGAACAGGTAGCAGCCGTCGCCGACCAGCGCAATCACCTCCGAATCGGGCTTTGCGAACTTGATACCGATGCATGCGTTGATTCCCCAACCAAGACCGGCGCCGCCGCTGTTGAAGTAACTGCCGGGATGGTTCAAACGCAGAGCCGTGGGGATCAGTTCCGTGCATGTCGGAGCTTCAAACACCACGACAGTACGGTCGGATACGAGTTCTCCGACGGCTTCGGTCAATTCTTCCGGACTGATCGTGGTTCCCTCGCGGACCTGGGTCACCGGTTGCGTACGACGGCGAGCATCTGCGATCCATTCGATACGCGACGGACGTCCGGGAGGATTCTCCGCGGCCATCGCGGCCAGTTGTTCCAATGTGGCCATGGTGTCGGCTTGATAAATGCGTTGCGCCGGAAAGTGCCAGTAACCGAGCCCGGTCTTCAATGGATCGATATCAATATGGAACAGCCGGGCGTCGGACCGTGGCTGAACCTTCGAATAGATCCAGGGAACATCCACATCCAGCATCAGGATCAAATCCGCTTCTTCCACAAAGCTGTTCCGTCTGTAGCCAAGATGATGGGCGTGACCGCCGGGAAAATTCATGTACGCCGGACTGACTTCGCAAACACCCACACCGATGCGGTCCGAGATTTCGACCAGAAGTTCCACGGCACGGGGCTGACGGCCGAGGTAGCTGGTAATGACCATCGGCCGCTTGGCTGCAATCAACGCCTGGTAGAGTTCAGAAATTTCGTCCGCTGTCAGACATCCCAGCCGCGACGCCGGCCACACCTGAAGCGATGCGACGGCGTCCTGGGTTCGTCCTTCCCATACCTCGCGCGCGCCGGTGATATAGACAGGACCCTCGGGAGGCGTCGTCGAGATTTGAATGGCCCGCGCCATCACGGACGCCACGGTTTCCGGAGCCCGCAGTTCATAACACCATTTCATATACGGCGACACGATCTCGTGTTGCCGCGGCATATCCTGAATGTAGTGGATGAACTCATTGCGAGTGCCGACGCGGTCCCCGCCGTCGGTGACTGGAGATAAGCCGGCAATCACGATTGCCGGCACCCGTCCGCGGGCGGCGTTGTGAACGCTGCCTCCCAGGTTCTGAGTGCCGACGTCGACGTGGACCAGCACCAGCTGCGGACGCCGCGTGACCATCGCATATCCGTGAGCGGCACTGAGCGCCGTCATTTCATGCGGACACACGACAATCCGGGGCACAGGCTCGCCGGACTTCTTCATTTCCGCGAATGCTTCGATGAAAGCCGGATGATCGCTGCCGAGATTCGTAAAGATAAACTCGATTCCCGCGCGGGCGGAAAATGCGAGCAATGTATGAGCGGCCGACCGCAAATCCTGAACTTCATCCATAGTGAAGCGCCAGTTTAGTAAAGATTGGGTGCAAGTGCATGTTGAAACCGGAGTGTATTGGCGGATAATGCGTCGGACCGAGAATTGTTCTCCGTCGAAAGGGACGTGACCGATGAAAACAATGCAAAAGGTAGAAATCGACAAACTGATCGATGAACGTCCGCTTTCCGGCATACAGATGCGCGTGATTGTGTTGTGCTCCTTTCTCATCTTTCTCGATGGCTATGACATCCAGACGCTTGCGGTGTCGATCAACTGGCTGGCACCGGAATGGCATTTGACCCGCCTCGACTTTACGTGGGCGCAAACGGCTGCCCTTCTTGGATACGCCGTCAGCGCCGCGCTGGTCGCCGGATATGGGGACAAATGGGGACGCCGTCCGATCCTGATCATGGCAACTGCAGTCATGGGGATCGGCTCGTTGGGCACCGCACTTTCCGGAAACGTCGACCAGATCACCTTTTGGCGCTTTCTGACAGGAATGGGATTTGGCGCCAGCGTACCCAACGCGACGGCAATCACTTCGGAGTTCGTGCCGGTCCGGCGGCGTGCCAAGCTGATCACCTTGATGTACGGCAACATCGCCCTCGGCGCGGTGCTTGCCGGCTTTGCCGCGCCCCCGATTCATGCTGCATTCGGCTGGCAAGCGGTGTTTCTTGTGGGAGGCTTCGGCCCGATCCTCATCAGCGTGCTTCTGTGGCTCGGGTTGCCGGAATCCGTGCGGTTCCTGATTGAAAAGCGGCCGGGAGACCCGCGCATCGCAGCCATTGTGAAGCGTCTGGCACCGGATGTGGATTCCGGAAACGTCACACTCTCAAAACGCAGCGGCGTCGAGCGGCAATCCGTTGTGGCTTTGTTCGCGCCGGAATATCGGGCGCGCACGCTGCTGCTGTGGTTCGGCCTGGTGTTCAATCTGTTCTCACTCTTTTTCCTCATCAGCTGGTTGCCGACACTGCTCAGCAGCTCCGGTTGGTCACCGACGGCTGCTTCCCGTGGTGGCGTGATGCTGCAGATCGGGGGCATTATCAGCGGTCTCATCATGGCTCAGTATGTGGATCGCGGTAAAACGGTGCCTGCAATGGTGACGGCCTACCTGATTACGGCTGCAAGCTTCGGATTGTTCCTGCTGCTTCCCTCCGACAGCGGTGCATGGTGGTTACTTCTGCTCACCATCGGCGCGGGAACTTCAGGCACTCAATTCGCGTTCAATGCGCTGTCCGCGGCATTCTACCCGCCGCTGATCCGGTCCACCGGTGTGGGATGGGCGGTCGGTGTCGGCCGAATCGGCGCAGTCATGGGGCCTTACTTCGGCGCATTTATCTTGGGAGCAAAGCTTGGGACGCCGGAGGTGCTCGGATTGCTCGTCATTCCAGTCCTGATCTGCGCCGGCTGCGTGATGTTCTTGCCGCGAGTCTGGAAGCAGACCGAACTGCCGGCCCAGGTTAAAGGCTGAGAGCGCCTATGGAGTACGTCCCCGATACTCCTGTCCGGCAACAAACACGGCGCGAGGAAATAGTTTCTGTTTGCCGATCCTCTTTGTATTCACGTTGTCGACAAACTCGAAGTCGCCTTGAACCAATTCAAGGACGGTGATATCTGCGGTGGAACCGGCCTGAAGAGTTCCCAGCCCTTTCAACGCCGGAATTGCTTTGGCGGAGTTGACGGTGCCGCGGGCAA
>Ga0134122_10003051_pt1 | contig 12350 bp, 9 predicted proteins | sample KB302_FD_96461 | JGI IMG/M metagenome (GOLD analysis project Ga0134122, IMG submission 96461) | Terrestrial soil microbial communities without Nitrogen fertilizer from Kellogg Biological Station, Michigan, USA - KB3-0-2 | ecosystem: Environmental > Terrestrial > Soil > Unclassified ...
CGCCGATACCGCCCCGCACCATCGCAGCGCCGAAAGCTCCGAGTACCGCCACTCCAACGATGCCGCCCAAAATTCCCCGCCAAGTTCTCATCGACCATCTCCCGACGCCTGATTTTCGCCATTGATTCTCTGGTGCGCCTGATCTTGGCTGCGGGGGTCGGGCCTTTAGGTCCGAAAATAATCCGCAGCAACATCAGGCTTTAGCCCCTGAGCAGCTGCCTTCCTCTGGCCCGCGGATCCCACGACCGGCGGCAGAGTCTATCCCGTCCAGGCCCTCCAATCCAACCACCTCATGTACACTTTTCGGCGATCATGCTCACTGCCATCACCCGCGCCGTCAGCCCCGCCATCGTCAATTGCGAACTCACTTTCCTCGATCGTCGCCCCATCGACCTCCACAAAGCCCGCGAGCAACACCGCGCCTACGAGCAACTCCTGCAAAACCTCGGAGCCAAAGTCATCCCTCTCCCAGCGGAACCTACGCTTCCCGACTCCATGTTCGTCGAAGATCCCGCTATCGTCCTGGATGAACTCGCCGTGATCCTTCCTCTGGGCACGGAGTCGCGCCGCCCCGAAGCCGCTTCCCTCGCGAACGCCCTGGAAAAATTCCGCAAGCTCGCGCATATCACTGCGCGCGGTTCGCTCGAAGGCGGCGATGTACTCCATGTTGACCGCACCCTCTACGTCGGACTCTCAACGCGCACGAACGCCGAGGGCATCCGCCAATTGGCAGCAATCCTCGCCCCGCACAACTACAAAGTAGTCGCGGTCCCGGTCACCGGCTGCCTGCACCTCAAATCCGCGGTCACCCACATCGGCCGCAACACCCTGCTCGCCAACCGTGCTTGGTTTGATTCCTCCTCATTCGAGGGCTTCAACTGGCTCGGCGTCGCCCCTGAAGAGCCCCACGCCGCCAACGCCCTGGCGATCGGCGACACCGTCATCTTTCCCGCTTCGTTCCCGCGCACTCGTGCTCGCATCGAAGCCGCCGGCTTCGCTGTCACCGCCCTCGACATCTCCGAACTCCAAAAAGCCGAATCCGGCCTCACTTGTTCCAGTCTCCTGTTCAACGCCACGATTTTCTCTCATGCGGAGGGAGCGAACTCTTAAAGGCTGCAGGTAGTATTGGTAAATTTACTATAATCAATAACTTACGCTGTACACAAGACCCGTATGTGCGTGAGCCTCGCGATTTCCCTCGATCGGATTCGCTTGAATTTTCTGTGCTTCCGGTATGATTCTAACTGGCTGGTTTGATCGTCGAGCTGGAAGCGAACGTGTGGCTCCCCACGGGCGGGGCAGGACTCTAAGTGATTTGGAATGAACACCTGTGGAAGTATTCCTTCTACAGGACTTTAACCCAAATAAAATGAACATTTATACGCAACAAGGTAGGGCTCTTCTCAATCTCCCAAACGGCGTGTCGGCGCGTCGACAGCGCTTCTTTCGTTAACTAATTTAGAATCTGTAAGATAGCTGGTATAGCGGGCTTAAGGGCATTTGAATCCATTAGTTACGGGCATTGCGGGATTGCCGTCTCGCTTATCAATTCCGCAACGAGGCCTCGCGTTCTTCATTTATTCACTTTGCATCCCGCCACTCCCATGCTACATTCCAGGCTGCGTATGATTCTCACCGCCGCTAAGCGAATTATTACCGCGACGATGTCGCTGTCGATTACCTCGACTACGACTAAGTCCACTATTTTCGCTTCCGGCGCGTGGAACGGCTAACAAGCCAGCAAAAGTTCCCAACCCACCGCCAGAAGCGACCTGGCGGTGGGTTTCTTCTTTTAAACCCCCCTCCAGAGACGCTCCAGCGGATCAAAACGGAGCGGCACCATGAGTCCAGAGCAAACACAAACGGAAGTACCCGCCGACGGTGACTTACGTTCGCAATTCGGCGGCGGAATTGACTTAGGCAGCTCGGCGAGCGTGTCGAAACGTGGCCCGGTGAGCGCCGGTAGCGACCTTGATCCGCGGCGCAGCCATCAGGAAATCGTCGCCTTCAAGTTTGGCGGGACCTCACTGCTGGGCGCCAAGCGTATGCTGCACGCCGCCAGCCTGGTGCGGCCGGTGGCGCAATCCTCGCAAGTCGTAGTTGTTGTCTCCGCCATGAAGGGCGTCACCGATCGCCTTCTGGCCATGGCGCTAGATCTCTCGCATCGCAAAAATCATCGCGCACGCGCGGAGGCTGAAGCCGTGCTGCGACTGCATCACGATGCATTGTGCGAACTGCCGCTTGAGTCCAATGATCGCGACCGCGTCGGCTATGAACTCGATGCCCTCGGCCGCGACCTGCTCCATGAAGTTCCGCTGCATGGGCATGTTCCGGCGACTCCGGAGCTGGTCGACCGGCTCGCTTCGTTCGGCGAGCGCTTCAGCGCGCGTTTGTTTGCCGCCGCGTTGGAATGTTCCGGTGTTCCGGCCGTTCCGGTTTCATCCTCTGAATTTGTGCTGACCTGCGATACCTTTCAGGACGCCAAGCCGCAACTCGAGCAAACCCGGCGCCGTGGCCGCGCGGTTCTTTGGCCGTTGCTTGAGGCCGGCGTCGTTCCGGTCGTCACCGGATTCATCGGCGCGACGCCGGACGGCCGCATCACCACGCTGGGCCGCAACAGCTCGGATTTTTCCGGGGCCATCATCGGGCACGTCGTGGATGCCGACGAATTGGTGATCTGGACCGATGTGGACGGCATTTACACCGAGAATCCCAACGAGTGCGCGCAAGCAAAACTCCTGCACGATCTCAGCTACGATGAAGCGCACGCGCTCGCGGCCCGCGGAGCCAAGGTTCTGCACCCGCACGTGCTGCCTCTGGCCGCGGAAACCGAAATGACCGTTTGGGTTCGCAATACGTTCAAGCCGCAGGTGCGCGGCACGCGCATCGGCTCAGGCCGTGCGTTCGACAATGCATTGCAACAGGAACCATCCCAGCCTGGAGGTGTGGCATGAGCAGCCATCGATCGAGTGAACCATTTGTTGGAGAAGAAGGCAATGCGTCGGTTAAACGCGTCAAGAAAAAGTGGCGCGCGGGCGTGCTCGGAGCTACCGGCATCGTCGGGCAGCGGCTGGTGCATCTGCTAGCCGATCATCCGTGGTTCGAGCTGACCGAAGTCGCCGCGTCCGAGCGATCATCGGGCAAATCGTACGCGGAGGCCACTCGCTGGCACCTAGAGGCGCCGATTCCGGATACCGCTCGCAACCTGACGGTGAAAGGCCTGGAGCCGGCTCTGGATTGCGATTTCGTTTTCTCGGGACTCGATTCCTCGGTCGCAGGCGTTGCCGAGGAAGACTTCGCGCGCGCGGGCTATCCGGTGGTCAGTAATTCGCGCAATCACCGCATGGATCCCGACGTTCCGTTGCTCATTCCGGAAGTAAACGCCGCACATCTCGACGCCATTCCATTGCAGCAAAAACTTCGCGGCTACGAAACCGGCTTCATCGTAACAAACCCGAATTGCTCCACCGCGGGCCTGGTGCTTGTTTTGAAGCCGCTGGCGGACGCGTTCGGGCTCGAGAAAATTTTCGTGGTCACGCTGCAGGCGGTTTCGGGAGCCGGATATCCCGGCGTGCCGTCGATGGATATTCACGCCAATGTGGTGCCGTTCATCAGCGGCGAAGAAGAAAAAATGGAGATCGAGCCGCAGAAACTCCTGGGCAAATGGGACGGCGTGCGCTTTGTCGACGCCGGCCTGGGCTTGAGCGCGCACTGCAATCGCGTGCCGGTGCTCGATGGCCACTTGGAATGCGTGAGTCTGAGTTTGAAGAAAATCGCGTCGCTGCAAGAAGTACGCGAAGCGCTGCGCAATTTCGAAGTGAGCGCCGAGCTCGCGTCGCTGCCGTCAGCGGTGCGCAATCCCGTGGTGGTACTCGACGAGGAGAATCGCCCGCAGCCGCGCCGCGATGTGAACGCCGGAAACGGCATGGCCGCGGTGGTCGGCCGTGTGCGCGAATGCCCGCTGCTCGACGTAAAACTCACACTGCTCTCGCACAACCTGGTGCGTGGCGCGGCCGGCGCGGCGTTGCTCAACGCTGAGCTGCTGGCTGCCCGCGGCTTCTTTAAAAGCCGCGTCGCCGAAGGAGAACAGGTTGCCGAACCGGTCGCGCAGTAGGTGACGCGAGCGCTTACATCACAATCCAGGTCTCGCAGGCCTGTCCCGAAGCGTGAAGCTGCAGCAACTCGATCATGCGCTGTGCCCAGCGATCGAGCAGTTCGCTGCCGCTGAAGCAGACAATCACCGCGAGTACCAGCCTGGTGTCGCTGGTGACCATGGTGCGCTCGGAATCACTGGTCGGGCTGCCGTGTGGTCCCGTCGCGTCACAGAACACCGGCAGGCCCTCCAGATTCAGGTCGTACTTGCCAATCCCGGGATAGCTTTCGCCTGCGCGCCCGACGCGAAACACAATGTCTCCGTTCACGCGGTCGACGTCGTAGAGACCGACCGGCAGCCGGCTTTCCACGGAAACCAAGTTGATCACATCCACCACGGCGTTGATTTCGGGCAGCCTCTTGCCGGCAATCACGCGGCGCAGCAAGGCCTCCGCCGAACCGCGATAACGCGCGGGATCTTTGCCCAGCGCTTTGTAAGCCGCGCGGGTCGCCAGAATCTGCGGTACCTCCAAGACTCCGCGCGCATACGGCAGCTTCAAAATGTCCTGCACGCGCTTGTGCATCTCGTCAGTCAATTCCGGTGGCGCTTTGCAGGCCTCCACGCGCGCGGTCACACAGCCCAGTGCGGTGCGCGGGCATTTCCTTTTCAACGTCTCATCAATTGTTACCTGCACTCTGGTTCTCCACCCAAGTTCCTGACGGCATGCCACAAAAGTGGAAATCCGGCCAAAACCATATGTCCGATTATGCGACTCGGGAGTTGCGAATCATTCTTGCAAAGTTACAACAATTCTTGCCATGCGACATCTGCCGGACGGTTTCGCTGACAACCTTAAATGCCCAAATTGACTTGCATGCCTTGACCTTCGACCTATCATCTTGTATTGTGATGCCTAGGAGGTTGAGGTATTGAAGCGTTTCCCCATTCCGCAAGGCACGCTGGACATGCTGATTCTCCAGATTGTGTCGCTAGAGCCGCTGCACGGGTACGGTATCGCCCAGCGTCTCGAGCAAATCTCGCGATCCGTGGTCCAGGTCAATCAAGGTTCACTCTATCCCGCGCTCCACAGACTCGAACTTAAAGGGTGGCTCAAAGGCAAGTGGAAGCAATCGGAAATAGGACGGGAGGCCAAGTTCTACTCGCTAACGCCCACTGGCCGACTGCAACTCGACACCGAAAAGAGCAGTTGGGCCCGCCTCGCCGGCGCCGTTCAACTTATCTTCGATGAAAGCAGCGGATCATGAAGCAGCTCGCCAACTGGTTCCGCCGCAAGCAACTCGAGCGCGACCTCGACCGCGAGCTCCGCTATCACGTCGACCGCCGCGTCACCGATCTACAAAACTCAGGCTTCTCCGAAAACCAAGCGCGCCGCCAAGCCATCCTTGAACTCGGAGGCCCCGCGCAGATCCAGGAGCAGGTCCGCGACGTCTGGCTCACGCGCTGGCTCCGTGATCTCGCCTACGACCTCCGCTTCTCCGTCCGCTCTTTCCGCAAGACTCCCACATTCACGATCGCCGCCGTCCTCTCGCTCATGCTTGGCATTGGAGCGACCACCGCCCTTTACTCTCTTATCGATCAGATCGTTCTTCGCGCCCTCTCGGTCGACCACCCCGAGCGCCTGGTTCTCTTCAACTGGAATGGCGAACAGTTGGCGGAGACCTTCGGCAGTGACAACTTGATGTCCTACCCGATCTGCCGCGATCTCCAGCAGCAGAAGCAATTCTTCGATGGCGTATTCTGCCGTGCTGCGACAACGATCAACTTCTCGACCGGCGAAGAACCCAGGCTGACTGCCGCGGAACTCGTGTCGGGTACATACTTTTCGGTACTGGGAGTGAGCCCCGCTCTAGGCAGGCTGTTGATGATCGATGATGACCAGGTGCCGGGATCGAGTCCGGTGGTTGTACTCTCCTACGACTTCTGGCAAAACCAATTCGGAGGCGCCCAGGATATCGTGGGCCGAACGGTGTTGGTGAATCAACACCCGATGACGGTTGTCGGCGTTGCTGCGCCGACGTTTCATGGCATCGACGTGGGCGAAGTCCCATCTGTTTGGATTCCAGCCGTCATGTCGGCTCAGTCCATTCCCGGATTCGAGACGATGCTCGATCGTCGCACGCGCTGGATGCAGATCCTAGGCGGGCTGAAGCAGAACGTCTCTTTGGCGGAAGCTAAGACAGGATTGCAACCCTGGTTTAAAGCGATGTTGGACGAAGATACGCGCCGCACGGACTTCTCAAGATTCAGCGCCGAGCAGCGGCGGCAGTTTCTTGCATCGACACTGGACCTCACAGCGGCTCCTGAAGGCCATTCTGTTCTGCGCCATGACCTTTCGCGGCCGCTCTGGGTCTTGTTCGTGGCGACGGCGGTGCTCTTGGCTCTGGCTTGCCTGAATGTTGCCGGACTTTTTTTGGCGCGCGGCTCGGCTCGCCATCGGGAAATCAGCACCAGATTGGCATTGGGAGCATCACGCGGGCGAATTGGACGGCAGCTTCTAACCGACAGCGTGCTTCTCGCATTTGCCGGTGGACTGCTCGGCGTAGTGATGGCGCCTGTTGCGGTACGGGCGCTCATTGCATTCCTGCCCCACAACACCGCTGCGAACGACTTGCAAGCCAACGTCGATACGCGTTTGTTGCTTTTTGCATTCCTTATAAGCCTGGTCGCCGGTTTCCTCGCCGGCTCCGCACCGGCTTTACAGGCCGGCCGCAAATCGCTGGATTCCTCGCTCCGGGAGCGGGGCGGCACACCTTCCGGCGGCTTGGCGCTACGCAGGGCGATTGTGACGGCTCAAATCGCGTTTACGTTGGTTCTGGTAATCGCCGCAGGTTTGTTTGTTAGAACCCTCTCCGGGCTGTTGATAAAAGGTCCGGGGTTTGACACCTCCAGCCTGATCTCGTTCGGTATCAAGCCGGCTCTTAACGGCTACTCTGGAGCCGAAGAAAGCCGGCTCATTCGACGAATTACTGAAGGACTCCGCGATTCAAGCAGCATTCAAGCCTCGGCCATTGCGCACGACCAGTTACTCCTCGGGGGAACGTGGAGTAATTCTCTGACGATCCAGGCTCGTGAACGATACATTACCGACCGCGAGGTCCAGATGAACGCCGTCACTCCCGGGTTCTTCGCGACCCTCGGAGCCAGGATTGTCGCTGGACGAGACTTTAACGAACACGATGCCCTGAATGTCATCGCGGCAAATCAATCGCTGCCGGTGAGTCAGAGCGGGCAGCGCGCGGTGATTGTCAACGAAGCCTTTGTAAAACGATATTTCGGAGGACGCAATCCTCTCGGCGCCCGCGTCGCTATGGGATCCGCACCCGACGCCAAACCGGACAGCGAGATCGTTGGCGTCGTGGGAAACATCAGCTACCGTGATGTTCGCGAACAATGGGAGCAGGCCTACTTTCCCATTGGTACCGAGCTGTCTGGCTCGAATTTTTACGTCAGGTTTCGGGGAACGCCCGAGTCGGCCTTTCGATCGATTCGGGCGATCCTTCACAACGCCGATCCAACATTGCCAATCAGCTATTTCCGCACGCTGGACGAGCAAATCGACCGATCCTTGAACACAGAGCGTATGCTGGCGGCACTTTCCAGCAGCTTCGGCACGCTGGCGCTGCTGCTCACGTTGGTTGGCCTGTATGGTGTGATGTCCTTTGTCGTGACGCAGCGCACGCGCGAGATCGGGATCAGACTGGCGCTTGGCGCTTCGCGTTGGTCGGCAATTTGGCTGATCCTTCGAGACGCGTCGGCAATGATCCTTATGGGAATAGGGATTGGTTTGCCTCTTGTTTGGGTTTTAGGTCGCCTGGTTGAATCGCAGCTCTACGGTGTGAAATCCTCCGACTCTACAGTGATCTGCATCACTGTCCTGATTCTGTGCTCGACGGGACTGAGCGCCGCGCTCATCCCTGCACATCGCGCCTCGGGCGTAAGTCCGACGGACGCCTTGCGAGCTGAATAGTTGGTGCGCTCCCCGCGCCGCGCGACCACCCAGTAACCCAGCTTTGACTCGCGATAAACCGGCGTAGTGTTGACTGACTTGATTCCAGATGGTGAGGAACTCGGACACTAATCGGCTAAAGGCGGTAACTGACACGTGTCTCTGACGCTGGGAGTGCGCTAGTTGTGCAGAGGCAAACAACAATAAGTAGGCGAAAATGCATCGCTCCTCCTGCAGTGCCAGCAGGATCATAGCTGATTTGGCTTCTGGTGCCGTTGAACCGGCTTAAGTCAGCTGTTACCGGAGAAGTGAAAATCGGCCAAAACCACATGATGTCCGGTTACGCGAGAACTTACCATCCAAGTGGCTCAGACAAAATGGCAATGCGTCAGCCGGAACTAGTTGACCTTACCAGGATTCTGAGTGACGGCACTTTCAGGTTTCACAGCTTGGAGATGGTTTTTAAATTCCTGGAACTCTTTAGTGGATATTACGGCCCGGTCGCGCCTTGATAGGATTTTGGCAATCTCCGTTTGTAGGTATTGCAGGCGTTGAGCCAGCGGAGGATATTCGCTGAATGTCTCTGAGACAGTTTTGTTCGCGTCTCCTATCCGTGCAACGAAATCCAAGAAGCACTGCGTGTCGTAGCCCGATTTGAAGAGATATTGCACACCGAAGTAGTCTGCATCCAGCTCGGCTTCACGTCTTCCCTTCAACTCTACTAAAGGAATTCCGATATTTGGCGCACTGCCCTTTCCCGATGTAGTGACCGGTATAGTTGAAAGCTGCGTCATTTGGACCCTTGTCGCTATCTTTGTACCGGAACGCAGCGCTGTATGCGCGATTCCTCGGGCGAGTGCACTCGCCAGCTCACCCTCGCTCTCGATAACGACAAGGAGCCCCCGCGTGATGTATTGGTGCCCGCCTGGAAGGGTAAAGGCTTTGACTTCCTCGGTGTCAATCAACTTAATTGTGATCGGAATGTGCTTGTCCGAGTTTCGCTGCACATTTTGGGCTACTTGTTCCACAAATGCTGTAATCGATGGGTCAGCTATGAACCGATACGATTTTTCAGTCTCCAGTGCCAATCGGTTCCCTAATTCCTTCTCCTTGTCCGGCGTGTAAAAGTTTGGCCCCTGGGCAATGTTACGGTGCCCAATCGCGCCAATATCTGCATCTGATTTAGAGCGTTTGGTTTGGCCGAAGGCTAAACCGGAAAACAGACAAATGGTAGATAGCGAGACTAGGCCGACAACACAAATTCGCATTCTCAATCCCGGTTCCTAATCGAGTTCCGTGTACAGATTCTATGATGCCTTGGCGCTATAACATGCCGGTTTTTCCCGGCGCTCTCCGGTTTGCCCGTCATCCACTCGCAAGCGTCCAAAAATGATGCGTGAATTCAGTCGAGCCTGAGATGGATCTTGAAGGGTTTTGAGTAAGCGATGGGACTATAATTCGGGAATGGCATCCGCAGGGCAGAGTATCGAGCAGGCTCGGCAGGCGCAAGACATTGAAGCGATTCCTACGCTAGCGTGGTCCGCTCGCCCCGACGGCTCGGCTCAATTCCTCAATCGGCGCTGGCTGGATTACACCGGCCTTTCTGCAGAAGAGGCATCGGATTGGGGCTGGACTGCGGCTGTTCACAGAGAAGACCGCGACAGGCTCCTGGATTTTTGGCGGCAGCTGTTGGCTTCCGGCGAGGCTGGCGAGATTGAAGCACGCCTACGCCGGCACGATGGAGACTATCGGTGGTTCCTGTTCCGTGTAGAGCCTGTGCGCGACAATCACGGCAACATCTTCAAATGGTATGGCGCGAATACCGATATTGAGGATCGTAAGCGAGCCGAGGCACTACTAGCCGCCGAAAAACGGACCTTGGAAATGATCGCCAGCGGGGCTTGCCTGGCAGATATCCTGGAAAGGTTGTGCGAAACCATTGATGCCCAGGCAAGTAACGTCAAGTCGGCAGTAATGCTGATGGACGCGGACGGCACGCACCTTTGGCAAGCAGCCGGTCCTCGAGTTCTCAAGGGCTGGGTTGAAGCCATCACTCCACTGCAGATTGGTCCTTGTGTAGGTTCATGTGGCTCTGCCGCGTTTCTGAAGCGGCGGGTGATCGTTTCCGACATTGCAAGAGACCCCTTATGGGCTGACTATCGGGAACTGGCTTTGAGCTACGGGTTGCGCGCCGCGTGGTCCCAGCCGCTCCTCACCAAGAACCAACACGTGCTCGGCACCTTCGGAATGTACTATCCGGAGGCCCGCACCCCGAGCGAGGCGGAGCTGCGACTGATCGAAGGCGCGGCTCATATAGCCGTAATTGCGATCGAGGGAGAGCGATCGCAGGAAGCATTGAGAAGCGCCTTTGAGGAGATCCGGAACTCGGAAGCGAAACTCCGGAAGATCATCGACACGATCCCGACACTCGCGTGGTGTAGCTTGCCGGATGGTACGGGAATATTTTGGAACCGGCGATGGCACGAATATACGGGCCTTACGCTTGAAGCAGCTCGCGGCTGGGGATGGCAGGATGCCATTCACGCGGAGGACTTGAAGGAAATAACAAATAAGTGGCTCGGATTTCTGGCCTCTGGCCAGCCGGGTGAAGTCGAGGGAAGGCTGCGCCGGTTCGACGGAGTGTATCGATGGTTCTTGTTTCGGGCAGAGCCATTGCGCGACGACTCGGGCAACATTGTCAACTGGTATGGAACGGATACTGACATCGATGACCTGAAGCGCGCTGAGGCAAAGCTCCGTCAAGACGAAGAAGAGCTTCGGCAGCTGATAGATCTCCTTCCTCAGCATGTTGTTGTCCTGGACAAAGACGGCACCTTGCTTCAGGCCAACAAAACGCTGCTTGACTACATGGGCTTCACCTTGGAAGAAATGAAAGGTGCGGGAACGCGGGAGCGGATCAGCAGGGACGTCCATCCAGAGGACCTGGAGAGATTTGGAAAGGAACGAAGCGCAGGCCTTTCAAAGAAAGGGCCTTTCGAGATGGAGAAGCGGCTACTCGGAAAGGATGGGCGGTATCGCTGGTTCCTCGTTCGCTGCAACCCGGTACTCAATGACGACGGAGACGTTGTTCGGTGGTTCGCGACGGCGACGGACATTGAAGATCGTAAGCAGGCTGAAAATCGCGTGCGAAACGAGAACGTTGCGTTGCGCGAGGAAATCGAACACTCTGCGATGTTTGAGGAGATCGTCGGCTCCTCCGAAGCTCTGCGGCGAGTGCTGGCCCAAGTGTCGAAAGTTGCGCCTACGGATTCGACCGTCCTGATTTCGGGAGAAACTGGAACGGGAAAAGAGCTGATCGCTCGTGCCATACATAGCCGGTCTAATCGCTCGACGCGAGCCTTCATTCGAGTAAATTGCGCCGCTATCTCGCCTTCACTCATTGCCTCGGAATTGTTCGGACATGAAAGGGGCTCCTTCACGGGGGCACATCAGCGGCGTCTCGGACGCTTTGAATCGGCCGACGGCGGAACGATTTTTCTTGATGAGGTTGGTGAAATACCGCCAGAGGCTCAACTTGCTTTGCTACGAGTTCTCCAGGAGCACGAATTCGAACGAGTAGGTGGGAACCAAACGATTCCGGTTGATGTGCGAGTGCTCGCGGCGACAAACAAGGATCTGCGCGCGGCCGTAGCTGACGGCACGTTCCGTCAGGATTTGTTCTACCGCCTAAACGTTGTCCCGATTCAAGTGCCGGCACTTCGTGATCGGGTTGATGACATCCCGTTGTTAGTGGAATACCTGGTGGACCGCTACGCCAAGAAGGCCGGTAAGCGAATTCGAAGTGTGAGCAAGAACACGCTGGATTTGTTCCAAGGGTATGACTGGCCCGGTAATATCCGGGAATTGCAGAACGTCGTCGAACGCGCCGTGGTGCTTTGCGAAGGGGAGATATTTTGTGTCGATCCAAGCTGGCTCGCGCCAGCGTCCTCAAGTCGGACGTCCGCCAATCATACTACGCTGACCGTTCCCTTGGTCGCGGACCTTTCGGAACGGGAGAGGGCGATGATCGAAAACGCACTGCGCGAGGCTGAGGGCCTGATTTCGGGTCCCACCGGCGCTGCGGCGAAATTAGGCATACCCAGACAGACGCTTGAATCCAAGATCAGGAAACTCAGAATTAACCGCCATCGCTTCAGAACATCCTAGTCCACGTCTGGCCTCCAGGGTTTATTTCGGTCAGAAGCCCGTTTTTAAACTTCTCTCTCAATCCCGCGTAGCGCGCCTCTTCGATACGCCCGCCCCGACGGGATTTGGGGCGACCCGGCCCCA
>Ga0134122_10003052_pt1 | contig 12350 bp, 9 predicted proteins | sample KB302_FD_96461 | JGI IMG/M metagenome (GOLD analysis project Ga0134122, IMG submission 96461) | Terrestrial soil microbial communities without Nitrogen fertilizer from Kellogg Biological Station, Michigan, USA - KB3-0-2 | ecosystem: Environmental > Terrestrial > Soil > Unclassified ...
ACCACAATGACGCGCTCGAATGTGAACGCGTGGCGGAACTTCTCATACAGTGGCAGGAGCACGTCATCGACGAGCAGGAAACGGTCCCGCGCGTGGGCTGCGATTGCTGCAATCTCGTGCGGGCTCAGCCGCAGATTCAACGTATGCAAAATGCCGCCCGCGCAGGGAACACCGAAGAACGCTTCGAGATGAGCGGAATGATTCCACATCATCGAAGCTACGCGGTCGCCTGGTTCGAGTCCGAGCTTGGTCAGCGCCGAAGCAAGGCGCCGCGCCCGGCGATAGAACGCGCCATAGTTCGTGCGCGCGATCGACTTGTCCGGCTTGCGCGATACGATCTCGACGCGAGGGAATACCTTGCCCGCACGCTCCAGGATCGTGCAGAGCGTCAGCGGGAAATCCATCATCGTGCCGCGCATTGAACGTGACCTGATGGCTTCTGGATTGGTCTCGTTTCAGCCTATTGCAACGCCGCCGCCCGTGCACGCCGGATGCCCCGTCTGCGCCTATAGGCACCAGTCGCTAGTGCGAGGCCTCGGACGGCTCCTGTCCGGTGCCGGACGCCGTCAATGCCGTGTCGAACCGCTCGTCGGGTGACAATTCCGCTTGTGTCCGCATGACCCGCAGCCAGGATTCCGCCAATTTCAGCCAAGCAACCTTCTCAGCCTCGTTTCGCACCAACGCAGCCATGCGCTGGCACTCTTCGGCGTGGCGTGCGTAGTCCGCGGCGCTTCTCATCGGTCTCTCCCGCGCCCTCACAAGACAAGCAAACTCAAGGGATTAGTCGTTTGCCTTGTGCTGAGCCTTGTCCTCAACGCAAAAACGCGAAAAACGGGTCCGGGTTCCGTGGCTCTAAAAAACCAGCCGGTGCTCCGGGGATTACCCGTTTCCCCTCGCCGCAAGCTGCGATAGGGATGCGGCTCAAAACGGGCAAGAGAGCCATGATCGGCGCCGAAAGTCTGGTTCGCACCCTGGTCGCTTCGGGCGTCGACACCTGCTTTGCCAATCCCGGCACCAGCGAGATGCATTTTGTCGCAGCCCTCGATCGCGCCGAGGGCATGCGCTCGGTGCTCGGCCTCTTCGAAGGTGTGGTCACAGGCGCGGCCGACGCCTATGCGCGCATGACGGGCAAGCCCGCCGCGACACTGATGCACTGTGGCCCGGGTTTGGCCAACGGTCTTTCGCTGCTGCACAACGCGATGCGCGCGCGTGTCCCCATCGTCAACATCGTTGGCGACGAAGCGACGTATCACGCGCCGCTCGATCCGCCGCTCACCACCGACACTGAGAGCCTGGCGCGGCCGTCCTCGGTCTGGGTGCGCCGCGTGATGCGCACCGAAGATCTTGGCGAAGCCGCCGCTTCAGCCGTGCAGGCCGCGCGCCAGCACCGCGGCATCGCGACACTGATCCTGCCCTCGGACGTGAGCTGGAACGACGGAGGTGTCGTCGCTGCGCCTTTGCCTGTCCCGCCGCGCGCCAAAGTCTCCGACTCCGCCATTCGCGACGCCGCCGGCATGCTCCGCTCGCGCGACGAAACGCTTCTGCTCATGAGCGGCGACGCGTTGTCCGAGCAAGGGCTCGCGCTCGCCCATCGCATCGCCGCGGCCAGCGGGGCACGGCTTTCGGCGCAAACCTTCAACACTCGCGTCGCGCGCGGGCAGGGACGTTATCCGATCGAGCGCATTCCCTACATCGTGGATGACGCGGTGCGCGAAAACGCCGGCGTCAAAAATCTCATCCTCGTCGGCACCGGTTTGCCGGTGACGTTCTTCGCCTATCCGGGCAAACCCGGCCTCGCCACGCCGAAAGACGCCAGCGTTCACGTGCTTGCCCGTCCCGACGACGACGTCATCGACGCGCTCGCCCGCTTGGCGGGCGAGTTCGATGCGCCCGCGCGCCCGGTTGCTCCGCGTCCGCTGCCGCAAATCCAACGCGGCAAGATTACGCCCGCCGGTGCCGCCGAAACGCTGGCGGCTCTGCTGCCCGCTCAGTCCATCATCATCGAAGAAGCCATCACGCTCAGGAATTTCTTCTTCGCCGCATTGATGAACGCCGCACCGCATGACTCGCTCGAGAATATCGGCGGCGCCATCGGCGCGGGACCGCCGCTCGCCACCGGCGCCGCCATTGCCGCCCCGGGCCGCCGTGTCGTTGCCGCGCAGGCCGACGGCTCGGCGCTGTACACGATCCAGGGCTTGTGGACGCAGGCGCGTGAAAATCTCGACGTCACCACCATCGTGCTGGCCAACAAGAAATACGCGGTGCTCTTCAAAGAGCTCGCCGATGTCGGCGCCGTGCCCGGCAAAACCGCGAACGATCTCTTCGAAATCGACCGCCCCGCAATCGACTGGATCAAGCTTTCCGAAAGCATGGGCGTCGAAGCCGCCCGCGCCGAATCGCTCGAGCAATTCGCCGATTTGCTGCGGAATTCGTTCGCCCGCCGCGGGCCGTTCCTGATCGAGCTCATGTTCGCCTAACGGCGAATTGACGGCCCTTCTGCCGCGAAATTGCTCATATTTCGATGGACCCTTAAGCTCGGTCCGCATGCACGAGAAGCGAATGGAATCGACAGAGCCGCAATCCGCGCCGGCTAAACGCCGTGCCCGCTGGTGGGTGATCGCGGCGATCATCGCCGGCACGTTCGCCGGTGTTCTCCTGGTGCTCGCTCTCGGCGTCTACGTCGAGCGCATGCGCGTGGCCACCCTGCTCGTGCAGCGCTATCTCGCCTCCTACGGCATCGAATCCGAGATCGAATTCGGCCGTCTGTCCTGGGGCGGATTTCTTCTGCGCGTACGCGCGGGTCCCGTGGACGCGCCGGACTTCACCGCCGAAGGCGCCGACGTCACACTAATCTATCCTGACAAAGGCCTCGTCGGCCAGGTGACGCCGCAGGTCGCCACCGTCCACCTCATGCGCCCGTTTTTGCGCGTGACTTATGACGGCGAGAAATTTTCCTTCGGCTCGCTCCAGCGCCTGATCGACGATGCGCTGTCGATGGATTCGACCGCGCCGCAGCCCGCGGTGACCATCGATAACGGTACGGTCCTTCTGATCACTCCCAACGGTAATCTCACCGCAATGGCCGACGCCACACTCGCCAATGGCCAGCTCCAGCATTTGCAGGCGGCACTCCAGCGCGGCACGTTCAAAGGCGCGAACTTTTCCGCCAATGTTGCCGGCGGCACGGTGAACGCGGATTTTGCCGGCGACGCGTTGAACCTGAAAGCCTCGCTCGATCTCGACGCGATGTCGTTTCAAGGCGCCAACGCACGCAACCTCAAAATCATGTCCGATCTTCGCGGGCTGAAATGGGAAGGCGAGGGCACCTCCTATCGCTTTGCGCTCGCGCGCGGCGACATCGCAATCGGGGCCTCCGCCGCCGACAGCAACGGCGCGCGCGCCGGAGCATCGACGTCACGTGTCGCACTCGAAACGGTCGAGGGCAATTTCGCCGATGGACAAATCCGCGCCGGCGGCCGCGGCGATATCGCCGCCGAGCTTGCTCAGCTTAATGCCGGCGATGCAACGTTCGCGACTCTGAAAACGCAAACAGCGCTTTCGGATTGGACGCTCAACAGTGCGAACGGCGCGTGGTCCTTCGACGGCACAGGTCATTTCGGTATCGACGGAACAGGCGCGAAATACGGGCAAATCGCCCTCGCCGCGCTAAAGGCCGCCGCCGACGGCAAGGCATCGCTCAAATCGGACGGAGCAGCCGCAACTCTCCGCGGTACCGCTTCGGCCAACGGTAATCTGCCGAGCGCCGTCGCGCTCCGCTCGTTCCAGGCCCAATTCGACGTTTCCGGCGCGACTGCCAAGGACGTCATCACCGGCACGCTGAAAACGTCGCTGAGCGCCAGTGCCAATCTGCCGCGGGCGCTCGCGCTCGACCTCGCACATCGCATACCCACGCTCGGCGGCGACGAGGAGATCGCCTCATCCATCGCCGCCGCATTGCAATCCGCCACGCTGAGAGCAACGGATGTCACAGTCTCGCGCTCGGCCGCCGCTACGACGTTCAGCGTTCGCGTACCGCTTACGATTGCCGGCGCGCAGCAGGCGAGTCTGACGCTCGCGCCGCGCACTGCTCGCCCCATCCTCGAGCTCAAAGGCGATGACATGACGGGCGCGTTCGCCATCGACCTGCACGGCGCGGAAGTGCCTCAGCTCCGTGCCTCGATCGCATCGTACCGCTACCGCACGAACGCCGGCCGCACTCTGCTCGATGCCGATGCCCAATTAGACGCCGCGTTCGACTTCGGCTCCTTCCGCGGCGTTCAGCTCAAGGGCGCGGGCAAGCTCAATCTCGCCGGCAATCGCATGAATTTCGCGGCTTCCGATTGCGCCGATCTCATACTTGCCGCCTTCCGCGACAAAGGTTTCGACCTGCTCCGCAATGTCAGGACCAGGCTCTGCGGCACCGCTCTTGCGATCGACGGCGATCGCCTCGCCTTCACGCTGCCCGGCTGCGCCGATATCAGCTTCGATTCCTTCGTCAACGGTGACAGCGACGTTGTCAGCGACGCCCGCGTCAAGCTGTGCGGCACCATGGCGCGCCCCATCTTCATCTCCGAGCCCGCGGGCTGGCGCTTGGATGGCCGCTTGACCGACAGTTCCGCGCGCATCGAATTGCTGGGAACCCGAATCGCCAACGCCAATGCGGCCGTCCAGCTCGTTGGCGTAGCTGCCGACATCAAAACCGGAAACGTCAGCGTCGACTCCGCGAGCCTCTTCGACCTCGCTCCGGACCCGCGCTTTCTCCCTCTGACGGCAAGCGGCGCCATGCGAGCCATCGGTGCCGATTGGCAGGGGAATTTCAATCTCGCCGTCGCCAAAGGCAAACTCGCCGCCGTCGCGCTGCGCCATTCGCTCTCCACCGGCAACGGCGAAGCCGCCATCGACGCGCGCGGTCTCGTCTTCGAGCCGAACAGATTGCAGCCGGCAGACATCGCTCCCTTCCTTTCCACCTTCGGCTCCCGCTTCAACGGCCGCTCCGATTTTACCGGCCGCGTCGGCTGGACCAAGGACGGAGTCACCAGCGATGCTCGGCTCGTCCTCGCCAATATGGATCTCCGCAGCCGCGTCGGCATGGTGCGTCAGGTCAACGCCGATCTCGCATTGAGCTCGCTCATTCCCGTCGTCTTGCGTCCCAATCAGACGGTAACAGCCTCGCGCATCGAGCTCTTCGTGCCGATCGAGCAGGCATCCGTCCGATTCAGCTACACGCCCGAAGCCCTGCGTCTGGAGGCGGCAACGGCCAACGTCGCCGAAGGCCGCGTCACGCTCGATCCGCTCACCTACGATTTCGCGCCCGGTGCGACCACGTCGGGAACCGTGCGCCTCACCAACGTCAACATCACGCCGCTGATCGCCGCGGCGGGCCTTGCCGACCGCATGAGCGCGAGCGCGCGCATCGATGGCGTCGTGCCGTTCACGCTCACGCCGCAAGGCGTTCGCTTCAACAATGGCCGCATTGCCGCGAACGGTCCGGGCCGCCTCTCTATCAAGCGCCAAGCGCTGACCACTTCCGTCGGAGTCGGCACCGGCGCGCAGCCTCCGCCCAATGCGGTTCAGGATTTCGCCTATCAGGCGCTCGAAAATCTTGCCTTCGATCAGCTCGACGGCACCGTGAACAGCCAGCCCATGGGACGGCTCGGATTGCTGCTTCACCTCAAAGGGCGCAACGATCCCGCGCAAGTAGCAGAGGCGCGAGTCGGTGTGGTCGATCTCCTGCGCGGGCGTGCTTTCGACAAGCCGGTACCGCTGCCCAAGGGAACGCCGATCGACCTGACACTGGACACGTCGCTGAATTTGGACGAGCTTCTAAACTCTTATTTCAGCCGCGTCGCCGATACTGTCGCGGACGAGTCGTGCAATTGACAGGAGTAAGTCGATGACATTTTGGTCGAAACTGTTGTGTGCCGGTGCTCTCGCGGCAAGCGTTCTCGCATTGCCCGGATGCACGCCGACGGTGCGCGTCGAAGTTGCTCCGATCAATATCTATGCGCGGCTCGATGCCGATGTCCGCGTGCGCCTCGATCAGGAAGTCCAAACCCTGATCCAGCAGAACCCGAACCTCTTCTGACCAGTGAGAAGGATCGTTCCATGAGTGCCTTCCGTTTTCGCAAATCCGTTTTCGCCGGCATCATCGCCGCGACGCTCGGCTGCGCCGCGTTGGCGCTCGTCGCTCCCATGCCTGCGGCCGCGCAGTCGGCGGCCGAAAAAGCCGCCGTCGACGGCGCCAAGGCGCGCGGTCAGGTTGGCGAGCAGGCTGACGGCTATCTCGGCTTCGTCATGCCCTCGACCGATCCGATGCTTGCCGCTGCTGTGGCCGCCATCAATTCCGGACGCATGCAGGTCTATCGCGACACCGCGATGCGCACCGGCGTCACCGTCGAAGCCGCCGGCCAGGCCACCGCGCAGCAGCTCTTCATGCGACTACCGGCCGGCCAGTACTTCAAGCCGCTCAACGGAGACTGGACCCGCAAAACCTGAGCAGGACCTTTCGACTTGATAGCTCGCTGCTTCCTCGTCGCGCTGATCGCAGCGTTGGTTCTCGCGCGCCAAGCCGATGCCCAGTCCTATCAAGAGCGTCTGCCGCGCGCGGCGTTCGACGTCATCTGGCCGTCCGAACGCGTCACTGGCCAGCGCGGCGCGATCACCGTCGATCAAAAGCTCTGCCGCGTCGGTCCCACGAGCTGGGCACGCCGCCGCATCGTCGACATTGCCGTGCAGGAGTGGGCCTTCTTCGGCATGCAAACCATCGACGCCACCAAGATTGAAGATCGCGCGCTACCGCTTGGACTCGTGCCCGATGCGCTCAATCCAAAACTTGCCCAGCGCCGCATCGAGCGCCAATTCCCGCGCGTCGGCACGCCCGAAAGCGAAAAGGAATTGGACGCGACCATCGCCGGCTATTGGTCGGCGACGCCCGACGGCCCGCGCGTGCTGGCTGAGCAAAATCTTGCCTGGAAAGGCGTAGGCGGCGGTGCGGTCAATTGGGTGCAGCCCTGGTCGGCCGCGTTCGTCTCCTGGGTGATGTGCGAAGCGGGCCTTGGCGAGATGAGCCAGTTCAGCCGCTCGATTTCGCATCGCGTCTACATCGATCAGGCGATCCGCGCGCGCGACGGTGAGGATTCCGAATCCGCCTTCATCGCCTACGACGCGGGCGAAGCGCCGATCGAGCCCGGCGATCTCCTGTGCAATTCGCGCTCCAGCGTGGACTATCGCAACCTCGCTGACCGCCGCCGCGACTTCGGCCGCTATGCGCCCACCCACTGCGACATTGTTGTCAAAATGGATGAAGCCGCGAGCCGCATACTCGTCATCGGCGGCAACGTCGTGCAGTCGGTCAGCCTGACCATCCTGCCGCTGCGCCGCGAGGCCGAAGGCTACTCAAAGCCCGTCGACGACAGCATCATCGACGGCGCCCGCACCGTCTTCGCGCATCTGAAACTGCGCGCCGACCGCGTGGAGCTCAACGCCCTCGACAACACCCCAACGGTGAAATCTCTCTCGTCTACGGCCAAACAGTAACCGCCCCCACCCAAAGCGCCTTCGGCGCTTTGACCTCCCCACAAGGGGGAGGTGGGATGGAGGATTCACCCGTTACACGCTGAAAGATTTTCTGAATCAGCCGAGCCAATGGCGCACGGGGCCCACGTCAACGTGGACGAAATCCGACTTCGGATAATAGCCGGCGCCGCCCACCGCCATATCGAGCGCGGTATTGTAGACCTTCTTCAGATCGCGGCCGGCCACGCGAATGTCCATCGCCTTGCCGAACAGATGCTGGCTGTTGCTGGCAACGCCCGATGATGTCTCATGCAGCATCGTGTTGGTCGCCGGCGAACGGTAACCGCAGATCACCTGGAAGCCCGCATTGCTCTCGAGCCGCTTGCCGAGTTGGTCCAACAGATCAAGCAGCTTCGGCTCCATCGGATGAACGTCGCCCGTGCGCCAATCGCGCAGCGTACGATTGATCGCGTTGAGCGCATCGGGAAGGTATTGCCCATCGACCCAATAATCGGCCTTGAGCTTTTCTCCCGTGTGCAGGCAATCGAATGACAGCGTGCGGCAGTTCGTCGGTTTCAAACCGACCAGCGCGGGCGCCGACAGATGTGCAAATGCAGGAACTGCTAAGCTTGAGGTCGCAGCGGACACAAGAACACCGCCGCTCATGCGCAGGAACGCGCGCCGAGGCAAGGACATACGCAATAGCCTTCTTTTGGTTCCCAGGTGTTGAAGATGTGGGTACCAAAAAAATCTGCGCTAGCCAAATCGCATTTTATTTACGGCGGCCAAGCTGACGGCATTTTTGCCGTCATCCCCGGCGAGCCGTGCCATTTCGGCACGGCGAGGGAAGGGGATCCAACTAAATACCCAGCTCCGCAACAGCGCGCCGCGTCGCGTGTTCGCCCTTAAGCGCCGCCAGAAGCGCCTCATCGCGCCCATATACGTCGCTGCGGAAATTCATCGCGCCCTGATCGACGAACGCCGTCCAGTACAGCACATACACCGGCAGGGGACGGTCAAGGTTGAGCTTTGTCGTTTCGCCTGCCGCGATCTTTTGCGAAATCTCCGTCAGTGCCGACTGCGGATCGCCAGCGTAGGCCAGCGACACCAGCGGCGCGATTTCCTGCACCCGCATGCACCCATGGCTGAGCGTGCGCATCTCCGCATTGAACGCCGACTTGGCCGGCGTGTCGTGCAGGTAGACTCCGAACTTATTGGGCATCTCGAATTTCAACGTGCCGAGCGCGTTCTTCGGCCCCGGCGGTTGCTCGATCATGTAGGGAAATTCCGTCTTCGACGCCCAGTCGATGTTCATGCCCTGCGGGTCATCGCGAGGTCCGCCGACAATCACCAGCCCTTCCGATTCCAGGAAGTGAGGATCCATCTGCAGCTTCGGCAGATATTCCTTGGTCGCGATCGACGAGGGCACATGCCATACCGGATTGACCGTCACGGCTTTGGCTTCTGTGCGCAAAATCGGCGTACGCCACTCAGGCTGCCCGACTACGATCTTCGACGCGAGTACCGTCCGGCCGTTGTCGACGAACTTCAGCGTCGCATCGGTGACATTGACCACGACATAGCGCGCCTCGAAGTCGCGCGGCATCCAGCGCCAGCGCTCCATATTGGCGAGGATCTGGTTCACCCGCTCGCTCGCCGGGACATTCAGCGCAGCCAGTGTTTTCGGCCCCGGCACGCCGTCGGCTTCCAGCCCATTGCGCTGCTGATAGCGCTTGAGCGCGTCGGTCAATCCGCCTGCGTCCGCCGGCACCATGTTGTCTTCGGCCGCAAGCCGGGCGCGCAACAGCTCGGCGCGCGGTCCCGACAGCTTCGTTCCCGCGGGCAAGGTCCCCCAGCCGCCGCCCACGTCGATCGCGCGGTAACGGCCCAGCGCCTGTCTCAGCCCGACATACTCCGGATGCTTGGGCGCCATGTCCGCGAGATAGCGCGTCAGACCGTGCGACCCGGCGGCATCCCCAAGCGCTTTGGCGTAGTCGAATCCGATCGCGGGAAGCGCGATGTCCTCATCCACGTCGTTCGGCTTGACGCGCCCGCTCCTCAGATCGTGCGCATAGCGCAGCACCGAATCGGTCAACAGCAGCTCGAAATCCGGATTATCGCGATCGGCGGCAACCAAACCGGCGAGCGCGTCGGTGCGGTAATCCTCCGTATGAAGACCATCCTCATCGGCGTGCTTGATCTGCTCCAGCACGCGCTGTGCGTCGTACTGTGCCGCCAAGCTGCCGGTCCACAGCGGCTGGAAACCGCGGCCTTCATAAACATGGCGCAACGGCGTCGTATCGATGGAAAATTGGGAAATCTTGATCGTCGGCTGCTTGCCGCCGAGCGCCTCGCGAATCTGCGTGGTGTTGCGCTCGAGGTTGCGATCGCTGAACCAGGCGGGAGCCGAAAACCAGCCTGAGCTGCGCTCGGCGCTGGTGGTCGCTTTCGGCTCGTCGCGCGTCAAATTCTGCCCCGACGACGGACGATCGCAGGCAACTGACGTGATCGCCGCGAGTGCCGCGATAGCGGTCACGCGATACAATTTTTCGACAAGACAAATCGATTTTGCTTTACGCAAAGCACGCACCTGTTTTGCAAAAAGAGGAGCCTGCTGCGCCTATCGCGGCGGGCTACCTCGTAGATGAAACGGTTAGGCCACCGGCTGAGTTCCGGACCCCGAGCTTGGCTGAGCGGGGCCGTGAATGTTCGTTTCGCGGATTGAGCTTACGCCGCATGTTCGTGTCGCAATAAGCGGCACCTGCGCAATTTGCCTTCAGCCTGGAAGTGTCGCATCTTCAAGGCTCAACGCCACATTGGGGCCCGCTCATGCAACCTGGAATCATGCGCGCTGCGGCGCTTTCCGTCCTTGCCGCAGCTCTGTCCTGCCAAACCGCAGCGGCACAGCCGCGGCCGCAGGGCATGATCGCGCGTGCGACGCTGCCGGTGAAAGGCATGCAGCGCACATTTCTCGTCTACACGCCGCGCACTCTGAAACCGGGTGCCCCGCTGCTCTTCGTTTTCCACGGTTCGGGCGGCGATGGCGAGGGCATGCGCGAAGTCACCGGCTACGAGTTCGACCAACTCGCCGACACCAACGGCTTCGTCGTCATCTATCCCGACGGCTATCAGACGACATGGAACGATTGCCGCAAGGCCTCGCCGCAGCCCGCGCGCGTCATGAACATCGATGACGAGAGCTTCATCGAAGCGATGATCGCAAAACAGGCTACCGATCACATGATCGATCGCAAACGCGTCTTCGCCGCCGGCTGGTCGAACGGCGGACAGCTCGCCTATCGCCTCGCCATGGAGCGTCCGAACCAATTCACCGCGGTCGCCTCGATTTCGGCAAGCGTACCCAGGACCGAGAATCTCGCCTGCACGCCGATGAACGCCGCGATGCCGGTCATGATCATCAACGGCACCGCCGATCCCATCAATCCGTTCGGCGGCGGCAATGTCATGCTCGGCTTCACCTCGCTCGGTCCCGTGCTTTCAGCCGATGCCACGGGAGAATATTGGGCCAAGCTCAGCGGCATTACCGCCGCGCCGACGGTCAAGCGCTTGCCGCACAAGAGTCCGTCCGATCCCACCTATGTCGATCAGAAAACCTGGACCGGCGCCGGCGGAATACCGCTGGTCGTGCTCTATGCCGTGCATGGCGGCGGCCATGTCGTGCCGCAGCGCTATTTCCAATTCGGCGGGGGCCAGACCCAGGATCTCGATGCGCCTGTTGCAATCTGGGATTTCTTCTCGAAAATTCCGTCGAAGCCTTAAGCCTCGGACCAGTCATGGACGTCAAAGCCGCAGTCGCCTTTGAGAAAGGCAAGCCGCTCGCCATCGAAACCGTTGAGCTCGACGGACCGCGCGCCGGCGAAGTCCTCGTCGAGCTGAAGGCAACGGGCGTCTGCCACACCGACGAATTCACGCTTTCCGGCGCCGATCCGGAAGGCCGTTTCCCCGTCATCCTCGGCCACGAAGGCGCGGGCGTTGTCGTCGAGCTCGGCCGCGGCGTGAATTCGCTGAAACAAGGCGATCACGTCATCCCGCTCTACACGCCCGAATGCCGCCAGTGCGAATATTGCCTCAATCCGAAAACCAATCTCTGCCAGGCGATCCGTTCCACGCAGGGGCAGGGCGTCATGCCGGACGGCACCAGCCGCTTCTCCTACAAAGGCAAGCCGCTGCTCCACTACATGGGCTGCTCGACCTTCTCGAATTACACGGTGCTGCCGGAGATCGCGCTCGCCAAGATCCGCAGCGACGCGCCGCTGGATAAGGTCTGCTACATCGGCTGCGGCGTCACTACGGGAATCGGCGCCGTCATCAACACGGCGAAGGTCGAGCCCGGCTCGCGCGTTGTCGTGTTTGGTCTGGGCGGCATCGGATTGAACGTGATTCAGGGCGCCCGCATGGTCGGCGCCGCGCAGATCGTCGGCGTCGATCTCAATCCCGCCAAAGCCGCGCTGGCGAAAAAGCTCGGCATGACGCATTTCGTCAATCCGACCGACGTCAGCGGCGACCTTGTCGCCCATCTCGTCGAGCTCACCAATGGCGGCGCGGATTATTCCTTCGAGTGCATCGGCAACGTCAAAGTCATGCGCCAAGCGCTGGAATGCTGCCACAAAGGCTGGGGCGTCAGCGTCATCATCGGCGTCGCCGGCTCCGGTCAGGAGATCTCGACACGGCCGTTCCAGCTCGTCACCGGACGGGTCTGGAAAGGCACCGCCTTCGGCGGCGCACGCGGACGAACCGACGTGCCCAAGATCGTCGACTGGTACATGGACGGCAAGATCAACATCGACGACCTGATCACGCACACCATGCCGCTG
>Ga0134122_10003053_pt1 | contig 12349 bp, 11 predicted proteins | sample KB302_FD_96461 | JGI IMG/M metagenome (GOLD analysis project Ga0134122, IMG submission 96461) | Terrestrial soil microbial communities without Nitrogen fertilizer from Kellogg Biological Station, Michigan, USA - KB3-0-2 | ecosystem: Environmental > Terrestrial > Soil > Unclassified ...
CAGATCATCGCCGGGCGCATCGGTCAGGAGACGGCGCTGCCGTCGATGGAGGTCTGCTCGGAGAGTGAAACCCAGGCGGTCTCGTGCGAAGCTGGATTTGGCTGCCTCTACAGCTCCACATTGTCGTACCGGAATGCAAACTCGCCTTTGCCCATGGAGTCCAACCCGCGCAAAGTTTTTGCACAGTTGTTCGGTGAAGGCGCCACGGCGGAAGAGCGCGTGGCGATTGTCAGGCAGAAACGAAGCATCCTCGATTTCATCACCGAGCGTACCCGAGCGCTGCAACAGGACCTGGGTGCGGGCGATAAAGTCCTCCTCGACGGCTACCTGGACACGGTGCGAGAGATCGAACGGCGCGTTCAGCTTGCGCAGAACCGCGATCTTTCGGGCGTGCAGGCGCCCGAGATACCCGTGGCCGAGCAGGATATAGCGATCGATAAGGAAGTGCGGTTGTTGTTCGATCTGATAGCGGTTGCCTATCAGGCCGATCTCACGCGCGTGGCCTCCTACATCATGATCGGCGAAGGTACGAACCGGACCTATAATCACATCGGCGTGCCGGATTCCTTCCATCCGCTGTCACATCATGCCGATTACGTCGATCGGCTTGAAAAGCTCGTCAAGATCCAGCGCTATCACATGGAGCGGTTCGCGGAGTTCGTCGCGAAGCTCGCCGCCACAAAAGACGGCGAAGGAACGCTTTTGGACAACGCCATGTTGCTCTACGGCTCCAACATGGGGAACAGCAACGTGCACAGCAATTATCCGCTACCGACCATCCTGGTCGGCGGCGGCGCCGGCGGGTTGAAGAAGGCTGGAGGGCACATCGAGCTGCCCGAACGCACGACGATTTCCAATTTGCATCTCACGCTGCTGAACAAGGCGGGCGTGGAGATGAAGAGCATCGGAGACAGCACCGGCGTGATCGCCGGTGTCTAAGCGCTTGGGTCACCAATCATGAACCGCAGGGCAATACTGAAAGGTGCGTTAGGGGGCGTCCTGGGTCTGGCCCTGCCGCCCTTCGCGCGCTCCGCTTTCTCCCAAGATAGCCCCGCCGTCGTTCCGGTGAGCGATGGTTTCGTCATGCTCACCGGCGCCGGGGGCAATATCCTAGTGCGCACCGCGAGCGCCGGTCAGGTGCTGGTGGATAGCGGAGCCGCTCGATTCACCGACGCGGTGCTTGCGCGCCTGCACGGGCTGCCGGGCGGAAACCGGGTCGAGGCTCTGTTCAACACGCACTGGCACCGCGACCAAGTGGGCGGGAACGCAGCTCTCGGGCGGGCCGGAGCGACAATCATCGCGCACGAGAAGACCCGCGCCCATCTGGCGACGGATTATTACGTGCAGCACGAGGAGCGGTACGAGAAAGCACTGCCTAAAGAGGCACAACCGACCAAGACCTTTTTCGACCGCGGCGAGATCCTCGCCGGCGCCCAGAAGATCGAGTACGGCCACCTGCTCGAAGCCCACACCGACGGCGACATCTATGTCTTCTTCCGTGACGCGAATGTGCTGGCCGCGGGCGATGCCATCTCTCCGCTCAAGGATCCCGAGCTTGACTGGTTCGGCGGCGGATGGCTCGGCGGGCGCGCCGATGCGCAGCAAAAACTCTTGGAACTCAGCAATGCACAGACGCGGATCGTGCCGAGCTACGGTCCGGTGATGGGCCGCGCTGAGCTACAGGCTGAGTCCGACATGACGCGCGTGCTGTTCGATCGCATGCTCGAGTTCGTCAAGAAGGGCATGAGCGCGCCGGAAATGATCGATGCGGGACTTATGAAGGGTCTGAATCGGACCTTCCACGACCCGTTAAAGTTCGCCTCCGACGCCTACAAGGGCTATTGGGCGCATCACAATTCTCTTGGACCGGAAGTGCTCTGATGGACAGCATTACGAAGCGTGCCATTTTCGCAGCCGCTTTTTGGCTCGCAGCGGCTAGCTCGGCCGCCGCCGCTGATAACAGCCTCGCTGGTCAGATCCAGGGCGGGCATCGCGACGCCGCGCTCAAGATGATCGCTGCGGGCGCCGACGTGAACGCAGCTCAGGGAGACGGCACCACGCCGCTGCACTGGGCAGTTTACAAGATCGACGCGGAGCTCACCCGGGCGCTGCTCCAACGCGGCGCGAAACCCAATGTGATCAACAATTACGGCTCAAGCCCCTTGGCGGAGGCCGTGAAGGTGGCCGATCCCCGTCTGGTCGGAATGCTGCTTGATGCGGGCAGTGACGCGAATGTGCCGAACCAGGAGGGCCAGACAGCACTGATGCTGGCCGCGCGCGCGGGATCCTTGGACGTTGCAAAGCTTCTGGTGAGCCACGGCGCCAACGTCAATGCGAAAGAGAAATGGCGTGGCCAGACCGCGTTGATGTGGGCGGCGGACGCGGGCTCAGCCGAGCTGACGCGATTTCTCATTGGCCAAAAGGCGGACGTCAATGCCCGCGCGCTCGCCACTGACTGGCCGACCCAGATGACCGGCGAGCCGCGCAACCAGTATCGCCCCACCGGCGGCCTGACACCGTTGCTCTATGCGGCGCGCTCGGGATGCAAGGACTGCGTGGCCGCGCTGCTTGACGCCGGCGCGGATGTGAACCGGCCGAACCCCGACGGTGTGACGCCGCTGATCGTGGCGATCGACAATTTCGCATTCGACACGGCAAAGCTGTTGTTCGAACGCGGGGCGAATCCGAATCTCTGGGACTGGTGGGGCCGCACGCCGCTGTACACGGCGATCGATATGAATACGTACAGTCTGGATGCGTACGCAGAACGCACCGGGCCGCCGATCGTCAAGGAGAAGACCACCGCGCTCGAGCTGGCACGGCTGTTTCTGGATGCTGGCGTCAATCCCAATACCCAGTTGAACATGCACCGGCCCGGTCGCGGCGGCAACTCCGGCCGCTTCGCCGACGAGATCATCACCACCGGCGCCACGCCGCTGTTGCGCGCCGCCGGGTCACAAGACAAAGAGGCCGTGCGGCTGTTGCTCGATCACGGGGCGCGCGTCGACGTGCCCAACGTGATGGGCGTCACACCGCTGATGGCCGCCGCGGGACTCGGCATGGAGCCCGCGCCGCGCTTCAATCCCGACGCCGCTGATGTGCAGGATCGGTCGATCGCGACGCTCGAAATGCTGTTGGCGAAGGGCGCCGACGTGAATGCGAAGATCACCGACGTGAAGAGCCTCACCGCTCGCATGGGGCGTGGCAGCTCGCTGCCGGAGCGGGGCGGGCAGAGCGCGTTGTTCGGCGCGGTGCAATGGGCCTGGCCCAAGGTGGTCCAGTATCTGATCGGTCACGGCGCGAAAGTGGACATCAAAGACGACCGCGGTGTGTCCCCGCTCGACGTCGCTTCGGGTAAGGCTGGTACCGACGACAATCGGCCGTCCCCCGAGGTCGCCAAGATGCTCCAGACAGCAAGCGCGAAGTAGCTCAGATAGTGCGCTGACATGGACTACGTTCCAGCCGCCGAGGTCCGTGTTATCGATGGCGAGACGCTGAGATATGGGCGAGAGCGCATCCGCATCCTCGGCATCGATGCGCCCGAAACCGACCGCGCCGGCTGTGATGCTGAGCGGCAGTTGGCCGCAATGGCCACAACCACACTAACCGACATCATCATTGGCAAGCGCTTGGAAGTCGAACGCCATGGCAAAGACCGCTTCGGCAGAACGCTCGCCTACATTCGTATCGGCGGCGCCGATGTTGGCGAGATGCTGATCCTGGCCAATGTTGCCGTACGCTGGGGTAATGGAGCGAAAGAGGCGTTGGAGCGAGTCACGTCTAATCGCAGGCCCGACTGGTGTGCAAGGTTGGCGCGCTGAAACGAGTGTGCCTAGTAGCCAAAATAACCTTTGGGCTCAAACGACCTTAAATTGTGCCAACCTTGCGCTAGCCTCTTGACGGTGCGGGCTACGTGGGACAGTTCTCGACCGCACCACTTGAATTGCGAAATCCTGTCGGAGGTTGTGATGAGGAACTGGCTTGCTGCTTCTGCGCTGCTTGCACTGCCCGCTATTGCGGTGGCCGCAGATGCGCCGCCGGAATGGGCCTATCCCGCCTTTCCTCCGGGCTTCCAGGCTCCGCCTCCGACCGATGAGGCCAAGCACGTCGCCGGCAGCACCAAAAGCTTCACTGAAAAAGACGTCGGCAATGCGTTTGGTCCACCCGACTGGTTCCCCAACGAGCATGCGGCGCTGCCTGACATCGTCGCCCACGGTAAGCGCCCCGACGTCAGCGCGTGCGCGCTGTGTCATTTGACGAGCGGTCACGGCCATCCTGAATCGGCCAATCTTGCCGGGTTGCCCGCGGCCTACATCGAAGAGCAACTGCACGAGTTCAAGAGCGGCAACCGCTCGAGTCAGCTCGCGGGCCGTTCGGTGAACATGATCCGCTTTGCCACGAACATGACCGACGAGGAGATGAAACAGGCTGCGCAGTATTTCTCGTCGATCAAGCAGACGACATGGAACAAGATCGTCGAAGCGAGAGAGGTGCCCAAGAGCTATGTCGGCGAGGGCAATATGCGCTTTGCCGCAGAAGGCGGCGCCAAGGAACCGATCGGCAAGCGCATCATCGAGCTGCCGCAGGACGAAGAAGGCGCGAAGCTGCGCGATCCGCACTCGCCGTTCATGGCCTATGTGCCGATGGGCAGCATCAAGGCCGGAGAGACGCTGGCGGCCACCGGCGGCAACGGTAAGACCATCCAATGCTCGTTCTGCCACGGACCCGACTACAAGGGCATCGGCAATGTACCCGGCATCGCGGGACGCTCGCCGATCTACATTTTCCGTCAGCTCAGCGACATCCAGAAGGGCACACGCCGCGGCAACGCGGTCGCGCTGATGCGGCCCGTGGTCGCGAAGCTCTCCCAGGACGACATGATCGCGCTCGCCTCCTTCATGGCCTCCCGCACTCCGTAAGACGGCCAACACGTTGATGTTCCAGGGCGCGGCAGTTATTCTCACGCGTCCGTGAACAACCGGGAGAACTCCATGAGAAAACTGATGCTTGCGTCTGTGGTCGCGTTTTTGCCGGCGGCCGCGCTCGGCGCCGACTCGGCGCTGCAATATGCGTATCCGGTGGCGCCGCAAGGCCTGCCGCAGCCCGACCCAACCAAGACCTTCACGGCCAAGGGCTCGACCACCGGCATGAAGCTCACCATGCGCGAGATCAACAATCAGTTTGGCCCGCCCGACTGGTTCCCGGACGAGCATCCGACCATGCCGGCGATGGTCAAGAACGGCCGCGCCCCGCATGTGCGCGCCTGCATGCTCTGCCATCTCCCGAACGGCAACGGGCATCCGGAATCGGCGAGCGTCTCCGGTCTCACTGCCGACTACATCATCGAGCAGATGCACGAGTTCCGCGATGGCAACCGCATGAACAATCGCGCGCCGGTGATGATCGAAATGGCGAAGGACATTACCGAGGCCGAGCTGAAAGAGGCGGCGGATTATTTTGCTTCGATCAAACCCGCGCAGCAGAAATGGATCAAGGTCGTCGAAGGCAAGGCACCGAAGAACCATGTCGGCCCCGGCGGCATGCGCTTCAAGGACGAAGGCAACGAGACCATCGATATCGCGCCGACCATGATCTACGAAGTCGCCGAAGACGGCGAAGGCGCCGAGCTGCGCGATCAGCACGCGGGATTCATGGATTACGTGCCCGCCGGCAGCATCAAGAAGGGCGAAATGCTGGCCACCACCGGCGGCAACGGCAAGACGATCCAATGCAGCGTCTGCCACGGTCCTGACTTCAAGGGGCTCGGCAACGTGCCGCGCCTTGCCGGACGTGGCGCTTATTACCTTCTTCGCCAGCTCAACGACATCAAGACCGGCGCCCGTAAGGGCAATGCGGTGGCACTGATGCAGCCGGTTGTGGCGAAATTGTCCGATGAGGATATGGTCAATCTCGTCGCCTATATGGCTTCGCGTCAGCCGTAATTTTTCTTCGCAGCGCCGCCGTCTCTTGTTAAAGAGGCGGCGGCGTTTTTGTTTTCAACGGATAAGAATGAAACTTCATTTGATCAAGCTCTGCGTCGGCTGCGACAGCATTTCCGATCTCGCCGACTGGCAGAAAAAACGCGCTGCCCAGCGCAAGAAACAGGGCGGCAGTGGCGACATCATGCATATCACGCGGCATACGCCCAAGCGCGCCGAGGAACTGCTCGCCGGCGGCTCGATCTATTGGGTGATCAAGGGCCAGATCGCCGTGCGGCAGCAGCTGAAGGGCTTCAAGCAAGTCACGCGCGAAGGCGTGCCGCATTGCGCGATCGTGCTCGACAAGACGCTGGTGCCGACGGAGCGGCGCTCCTATCGCGCCTTTCAAGGCTGGCGCTATTTCACGGCCAAGGACGCACCGCGCGATCTGAAGAAAAGCGATAAAGCCGCTCTCCCCGAAGCCCTCCACGCCGAACTGACCAATCTCGGCCTGATCTAAACCGCGACGTTGTCGATGAGGCGCACTGTGCCGAGGCGGGCGGCAGCGAGCACGCGCGCGGAACCCGACACCGTCGCGAGCGGCGCCAGCGTGTTCGCGTCCCGCACGGCGACATAGTCGACACGATCGAATCCGGCATTGATCAAGCCCGCGGCACCTTCGGCTTCGGTTTGCGGTATCGACACACCCGCCTTCGCGCGCTGGGCAACTTCGCGCAGCACCTTGTTGAGCTGCACGGCAATCTGCCGCTGCTCATTCGTCAGATAGGCGTTGCGCGACGACAGTGCGAGGCCATCGGAATCACGCACAATCGGAATGGGGAGGATTTCCACGCCGAGATCGAGATCCTTGGCGAGGCGAGTTACCACGAGAAGCTGCTGGTAATCCTTCTCACCGAAGGTGGCGAAGTGGGGCCGGCAATGCAGGAAGAGCTTGGCGACCACGGTCGCCACACCAGCGAAAAAGTGCGGTCGAAAATCGCTTTCAAGTCCGAGTGCAGGCCCCTCGACGCTGATCCTGGTGGCAAATCCGTCAGGATAAATCTCCGCCGTTTTGGGTGCATAGATCAGATCGACCTTGCCAAGGCCCTCGAGCTTCGCGGAGTCGCTGTCGAAGTCCCGCGGATAGCGCGAAAAGTCTTCGTTTGGTGCGAATTGGGTGGGATTGACGAAGATGCTGACGACGACCCTCTGCGCGTGCGCCGCCGCGACTTTGACGTGCGCCAAATGACCCTCGTGCAGCGCGCCCATGGTGGGGACGAGGGCGATCTGCTGACCGGACCGGCGCCAGGGCTCGGTGGCCGCGCGCAATTCCGCCGCGGTCGTGGCAACCACTATCTTCGCTGCTTCAGCCATTGACTTACGATAACTCCAGCCTTCCTGGTTGCTTTACTTCACTTATGACGGTTTTGCGACGTTTGCGACTGCCCTGCCGAGACAAGGGCCCGGTACGCACCCAGATTGTGGTATTGGGGGACGTGGTCCCAATCTGGGACCAAAAATGATCTTGGTCCCAATCTGGGACCATGTTAAACCTATGCCATGCGGGTCATTGCGCTGAGCACGCTGAAGGCGTTCATGGAAAGCAATCCCGCATACGCCGATGCGCGCGAGCCGGTGATGGCCTGGTATCGACATGTGCGAAGCGCTGACTGGACCACGCCCGCCGACGTGAAAAAGAGCATTGGCACTGCAAGCATTCTCAAGGACGGGCGCGTAGTATTCAACGTTGCGGGCAACAAGTATCGGGTCGTCGTGTGGATCAACTATGCCTACCGTGTGGTTTATATCCGGTTTATCGGGACACATCGCCAGTACGATGGGATCGACGCGCAAACGATTTGAAGGGCAAGAACAATGGACGTCAAACCTATCAAGACCAAGCGTGACTACCGTCGTACACTCAAAGAGATCGAAGGAGTCATGGGTGCGAAGCGGGGCACGCCGGAAGGGGACCGCCTGGATATTCTAGTCACTCTGGTAGAGGCATGGGAGGCGAAGCACTACCGCATCGATCTCCCGGACCCCATCGAGGCGATTAAGTACCATATGGAAGAGAAGGGCCTAAGACCCGCCGACCTCATTCGGTACATCGGCAGCCGCAACCGCGTCTACGAGGTGCTCAACCGCAGGCGTCCATTGACGTTGCAGATGATTTGGAGATTGCACCGGGGGCTAGGCATACCGGCTGAGTCACTGATCAAAGTTTCTGAGAAACGCGCCGCTTAAATCTTGCGCTCGTGCGCCCGGCGCGAATAAACAAAGAGCGTCGCGCTTTTTGATCGAGCGTTACAATGGACAGTCTGCGCCAAGCAATTTCGGAGGCGTATCTCGCCGACGAGGATGAGATTGTCCAGGCTTTGCTCGCCAAGGCGAGGATGACGCCTGCGGAGGCGAAGGCAACCGCGGCGCTGGCACGCGATCTCACCCTGAAAGTACGGGCCCAGCGGCCGCATGCCACTGGTATCGACGCCTTTACTCAGGAATACGCGTTGTCGAGCGACGAGGGCGTCATGTTGATGTGCCTCGCCGAGGCGCTCTTACGCGTGCCCGACGCCGACACGCAGGATCGGCTGATCCGCGACAAGCTCGCCGGCGGCGACTGGCAGCAGCATCTTGGACACTCTCATTCCGCGTTTGTGAATGCTTCAACCTGGGCGCTGATGCTGACCGGCGGGTTGATCGAAGCGCAGGAAGCCGGACGCTGGGACTTCGACGCGATCTGGCGCCGCGTCGTGGCGCGCTTGGGCGAACCAGTGATCCGCCAAGCGACGATCAGCGCGGTCCGCTTGTTGGGACGGCATTTCGTGCTCGGGCGCACGATCGAGGAGGCGCTTCACGAGGCGAAGCCTCTGGCCGAACGCGGCCACCGTTTTTCCTTCGATATGCTCGGCGAAGCAGCCGTGACGCGCGACGACGCCAGCCGATATCTCGAACGCTATCGGCATGCCGTGCAGGCGATTGCACGAAGCGTCCCGCGGACCGGCGCGCTGTTCGAACGGCCCGGCATTTCCGTAAAGTTGACCGCGCTGCATCCGCGCTTCGACTATGTCAAGCGCGCGCAAGTGATGGCCGGGCTCATCACACCGCTGACTAGACTTTGCGCTGAGGCGCGCGAAGCGAATTTGTCGATCACCATCGACGCCGAGGAAGCGGAGAGACTCGATCTTCTGCTCGATGTTTTCGAAGTTTTGGGCGGCGAACCCGCGCTCAAGGGCTGGGACGGACTTGGCCTTGCGGTGCAGGCCTATCAAAAGCGCGCGCTGCCGCTGATTGCTTGGCTGGCCGAGCTTGCCCGCAAGCAGAAGCGTGTCATCCCGGTGCGCCTAGTTAAAGGCGCCTACTGGGACAGTGAGATCAAGCGCGGCCAGGAGCTCGGTCTTGCCGACTATCCCGTCTTCACGCGCAAAGCTGGAACCGATGTGTCCTATCTTGCCTGCGCACGCGCACTCTTGAGCACGCCCGATCTCATCTATCCGCAATTCGCTACGCACAATGCGCATACGCTCGCAGCCGTGCAGGCCTTCGCCGGGAAGAACCGCAAATTCGAGTATCAGCGGCTGCACGGCATGGGCGAAGCCTTGTACGAGCTTTATGACGAAGTCATCCGGCCGTCGCGCGTGGGCGCGGCAACGCGCATTTATGCACCGGTCGGCAGCCACGAAGATCTGCTGTCGTATCTGGTGCGCCGGCTCCTTGAGAACGGCGCCAATACCTCCTTCGTCAATCGGCTCGCCAATGACCGCGCTCCCGTTGAGGACATGATCGCCGATCCGGTCAAGCGCATGGAATCGGCCGCGCCCAAGCGCAATCCAAAAATTGCGCGACCGGAAGCGATCTTTCCCGGCCGGCGCAATTCGCGTGGCCTGTTGCTCAGCGATCCGGCAACAAGCAGTCCGCTGCTCGCCGCCATGCGTTCCGCCCTTGCCGCGCAGACGCAAACCGCGCATCCCATCATCAACGGTGTAGAGCGAGTTCGTCCGGCGCGCTCCGTCCTTGATCCCTCCGATCGCCGCCGGCAAGTGGGTGAGGCAAGCGAGGCGGCGGAAGAAGACGTCCGCTCTGCCCTCGAGGTCGCGGCCGATGGGCAACCCGGATGGGACCGCCGCGGTAGTGCCGCCCGCGCAGAGATTTTGGAGCGCGCCGCCGACAGCTTTGAACAGAACCGGCCTCTGCTGATGGCTTTGCTCGTTCGCGAAGCCGGCCGCACAATTGGCGACGCTTTGTCGGAAGTTCGTGAAGCGGTCGATTTCCTGCGCTACTACGCCAAGGAAACGCGTTCAACATTTCGCGCGCTTCCCGGCCCGACCGGCGAGCGCAACGAGCTTACACTGCACGGCCGCGGCGTCTTTGCCTGCATCGCGCCGTGGAACTTTCCGCTTTCGATCTTCAGCGGTCAGATCGCCGGCGCGCTCGCAGCCGGCAACGCGGTGCTGGCAAAGCCGGCCGAGCAAACGCCGCTGATCGCGGCGGCGGCGGTGCGCCTGCTGCACGAATCTGGCGTCCCGGGAGATGTGCTGCATCTTCTCCCCGGAGATGGCGCGCGCATTGGCAGGGTGATGCTCAAGGACTCCCATCTCACCGGCGTTGTTTTTACTGGGTCGACCGAGGTTGCTCAGATCATCAATCGGACGCTGGCCGAGCGCGACGGGCCTATCCCAACGCTGATCGCCGAAACCGGCGGCCAGAATGCGATGATCGTCGATTCCACCGCGCTGCCGGAACAGGTGGCGCGCGACGCGCTGACATCCGCCTTCAACAGCGCGGGCCAACGCTGTTCGGCGCTCCGGGTGCTTTTCCTCCAGGAGGACGTCGCCGACCGGATGCTCGATCAAATTCTCGGCGCCATGGACGAGCTTAAGCTTGGCGATCCGTTCGATCTCGTGACCGATATTGGACCGGTGATCGATGAAGAAGCGCGGGGAAATTTAGTGGCTCATGCGGAAAGAATGAAGCGGGAAGGCGAGCTACTGCGGGTACTGGCAGTGGATGGGTCGCTCAAAGAGGGGGTCTTCTTCCCGCCCCATGTATTCGCCATCGATTCGATGACGCTTTTGCGATGGGAGGTCTTCGGCCCGATACTGCACGTCGTGCGCTTTAAGGGCGATCGCCTGGATCAAGTCTGCGACGCCATCAATGCGAGTTCCTATGGTCTGACGCTGGGCCTGCACAGCCGTATCGACTCGACGGTGGATTTTGTGCGGGAGCGCGTGCGCGTCGGCAATTTTTATGTCAACCGCAATCAGATCGGCGCCGTGGTCGAGGCACAGCCCTTCGGCGGCGAGAACCTGTCGGGTACCGGGCCCAAAGCAGGCGGGCCGCATTATCTTCCACGCTTTGCAGTGGAGCGGACTTTTACGCTAAACAGCGCGGCAGCCGGCGGCAACGCCGCGCTTCTGACGTTGGACGAAGGCTGAGCCTTTTCATCCAATTTGCGCTCTAGAATGCGAGTACAGTGGCGATTCGCGAGGGGGACGTGACATCGTGCCTATAAGTGCGGAGTTGAAGCTAGAACTAGAGCCGGCGCGCGCGAGCGCCACACAGCGCAGAGCCCATGTCATCGTCTTCGGCAACGAGAAAGGTGGCACCGGCAAAACCACTACCGCGATGCACATCGCCATCGCTCTGGTGCGCATGGGAAAGAGCGTCGCGACCATCGACCTCGACGGACGCCAACGTACTTTCGCGCGCTACATCGAAAATCGTGCAGCCTTCGTTTCGCGTTCGGGCAACGATTTGCCGATGCCGCTTGTGGAAGTCGTCACCCGCGCAGCCCGTACCGAAGCGAACGCCGACGCCGACGAAGCCGCGCGGCTTTCCGACGCGCTGGCCCGGGCAAAGGAGAATGCTGACTTTGTCGTGATCGATACGCCTGGCAACGACACGACGCTGTCGCGTCTGGGCCACGCGGCGGCGGACACGCTGGTCACGCCGATGAACGATTCGTTCCTCGATCTCGATCTCCTGGCCAAATACGATCCGGAAAATCTCGATATCAAGGGCCCCAGCCTCTATTCCGAATTCGTCTGGGATTGCCGCAAGCGCCGCTTGATGACGCTACGGCAGAACCTCGATTGGGTGGTCATGCGCAACCGCGTCTCCTCGGTCGAAGCGCGCAACAAGAAGCGCGTCGCCGGCGCCTTGGACGCGCTTTCGTCGCGGGTGGGCTGCCGGGTGGCGCCCGGCTTCTCGGAGCGTGTCATTTTCCGCGAGCTTTTTCCGCTCGGATTGACCATGCTGGACCTGCCGCTCACGGGATTGGCGATGCCGCTGACACTGTCTCACGTTGCGGCCCGCCAGGAAGTGCGTGAGTTGCTGGCGACTCTGAAGCTGCCCGGACTGGACAAGATTCCCGCCGGCGCCTGAGTCGCACGACGGAGTGTTCATGCCACCGCTGCTGCTGCTTGCCGGAG
>Ga0134122_10003054_pt1 | contig 12348 bp, 9 predicted proteins | sample KB302_FD_96461 | JGI IMG/M metagenome (GOLD analysis project Ga0134122, IMG submission 96461) | Terrestrial soil microbial communities without Nitrogen fertilizer from Kellogg Biological Station, Michigan, USA - KB3-0-2 | ecosystem: Environmental > Terrestrial > Soil > Unclassified ...
GATCTCGATGCCGCGCGCGCGGGCATTGGCCTCCACCCGGCGCGTGGCGCCGGCGGGATAGCCGGGGAGCACCCGCGAGCCCGACTCCAGCAACAGCACGGAGGCGTCGCGCACGCCCTCGCGCTCCAGCCGAGCGCGAAAGGCGAAGGCCAGCTCCACCCCGCCTGCGCCCGCCCCCACCGCCACCAGGCGGCAGCGCCCACGCTCGCGCGCCCGCGCGAGGAGGGCCTCCACGTGCTCCACGAAGCGGCCAATGGGCCGCGTGGCCAGCGCATGCTCGCGCACCCCGGGCAGCGCGAGGCCGGCCACCGTCGAGCCCACGTCGAAGGCGGCCGTGTCATAGCGGATCGGCGGCCGGCCCTCGAGATGGATGAGCCGCTCGCGCGGGTCCAGGCCCACCGCCGGCGTCACGATGAAGCGGGCGCCGGCGCGCAGGGCCAGGGGCCGCACGTCGATCTCGAGCTCGTCCCGGCGGTACTGGCCGGCCACGAAACCGGGCACCATCCCCGAGTAGACGGCGGTGGGCCGGTCCACCACCACGGTGAGTCGGATCCCGGGCAGGGGGCGCATGGCCCAGGCGCGGAGCACCTGGACATGGGCATGACCGCCCCCCACCAGCACGAGATCGTGGCGAATTTCGCCGCCTGCGGTCATCATGACGTCGTGACCGAGCGTATCACGGCGCTGCTGTTGCTCCTGTCGCTGGCCCTCGCCGGCTGCGGCAAGGAGCAGACCAATTTCTCCCAGGAGCCGGGCTTCGCGGACTACTTCGCGAAGCATCCGCCCGCCTCCACGCCAGCCGGCCCGGCCGAGCAAGCCTTGCTGCGGAAGCACCGGCCGCGCTTCCTGCTGCCGCCCGACCATCCCGGGATGATCGACTTCTACACGGACTATGTCCCGGAAGGCCATCTCACCGACGGCACGGGCCGCCGCCTGCCGGGCCCGATGGATCGCCGCGCGCTGAACGCGCACAAGAGCGATCCCCGCGCGGTCTTCGTCCACGAGCCCTCGGGACGTCCGGCCACGCCCACCGTGTACGGGCGCGTGGACCAGGAGGATGTCCCGTTCGAGACGGAGGGCGGCCGCGTGGTCGAGCCCTTCACCTTCCTCACCTATCACGCGGTGTTCCGCTACTCCGGCCTGCCGGCGGGCATGCTCAACTGGCAGGAGTCACTGATCCGGCTCGTGGCCTCGCCGGACGACTGGCATCAGCTCGACCACTACACCGAGGCGATTCTCGCCCTCGACCGTGGCGGAAAGCCGGTGGCGGTGATCCTGCACCAGCATAGCCACATGCACACCTATCTGATCGGCCGCGATATCATCCTGCCCGCCGACGGGCGCATGCTGCTGGACGTGGCCATTCGCTCCAACGAGCTCTACCCGCACCAGCCCGGGCGCGTGCCCCGGCGCGTGATGGGGACACCCGGCGCCTCGTCGCTGCGCTATCTGATCTCCGGCGAGAAGCGGCCGCTGCTCGGCTCCGACGACCTCACCGAGGGCCGGCTGGAAAAGGACTATCGCCTGCAGTTCCTGCCGCCCGACGATGCCTTCTACCTCTTCCAGGGCTTTCTCGGCGAGCGCCGGCGCATCCCCGGACGCAGCGGTCCGCCCGGCGCCTCCTACAACATCGCGCCCGCGCTGAAGCCGCTGGCCATCCAGCTCACCGCGTTTTACTGGCGAGAAGGCGACGCCGGCGATCTCGATCGGCTGGACGCGGTGCTGGCCCAGGACCGCGGCCTCGTGGAGTTCTCGCGCGTCCAGTCGCCCATCTTCTACCACGACTGGCGGCGGATCAGCCCCGCAGGCCGCTGAAAAAGGCCCATCTGCGTCGTTGGCGCCCTCGGCCGCACGCTCAACGTAGAGGACTACGCCTCGCGTGCGCCTCTCGGGCGCCGCCTCGCATCTGGACCTTTTTGAGCGCCTGCATTTCCCGCGTGGGCTAGCGCGCGGCGGCGAAGCGGTCGGCGCGGAAGGGCGTCAGGTCGAGCGCGGGGGCGCGGCCCAGCACGAGCTCGGTGACCAGGGCGGCGCTGTACGGCCCGAGCGTGAGGCCGGACGGTCCGTGACCGGTGGCGACATAGGCGCCCACCACCCCGGGGATCGGGCCGACGACGGGCAGGCCATCCGCCGACAGCGGCCGGAGGCCCACGCGCGTCTCCAGCATGGCGGCCCCGGCCAGGCCCGGGGCCACGCGCAGCGCTTCTCCGAGCACCTCGTGAACCCCCGCGGCGGTGACGCGCGGATCGAAGCCCGAGCCCGTCTCGCGAGTGGCGCCCGCTACCACCCGCCCACCGGCCCACGAGACGATGTAGTGATCGTGGAAGGCGTGCACCACCGGCCAGTCTCCGGTGGCGCAACCCGGAACTTGCAGATGGATGATCTGTCCGCGCTGCGGCGCGACGGCGATGGTGACGCCCAGCGGTCCGGCCAGCTCCGGCGTCCACGCGCCCCCCGCGATGATCACGCTCCCCGCGCGATGGACCTCGGCGCCCGTCGCGATCCCCACCGCGCGGCCACCCTCCACCATCAGGCGGTCCGCGCTCCCGCGAACGCAGGTGACCTTGCGGCCGGCGGCGGCCTTGAGCAACGCCTGGTTGAGCAGCCGCCCGTCCACCCGCGCCGCCGTCTGGTCGTGCAGCGCCCGGAGCGGGCGCGCGAGCGGGGGAAAGAGCGCCCGCGCGTCATCTGGTGAGACCTCGTGAACTTCCTCCGCGGTGGGGTAGCCGTGCTGAGCGCGCCGGGCGCCCAGGGCGGCGACGAGCGCGCCGAAGTGCGCCAGCTCGTCCTCCGTCACCGCCACGCGCAGGTCGCCGCACCGCGCATAGCCCGTGTCACCGCCGCCGTCCTCCGCGAGATAGCCGAGGAGGGTCGGGTAGAAGTCCCCCGAGCGCAGGCCGAGCTCGAAGAGCGCCTCGCTCCGCGTGCTGGTCCGCGGCGCGATGATGCCCGCGCCCGCGTCGGTGGCCCGGCCCGTGTCGACACGATCGAGGAGGAGCGTGCGCAGCCCCCCGCGCGCGCAGAGGTAAGCCGCGGTGGCCCCGACCACCCCGCCGCCCGCCACGATCACGTCGTGCATGGCGGATCAGCTCCCCAGCGCGGCCACGACGCCGCGCCACAAGGCGAAGGCCTCCACGTTGGAGTCCGCGGGCTGCTTGTACGCGGCCGTGTGCACCATGACGAGCCGGCTCGCCGGATCGACAAAGACCGCCTGGCCGTACACGCCCAGGAGGGCAAACATCCGCCGCGCTCCCGGCAGGATCCACACCTGATACCCATACCCAATGAACCGCCGGGCGGTGCCCGGCCGGAGATGCGGCTGATCGTCGCGCACCCGTGTGGCCTCGTTGATCCACGCGGCGGGGATGAGCTGGCGCCCACGCCAGCTCCCATCGTGCGCGAGCAGCAAGCCGAGCCGCGCGTAGTCGCGCAGCACCGCATTGAGACAGCAGAAGGTCACTTCCTGGCCCGTGCGGTCGATGAGCCAGGTGGCGTCCGCCTCCGCGCCCATCGGCTCCCAGATCTTCTCGTGAAGATAGTCGGCCACCGGACGCCCCACCGCGCTGCGAAGAACCAGCCCCAGCACCTGGGTCTCGACGGAGGCGTAGGAGAACATGGTGCCGGTGGGCCAGTCCCGCTGGTTATAGGGCTTGACGGCCGCGACTCCGCCCGCGCCGTCTTGAAAGACCGTCTCGATGAAGAGCCGCGACGCATCGTCCGCGCCCGAGTAGTTCTCGGAGAAGTGGACGCCCGAGGACATCTGGAGCAGGTGGCGGAGCGACGTGCGGCCGTACTCGGTGTCGGCGAGCGCGGGCACATACGCGGCGGCAAGATCGTCCACCGAGCGGATATGGCCCTCGGCGATCGCGACGCCGATCAGCATCGCCGTGACCGTCTTGGCCATCGAGAACGAGGTGAAGCGATGCCGGTCGTTCCGCGCGTACTGATAGCGCTCGACGAGGATGGTGTCACCGCGCGCGATGAGCAGTCCGGTGGCGGGGTTTCGCGCGATGTAGTCGTCCAGGGTGTGGGTCGTGACCCCGGCCCGGTAGCGCAGGAGCGGCTCGGCGGCGGCGCGGGACAGCCGCGACGGCGTGGCGGCGCGACGGACCACCCGACTCTCGAAGAACTGATCGTAGTGGCTGAAGGCACCGACAAGGAATGGGGGGCGCGAGATGATCTTGACCGGATAGCCCTCGCGCGCGCCGTACCCCTCGGCGTCGTGGCCGCCCACGGCGAAGCGGGGGCCGGCGCCGGCCACCGCGCCGGCCGCGATCGGGCCCGACGGCGCCGCGGTCGGCGCCGCGCAGCCCGCAAGCGCGACGGCGAGGATGGCGAGGACGAGATCGCGCACGGTGACTATCCCTTCTTCGGGTAGCCCAGGGCCTTCAGGTAGGCGGTGAACTCGTCCAGGATCGCCGGATCGTCGATGGTGGCAGGCACGGTGTAGTCCACGCCATCGGCGATGCGCTTCACGGTGCCGCGAAGGATCTTGCCCGAGCGGGTCTTGGGGAGGCGCTTGACCAGCGTCACCACCTTGAAGGAGGCCACGGGGCCGATGCGCTCGCGCACCATCTCCACCAGCTCCCGGGTGATCTCCGCCTCGGCGCGCGTGACGCCCGCCTTGGTGACGGCGAAGCCCATCGGGATCTCGCCCTTGATCTCGTCGGCCACCCCCACCACCGCGCACTCGGCGATGTCGGGATGCGCGGAGAGCACCTCCTCCATCGCGCCGGTGGAAAGGCGATGCCCCGCCACGTTGATGATGTCGTCCACGCGGCTCATGATGTAGAGGTAGCCGTCGGCGTCCTGATAGCCCGCGTCGCCCGTGAGGTAGTGGCCGGGATGCCGCTCGAGGTAGGACTTCTCGAAGCCGGCATCGTTGTTCCAGAGCGTGGGCAACGAGCCCGGCGGCAGCGGCAGCCGCACCGCGATGCTGCCGATCTGGCCCGGGGGCACCTCCTGGTTGTCTTCCCCGAGCACGCGCACGTCATAGCCCGGCACCGCCTTGGTGGGCGAGCCCGGCTTCACCGGCAGCATGCCGAGCCCCACGCAGTTGGCGGCCATGGGCCAGCCCGTCTCCGTCTGCCACCAGTGGTCGATCACCGGCACCTGGAGCCGCTCGCGCGCCCAGAGAAGCGTGTCCGGGTCGCAGCGCTCGCCAGCGAGGAAGAGGGTGCGGAAGCGCGAGAGATCATACTTCGCGATATGCGATCCCTGCGGGTCTTCCTTCTTGATGGCGCGGAACGCCGTGGGCGCGGTGAAGAGCGCGCTCACCCCGTGCTGGGACGCCACGCGCCAGAAGGCGCCGGGATCCGGCGTCCCCACCGGCTTGCCCTCGTAGAGAATGGTGGTGCATCCGCGCAGCAGCGGCGCGTAGACGATGTAGGAGTGGCCCACCACCCAGCCGATATCCGACGCGGCCCAGTAGGTCTCGCCCGCGCCCATGCCGTAGACATTGCTCATGGTCCACTTGAGCGCGACGGCATGACCGCCGTTGTCGCGCACCACGCCCTTGGGGATGCCGGTGGTGCCCGACGTGTAGAGGATGTAGAGCGGGTCGGTGGCCGCCACCGGCACGCACTCCGCCGGCGCGGCGCCGGCCGCGGCCTCGCCCCAGTCCACGTCGCGGCCGGCCACGAGCGCGCAGGGCTCCTGCGGCCGCTGGAGGATGATGCAGCGCCGCGGCTTGTGGCTCGCCATGTCGATGGCCGCATCGAGGAGCGGCTTGTAGGGAATGACGCGATTGCCCTCGATGCCGCAGGAGGCGGAGAGCATCACGGTGGGCCTGGCGTCGTCGATGCGGGTGGCCAGCTCCCGGGGCGCGAAGCCGCCGAACACCACCGAGTGGATGGCCCCGATGCGCGCGCAGGCGAGCATGGCGACCACCGCCTCCGGCACCATGGGCATGTAGATGATGACGCGGTCGCCCTTGGCCACCCCCTGCCCGCGCAAGGCGCCCGCGAAGCGCGCGACCTCATCACGGAGCGCGAGATAGGTGTAGACCCGGGTGGTCTGGGTCACTGGTGAGTCGTAGATCAGCGCCGCCTGCTTGCCCCGCCCGCGATCCACGTGCAGATCGAGCGCGTTGTAGCAGGTATTGAGCATCCCGCCCGAGAACCAGCGGTAGTACGGCGGCCGGGAGTCGTCGAAGACCCGGTCCCAGCGCCGGTCCCAGTAGAGATCCTCCGCCGCCGCCGCCCAGAACCCCGCCGGATCGCGCTGCCAGCGGCCATACACCTCGTCGTAGACACTGCGCATCGCCCAGCCCCCCATTGAGACCCTGGATGATCTGTAACTATCTATATAAATGACTAAGTATTCCTAGTTTAGTACGTCCTAATTAGTTCTTGATTGACGTACCTAATTCTTCGTGCGCTAATTCATACGTGGTTCCACGCGGCCGACCGTCCCGGCAATCGATCTTAAACGACCTTGACCGGGCGAAAGCCTCCCTCGTCGAAGTTGGCGGGCTGCCCAAACCCGAGGAGGCGCGAGTCATCTGGGAGGGCATCTGGCAAGAGGAGACCCATCATTCGACGGCCATGGAAGGCAATACCATGGTCCTCAGCCAGGTAAAGGCACTTCTCGAGGAGGGTCGCGCGGTCGGGAACAAGGACTTGAGGGAATATCTCGAAATTCAAGCTTATGCAGAGGCCGCGTACTGGGTCTACGACCAGGCGGTCAGGACGGACGATTGGTCGGGGCGCGAGCTGATCAACCTGACGGAGCTTCGCAAGATCCACGCTCTCGTAGTCGAACCAGTGTGGCGGCACTTCCCGCCCCCTGGCCAGGAGGTGGATGAAGGACCCGGTTCCTTTCGCCGTCACGAAGTGAAGCCCCTTCTATCAGGGGTCACCCCGCCTCCCTGGCCTGAAGTTCCTGTGTTGATCTCGGACTGGTTGAAGCGAGCGAACTCGCGTCCTCCGTCCGAAGTTCACCCCACCGTTCACCTGGCGGATACTCATGCGGGATTCGAGCGCATTCATCCCTTCCTGGACGGGAATGGCAGAACCGGCCGGCTCGTGCTCAATCTCATGTTGGTCCGGAGCGGCTACCCTCCGGCGGTCATCTACAAAGCAGAGCGCGCGAAATACCTTCGCGGTCTTCGACGCGCCGACCGTGAGAAGGATCCCCTTGCCCTCGCCGAGCTGCTGGCTCGGGCCGTCAAGCACAGCATCGACCGGTTCGTCCTGCCTGCCCTGGCCGGTCCGCAAAGAATGGTGCCCATCAGCGCCTTGGCAGGTGGAGGATTGAGCCTCGTAGCACTCCGCCGAGCTGCGGTGCGTGGACGTCTGAAGGCGATGCGGCGGCAGGACCAATGGATTTCCACCAAACACTGGGTGGACGAGTACCGAAAGTCGCGGCGGCGCGGGCGCAGGAGGACGTTATGAGAGAGAAGCTCATGGCCCGGCGCGTGCTGCCGCCGGGCCATGATCGCCGGTCTACCGACTTGAATCGCGCTTACGCGTGCTTCGCCTTCTCCTCGCGCCAGCCCCGGATCTGCCCCGCATGCTCGCGGTAATGATCCGTGCTGATGCCCGACACCAGGTCACCGGCCCCACCCGCGATATAGGCTTCCTCGGGCAGCGCCGCCGCGGCGGCCACGAAGGCCGCGTGATTGGCGGCCAGCTCGGCCAGGATTCCGGGGACATTGGCGCCCAGCCGCGCCTCGACGAAGCGCGCGTTCCAGCCGTCCCCATCGTCGTAGGCGCCGGCCGCATAGGGCGGCTCACCCCGGCCGACCCGCTGAAGCGCGGGGATCATCTCCCGGTCCCAGGCCGCGATGTGGATGAGAATCTCACGCGCGCCCCAGGTGCCGAGCCAGACCCGGCTCATCTCGAGCTCGCTGAGGCCGGCCACGGCCTCCATCAGCTCCGAATAGGCCTCGTCCGCGTCCTTGAGCAGCTTTCGCTTGTCCGCCATACGTCCTCCTCTGGCTCGCCTGAGCCCTCATCGTTGGTCTCACCGCCTAAGACCCCGGCCGGCTCTCGGCGTGAAACGGCCGGATGCTGATCGACGAATATCTTCCCCGGTGGGACGCGGTGGAGCGGCACGGCCTGGTCATCCGGGCCACGCCGGCGCGGGTCTGGGCGGGGCTCCGGACCGCCGACTTCGGCCGCTCGCCGCTCATGACCGTCCTGCTGGGCCTCCGCGCCCTGCCCTCCCTGCTCGGCGCCCCCCGGACGGTTCGCCGCCTCCGCGAGCGCCGCGCGGGGCGGCTCACCCTGGATACCTTCTTCGCGCGCGGGTTCGTCCTCCTGGAGGAGCGGCCGGAGCGCGAGATGGTGATCGGCCTCGAGGGCCGGTTCTGGACCGCGGCCGGCGATCTGCGCCCCACCGACGCGGAGCGGTTCCGGGAGCCGCCGGCGCCGGGCCTGGCCCGGGTGGCCTGGGACTTCCGCGCGGAGCCGCTGGCGAATGGCCGGGTACGGCTCACGACGGAGACGCGCGTGCTCTGCGCGGACGCGGCCACGCGCCGGCGGTTCCGCGCCTACTGGCTGCTCGTGCGCCCGGGCAGCGGCCTCATCCGACGCGCCATGCTGCGCGCGGTCCGGCGCGCGGCGGAGTCACCGGAACACTGATAGGTAGGGGAGAGCGCGTGCCCGGATCGGCGAAGGGCCGTGCTAGACTTTGACCTTGGCGGTGAAGCCGTCGACGCGCATGCGAACCCCGTACAGCCCGGCAACTATCCGCAATATTCTCTGCGTGTTCCCGCGCTATACCCCGTCCTTCGGCACCTTCCATCACTCGTATAGCCTGCTCGGGGGCGTGCGCGCCTTCATGCCCCCGCAGGGGCTTCTCCTCATCGCCGCCTATCTTCCCGAATCATGGCCGGTCCGATTCGTGGACGAGAACCGGAGTCCCGCGACCACCGAGGACTTCCGCTGGGCGGACGCGGTCATGGTGTCCGGGATGCACGTGCAGCAGCGGCACATCCAGGACATCACGCGGCGCGCGCATGCGTGCGGGAAACCGGTGGCCATCGGAGGACCCTCGGCCTCCGGCTGTCCGGAGATGTACCCCGACGCCGACTTCGTGCACGTGGGCGAGATCGGCGACGCCACCGACCGGCTCATCGAGATCCTCGACGGGCTGGCCGGGCGGCCGGAGGGGCTCCAGCAGGTTTTCACCACCCAGGACCGCCTCCCGCTCAATCAGTTCCCGATGCCGGCTTACGAGCTGATCTCCATTCCCGACTACTTCCTGGCCAGCGTGCAGTTCTCGAGCGGCTGTCCCTTCACCTGCGAGTTCTGCGACATCCCCGCGCTGTACGGGCGGAACCCGCGGCTCAAGAACCCGGAGCAGGTGGTGGCGGAGCTGGACCGGCTGCGCATCGGCGGCGCCCAGTCCGTCTACTTCGTGGACGACAACTTCATCGCCAATCCGAAGGCGGCGGCCGATCTCCTCCCGCACCTCGTGACCTGGCAGAAGCGCCACCGTTACCCGCTCCGCATCGCCTGCGAGGCCACGCTGAACATCGCCAAGAACGAGAAGACCCTCGAGCTGATGCGCGACGCCGGCTTCGTCACCATCTTCTGCGGCATCGAGACGCCGGAGCCGGAGGCGCTCCATGCGATGTCGAAGTCGCAGAACCTGCGCCTGCCCATCCTCGACGCGGTGGAGACCATCAACAAGTACGGGATGGAAGTGGTGTCCGGCATCATCATCGGGCTGGACACCGACACCCCGGACTCGGCGGACCGTATCATCGAGTTCATCCGCGCCTCGCAGATCCCCATCCTCACCATCAACGTGCTCTATGCGCTGCCGAAGACGCCCCTCTGGGACCGCCTCGAGCGGGCGGGGCGCATCCGAAACGAGGAAGGGCGCGAGTCCAACGTGGACTTCCTCCTGCCCTACGACACCGTGCTGGGCATGTGGCGCAAGTGCATCGAGGCCGCCTATGAGCCCCGCGCCATCTACGGGCGCTATGCGTATCAGCAGCGGCACACCTTCCGGAACCGGCCCTGGTATCCGATGGATCCGCGCCGCCTCGCGCCGCACAATGTCCGGCGCGGGATCGGCATCTTCGCGCGGCTCTTCTGGCGGCTGGGCGTGCGCAGCAGCTACCGCGCGGATTTCTGGCGCATGGCCGCCCGCACCCTGGGGCGGGGCCGCTTCGAGGAGTTCGTCCAGAGCGCGGTGGTGAGCCACCACCTGATCGAGTTCGCGCGGCAGTGCCTGGCGGGCATGCCGGAGCCGTCATTCTACGCCCCCTCGAGGACGCTGGCGCCCGTGCCCGCTGCCGAAGCGTAAGTGTTCGACGCCTGGGGCCGCTTCGTCCACCGGAACCGTCTCCCCGTCCTGCTGCTCTCCCTGCTGTCGCTCCTCCCCGCCGCGTTTCTGATTCTCCGCGGCGGCGAGTTCGACAACAACCCCATCCCCCGCTCCACGGAGTCGGGCCGCGCCGCCGGCCTCATCGAGCGCGAGCTGCCGAAGAAGCCGCCGGCCTTCACCCTGATCCTCAGCCATCCCAAGCTGCGCGTGGAGGACCCCGCCTTCCGCGCCGAGGTCGACCGCGCGCTGGCGCCGCTGCGCGCCGATGCGCGTGTGGCCCGGGTGAAGACGCCCTACGATCCCCTCACGCCCATCGAGGTGCCGCAGATCTCGCGCGACGGGCACCGCGTGATGGTCACCGTGGAGCTGAAGACCGGGCCGTCGGAGTTCGCCGCGCTCAACCTGGGCCAGAGCGAGAGCGGCGCCTTCAAGACGCTGCGCCCGCTGGTGCGCTCGGACTCGCTCGAGGTGCTGTCGGCGGGACCGATCGCGCTCAACCACGACTTCACCGAGACGGCCACCCGGGCCATCCGGCGCGCCGAGCGCGTGATCTGGCCGGTGGTTCCCCTCCTCCTGATCCTGGTGTTCGGCTCCCTGATCGCGGCGGTGCTGCCGCTGGGCGTGGGCGTGCTCGGCGTGGCCACCGGACTCGGCTTCACCTATCTCCTCTCGTGGGTGCTGCCCGTCTCCGTCTACGCCGTCAACGTGGTGTCCATGGTCGGCTTCAGCGTGGCGGTGGACTATTCGCTCTTCGTGATCAGCCGCTTCCGTGACGAGCTGGCGGAGCGGCCGGCGGAAGACGCGATGGCGCGCACCATGGAGACCGCCGGGCGCGCCGTGCTCTTCTCCGGCCTCACCGTGGCCATCGGCCTCCTCGGCATGCTCTGCCTGCGCCTGCAGAGCCTCGCCTCCATGGGCCTGGCCGGCACCGCGGTGGTGCTGCTGGCGGTGCTCTTCTCGCTGACCTTCCTGCCCGCCCTGCTCTCCATTCTGGGCCCGCGGGTGGACGCGCTCCGCCTGCCCTTCCTCTCCCCGGTGCAGTCGGCGCGGAGCCGGCGCGCCTGGCGGCGGCTCGCCGCCGCGGTGATGGCGCATCCCTGGCACGTGCTTATCCCGGTGGTGGCGGTGCTCCTCCTCGTGGGCTCGCCCTTCCTGCGCCTCCGGCTGGGCGCCAGCGACGCCAGCGTGCTCCCGCCCACGGCGGAATCAAGGCGCGGCGAGGAATTGCGGCGCGAGTTTCCCTCGGGTGACGCCAATCAGGTGGTGGTCGTGGTCCACGACGCGCAGGGACGCATGCGCTCGCCGGAGTCGGTGGGCCGCGCCTTCGACTTCGCGCGCTGGCTCGCGAGCGTGCCGGGCGTGAGCCGGGTGGAAGGGTCCGTGTCGCTGCATCCCGACATCACCCGCGCGCAGTACCAGCAGATCTTCACCGCCGCGCCGACCGAGCTCCCGCCCTTCATCCGCGACGCGGTGGCCCAGACCGCCAGCGACCGGCTGATGGTGCTGGTGGCCTCCACGCCGCTGCGCGCCGGCTCCGGGGAGGCCCACGATCTCGTGCGGACGATCCGGGGCACCCATCCGCCGGCGGGCGGCGAGGTGCTCGTCACCGGCCAGACCGCGCTCGACCTGGACTTCGCGCAGGCCATCGGCCGTCATGCGCCCCTCACCGTGGCCGTGATCATGGTCGCCACCTACCTGGTGCTGTTCCTGCTGCTGGGCTCGCTGCTGCTGCCGCTCAAGGCGGTGGTGATGAACGTGCTCTCCATCAGCGCCTCCTACGGAGCGCTGGTGTGGATCTTCCAGGATGGGCACCTCCGCGACTGGCTGGGCTTCACGCCGAGCCCCATCGAGACCTCCACCCCCATCATCATGTTCTGCGTGATGTTCGGGCTCTCCATGGACTACGAGGTGCTGCTGCTCAGCCGCGTGCGCGAGGAATACGAGCGCACCGGGGACAATACCCAGGCGGTGGCGAACGCGCTGGAGCGGACCGGGCGCCTCATCACCGGCGCCGCCGCCATCATGGCGTCGGTGTTCCTCGCCTTCGGCACTGCCGACATGGTGCCC
>Ga0134122_10003055_pt1 | contig 12343 bp, 10 predicted proteins | sample KB302_FD_96461 | JGI IMG/M metagenome (GOLD analysis project Ga0134122, IMG submission 96461) | Terrestrial soil microbial communities without Nitrogen fertilizer from Kellogg Biological Station, Michigan, USA - KB3-0-2 | ecosystem: Environmental > Terrestrial > Soil > Unclassified ...
CCCGATACGGCGGCCGTCGCCGGCCCGCAGCGCGGAGAAGGTCAGCCGGACCGGCACCACCTGACCGTCGGGACGCCGCAGGCTCGCGTCCCTCCAGGAGGAGGCCAGGCCTTCGGTCTCGATCTCGGCTTCGACGGGAGCCAGCGCGACGCTCTGGCCGAGTACCGTCCACGGTTGGCCGATGGCGCGGGCGGCGGCCACGCCGGTGATCTGCTCGGCGGCGCTGTTGATCGCGGTGATCCGATGCTCACGATCCATCGCGACGATCCCGGTCCCGACCGAGTGGAAGATCAGGTTGGTGAACGCCGTGAGATCACGCAGGTTGGCCTGCTTCGTTTCGAGCTCGGCGTGGGTGGAGCGGAATCGCTCGGCCAGGCCACCGGCCAGGATCGCCACGACCAGGAACGTCCCGGCGTTGAGGAAGATGGTGACGATCTCGAGCGCGGTGCTCTCCTTGGGCGCCTCGAAGAAGGCGGTCAGGGGAAACACGGTGCGGCCGAAGACGAGGCCGGTGTAGAAGACGCTGCTGGCCGCCGCGATGGCCAGGCCGCCGACTCGCGACAGCAGCACGCAGGCGGCGGTGACCGACAGCACGTACATGAACGCGAAGATCGAGCGAGGACCGCCGGTCGCCGTCACCACCGCGGTGACCAGCGCGGTATCGAGCAGGCAGACCAGCCAGGCGATGCGCGTGGGCTTGGCGACCGGCGAGAAGGCGACCAGCGCGCCCGACGTGAGGACCACCGCCAGCAGCGTAAACGCCAGCACCGGACGGTTGGCGTCCGGCATGAGGTCCTCGGGCAGCAGCGGCCACACGGCCAGCAGCAGAGCCGCTACCGCCAGCCGCGCTAGCCCGAAGCCGCGCAGCAGCCTATTGGGATCGGAGAGCTTCATTCCCCCCGGCACTCACCCCGCAGGCTACTTGATCAGGGTCACCATCTTGAAGATCGGCAGATACATCGCGATGACGATGCCGCCGACGGACACGCCGAGGAACACGATCATCATCGGTTCCAGCAGCGAGGTGAGGGCCCCGACTGCCGCGTCGACTTCGTCATCGTAGAAGTCCGCGATCTTGTTCAGCATGGCGTCGAGCGCACCGGTGTTCTCGCCGACCGAGATCATGTGGACGACCATGGCCGGGAACACGGGCGTGGCCTTGAGCGGCTCGGCCAGCGTGCCACCGGCGGTGACGTGCTGGCGGGCCTGCATGACGGCCTTCTCGACGACGCGGTTGCCGGCGGCGCGGGCGGTGATGAGCAGGCCTTCGAGGATCGGCACGCCCGAGGCGATCAGCGTGCCCAGCGTGCGGGTGAAGCGGGCCACGGCGACCTTGCGGATCAGCATGCCCACGACCGGGACCTTGAGCAGGAACGTGTCGATGGCCAGGCTGCCCTGGTCGGTCGCGTAGTACCGCTTGATGGCGTAGATGGCGGCGCCGATACCGAGCAGGATGAAGATGATGTACTTGCGGGTCATGTCGGACATCCAGATGACGATCTTCGTGGGCAACGGCAGCTCCGCCCCCATGTTCTTGAACATGTTGGCGAAGGTCGGCAGCACGAAGACCATCATGAAGATGATGACGAGCGCGGCCACGCTGATGATGGTCACCGGATAGACCATCGCGCTCTTGACCTTGCCCTTGAGCTTGGCCGCCTTCTCGATGTAGCTCGACAGGCGCTGCAGACAGACGTCGAGCACACCGCCCGACTCGCCGACGGCGAGCATGTTCACGAAGAGGTTGTCGAAGGTCTTGGGGTACTTGCCGTAGGACTCGGCCAGCGTCCCGCCGCCCTGCACGTCGTTGGCGATCCGCCCGGTCACGTCACGCAGCACCTTCGATTCGCTCTGCTCGGAGAGGATCTGCAGGCACTGGGCGATGGGCAGGCCCGCGTCGACCATCGTCGAGAACTGACGAGTGTAGATCGCGAGATCCTTGGCCTTGACCGAGCCGCCGATCTTGACCCCGGCGCCGGCGGCCGCGGCGGCCGCCTTGGCCTTCCGCTCCTCGACCGACGTGGCCACCACACCTCGGGTCCGCAGCGCGGCCACCGCCGCCGGGCGGCTGTCGGCCTCGATCTCGCCGGTGACAGCCGCGGCTCCCGAGCGTCCCTTGTACGCGAAGAGCGCCATAGCCCCTCCTACACCGCCAGCGTGACGCGCAAGACTTCTTCGACCGTGGTGGTCCCTTCGAGTACCTTCATGAGCCCGGACTGACGGAGAGTCTTCATGCCTTGGGTCTGAGCCATCTCACGGATTTCCGAGGTGGTGCCGTTCTTGAGGATGACGGTGCGCAGGTCCTCGGTCACCACCATGACCTCGTAGATGGCGACCCGGCCTTTCATCCCGGTGAAGTTGCACGTCTGACAGCCCTTGCCCTTGTAGAAGGTGACCTTCCCCAGGCCTTGGGCGACGTGACCGTAGGGTACGAGATCGTCTTCGTGACCGTCGAAGCCTTCCTTGCAGTCCTTGCAGATCCGGCGACCCAGTCGCTGGGCGAGGATCAAGAGCAGCGCCGAGGACAGCAGGAACGGCTGCACGCCCATGTCCACCAGGCGCGCGACGGTCGACGGGCAATCGTTGGTGTGCAGCGTGGTGAAGACCAGGTGGCCGGTGAGGGCGGCGCGGATGGAGATCTGTGCCGTCTCGAGGTCACGCGTCTCACCGACGAGGATCACGTCGGGGTCCTGCCGCAAGAACGACCGCAGCACCGCGGCGAACGTCCGCCCCACGCCCTCGTTGACCTGGACCTGGTTGACGCCCTTGAGGTTGTACTCGACCGGGTCCTCGGCGGTCATGATGTTGTGCTCGGGCGAGTTGATGGTGGCGATCGCCGAGTACAACGACGTGGTCTTGCCCGAGCCGGTCGGCCCGGTGATGAGCACCATGCCGTAGGGCTGATGGATGGCGTGGTTGAACTTTTCGTAGCTCCAGGGATCGAAGCCCAGCTTGGTCAGGTCGAGCTGCAGCGACTCCTTGTCGAGGATCCGGAGCACGGCCTTCTCGCCGAAGATCGTGGGCAGGATGGAGACGCGGAAGTCGATCTCGCGCGCCCCGTAGCGCAGCTTGATGCGGCCGTCCTGGGGCAGCCGGCGCTCGGAGATGTCCAGGTTCGACATGATCTTGAGCCGCGAGATGATGGCCGGCTCCAGGCGCTTGGGCGGCGAGAGCATCTCGTGCAGCACGCCGTCGATGCGGAAACGAACGCGGAAGACCTTCTCGTATGGCTCCCAGTGCAGGTCGGAGGCCCCCTTGCGGATGGCGTCGACCAGCACCATGTTCACGAGCTTGACCACCGGGGCCTCGTCGGCCGACTCCTTCAGTTCGAACGTGTCGACGTGGGCCTGCTCGTCGTCGACCACCTCGACGTTGCCGCCGTCGCCGGTGATCTCCGTCATCATGTCGGTCATCGACGGAGCGGCGGTCGTTTCTTCGTAGGCCCGCTCGATCGCCTTCCGGATGGCCGCCTGTGGGGCCACCACCGGCAGGATCTGGAGATTGGTCATGAACGCCACGTCGTCGAGCGCGAAGACGTTGGTCGGGTCGGACATGGCCAGCGTGAGCGTGCCGCCGATGCGCTTGACCGGGAGCACCTCGTACTTCTTCGCGATGTGCGCGGGGACCAGCCGCTGGGTCTCGGCGTCGATGTCCAGGTTGGTCAGGGTGATGGAAGGGATGCCGTACTGTCGGGAGAGGAAGCCGATCAGCTGCTCTTCGCTGATGAAGCCCAGGCGGACGAGGATCGATCCGAGCTTGTCCGTCTTGCCCTTCTGCTCGGACAGGGCCTGACGGAGCTGCTCTTCCTTGACCAGACCCTCGGCGACGAGGAGATCGCCGAGCCGCCGGACCATATGTTGCCCGAGTTTTACTTGGGCCATTCCAAACTATTACTGTAGCGCACCCATCCGTTTCAACGTATCCGTAAAGGCTCGCACCGCGTCATCCTGAAAGAGCACGAAGACCACGCGCTTGACGGTCGTCTTCGTGGACTTGAGGTGGGTGAGCAGCGCGCCGATCGAAGCCTCGGCGGCCGCGGGCAGCGCCAGCTGGCCGGCACCAGTCCCCAGTGCCGGGAGCGCCAGGGACGTGAGACGGTGCTTGTCGGCCACCGCGAGCACGGACCGGGTCGCGCGGGCGATCGTCTCGGGGTCGGTCTTGAGGTCGGGGCCCATGACCGCCACGTGGATGACGTGGGTGGCGGGCAGGTTCCCGCCCGGGGTGAGGACGGCCTCGCCGACCTCGATCGGCCCCTGACTCATGGCTTCCTCTTCGATCAGCCCCCCGCCCTTGCGCTTGATGGCGGCCGCCACGCCGGTGCTCATGGCCAGGGTGGTGTTGGCCGCGTTGACGATGGCGTCGACCTCCAGGTTGGTGATGTCGCCGCGCTCGACGGCAACCGTGGCCGGACCGATCTTGACTCTCATCGGCCCCGCTCCTGCGCCTTGACTGCCTGCCACGACCGCTCCAGCTCTTCCGGCGTGACGCTGGCGATCGACGTGCCCCGGGCGTTCAGATCGTCCTCCATGGTGACGAATCGGCGACGGAACTTCTCGATGGCCCGCTGCAGAGCCTCCTCCGCGTCGAGGGAAGCCAGGCGGGCCACGTTGACGAGCGAGAACAGCATGTCTCCGAGCTCCTCCTCGATCCGGGCAGGGTCTCCGCCGGCGAGCGCCTCCGACGTTTCGGCCACTTCTTCCTCGACCTTGGTCCACGCCGCCTGCGCGTCTGGCCAGTCGAACTTCACGCGCGCCGCCTTGCTCTGGATGCGCTGCGCGCGCACCAGCCCCGGCAGTGCCCGCGGCACGCCGTCGATGATCGAGCGGCGCCGGCCTTGTGCTTCGGCCTCGCGCTGCTTGATCGCTTCCCACTGCGTGAGCGCCTGATCCGGCGTCTCCACGCGCGCGTCGCCGAAGACGTGCGGGTGGCGGGCGATCATCTTGTCCCCGAGCCCCGCCAGGACGTCGGCCATCGTGAATTCACCGCGCTCGGCGCCGATCTCGGCGTGGAAAACCACCTGCAACAGCAGGTCGCCGAGCTCCTCGCGGACCCCGTCGACGTGGCCGGTCTCGATGGCTTCCAGTACCTCGTAAGCCTCTTCGATCAGGTACGGCTTGAGCGAGGAGCGCGTCTGCTCGCGATCCCAGGGACAGCCCGCGGGCCCGCGGAGACGGTGCATGATGTCCAGGAGCCGCTCGAAGAGAACACCGGGGGACTGGGTCATGTCCGTGCCTGGCGGTCGAGTCATTATACCGTAGGGGTTTGCGCGGACGACTATGTTGCGGGCTGTCACTCGATCCAGCCGGCGTCACGAAGCCGTTCGGATGATGGCGCGGCCGGGCTCGATGGTCACGCTCTCGATGTGCGAGGGCAGCGGCCAGCGTAGCAGCCCCACGCCGCCCGGATCCATCAGTAGCCGGAGCGCCAGCGCCGGCACCCTCTGACGTCCCACGACCAGGGCGTCGACGTCCAGCCGGAGGTGTCGGGGAGACCGCTCCTCCACGCGGACGTGGGCGCCGACACGGAGCCAGACGGGACGCTCCCACCAGCCGGCCGGCAGCACGCTGCCGACCGACGCGAGCGACATCTCCTCGAGAATCCTACCGAGGGGGCGGTACCCCATGAGCTCGAGGCGGTCGCCGCCCAGGAGTCGTGCCGTCGGTGCGCCCAGTTGCACACCTCGGGCCTCGACGAGATGCCTCGTCAGCAGGGCGTTGAGCTCCGCCTCGGTGATGACCACGGTTTCGGGCGCTCCCCGCCTCCGCCGGGTCAGATCGAAGAGCTTCTGCTGGGCGCGGGAGCCGTCGGCCGCGGTGGTGACGCTCGGGGCGACAACCGGCTGCCCGAGCAGTCGGGATCCGACCCCTACGGTCGCTACAAGGGCCACCGCCAGGAGTCCGAGTCCAACCACGGTCGACAGACAACCGGCACACCCGAGCTTCATCGCCGCTCACGGTACACCCCGACTCGGCTACCCATTAGCTAAGTCCCGATCAGTGAATGAACTGGGGGCATATTTGACAGTCTATGACTCAGATGATATACGTACAGTGTGCTCAGGGCCGGCTGGAGACCGGCACCATAAAGAAGAAGGAGGATCAGGAAATGGCGATGGAGCGTTGGCGTCCATTTGGGTTCGCGGAGCGGTGGGAGCCGTTTCGGAACCTGTCCGATATCCAGGGTGAAGTGAACCGCTTGTTCGAGTCGTTCGCGGGTCGGCCCGCGAGTGGCGCGATGACGTCGGGCCGCACCTGGATGCCGCCTGTCGACATGACCGAGACGGCGGATGAGCTCGTTCTGGCGGTGGAGATTCCCGGCATTCGCGAGAAGGAAGTATCCGTGTCGATCACCGGCGACCTGCTGTCCATCAAGGGCGAGCGGCGCTGGGAGCAGGACGACAAGGGGAACACGGCCCTGCACGTGGAGCGGGTCTATGGCCAGTTCGAGCGCCTGATCCAGCTGCCGTTCGCCGTGCAGGCCGACAAGGTGAAGGCGACCTACCGAGACGGCGTGCTCGAAGTGAAGCTGCCGAAGACGGAAGAGGTCAAGCCGCGGACGATCAAGGTCGACGTTCTCTAAGTCACGCGGAGGGGCCCGCCCGGCCGGGCCCCTCCCGAGTCACGGCACAGGAAAGGACAGCGGATATGGCGAAGGTGATCGGCATCGACCTGGGGACGACGAACTCGGTCGTCGCGGTGATGGAAGGCGGCAACCCCACGGTGATCCCCAATCAAGAGGGAAGCCGTTTGACGCCGTCGGTGGTGGCCTTCACGAAGGAGGGCGAGATCCTCGTGGGTCAGGTGGCCAAGCGGCAGGCCATCACGAATCCGGAGAACACCGTGTTCTCCATCAAGCGCTTCATGGGGCGCCGCGCCGACGAGACGTTGCAGGAGCAGAAGCTCGTTCCCTACAAGGTGGTCAAGGCCGGTAGCGGCGACGCCCGCGTCGAGATCCGCGGCAAGCAGTACTCGCCGCCCGAGATCTCCGCCATGATCCTGCGCAAGCTCAAGGAGGCCGCCGAGGCCTATCTGGGCGAGAAGGTCACGCAGGCGGTCATCACCGTGCCGGCGTACTTCAACGACAGCCAGCGGCAGGCGACCAAGGACGCCGGCAAGATCGCCGGACTGGACGTCATGCGCATCATCAACGAGCCCACTGCGGCCGCGCTGGCCTACGGCCTGGATAAGAAGAAGGACGAGACGATCGCGGTCTACGACCTGGGCGGCGGCACCTTCGACATCTCGGTCCTGGAGATCGGCGAGGGCGTGTTCGAGGTCAAGGCCACCAACGGCGACACCCACCTCGGTGGTGACGATTTCGATCAGCGGGTCATGGACTGGATCGCCGATGAGTTCAAGAAGGAGCACGGCATCGATCTGCGCAAGGACCGCATGGCCCTGCAGCGGCTGAAGGAAGCCGCCGAGAAGGCCAAGGTGGAGCTGTCGTCCACCGTGCAGACCGAGATCAACCTGCCCTTCATCACCGCCGACGCCAGCGGACCCAAGCACCTGGTGCTGACGCTCACGCGGGCCAAGCTCGAGGCGTTGACCGCCGAGCTGGTGGACCGGACGCTCGGTCCCTGCCGGCAGGCGATGCAGGATTCCGGGGTCACGGCCAAGGACGTGCAGGAAGTGATCCTGGTCGGCGGGCAGACGCGGATGCCGAAGGTCCAGGAGGTGGTGAAGGGTCTCTTCAGCCGTGAGCCACACAAGGGCGTGAACCCGGACGAGGTGGTCGCGGTGGGAGCGGCGGTGCAGGCCGCGGTCCTGACCGGTGACGTGAAGGACGTGGTCCTGCTCGACGTGACCCCGCTGTCGCTCGGCATCGAGACGCTGGGCGGCGTCATGACGACGCTGATCTCGCGCAACACCACCATCCCGACCAAGAAGAGCGAGGTGTTCAGCACCGCCGCCGACAACCAGGATTCGGTGGAAGTGCACGTGATGCAGGGCGAGCGGCCGATGGCGCGCGACAATCGCACGCTGGGCAAGTTCCACCTGGTGGGGATCCCGCCGGCGCCGCGGGGGATGCCGCAGATCGAGGTCACCTTCGACATCGACGCCAACAGCATCCTCAACGTGTCGGCGCGCGACAAGGCGACGGGCAAGCAGCAGAACATCACCATCACCGCCTCGTCGACCCTCACCAAGGACGAGATCGAGCGGATGGTGAAGGACGCCGAGGCCAACGCGGCCGACGACGCGCGGCGCAAGGAGGAGATCGAGGTCCGCAACCAGACCGACTCGCTGGTGTACTCCACCGAGCGGACGCTGTCGGAGCACGGCAGCAAGCTGGCCGAGGCCGACCGCAAGGCGGTTGAGGACGCGCTGGGGGAGACCAAGGAAGCCCTCAAGGGCGAGGATCTCGAGCGCATGAAGCGGGCCCAGGAGACGCTCACCAAGGCATCCCACAAGCTCGCTGAGATCATGTATCGCGAGACGCAGGCCCAGGGCGCGCCGGATGGGGCGGGCAACCAGAGCAAGGCCGCCGGTCCCAAGGAAGGCGAGGTCGTCGACGCCGAGTTCGAGGACCTGGGCGAGAAGAAGTAGGACAGCAGTGCGGCGAGACTACTACGCGGTTCTGGGCATCACCGCCACCGCGAGGCCGCGCGAGATCCGCCAGGCGTACCAGCGGCTCGCGCGGCAGTACTCGCCGGACGTGAATTTCTGGGACGTGACGGCGCGCACGCTGTTCGACGAGATCGCCGAGGCGTATCGCATTCTCAGCGATCCCGATGCGCGTGCTCTCTACGATCGGATCGGCCCCGGACTCGGCAACGATGTCCTGGCCGCCGGCCGGCGGGGCGACGACTGCCACGTCTCGGTCGAGCTGTCGTTCGCCGACGCCGTGGCCGGCGCCACCCTCCGACAGAACGTGGCCCGGTTCTCCGCCTGCGCGGACTGCGGGGCCAGCGGTCGGGCCGACGGACGGGCGTGCCCGGCCTGCCAGGGCCGGGGCGTGCGTCGCGCGGTGGAAACGGTGGCGGTGACGGTCCCCGCCGGGGTCGATTCCGGTCTGCAGGTGAGGGTGGCCGCCCAGGGGCACGCCGGACCGTTCGGTGGGCCCCGTGGCGATCTCGTGATCAGCACGCTTGTTCAGGAGCATCCGTTCTTCGCGCGCAAGGGGGACGCCGTGCACTGCGAGGTCCCCATCAGCGTGTGGGAGGCGCTGCGTGGTGCTCGCATCCGCATCCCGACGCCGCTCGGCGAGACGGCGCTGGTCGTTCCGCCGGGCACCTCGGCCGGGCAGGTCTTCCGCCTGCGCGGTCAGGGCGTCCCGCGCCTGGCCGATGGCACGCCGGGCGACCTCTACGTCACCGTGCGCGTCGAGGTCCCCCGCGGGCTCGACGCGCGGACCGAGGAGCTGGTGCGAGAGCTGGAACGACTGGTGCCGGGACCGACTCGGGAGGACCTGGCGAAGTATCGGGGAGGAGCGTCGTGACCGATCGAACCAAGCCGCTCTACATGATCGGCGTCGTGGCCGAGATGCTGAAGGTGCATCCCCAGACCTTGCGCTTCTACGAGAAGAAGGGGCTGGTGCGGCCGGGCCGCACCGAGGGCCAGACGCGGATGTACTCCGACGAAGACCTCGAGGAGGTCGCGCGCTTGCTCCGGCTGACGCGCGACCTCGGCGTGAATCTCGCAGGCGTTGAAATCGTCTTAAAGATGAGACGCCGAATGATCGACATGCAGAAGCAGATCGAGGACCTGCTGGCCTACGTTCGCGAATCCGGCGGCGAGGTCAGAGAGGATGTGCCCCGCGAGCCGCGCGAAGCGCTGGTTCGCTCGGCCTCCAATCAGCTCCGGTCGGTCGATCTCTTCTGAGAAAGCGAACGACAGATGAGTGACGCGAGAGACCTCCGAGCCGGGATCGTCCCTGACATCCTGGCCATCCTGCCGCTGCGGGGCAGTGTGCTGATGCCGCACGCGGTGCTGCCGCTGGGCGCCGGACGGGCGTCCTCGGTCCGCCTCATCGAGGAGGCGGTCCAGAGCGGGCGGGTGGTGGGCGCGGTCATGCAGCGCGATCCCAAGGAGGATGCGCCCGATCAGAACGGCCTGTTCCCCGTGGGCACGGTCACCATCATCCACAAGGCCATGAAGCAGGCTGACGGCAACATGCGCCTGGTGGTCCAGGGGCTGGGCCGCTTCCGCATCCTCGAGATCGTCCAGCGCGAGCCGTACCTGCGCGCGCGCGTCGAGGCGGTGATCGAGGACGAGCCGGCCGTCGACGTGGAGCTGGAAGCGCTGGTCCGCAGCGTGCGCTCGCTCTTCGAGAAGGTCATCTCGCTGACGCCGGGCCTGCCCGACGAGCTCATCAACGTGGTGGGCAGCACGCAGGAGCCGGGCTCGCTTGCCGACCTCATCGCGGCGTCGCTGCCGACGCTCAGCAACGAGCTGAAGCAGGAGCTGCTCGAGATCTTCAGCATCCGCGAGCGGCTCCAGAAGCTGGCCTCCGCGCTGGCCAAGGAGGCCGAGGTCGCGGAGCTGGGCAGCAAGATCCAGTCCGAGGTGCAGTCGGAGGTCTCCAAGACCCAGCGGGAGTACTTCCTGCGCGAGCAGCTGAAGGCCATCCAGAAGGAGCTCGGCGAGGCCGACGAGCGGACGGCCGAGCTCGACGCGCTCCGCCAGAAGATCGACGAGGCGGGGATGACCGAGGAGGCGCGGCGCGAGGCGCTGCGCGAGCTCGATCGTCTGAGCAAGATGCCGCCGGCTGCCGCGGAGTACACGGTGGCCCGCACCTACATCGACTGGCTGGTGACGATGCCGTGGAAGGAGGAGACCACCGATGCCGTCGACCTCGTCCGTGCGCGGGCGATCCTCGACGAGGACCACGAGGGTCTCGACAAAATCAAGGACCGGATCCTCGAGTACCTGGCGGTGAAGAAGATCCGGCCCGACGGCAAGGACCCGATCCTCTGCTTCGTCGGCCCTCCCGGCGTGGGCAAGACCTCGCTGGGGCGGTCCATCGCGCGGGCGCTCGGCCGCAAGTTCCACCGGCTCTCGCTCGGCGGCATGCGCGACGAGGCCGAGATCCGCGGCCATCGGCGCACGTACATCGGCGCGCTGCCCGGTCAGATCATCCAGGGGCTGCGTCGGGCCGGCACCAAGAATCCCGTGCTGATGCTCGACGAGATCGACAAGCTCGGCATGGACTTTCGCGGGGATCCCGCCTCGGCCCTGCTGGAGGTGCTCGATCCCGAGCAGAACGGCACGTTCCGCGACCACTATCTCGACGTGGCGTTCGATCTGTCGCGGGTGCTGTTCATCACCACCGCCAACGTGCTCGACACGGTGCCGGCGCCGCTGCGCGATCGGATGGAGATCATCCCGCTCGCCGGCTACACCGAGGAGGAGAAGGTGGCGATCGCGGTCCGGCACCTCGTGCCCAAGCAGTCGCGGGAGCACGGGCTCGATCCGGCGGCCGACATCGAGTTCACGCGCGAGGCGCTCCGCCTGCTGGCCCGCGGCTACACGCGGGAGGCCGGTGTGCGTAGTCTCGAGCGGGAGATCGGTAGCGTCTGTCGCAAGGTGGCGCGCCGGAGGGCCGAGGGCCAGACCGAGCCGGTGCTGGTGACGCCCGACGCCATCACCTCGTTCCTCGGCACGCCGCGCTTCGAGTACGAGGAGCTGCAAGAGCGCACGCGGGTGCCGGGCGTGGCCACCGGGCTGGCCTGGACGCCGGCGGGCGGCGACATCCTGTTCGTCGAAGCCACGCGCATGACCGGGCAGCACACGCTCACGCTGACCGGGCAGCTCGGCGACGTGATGAAGGAGTCGGCACAGACCGCGCTGTCGTGGGTGCGCGCCCACGCCGGTGAGCTCGGCATCCCGGCCGACTTCTGGGCGCGGTCCGACGTGCACGTGCACGTGCCGGCCGGGGCCATTCCCAAGGACGGGCCGTCGGCGGGCGTGACGATGGTCACCGCGCTCGTGTCGTTGCTGACCGGCCGTCCGGTCCAGTCCGGGCTGGCGATGACGGGTGAGGTGAGCCTGTCCGGCCGGGTGCTGCCGGTGGGCGGGATCAAGGAGAAGGTGCTGGCTGCGCACCGGGCCGGTATCAGAACCTTGATTCTCCCGCGGCGGAACGAGAAGAACCTGATGGAGGACGTCCCGGCGGCGGTGCGTGACGTGATGACGTTCCATCTCGCAGATTCGATCGGGGAGGTTCTCGGCGCCGCCTTCGAGGAAGCCCCCAGGCCGACCTCGGAGCTCGCCGGTCTCTGGTCGTAAGCCCCCGATTTACATAGCCCCGGCGGCGGCCGCCGCCGGGGCGTTGCGCCTCGCTCCAGCCGTTCGCTATCATGGACTCATCGTGCTGCCTTTCCGCGCGCTCCTTGTGGCGA
>Ga0134122_10003056_pt1 | contig 12341 bp, 10 predicted proteins | sample KB302_FD_96461 | JGI IMG/M metagenome (GOLD analysis project Ga0134122, IMG submission 96461) | Terrestrial soil microbial communities without Nitrogen fertilizer from Kellogg Biological Station, Michigan, USA - KB3-0-2 | ecosystem: Environmental > Terrestrial > Soil > Unclassified ...
GATGCGCCGGCACTGGCGCAGGCCGATGTCGGTATCGCGATGGGAACCGGCACCGATGTAGCCATGGAAAGTGCCGGGGTGACGCTGGTCAAGGGCGACTTGCGCGGCATCGCGCGCGCAGCGCTGCTGTCGCGCGCGACCATGCGCAACATCCGGCAGAATCTGGCATTCGCGTTCGGTTACAACGCAATCGGCATTCCGATTGCCGCTGGCGTGCTGTATCCGGTGTTCGGCCTGTTGCTGTCGCCTGTTTTCGCCGGCGCCGCGATGGCGCTCAGTTCGGTCTCCGTGGTTACGAACGCCTTGCGGCTGAATCGCATCAAGCTGTGAACAGCGATGGAAATCGTTTGACGGCGGATTCAATTCCAAAAAAAGAAGCCCCGCACTCGCGGGGCTTCGCATCTACTGCTGCAACCGGTCGAAAATTAGAGCAACGCTTTTGCGGCACTCATGGCTGCGGCCATGTCAGGCAGTTCGGTAACTTCAGGCACGACTTGCAGGTAACGCACGATATTGTTTTTATCGGTCACGATGACCGCCCTCGCGAGCAGGTGCAGAGGATCGATCAGCAGGCCGTTATTCATGCCGAATGCGCCAGTCTTGTAGTCAGAATAAAACGTGACATTCTTGATCTTGGCTTCTTTCGCAAAGCGAGACTGGGCAAAGGGCAGATCCATGCTGATGGTGACCATCTCGACCTGGTCTGCCAGCTTGCGGTCCTTTTCACTGAGTTGATGTGTTTGCGCCTCGCAGGTCGGCGTATCGACCGACGGTACGACGCTGATGATGCGCACCTTGCCATTGCCGGTTGCAATATCGACCGGGCTCAGATTAGCTGCGGTGACCACCGCCGACGGCAGGGGTTCGCCAACCTTGAGCGCCTGCCCCTTCAGCGGCAGGGGGCTGCCCTTCATCGCCACGGTATTGCCGTCGCCGGCCATGCCGTTGCCCTTGTTTACCTTGATACCCTGGACTTCTTCGCCGGCCGCGAACGCGGTTCCCGCGCCGATGCCCAGCAAAGTCGCCATTAAAACAGACGCCAACATTGATTTCTTCATTGAAGTTCCTCCACGAAAATTATCTGGATGCTCCCTGTACTGGCGCAGCCGGGCGATTTTCTGACGGATTCGCGCATTGCACCAGCGAAAATTCTTGGTTGCGCCTCGTGATTTTCATGATCCGTGCTCGGCCTGCTGCAAGTCAAGCCAGCTCGGCGGCAGATACGCAAGGTCATCCGGCTGGTCGATGTCGCGCACAATCGGATTGTGTTGCACCGTCCAGCCGAGCTGCGTGAGGCGCGACAGCGTTTCGGATGCGACCGTCGGCGTACTCCACACGATGTCCCTGAAGAGCGCAGGGTCATAACGCCGCAAACCCAGCAACACGTATCCGCCATCGGTTGTGGGCGAGATGGTTGCGTCATAGTGCTGTAACGAACTAGCAGCTGCGCGCAGCAGTGAGCGATCTAATTGCGGGCAGTCGGTGCCGATGAGCACGATCGATTCACCGGCCTCAGTTACCCGCCTTACCGCCCGCGCCATGCGTGTTCCCAAATCGCCGTGACTTTGATCCGACCACGATACATTTGTCGATAGGGCGACGGACTGCCACACCGATGCAATCGGTGAAGGGCTCACACACAGTTCCACCGGACCCGCGCCGGCAGCCACGGCTTCTGCAACCGTGTGCGTCAGCATCCGATGAGCAAGCCTGGCCGCGCCTTGTGCACCGAGCGCAGGAATCAATCGCGTTTTGACGGCACCTGCGATTGGCGCCTTTGCGAAGATCACAATACGGACAGTTTTCACCGATAAATCTTGGCGAGTTGCTGGGCGGGAACGCCACGCCAGTAATTCCAACGCAACCGCCACATCAGCACAATGGTGCGCCATACACCGTCTTGCTCCCAGCGTCGTCCCGATGTTATGACGGGCTGTCGGATACGCGCGGGCTTCGAGTGTGCCAGCAGCCGCTTGGAAAGTTCGATGTCTTCCATGAGCGGTTGGTCGGGAAAACCGCCAACTGCATCGAAGGCACTGCGCGTCACAAATATGGCTTGATCTCCGGTCGCAATGCCGGTTATGCGCGAGCGAACATTCATCAGACGGCTCACCACGCGTAGCAGATAAGGGCGGCCGCTGATGCGCACATCGAAGCGGCCCCAGCAATGTGTGCCGGCAGCCAGCGCCTGCGCTATGTATTGGCCAGCGTGGTCGGGCAGCCGGGTGTCGGCGTGCAGGAACAACAGTACATCCCCCTTGGCTCCGGCCGCTGCCGCGTTCATCTGGCGGGCGCGTCCGCGGGTCGACTGCACGACGGTGAAGCCGGCCTGCTCGGCCATGGATGCCGAGCCATCTTCACTATCCCCATCCGACAAGATGACTTCGGTGCCTTGATGCGCGAGGCGCGCCAGTTGATCGAGCAGGCTTGCCAGCGCCTGTGCTTCATTGAGGATCGGCACGATCACGGACAGGTTCATGGCGTGCGCGTCGTTTTTCCGTTCAATCGCCAGTCGTAGTCCAGAAAATCAATTTTGATTTCACCGGCCTTGAGGCGATTGGCTGCGTTGTCGTCGAGCCCGAGCGGCTGCCGATAAAGCAGGAAAAATCCTGCGAGATTATCGGCTCCGCGCCAGCCCTTCTCGAAGTCACCGCGATACCATTTGAAAATGCTGGAGACCTGCAGCGCTTTGCCCTCCAGGCGATTGCGCGTGCGATCCGACAGAAAGGCGGTGGCCGCGTCTTCCAATTGGCCATCGAGCCGTTCACCGCCGAATGCTTCGGGCCGAAGCGCCGGGCAGCCGATGCTCGCGCAATTCAGCGCGAAATGCACACGCGGTTCGTTGTAGCGGCCGGACCCGCGGATCAGTCCATGCTCGATATCATCCAGCGACCGGGTATCGCCCAGCAATGGAATAAAACGCTTTTTCCACGGTGAGCGCAACAGCGAGCCGAGATCCTTGATCGAAGCGACATCCGGGTAGCCGGTCAATACCAGATCGATTGTAAAAGCGTTGTAGGCGTTGATCAGAAACGCCAGCTGCGCGGGGGGCTCCCAATGTTCGAATTCAGCCTGGGTCACGCCCGACACGCCGGCCAGATACTGCTTGAGCTGGCTGCGATCCCTGGCAAACGCGGCATAGTCAACCTGGGTTGACTGGCCATTGCGTATGGAGCTGACATGCGCTTTGAGCATGGCGTCCCATGTTGATTGGTCGAAGGTAGCGGCCTGCGCGCCGGACCACAGCAACGCCAACAGCACGGCGGCGATCACGCGTGTCACGATCGCGCTCCGCGTTTCCACCCGTGGAATTTTTCCAGCCAACGCAACAGCCGCTGTGGCGCGTGCGCGCGCTTCCATTCGCCGGCAGCGTATTTGTTACCCTCTGCCATGGTCGGATAGGTGTGAATCGTGCCCAGGATCTTGTTGAGCCCGAGTCCGTGTTTCATGGCCAGCACGAACTCCGCAAGCAGGTCGGCTGCGTGCGCGCCGACGATGGTGGCGCCCAGAATGCGATCCTTGCCCGGCACGGTCAAAACCTTCACGAAGCCGTGCGCCTCGCCGTCAGCAATAGCCCGGTCCAGTTCATCCAGGCCGTAGCGCGTGACTTCATATGCAATGCCCTTTTCGCGCGCCTCCTGTTCGTTGAGTCCGACGCGGGCGACTTCCGGATCAATGAAAGTCGCCCAAGGCACAACCGAGTAATCGGCCTTGAATTTCTTGAAGTCGCCAAACAGCGCGTTCACCGAGGCATACCAGGCCTGATGTGCCGCGGTGTGCGTAAACTGATACGGCCCGGCGACATCTCCGGCAGCAAAGATATTCGGGTATATCGTTTCAAGGTAGTCGTTGGTCTGCACTGTGCGCTGTGTCTGGATGCCCAATGCCTCAAGTCCGTAACCCGTGAGCCGCGCCGCGCGCCCAACAGCACAGAGCAGCACATCGAATTCGACCCGATGTTCCTGCTTGCCGTCTTCGACTACGATGAACTTGCGCTCTGACTCGTGTTCACAGCGCACGGCCTTGTGCCCGGTCATTACGTGCACGCCGTCACGCGTCAGCGAAGCGCGCGCGAGTTCCGAGATTTCCATGTCTTCGCGGATCATGATGCGTGCCGCCAATTCGATCTGCGTGACTTTCGAGCCAAGCCTGGCAAACGCCTGCGCGAGTTCGCACCCCACCGGACCGCCGCCGAGTACGACGAGCCGTGCAGGCGGTGCATCCAGCTTGGCGAATTCGTCCCAGAGCGTGTCGCTCGTCACGTAGCCGACGTCGTCAAGACCGGGCATGGGCGGGACCAGAGGACGCGCACCAGCGGCAATGACAATACTGCGCGTGGTCAGGCGCTGCGTGCCGCCGCCGTTCAGCGCAACCTCGACCGTCCACGGATCGACGATCCGCGCGTAGCCTTGCAGCACTTCCACGCCGAGCGCCGTGTAGCGTTCCACGCTGTCATGCGGCTCGATGGCACGGATGACGGCATGCACGCGCGCCATGAGCTGGCGGAAACTGAACTGCGGTTGCGCCTGTTCCAATCCATAGCGCTCACCATGCTGGATCTGATGGACCAGTGTGGCGCTGCGGATCAGTGCCTTGCTGGGCACGCAGCCGTAATTCAGGCAGTCGCCGCCCATCTTGTGTGCTTCAATCAGCGTGACTTTAGCTTTCACGGCAGCAGCGATATACGCGCTGACCAGACCGGCTGCGCCGGCGCCGATTACGACAAGATTGCGGTCGTACTTTGCTGGACGCCGCCAGCGTGCGTATACGCGACGGCGTTTCACATAATTAATGAAGCGCTGGGAGATCCATGGAAACACGCCGAGCAGCGCAAAAGACAACAGCAGCCCCGGTGAAAGGATGCCGGACAGGCTGTCGATTTGCGCCAATTGCGTGCCGGCATTCACATACACCAGGGTTCCAGCGAGCATTCCAGACTGGCTAACCCAATAGTAAGTGCGAGTCGGAATCGAGGTCAGCCCCATCAGCAGATTGACGAGGAAGAACGGAAACAGCGGCACCAGACGCAACGTCAGCAGGTACAGCGCGCCTTCCTTGGCAATTCCCTCATTGACGGCTTTGAGACGGTCACCAAACCGCTTCTGCACCGTGTCGCGCAGCAAGTAGCGCGAGCCTAGGAAAGCGAGGGTTGCCCCGACGCTCGATGCAAAAGAAACAATCACGGTTCCCCACCACAAACCAAACAACGCGCCCGCCGCCAGAGTCATGACGGCCGCGCCCGGCAGGGTAAACGCCGTGACGATCACATAGAAGCCGAAGAAAGCCAGCGTGACCAGGACCGGCGATGCGGAACGCAATGTTTCAAAGCGTTCACGGCTTGCCTTCAGGCCATCGAGGGTGAGAATGTGGTGCAGATCGAGCGCAAAAAACGCGATAACCAAAACGGCGACTGCAATCACCAGTAGAATTTTTTTCAAGTGCAACCGCTTTAGTCGTGAAGCGCGCCGCCGCAGCTGCTGCCTTGCCCTGCGGTACAGCCGTAGCAGTGCTCGGCAACGCGGATGGATCGCCCCGCCAGATCCCTGGTCAGTAAATCGCGCAGATGGGGACGCGCGCCGTCAACAAGCTGCTCCGGCAGCGCGAGGCCCAACATCTGATTGAAGTCGCAATCATAGAGATAACCCTGCCAGTCGATGCTGACCAGGCTGCGACACATGACGTTGGAAAGATTGGCAGCCATGAAATTGTCACGCAAAAGGTGCATGTATTGATTGAACTGCCCCTTCGAAATCAGCATCGAACCGAAGCGCTGGATCGGCATATTCGTCAGGGTGAACAATTCGTCGAACACGATGCCGAAATGTTCGAATAATTCTTTCTTGTATGCGGCCTGCAGCTTGCCCTGCTCGGGCGGCAGGCTTGGCCCCTGGGGGTTGTAAACCAGATTAAGCGTAAGGTCGGAATCCGGACGACCGTAGCCGAGTGCATTCAGCTTTTGCAACGCTGCAATGCTCTTGTCGAAGACGCCCTTGCCACGCTGGTTGTCCACGTTTTCCAGTGAATAGCAGGGCAATGACGCCACTACCTGAACGCGTTGGGCCGCCAAAAATTCCGCCAGCGTCTCCTGACCCGGCTCGAACAGGACGGTGAGATTACAGCGGTCGATGACTTCAACCCCGAGTGCTCTTGCTGTGCGCACCAGATCGCGAAATCCCTCGTGCAGCTCAGGCGCACCGCCAGTCACATCCAGCGTGGTTATGCTGCGCGCCTTCAACACTTCGGGAATCAGGTCGAGCGTTTGCGCATCCATCATTTCAGTGCGCGTGGGGCCGGCGTTCACATGGCAATGCAGGCAGCTCTGGTTGCAGCGGTAGCCCAAATTGACTTGCAGGGTGGTGAGTTGATGGCGATGCAGTGCCGGAAAACCGGTTACCTCGAGCAACGGTAGTGTGGCGTGCATTACGATCCTTTGAATACCAAACGCCCCGCGGGGTCCGGGCGGTATCTTACACCTAGCTGACGCGCCGGCCGCTGGTTGCGCGTGCCGACGCAGTTTCGAAGTGTTGCACAAAGTGCCGGTCGATCCAGTCTTTCCAGTACCACACCCACGCTCCTTCGGCGCTCCAGGGTCCCCACGATGCCACGGCATAGCGTCGGCCGCATGCCAGCAAGTACAAGGAATGGCGGCGTGGCTGGTAGGTCTGCATGCGGCCGCCTCTTAGTACAGCCAGCAGGTTTTGGCCGAGCACTGGACCGGCGTGAACTGCATGCACGCCCGAGCGTCCCACGACAGCGTCGTTACGTGCGCTGACATCGCCTGCTGCGAACACATTCGGATGCGAGACACTGCGATAGGTTCCGTCAACGGCGACGTAAGCATTCCGGTCCAGCCGCAATCCGGAGCCTTTGAGCCATCCCGGCGCTCGTGCACCGGTCGCGGCAATGATCCGGTCGGCTGGAAGCCGCGTACCGTCCGACAATATAACGCCCGCTTCAGTCCCGTGAGCCTGCAGGGGGTGAACGACTATGCCTGAGGAATCGAGAACGCGTGCAATCCGGCGTTGGACGCCGCGCGCATGCCCCGCCAGCAATCCTGCATCAGAAACCACTAGATCGATACGAGCATCTATGCCCGAGCGTCCGAATGCATAATGCGCGGCGAGAGCGAGTTCCACGCCGGCCGCGCCGCCGCCCACGATGACCAGGCGATAGCCACGCTCGTGACGCGCGGCCGACACAATCTCCGGCCACGCACTGAAAAACGCATCCAGGGGCTTGACCGGCAAAAGTTTATCGCCCGCACGCTGCAGCTCCGCAACATCAGTCTCGCTGCCGACATCGAGCGACAACAAATCGTATTCGATCGGGTCTCCGTCATCCAAGTGAATGCGATGCCGATCGGCATCCAGCCCTGCGACCCGATCCTTGACTACACGTACTCGAGCCAATTGCGCCAGCGGCAGCAGGTCGATCTCGCATTCTCTCTGGACGTAGTGCCCCGCCATCCAGCCGGGTAACATGCCCGAGTAGATTTGAAAGCGCGAAGGCGTAACCAGGACGGCTTCGACTCCGCCTGGCTGTTCGCGGGCCAGCGTGTCGAGCACGGAAAGATGTGCATGCCCTCCGCCCACCAGAAGCAGGCGCTTCATGGTGCAATCAGGCCGCGCACGGCCTTACATCAACTCCACGACCATGTTCAGCGGATCCTTGAGTCATCAACGTTGCGACTGCTTTCCTGCACTGGGAAAGTGATAAATGCCGGCAGAATACCGGGTGGACCAGTGGGGACATAGTACGTCAGGATGGGTCGAACTGGAAAATAGCGGCGTGTGTAACAGTCGATAGTAGAATGCGCGGTTTGGTTTCGAGGTGGCGTTTCGCAGCCGATGCCGCGTGGCATTGGAAATGCCAATCGCGATTACGAAGCAGAGGGACGGCATGGATTTCGAGCATTCGCAGAAAGTGAAGGATCTCCAGAAGCGGCTGAACGCGTTCATGGACGAGCATATCTATCCGAACGAAGCGCGTTTTTTTCGGGAAGCCGAAGAGGTCGGGCCGCTCAAAGTGGCCCCGGTCATCGAGGAGGTGAAGAAGAAAGGCAAAGCAGCGGGACTGTGGAATCTGTTTCTGCCGCACTCCGAGCATGGCGCCGGCTTGACCAACCTGGAGTACGCGCCGCTGTGCGAGATCATGGGGCGCTCGTTGCTGGCACCGGAAGCCTTCAATTGCTCTGCACCGGATACCGGAAACATGGAAGTGCTGGCCCGTTACGGGACCGACGAGCAAAAGAAAAAATGGCTGACACCTTTGCTGGCCGGTGAGATTCGTTCGTGTTTTGCGATGACGGAACCTGGCGTAGCGTCGAGTGACGCGACGAACATCGAATCATCCATTGTCCGCGACGGCAACGACTATGTAATCAACGGGCGCAAGTGGTATGCGACTGGCTCCATCGATCCGCGCTGCAAGATTTTCATTTTTATGGGCAAGACCGATGCGAACAATCCCGATCGACACAAGCAGCAATCGATGATTCTGGTTCCGCGCGATACGCCCGGGGTCGACGTGCAGCGCGCGCTGCCCGTGCTTGGCTTCTACGGCATGCCCGACCGGACCGGCGAAGTTGTTTTCCAAAACGTTCGCGTGCCGGCCGCAAACATCCTGCTAGGCGAAGGACGTGGTTTCGAAATTGCGCAGGGACGGCTGGGCCCGGGCCGCATTCACCATTGCATGCGGTTGATCGGACTCGCCGAGCGCACGCTCGAAGCGATGTGCAAGCGCACCTTGAACCGGGTCGCATTCGGCAAGCCGGTCGCCGAACAAACCGTCACGCTGGAACGCATCGCCGAGTCGCGCATCGGCATCGCCCAGAGCCGCTTGCTGACATTGCATGCCGCCCACATGATGGACACCGTCGGCAACAAGGGCGCCAAGGCCGAAATCGCGATGATCAAAGTGGCGGTTCCGAACATGGCGTGCAAGGTCGTCGATTGGGCAATCCAGGCGTTCGGTGCTGCCGGACTCAGCAACGATCATGGCATCGGCGTGGCTTATGCGCTGGCGCGGTTGCTGCGCATTGCCGATGGGCCGGACGAAGTGCATCGCAACCAGATCGGCAAACTGGAACTGGCTAAATACAAACAGCACCGGTGATTCAAGTGACATCAAAAGCGGAGATCACAGCGAAATGAGAATCGGCATTCCCAAGGAAATCCACGCCGGCGAGAAGCGCGTCGCGGCTACGCCGGAGACGGTCGGCCAACTGGTAAAACTGGGTTACTCGGTGGCGATCGAGGCAGGCGCAGGACAAGGTGCACAATTTGCGGACGACGCTTATCGGGCGGCCGGTGCGGAAGTCGTGACCGATACGCGCGCGTTGTGGTCGCAAGCGCAGATCGTGCTCAAGGTCCGTGCACCGGAGCAGCAACCGGGGCTTGGTGTGCACGAAGCGGAGTTGTTGCGCGAAGGCGCGGTGCTGCTCAGTTTCATCTGGCCTGCGCAGAACCCGGAACTGATGGAGCGGCTCAAGGCACGCCGGGTCACGGTGATCGCCATGGATGCCGTGCCGCGCATTTCGCGCGCGCAGAAGCTCGATGCGTTGAGTTCCATGGCCAATATTGCCGGCTATCGCGCCGTCATCGAAGCGGCGCAGCACTTCGGACGTTTCTTCACGGGTCAAATCACGGCAGCGGGGAAAGTGCCGCCTGCCAAAGTCATGGTCATCGGCGCCGGGGTGGCGGGGCTCGCGGCGATCGGGACGGCGCGCAGCCTGGGTGCGATTGTGCGTGCGTTCGATGTGCGCCCGGAAGTCAAACAGCAAATTGAAAGCATGGGCGCCGAATTCCTGGAGCTGGATTTCAAGGAGGAAGGTTCCGGCGGCGGGGGCTATGCCAAGCAGATGAGTCCCGAGTTCATCAAGGCGGAAATGGATCTGTTCGCTGCGCAGGCCAGGGACGTGGACATCATCATCACAACCGCGCTGATTCCCGGCAAGCCTGCACCGAAGCTGATTACCGCAGAGATGGTCGACTCGATGCGTCAGGGCAGCGTGGTGGTGGACCTGGCTGCGGAGCAGGGTGGTAATTGCGACTACACCCGTCCGGGTGAGGTCACCGTGCGCAACGGCGTCACGATTATCGGCTATACCGATTTGCCGAGCCGGCTCGCGACCCAATCCAGCCAGCTTTACGGCACCAACCTGCGCCATTTCCTGACTGATCTTACGCCGCAGAAGGACGGGAACATTGTCGTCAACATGGAGGACGATGTTATCCGGGGCGCTACAGTCATTAATCAGGGCACGATCACCTGGCCGCCGCCTCCGTTGAAAGTTCCGGCAATTGCGGCGCCGCCGGCTGCTGCGGCACCGAAAGCCGCCAAGGCAGCGGAGCCGTCAAAAGGCTATGGTTCCCTGGTTGCGATGGCGCTTGGCGCGCTGACGCTGTTGTTGTTCGGCGCCTATGCGCCGCCTGCGTTCATGCAGCATCTCACTGTGTTCGTGCTCGCAGTCTTCATCGGCTTCCACGTAATCTGGAACGTCGCACCGGCGTTGCACACGCCCCTCATGAGCGTGACTAATGCAATCAGCGGCATCATCGTTATTGGCGCGCTGCTGCAAATTGGTAATCCATCAACGATCGTCCTGGTGCTCGCGGGGATTTCGGTATTGATTGCCACCATCAACATTGCGGGCGGATTCTGGGTAACCCAGCGCATGCTCAAGATGTTCAGAAGAGACTAAGAGGACATCATGGCAGCGGGATTCATCACGGTTTCCTATATCGGCGCGGCGATCTTGTTCATTCTGAGCCTGGCCGGCTTGAGCCAGCAGGAAACTGCGCGTCGCGGGAATATCTACGGCTTCACCGGCATGGTCATTGCGATCGTAGTCACGATTTTGGCGCTCCGGTCCGGTAACTATGCGGTGCTGTTTCCGGCGATGATCGTCGGCGCGCTCATCGGGGTGTTCGTCGCGTCGCGAGTAGAAATGACGCAAATGCCGCAACTGGTGGCGATTCTGCACAGCTTCGTCGGCTTGGCTGCTGTGCTGGTGGGGCTTTCCAGTTATCTGGATCCGGGCGCGCATTTCGAAGGTACGGACAAGACCATTCACGAGGTTGAAATTTTTCTGGGCGTGTTCATCGGTGCGGTGACGTTTACCGGGTCCATCGTCGCATTCGGAAAATTACAGGGCACCATTTCCGGCAAACCGCTGACTTTGCCCGGACGTCATTGGCTCAATCTGGTTGCCATCATTGCTTCGGTCTGGGCAGGATATTTATTCTTGACTGCACCGGGAACGGAAGCAGGCCTCATTCCTTTGCTGATCATGACCGCGATCGCGCTGTTCCTGGGCGTGCATCTGGTGGCCGCGATCGGCGGCGCCGATATGCCGGTAGTCGTGTCGATGCTGAACAGCTATTCCGGGTGGGCTGCCGCGGCTACCGGTTTCATGTTGTCCAATGACCTGCTGATCGTTACCGGCGCGCTGGTCGGATCCAGCGGGGCGATTCTGTCCTACATCATGTGCCGTGCAATGAACCGTAACTTCGTTGCGGTCATCATGGGCGGCTTCGGCACCGCAAGTGGATCCGCGTCCGCAGTACCTCAAGGCGAAGTGATCGCGACGACTGCGGAAGAAGTAGCGGGTCTGCTGAGCGAGGCGAAAGAGGTGGTCATCGTGCCCGGATACGGCATGGCCGTCTCCCAGGCGCAGGGCGTGGTTAGCGAAATCACCAGGCGCCTGCGCGCAAAGAAAATTAATGTGCGCTTCGGCATTCATCCTGTCGCAGGCCGCTTGCCGGGGCACATGAATGTGCTGCTCGCAGAAGCCAAAGTGCCCTACGACATCGTGCTTGAGATGGACGAGATCAATGACGACTTGCCGCACGCAGATGTGGTCCTGGTGATCGGCGCCAATGACATCGTGAATCCCGGCGCACTGGAAGATCCGAATAGTCCCATCGCGGGCATGCCGGTGCTGGAGGTATGGAAAGCCAAAACTGTCGTGGTGTTCAAGCGCAGCATGGCAACAGGCTATGCCGGCGTAGATAATCCGCTTTTCTACAAGGAGAACACCCGCATGTTGTTCGGTGATGCCAAGAAAATGCTGGACGGCATCCTGCAGCATCTACAGGTGTAGGGCCCCGCGCTGCGGATTCATTGGGCCTGGTGCAAGGGAAGGCCTGGCTATTTCAGCAAACGTCAGCGCGCGGAGTCACACCTCAAATGCTGTCGCCCGATTTGTCGACCTGATCGTGTTCGATGGACGCTGCGGCTTCCGTGCAGTTCATGATGAATGCCGCTTCGTGCTGCTCCGGCTTCAACGGCGCATCGAACACTTGCAATACCGCCTGGGTGAGCAGTTTTTCATCGCTGGC
>Ga0134122_10003057_pt1 | contig 12340 bp, 9 predicted proteins | sample KB302_FD_96461 | JGI IMG/M metagenome (GOLD analysis project Ga0134122, IMG submission 96461) | Terrestrial soil microbial communities without Nitrogen fertilizer from Kellogg Biological Station, Michigan, USA - KB3-0-2 | ecosystem: Environmental > Terrestrial > Soil > Unclassified ...
CTATGCAAGCAACTGGATGAGCATCGCGTCGCAGTTTCGCGGCATTTCGAAGCCATATTTGCAAGCGTTAAGGAACCGGGTCCGGCGCACGGCCCGACGGATCCCTGGCTGCTGTCGCTGTCAACTGATGAGTCGCGTTCCCGCCTGGAAGCAATGGGGTTCGCCGATGCACAGCGCATCAATGAGCGGCTGGCGGGAATCAGGTCCAGCGCGCGTTATCGGCGCATGGCCGCCTCCAGCCAGGCCTTGCTGGACAGACTGGTTCCGCAATTGCTCGAGACGGCGCGAAAATTCTCGAATCCGGATGCAACGTTTGAACGCATGCTTGACGTGGTGGACAGCATCGGGCGTCGCGAATCGTACCTGGCGTTGCTGCTTGAATACCCAAACGCGACAGCGGGCCTTGCGCGGCTGGCCTCTGCCAGCCCGTGGGCAGCTGACTACCTGGCGCAGCACCCGGTATTGCTGGACGAGTTGATCAATCCACAAGGCGGTAGCGAGGTGCCCGACTGGCCCAAATTGCGGGAACATCTGCGCGCAAATCTTGACGAGCACGATGGCAACGTCGAACGCCAGATGGACAACTTGCGCCACTTCAAGCAGACGCAGACACTGCGCCTGCTGGCGTTGGACCTCGCCGGGATTATTCCGCTTGAAACGCTATCGGATCATCTGAGCGAACTCGCCTGCACTGTGCTGGCGGAAGTGCTCCGGCTGGCGTGGGCCGCGCTGCGCACCCGTCACCGCGAACAACCCAGATTCTCGATCATCGGTTACGGCAAGCTGGGCGGCAAGGAGCTGGGTTACGCTTCGGACCTCGACATCATCTTCCTCTACGATGACGATGATGCGCTGGCCCCTGAAAATTACGCGCGCCTGGCGCAGCGCATCAACACCTGGCTCACCAGCGCCACGTCGGCCGGCATCCTGTACGAAACAGACTTGCGCCTGCGGCCCAACGGCGCCGCCGGATTGCTGGTCAGCCACATCGGCGCATTCCGCGATTACGAATTTAGCAAGGCCTGGGTTTGGGAACATCAGGCGCTTACGCGCGCGCGCTTTGTCGCGGGTGATACTCAAATCGGCGCAGGCTTTGAGCGTATTCGTACGGAAGTTCTGTGCCGGCCGCGTGACCTCGCGTCGCTTGCTGCCGAAATCCAGTCCATGCGCGACAAGATGCGCGACGCACACCCGAATGCCAGCGGACTGTTCGATCTCAAGCATGATCGCGGCGGCATCGTCGATGTGGAATTCGTGGTGCAGTACCTGGTGCTCGGCCATGCGCACCGGCATCCGGAACTCACGGGCAATATAGGAAATCTTGCCCTGTTGAAGCTCGCGGCGAGTCTGGGTTTGCTCCCGGAAGAACTCGCCGCAGGCGGGCATGCTGCGTACCGGGAATTCCGGCAGCTCCAGCATGCAATGCGGCTGCAGGGCGAACGCTATGCGCGTGTGGACGCAGCCGCCGTTGCGCATCATGCGCTGTGTGTGCAGCGGGTTTGGCAGTTCGTCTTTGCTAGCGTCGTGCCGACGCCGGGTCAATCGGAATAGAGTTTGCCGGTCAGCCGGTAGGTGGCCGTGGTGCCTTTGCCCTTGATCTCGATTTCCCTGGGCTCTTCGCAGGCATAGCGGTATCCGAGACGGCGGAATGTGGTTTTGTCCACCAGGATGGAGTCGGGATCGGCTTCAGCCGTCAGCCGGCTAGCCAGATTCACGGTATCACCCCAGACGTCATAGATGAATCGCGTGGCACCAATCACGCCGGCGATCGCAGGACCGGTTGCGATACCGATATGAAGTTGCACCCCGAGACGGCTCATCTGCGGATCGGATCGGGTCAACTTGATGATGTCCAGCGCCATGTCGGCGACGTGATCCGCATAATTGCGCTGGCTCTCCTGCAGTCCGCCGACCACCATGTACGCATCGCCGATGGTCTTGATTTTGTCCAACCCATGACGTTCGGTTAACTGGTCAAAGCGTGTAAATACTTCGTCCAAAAACGAAACGACCTGAATCGGCGTGAATTCCTCGGCCAGCCTGGTGAAATTCACCAGGTCCGCGAACATGACGCAAACGTCGGCGAATCCGTCAGCAATGTTGCCTGGCTGATGTTTCAAACGTTCCGCGATATGGGCCGGCAGGATACTGTGCAGCAGTTTTTCGGATTTCTCGCGCTCGGTGCGCACCAGCAGGTGCTGTTCGGCGAGCTTGCCTTCGAAGCGATCGCGCTCCTGCACAAAGTGTCTCAGCAACAAATAAACGATAGTCGAGATGATGGTGAAATTCATCACGAAGAAAACCGCAACCGTTTTTGTCGGAATGCCGTAATCTCCGCCGCCCAGGAAGAAATCAAACACGCCGGACAATACCGTCAATACCACATACGCGATGAACCACGGTATTGACTCGCGCGGGCCGTAGCAGACCATCGCTCCCACGGGGGCGAGCAAGGCAAGCAGCGCGATCCCGGACGAACTTACGAAACTGCCGATCGCCCACTGGATGACAAAGGGAAAAAACAGGAACAAGCCAAGCTGCGCCATGCGGAAAAAATCGAAATTCCGTGTGCGCAGATAAATCGCCAGGATCAGGGCGGATGCAATCTGGAACCCCAATGGAATAGTGGTTGGAAGCTTCAATCCCATCGACCAGTAAATCATCAGCCACAGGATCGCCGCCATGTTCATGAGGCCGCTGGCAAACAGCAACAACGTTTTGCGCAGCCTCACTTCATCGCTGTCGTTTTCATCGATCGCCGCTGCGCCGAGTCGCGAAATCAGCCCTCGACGGGACGGCATGGCGCGTTTGGACAATTCAACCATGTTCAGTGATCAGGGGACTCGGGCTTTGAAAACGTTGTTCTTCGGCAGCCGCAATGGGTTGGCGGGTCAGCGCGAAGAGTAATGCATGCCGGCTCGTTCCGGCAAGGCGGCCTGCCATAAGCGCGCATAAATTGCGCCGGGCTGCGCTAGAATTACGACTTTTTCCAGGAGCGAAGCAACATGTCGATGGCGGACCGGGACGGTGTTATCTGGTATGACGGAAAATTGGTCCCGTGGCGCGATGCCAACACACATGTACTCACCCATTCGTTGCACTATGGACTAGCTGTATTCGAGGGGCTGCGCGCCTACAAAACCAAAAGCGGAACCGCGATCTTCCGGCTGAAGGAGCACACCGAACGCATGTTCAACTCGGCGCACATCTACATGATGAAGATCCCTTACGATCGCGAGACGCTCATGGAGGCGCAGAAGGAAGTCGTGCGCGCCAACAAACTCGATTCCTGTTACGTGAGGCCGATTGCGTTCTATGGTTCCGAGAAGATGGGCGTGTCGCCAAAAGGCGCCAGAGTGCATGTTGCCATTGCTGCCTGGCCATGGGGCGCTTATTTGGGCGCGGATGGGATCGAGAAAGGCATCCGCGTGAAGACTTCGTCGTACGCCCGCCATCATGTCAACGTTTCGATGTGCCGCGCGAAGTATTCGGGCACGTACGCTAATTCAATCCTGGCGAACATGGAAGCAACCGAGCATGGCTACGATGAAGGCCTTTTGCTCGATGTGGACGGTTTCGTCGCCGAAGGAGCCGGAGAGAACCTATTCATGGTGAAGAACAACCGCATCTTCGAGCCCGAACTCAATTCGGCACTGATTGGCATTACGCGCGACTCTGTCATTGTGCTGGCTGGCGACCTAGGCTACACGGTCGATGCCAAGCGCATTACCCGCGATGATCTATATATTGCCGACGAGGTATTCTTCACGGGAACGGCGGCCGAAGTCACGCCAGTCCGCGAAGTGGACGGTCGCACCGTCGGCGCCGGAAAGCGCGGCCGGCTCACCGAGAAGTTGCAAGGTATGTTTTTCGATGTCGTCAACGGCCGCACTGAAAAGTATCGCCACTGGCTGCACTACGTCTGAAGCGCCATGGAACCCGCAGCCGCCAACAGCAACCGACTTAAAGTAGTGGAAATCACGGCGTCCGACCTTCCGCTGCACTGTCCGCTGCCGTCGCAGGCCTTGTGGAACTCGCATCCGCGCGTATTCCTGCCCATCGGTGGCGATGGTGAAGCCTTGTGTCCCTATTGTGGCACGCGCTACGTCGTGCGGGGTGCGACAAAAGCGGGCCACTAAACTTGCGGCATAGTATGAGCAGGGTCCTGATCGTTGCACCTTCCTGGGTCGGCGATGCGCTGTTGTCGCAGCCGCTGTTCACACTCCTCAAAGGCTCAGAGCCTGAAGCGATAATTGATGTGTTGGCCCCCGGCTGGGCGTTGCCGGTTTTTCGGCGCATGCCGGAAGTGAATGACATCATCGAAAGTCCGTTTGCGCACGGCGAGCTCGCGTTGCGAAAACGGCTGCGACTCGGACGAAGCTTGCGCGACAGGCATTACGCGCGTGCATATGTTCTGCCCAATTCGTTCAAGTCTGCCTTGGTGCCGTTGTTTGCACGCATTCCGCAGCGCATTGGCTTCATCGGTGAAGCGCGCCGTGGCCTGTTGACTGATGCGCGCCGCCTGGACGAACACGTGCTGCCCCGCATGGTGGAACAGTTTGCGGGATTGGCGTTGCCGCCTGGCGAACATATCACGGCAGAACTGCCGCAGCCGCGATTGCAGGTCCAGCCAGCAGAGTCCCGTCGTCTGTTCGCCGAGCTTGGGCTGGATGCGCCGGCCCGGTTGGTTTGTCTATGTCCGGGTGCCGAATACGGCCCTGCCAAGCGCTGGCCGCCCGAATATTTCGGCGAACTCGCGGCGGCTCTCGCCGCGGATGGCATTGCCGTTTGGGTTATCGGGTCCGCCAAGGAACGCGAAATCGGTGAAACAATCCGCGCGGGCAGTGGCGGCACGGCAGTGAATTTGTGTGGACGCACCACGCTCGATCAGGCGGTCGTGCTTCTAGCTCGCGCCGATATGGTTGTCTCCAACGATTCCGGCCTCATGCATGTGGCTGCGGCGCTTGACCGGCCGATGATCGCGCTGTACGGCTCCAGTTCACCGCGATTCACGCCCCCGCTGTCCGGGAAAGCGCGCGTCGTGAAAATCGATGTTCCGTGCAGCCCCTGCTTCAAGCGCGTCTGTCCGCTGGGACATTTCGATTGTATGATGAAACTCATGCCGGGCCGCGTGCTCGCTGAGATCCAGAGTCATCTGCATGATTAGCAGAACTTACGCCACGCCGCAGGATGCGGAGCTGGCCTTTTACCGCGCATTCGAGCTTGCCGACCTGGTGGAAATGATGGCGGTATGGGCAGAGGAAGAAGAGATCATCTGCGTCCATCCCGGAGGAGGGCGTCACGTCGGAATCGTTGAAGTGCGCGAATCCTGGCGCCAGATTTTTTCCCAGGGACCTCGTCTGCGTTTCGCACTGTCCGGCAGTCATGTAGTTGCCGGACGCACATTGTCGGTACACAGCGTGTACGAAAATGTAAGCGTCGCAGGCAATCCGCGTCCGGCGAATCCTGTGTTATCCACGAACATCTACCTGCTCACTAATCGCGGCTGGCGCATGATGGTCCATCATGCTTCAGCGCTTGCCGCCGCACCCGCGCCGCAGGAAACCCCGTCCGTACTGCACTGATGCCGCGCTACCAAGCGCCCTGGTGGTTGCCGGGTGGTCATTTACAGACCCTCTACCCGTATTTTTTTCTGAAACCCCAGGCACCGCCTTATCGCCGCGAACGCTGGGAAACCCCGGATGGCGACTTCATCGACCTCGATTGGGTGATCCAGGAGCAGAACCAGTCCAGTCCTCTGGTCGCGCTGTTTCATGGTCTTGAAGGTGGATCGGGCAGCCACTACGCGACTGCCTTGATGCACGCCGTAATGCGTAACCAGTGGCGCGGCGTCGTCGTCCATTTCCGCGGCTGCAGCGGGGAGCCCAACCGTTTGCCACGCGCCTATCACTCCGGCGACGCCGATGAAATCGCATGGATACTGCAGCGCCTGCGAAGGCTCGATGCGGCGTTTCCATTGTTCGCGGCCGGCGTCTCGCTTGGCGGCAACGCGCTGCTGAAGTGGCTTGGACGCGAACAAACCGCTGCGCGCGAGATGATCGATGCCGCCGCAGCGGTGTCCGCACCACTCGACCTGATGACCGCCGGAGACCGCTTGGGCGCAGGCTTGAATCGGCTCTACGGCCTGCATTTTTTGCAAACACTGAAGCCGAAAAGCCTCGCGAAGCTCGAACGCTTTCCGGGTCTGTACGATGGCCAAGTGGTGAGCAAGGCGCGAACCCTGCGCGAGTTTGACAACGTCGTAACCGCACCCCTGCATGGATACCGCGACACCGACGACTATTGGCAGCGCGCAAGCAGCAAACCAGATCTTCGCGGCATTGCCGTGCCGACACTGATCGTGCACGCGCGCAACGATCCTTTTCTGCCCGGCCCGCATCTTCCAACCGCCAGCGACGTTTCTCAGAGCGTTACACTGGATTTTCCAGAGCACGGCGGCCATACCGGATTCGCCTCGGGGCCCTTTCCCGGCAATCTCGACTGGCTGCCGCAGCGGCTACTTGCGTTTTTCTCGACACGCATTTCAGCGCACCGCTGACGTAATCGCTCTGAGCGCGAGGCCGCCACGGCAGTCGTCGGTGTGGGATAATCGGCGGCAAATCGACCTTCGGTGCCTTTCATGTCATTGCCTGCTTCTGAAATTTTCAAGGCCTACGATATCCGCGGTGTAGTCGGCAAGACGCTCACACCGCAAGTAACTGAGATGGTCGGTCGTGCAGTAGGCTCACAGGCGCGCGAACTCGGCCAATCGCGCCTTTGCATCGGACGCGATGGCCGGTTGTCCGGTCCGGATTTGTCGGAAGCGCTGGCGCGAGGCGTCCAATCGGCAGGAGTCGATGTGATTGACATTGGCCGGGTGACAACGCCGATGCTCTATTTCGCCACGCATCATTTGCAGACCGGCTCCGGCGTGATGGTCACCGGCAGCCACAACCCGCCGGACTACAACGGCTTGAAGATGATGATTGCCGGGGAAACGCTGTCCGGCGAAGCAATTCAAGGCCTGCGCCGGCGCATCGAGTCAGGCAAATTTGCGGCTGGCACTGGAGGCTACAGCCAGACGCAAGTCGCCGAGGCTTATCTGCAGCGCATTACGGGTGACATCAAGCTTAAACGCAAAATGCGTATTGCCGTGGATTGCGGAAACGGCGTGCCGGGTGCTTTCGCCCCGGAACTGTTTCGCCGGTTGGGTTGCGAGGTTGAGGAGCTGTTCTGCGATGTTGATGGCACATTTCCGAATCATCATCCCGATCCTTCGCAACCGGAAAACCTTGAGGATCTGATCGCTGCGTTACGCAAGGGGTCCGCAGAAATCGGGCTTGCCTTCGATGGCGACGGCGACCGGCTTGGCGTGGTCACCAAGCAGGGCAAAGTCATCTTTCCCGATCGTCAACTGATGCTGTTCGCTGCGGATGTACTGAAGCGTAATCCCGGCGCCGAAATACTGTTCGACGTGAAGTGCACACGCAATCTTGCGCCGTGGATCCGCCAACACGGCGGCAAACCCACGATGTGGAAGACCGGGCATTCGCTGATCAAAGCCAAGATGAAGGAAACCGGTGCCCTGCTGGCGGGCGAAATGAGCGGCCACATTTTCTTCAAGGAACGCTGGTATGGCTTTGATGACGGCGCCTATGCCGGCGCTCGCCTGCTGGAATTCCTAAGCAGCGTGCAAGATATCAAGTCCACTTTTGATTCACTTCCCGATTCGATCAATACGCCGGAATTGCAGATCAGGCTTGCCGAGGGCGAAAATTATGCATTGATCGACCAGCTGCAGAAGAACGCAAACTTCTCCAGCGCGCGCGAGGTCATCAAAATCGACGGCTTGCGTGTTGAATATGCCGATGGCTTTGGGCTCGCCCGCTCTTCCAATACCACTCCGGTTGTCGTGTTGCGCTTCGAGGCAGACAATGACAATGCACTCAAACGCATTCAGGAGGAATTCCGGGGAGTACTGCAGAAGGCTGCTCCCGAGGCGAAATTGCCGTTCTAGCGCTGCTGCTGTTCGAGCAGCTTCTTCAGATTATCGAGTCCGCTTTTGTAGGCGCCGTTGAGGAAATCCAGCGCCGCCTTGTCGTCCTGTCCCGCGGGTGGTTGATCTGTCCAGTAAGCAAGCCGCTTGAACCTTCCGCGCCACTCAACGATGGAACGGCCGCTGCCGGCATCCTTGACCGCCACCTCGGAGTAATAGTCGGCCGCCCTCACCACGCCGTCGACATAGGTGTAAGCCATGCGCCGGTTGTATGGATCGTAGTCGAGCAGCTTCTCGGTGACCTGGGTGCCATCACCGCGACGACGCAGCAGGCGGATCGCGCCGGTCTCGTTGCGGTCGTGCAGCACCAGGCGGCTCGATTCCGTGCCCGGCGCCCAGCGCTGGATGCCGCCAAAATCGCCGATCACCGCCCAGACCTCGTCCGCCGGAGCATTGATCGTGATCGTATGGAAAATGGTCAGGTCCTGCGCATCACCGAACGCAGGCAATGCGCTCGCCACAAGCAACATGGCCGCCGTCCACTTCGTCAGTTTGTTCATGTGTCCTCCGTTGAGGGCTATTCGCCGGGTGTTATGCGATTCTTTGTCTGACCCAGTCGGGTACGCTATCGAGCGCCATGCGCAACTTCGCCGGCTCCGTACCCCCTGCCTGCGCCATGTCCGGCCTGCCACCGCCTTTGCCCCCGACTTGCTGGGCAACGAAGTTGACCAATTCACCCGCCTTTACTTTCGCAGTCAAATCGGAGGTCACACCCGCAATCAGAGTCACCCGGTCGCCTTCAATTGCGCCGAGCACGATGGCCGCGGATTTCAGCTTGTCCTTCAGCTTGTCCATGGCTTCACGCAACGACCTGGCATCTGCGCCGTCCAGCCTTGCGGCCAGCACTCTTGACGCACCGACGGCCACCGCCTGATCGGCAAGATCATCGCCTTGTGTGTTGGCGAGCTTGGACTTCAGCCGCGACAATTCCTTCTCCAGGGATTTCACGTTGTCCAGGATCTGTCCCAGTTTTTGCGTCAATTCCTGCGGCTGCACCTTCAGCACCTGGGCCGCCTGGTTGAGCCGGGTTTCCTGGTCGTGCACCCAGGCCACGGCACCCTTGGCCGTCACCGCTTCTACGCGCCGGATGCCGGAAGCCACGCCTGACTCGGACACGATCTTGAAAAAACCGATGTCACCCGTACGGCGCACATGCGTGCCGCCGCACAGCTCAGTGGAAAAATCTCCCATGCTCAGTACGCGCACTTCGTCACCATATTTTTCGCCAAACAGCGCCATCGCACCGGCCTTGATGGCGTCATCGTATTTCATGCGCCTAGTTTCGACCGGGTGATTTTCGCGAATCTCCCGATTGACCAGATCTTCCACTTCGCTGATCTGCTGCGCACTCAACGGCGCGTGATGCGAAAAATCGAACCGGGTACGGTTGGCGTCGACCAGCGATCCCTTCTGGGTCACATGTTCCCCGAGCACCTTTCTGAGCGCGGCATGCATGAGGTGCGTAGCGGAATGGTTGTATGCAGCCAATGCGCGATTCGTGGCGTCCACCTGCGCCGTGACCGCATCGCCGACGCTCAACCGGCCTGCCGTCACCTTGCCGTGATGCCCGAATACTTCGGCCTGGATTTTCCGGGTATCGGCGACGTGGAAGCCGCCATTTCCGGACGTGATTTCCCCCTGGTCGCCAACTTGCCCACCGGACTCTGCATAGAACGGTGTGCGGTCGAGCACGACCACTGCATCTTCGCCCGCGCTGACTGACTGCACCTGCGAGCCGTCTCTGTACAGCGCTATTACATGTGCTTCCAGGCGCAGCGTCTCGTAGCCGTGGAATTCGGTCGCGCGACCGGAATAGTCTACGCTGGAGTGCACGGTGAACTTCGATGCCGCTCGGGCGCGTTCGCGCTGTCGCTGCATGGCTTCTTCAAAACCGGCGTGGTCGATCATGACGCCGCGCTCGCGCGCGATGTCTGCGGTGAGATCGACCGGGAAGCCGAACGTATCGTACAGCTGAAATACAGTTTCGCCGTCCAGCATTCTGTCTTCGCGATGCAAAGCGTTCTCAAGCACCTTCATGCCGTTTTCCAGCGTTTCGGCGAAGCGCTCTTCCTCCTGTTTCAGCACATCCGTTACGCGCCCCTGAGCCGTCGTCAGCTCGGGGTAGGCGTCGCCCATCACGCGGGAAAGTTCGGCAACCAGCTTGTGGAAGAAAGGTTTGGTCTTCCCAAGCTTGTAACCATGGCGAATTGCCCGGCGGATAATCCGGCGAAGCACATAACCCCGGCCTTCGTTTCCTGGAATGACCCCGTCGGTAATCAGGAATGAGCAGGCTCGGATATGGTCCGCAATGACGCGCAGCGAACTGGAGTTCAGATCCTTGGCCCCGGTTACTTTCGCGGCCGCCCTGATGAGATCCTGGAACAGGTCGATTTCGTAATTGCTATGGACTCCCTGCAACACAGCCGCAATGCGCTCCAGGCCCATGCCGGTATCGACTGACGGCTTGGGCAGTGGGTGCATGGTGCCAGAATCGTCACGATTGAACTGCATGAACACGAGATTCCAGATTTCGATATAACGGTCGCCGTCGGCATCGACCGATCCAGGAGGACCGCCGGGAATACCGGGCCCATGGTCGTAGAAAATCTCGGTGCACGGGCCGCAGGGACCGGTATCGCCCATCTGCCAGAAATTATCGCTCTGGAATTTCTGACCGCCTGGCTTGTCACCGATGCGCGCAATGCGCTCCCTCGGAACCTTGATTTCGTTGGCCCAGATGTCATAGGCCTCATCATCTGTCTCGTACACCGTGACCCACAGGCGCTTTGAATCGAGCCCGTATTCCTTGGTCAGCAGTTCCCAGGCGAAGCGGATGGCGTCGCGTTTGAAATAATCGCCGAAACTGAAATTGCCGAGCATTTCGAAAAACGTGTGATGCCGGGCGGTATAGCCGACGTTCTCAAGATCATTATGTTTGCCGCCTGCGCGAACGCAACGCTGAGACGTGGTCGCGCGCACATAAGGACGCTTGTCGTGCCCGAGAAATACATCCTTGAACTGCACCATACCGGCATTGGTGAACAACAGCGTCGGGTCGTTGGCCGGTACCAGCGGGCTGGACGCGACAATGGTATGGCCTTGCCGGGCGAAGTACTGGAGGAACCGCGTGCGGATTTCGCTGCTTTTCATTGCGTGAGGACCAAAGATTCAAACGGCCGCGCTCCAATGCGCGGCACATACGTAACGAATTATTGCATTACAGACAGCGGAGGGGCTACTACTCGTCGTTGCACAGCACCTGATGCACGATTTCCGCCGAAAAACCGCGGCTGGCGAGAAAGCGGGACTGCTTCGCTCGCTCCGCCAGCGTTGCAGGAAGCTTGCCGAATTTCTTTCGCCAAACCGTCCGCGCGGCTTCTATTTCACTGTTTTTCAGCTGCGGCTGCAACGCCGCGAGAGCGTCCTCGGACACGCCCTTGTCGCGCAATTCACGCAAAATGCGGGCCGCGCCGAACCTGCGTCTGCGCACGGTCGTCACGTGCTCCACGAAACGAGCCTCGGACAACCACCCGTGCTTTTCCAGATCGTCGAGCAAAGGCCCCAGATCGTCCGGGCTTTCGGCGAAAGGCCGCAGCTTAGCCTCCAGCTCATCGCGCGAATGTTCGCGCCGCGCCAGTGCTTTGAGTGCGCGTGCGCGCAAACTGCCAGGCAACGGCGCAGGCAATCCTCGCGTTACTCCGGTTCCAACACAGGCGATAAGGGTTTTTCCGCCACGTGCGATCGGATCTTGTTCTCTATCTCCTTCGCCACGTCAGGATGTTCCTTCAGAAACTCGCGCGTGTTGTCTTTACCCTGGCCGATACGGTCCTTGCCATAGCTGTACCACGCCCCGGACTTTTCGATCATCTTGTAGAGCACACCCAGCTCAATCAGTTCGCCCTCCAGCGAAATACCTTCACCGTACAGAATATCGAATTCAGCCTGGCGGAACGGCGGCGCCACCTTGTTCTTGACTACCTTGGCACGGGTTTCGTTTCCGACCACTTCTTCACCCTTCTTGATGGAGCCGATGCGGCGGATGTCTATGCGGACGGACGCATAGAACTTCAACGCATTGCCGCCAGTCGTGGTTTCCGGATTGCCGAACATGACGCCGATTTTCATGCGAATCTGGTTGATGAATATCACCAGCGTGTTGGAGCGCTTTATATTGGCGGTCAATTTGCGCAGCGCCTGGGACATCAGCCGCGCCTGCAGACCCATTTGCGGTTCCCCCATTTCGCCTTCTATTTCCGCCTTCGGCGTCAGGGCGGCCACCGAGTC
>Ga0134122_10003058_pt1 | contig 12339 bp, 14 predicted proteins | sample KB302_FD_96461 | JGI IMG/M metagenome (GOLD analysis project Ga0134122, IMG submission 96461) | Terrestrial soil microbial communities without Nitrogen fertilizer from Kellogg Biological Station, Michigan, USA - KB3-0-2 | ecosystem: Environmental > Terrestrial > Soil > Unclassified ...
GGAGATCGGTGTTCGCCGGATGTACCATTCCTCGCAGATCGGGCCCGCCCCGTTCACGAACGCGGCGGCCTACCGGAACCCTCGCATCGATGCGCTGTTCGACGAGGCAAGCCGATCCGTGGAGCGTGACCGGCGCTCACGGCTCTACCGTCAGATCCAGGAGATCGTGGTCCAGGATCTGCCCTACTTCTGGCTGGTGGAGACCGTGAGTACGCGTGCCTGGGCGGCGCGCTGCTCAGGCTTCAAGGCATGGACAGGGCTCTTCGCCGAGGGGGCCTTCTGCCGACGGTGAGCGCGGCGTGCCGTCTCGCTATCTGCTGAGGCGGCTCGCCCATGTCCTGCCGACCGTGGCGGGACTTCTGGTGCTGAACTTCTGCATCATTCACCTGGCGCCCGGTGATCCGGCGATCGCGCTGGGCGGCGAGCACGGGGACGCGGCCTACTACACATTTCTCCGAGCCCGTTTCGGGCTCGATCGCCCGCTCCCCGAGCAGCTGCTGACCTACATCACGAATGTCCTCCGGGGCGACCTTGGAACGTCGTTCGTGCACGGACGCTCCGTGGCTGCCGTGATCGGAGAGCGGATCCCGGCCACCCTCCTGCTCGTCGCGACCGCGCTGGTGCTGTCGAGCGTGGCCGGCATAGGGCTCGGGGCCCTGGCGGCCCGTCACGGCCGGCGTGCCGCTGACGTGTCCATCAATGCGGTGGCGCTTCTGGGCTACGCGGTTCCATCGTTCTGGCTGGGGCAGATGGTCTTGCTCGCGCTTGCGGTGGGGACCGGCCTGTTTCCAGTTCAGGGCATGACGGATGCCCGCAACCCGCAGACTGGCTTCGGCTACGTGCTGGATGTGCTCCACCATCTGGCGCTGCCGGTCCTGGTTCTGGCCGCTAACGAGCTGGCCCTCACGACCCGGCTGGTGCGGACCGGCCTGATCGAGGCATTGGGAGCTGATTACGTGCGCGCCGCGCGGGCCAAGGGACTTCCGGAAGGGATGGTCATCCGGCACGCGCTGAATAACGTCATGCTGCCGGTCATCACCGTCATTGGAAGCCGGGCTGGCATGTTCCTGTCCGGCGCGGTGCTCGTCGAGGTGGTCTTCGCGTGGCCCGGGCTCGGGCGGCTGCTGCTCTCCTCGCTACTGGCCCGCGACTACCCGATCCTGCTCGGCATGTTCTTGCTGATCTCCCTCGGCGTGATTCTGGCAAATCTGATTACCGACCTCGCGTATGCCTGGCTCGATCCCCGCATTCGATATCAATAATCGGCCGGTAGTGCTTGGGCCGCGGGTGCCATCGCCCCGAATGGGACTGTTCCGGATCCTCCGGAGCGGCGCCGGCCAGGTCGGCATCCTGCTCACGTGTGGGCTGCTCGCGGTCGCCTTGCTCGCCGGCCGAATCGCGCCGGCCGACCCCTTCGCCCCGGTCGGGCCCCCGTTGAGCTCCCCGACGCTGGCGCACCTGATGGGTACGGATGATCTCGGCCGCGATCTGCTCTCGGGGGTAGCGCACGGCACCCGGACGTCCCTCCTGCTGGCGCTCATCGTCAGCGTTCTCACGGGTTTCATAGGGGTGATGGTGGGCGCGCTGGCCGCCTGGGAGGGCGGAACGGTGGACGATGCTCTGATGCGAGTCACCGAATTCGTCCAGGTGGTTCCGCGCTTCTTTCTCGCCGTCATCGTGATCGCGCTGTTTGGCCCGGGGCTCGACCGACTGGTAATCCTGCTCGCGCTGACGTCGTGGCCATGGATCGCTCGGGTCGTGCGCGCCGAGGTGCTGTCGCTCACGCAGCGGGAGTTCGTCGAAGCCGCGCGCTCGCTTGGCGCGGGGCGGTCAAGGGTACTCTTTCGTGAGGTGTTGCCCAACGCGTTGCCACCCGTGGTCGTGGTAGTGTCCCTCAACGCGGCCAGCGTGATCCTGATCGAAGCGGGGTTGTCGTTCCTCGGTCTCGGAGACCCGGACGTCGTCAGCCTGGGCTACCTGGCGAACAACGCGCAGCGGTTTTTGCGCGTGGCGTGGTGGATGGCGGCGTTCCCCGGCGCGATGATCGCCCTGGCCGTCCTCGGACTGAACCTGCTGGGGGATGGGCTCAACGAGGTGCTGAATCCGCGCGGCGCTTCCTGACGGGCACCGATTAGGCGGCGGTCGTCAGAAGCTGGTCGGCGAGCCGGCGGATGGCCGCCACGCTGGTCGCCTCAGGACGCTGATCCATCACGGCGGTCCCAAGCTCGTCCGCTTCGACCACCGCTGGATCGTAGGGGATCACCCCGGCAATCCCCACGGTGTGACGTCCCGCGAATTCGCGCACAGTGTCCTCGTCCCGTGGTGAGCGGATCTTGTTGGCGACCATGTAGATCCGATTGATCCCAAGGTCCGTTGCGAGAGCGAACGAGCGCTGTGCGGCTTCGAGGGACTTGAAGTACGGCTCAGCGATGAGAAGCAGGGTGTCGACGTGGCGAGCCGTGCCACGGCTCAGATGTTCGAGCCCGGCCTCGAGATCCACCACGGTCATGCGCAAAGTCGTCGAGACCAGGCCGCGGAGTACGCCACGCACGGTGGCATGCGCTCGACAAAGTCAGCCGGAGCCTCCGTGGCTGGGCTGGCCCATCACCAGGAGCGTGAGATTCTGCCCGGCCGGCTGGCCAAACCGGTCGATGAAGTCCTCGGCCGGCACCTTCAGCTCGAGATGCGTACCGCCCTCGCCGTCAGGCTTCTCCTCGAGCCAATCGCGTGGGATGGCGGGGAGGGAGGCGGCCTGGCCGCGGGGCAAGCCCAGGGTTATCGCGAGATTGGGATTGCTGTCGTCGTCAAGGGCGACGACCTGCTGACCTCGCTCCGCCAGGACACGCGCGAGCGTGCCCGCCACAGTGGTCTTACCTGAGCCGCCTTTTCCGCCAACCGCGATTTTCATAGGATTGACGAGCAGCAGCGTACCGCATCGTGTCCCGGGACGCTACCGGCGAGATGTGGCCGAGCAGTGTGAATCGTCGAGAGCCGATCGAAGCAAGTCCACCTCGGCCTTGTCGGCCGCGACCCAACGTTCGAATCGCGCCCCGCATGGACACCACGCCCAGACGCGGTAGCCGTGGCTCTGCAGCGGGTCGGCGTCGCCGGTCGGTCGGCCACACAGGCGATGCTGGGCCACGAAGTCACGGAGGTCGACGTATACGCCGGGCATCAGGTCGCCGCGCCGCAGGACTGGAATGAGCCGCACCGAGCCGTCCGCCTGGGGCCATGGGATCGCCGCCTGCACGTGGCCGCACCAGTTCACGTAGGTCGCGACCCGGCAAGGCGTCCACCCGACGTACGGGAGGTCGTCGACGCGTAGCGCCGTCTGGGCGCGCACAATGCTCCCGCACCGCGCGCAAGGATAGATCGGTTCGTCCGAACGCGCGGACACCACGACGTGTCCGTTCCGTTGTGCGTATGTCGGCGGGGAGAGCGTGTCCATTGACCGATGGTATGCGGCTGATTCCGGACCCACCAAAGATTTTGTGACTCCGGCGCGCGCCCAATTACCAGCTGCCACTGTAACGCGACGCATTACGGTATCTTTCCGGCGCCTCTCCTGGCCGCCGCCATTGCTGTGACCTGCCTGATCGCCTATACTGCGCCGCACCACGCCCGCTGAGGAGAAGCAGGTGGGCCACTCGGGGGGAATCGTGCGCCAAGTGTTCAGCCCTCGGAGCAACACTCCTCTTCCCCTGATCGGCTCGCATGCGGTGGCTCCATGCTGCAGTTGAGGAACTGGATTACCGGGGCAGAGCCGGACGCGCTGACGCTCTTGCTTTGGCTGGGATCCGTCGTAGTTGCAGCTGTCGTCGGTATGGTGCTTGGGCGGCGGGCGGAGCGGCGAAGGGCAGGTCAGAGTGAAGTGCACCATGTCGTCCTGGACAGGGGCGACGAGGTTCCGATCGCCCGGTGGATCGAGGAAGGGAAACGACTCTTCAACGTCTGGCAAGAAAGGGTTGCCCAGGTGACCGAGCTACAGAGCCGCCTCGATGCGATGGCACAGGAGATCGATCAGCTCCGGGCCCAGGTCGGTCAGATTGACGATTTGCGGACTGAGTGCCTCCGCCTCAGTCAGGCAGGTGAGGCCCTGTTGTTGGAGCGGGACCAGTTGCGGTCGGTCCTCGGTCGCATCAGCGAGCTGGCCCAACGAGCTGGCCAGATCCGCCCCGGGGCGACTGGAGAGACGGTTCCCGAAGCTGGGCCTTGATGGGAGAGCGTAGAGCTCCACATACGCGTCCTGACGGGCGGCGCAAATCCAGCCCCCGCAACCATGAACGACGAGGGGCTAGCGGACGTCAGCGCCGCTAGCCCCGAGCCGTCTTACTGTCTGGCGAGGACCTCCACCCGTCGGTTCAGGTCGCGGCACGCCTGCGTGCCGTAGGAGCCGATCGAGATACGATCCGGCCGGCCGGCTTCTCGGTCGCATGGCCGCTGTTAGAACACGAATCGCTCCGGACCATACGACGAGGACACGATCTTGCCGATGGCAGCGCCGATGATCACGGCCACGGCCAGCGCGAGAGCGTTGTTCTTGCGGAGGAAGTCGAAAGTGGCGCTACTTCTTCGCAGGGGACGGCTTGGCGATGAAGGTGAGCATGACGGCCATCTGCAGGCAGCGTCTATTGGCCCAAGGTCCTATAGGCGGCACAAATGGCCGGGGCTAGGCTACACTGCGCGGCAGTCGGGGAGGCGCGCGGGCTCGGCACAGCGATTGCCGGTTTCGCCCAGGAAGTTCACGGGTCGTTCAGTAAGACCACCGCAACGGAGGTTCGCCAATGGTCGACGAGCAAAAGGACGCCTGGGACGCGACCCAGTGGCACGAGGTGAAGAAGGGCGAGACCCTCTGGAAGATCGCCCAGCAGTATTACGGCGACGGGAGCCTGTACCCGAAGATCTTCGAGGCCAACAAGGACACGCTCAAGGATCCCAACCTCATCCGGATCGGGCAGAAGCTCCGGATCCCCTAGCCCCACCCTTTGTGTGGAGGAGATGTCATGGTGAAGCGCTGGTGTGCTCTGACCATGGTGGTGTTTGCTAGCATTCTTCTGAGCGCCTGTGCGAGCGACAAGGTGCCCGCCGAGACGGCCCTCAAGGCGGCGGAGAGCGCGGTCACCGCGACGGTTGCGGAGGCGTCGAAGTACGTGCCGGACGAGGCCAAGGCCCTGCAGGACAGCCTCAATAGCCTCAAGGACAGCTTTGCCAAGGGGGAGTACAAGACCGTCCTGACGGGCGCACCGGATCTGACCGCCAAGGCGAAAGCCCTGGCGGATACGGCGGCCGCGAAGAAGGCCGAGTTCGCCAAGAGCTGGGCCGACATCAGTGGCGGGCTCCCCAAGGTGCTCGAGACCATCCAGGGGCGGGTCGACATCCTCTCCAAGGCCAAGACGCTGCCGGCCAACGTCGACAAGGCCACCCTCGAAGGCGCCAAGACCGGCCTCGACTCGATGAACAAGGCCTGGGCCGATGCCCAGGCGTCGTTCAGCTCCGGCAACATGGCCGATGCCCTCGCGAAGGCCAACGCGCTGAAGGGTCAGGCCGCCGAGATCATGACGAAGCTCGGCATGCAGGCGCCGGCCGCCCTCAAGTCCTGAGCGCTTCGCCAGGCCGATCATCGAGCCGATCAGCCCCCGGGTGTGACGGTCGGACCGTCCCCGGGGGCACTCGGTAGGCCGGTGAGCGCCGGCTACCCCGCGCGCTCACCACTCATCAGCTGACGGATCAGGCCGACAATCAGCAACCCGCCGCCGCCCACCCCACTGCCAAGGATCTGCGTCACGATCGAGGCGACGTCGAACCCGCCCCCACTGGTCCCGCCGACTGCCGCGCCGCTCCCGGCGAGAGGTCCTCTCCCTATCGTGTCGCGGCCGGAATGATGGAGAAACTCTGAGCGAAATACGGGGTGTCGCCGAAGCAAGTGATGGGGATGCCGCGATGCTCACTGTAGTGCAGCTGCACATTCTGCCCCACGGCTTTGAACAGTTGCTCGGCCAGCGCTGCATCGCGCACGCTGAAGTACCATATCTGCGGGGCGAGGCCGCCGACCACATATTGAGCGACTTCGCCTTCGTAGGTCTTGCAGATCCAGCCCTTCTTGGAGAACTTCTGAAGGACGCCCGCGCGCTCGCCTTCTGAATACGCCCACGACAAGGTGAGCCATGTCCAGCCGGCCGCGACCACGACGAGTAACGCCGCGACTACCAGGGCAAGTCGCGCGACGTGTGCCCCCAGAGTTTCCGGCTCGTCATTCACGCTGCGCTCCTCGATGCGTAGTCGGACCGCATCAGCGACCCTCAATCGGCCAAGTCATCGATGCGATCTTGCGTCGGCCACCGGAGGCAGTCAAGATGCGTCTTGCCGAGGCCGAGTCTGGCGCTGCAGTATGAAGCTAGGGGGCAGATCCGATGTCACTCGCGGAAATGCCGGCGCAGGAACGCGACCATCTTCTCTACCTCGTCGCTATACTGTGCGGAGCTGGTGAAGATGTCATTGTGCCGACCCCCTACGTAATACACAGCCTCTACCGGCTTGCCAGCGGCTCGTAGCTTCGCCTCGAAATCGTGCGCCATCTGAATGTTGGTCACCGCGACCCCGCCATCGGCGGGACTGTCCGCCGTCCCGTGCAGGATCAGAATCGGCGCCTTGACCTCGGTGGACAGGCCGGCCGGATAACCAGCCGAGTTGAGAATGGCGGCCCGCACGTCGCCGGCACTGACGATATAGCTCATGATCGGTGCCGCACCACGGGAATGCCCGAACAGCCCGACTCGACCAGGATTTGCACCGGGCAGCGTGCGGACCGCCTGTATCAGTGCGGTCAGCGCCTGCAAGGATTCGGGGCTGGCCGGAGGTGACAACGGAGGCGCGTCCGGACAGACGATCGGGGTGATGAAGCGGGTGCCGCTTCCCGCGCTTCCGCGAAACCAGCACGCGGCCACCGCCAGGACATCACCACGGCTTGCCAGATCCTGAGCCAAGCGTACGTACTCGTGGGCGAAGCCGTGAGTGCCATGAAGGAGGACGATGGTTGGGAAGGGGCCAGCACCGCGGGGGCGCGCGACCGCTGCGAGCATGACGCCGAGACCTGGCGCAGCAACGTTGACCCACTGCGCGGCAAGGGCCTCGGTACCGGGTGGCGCTGGCGCCTCGACCATGGAGAATACCGTCGGTGTGCCGGGACCGCCCTGGCTCGTCTGTGTCGAAGCATGCGGGACGGGATAGACGAGCGCGATCAGCATCCCGATCGCCGCGAGCGTTGCGCCAACCTTCAGGCTGACCATTCCGCTTCTCCCTGCTAGCTCTTCGAGGCGCTTACTCGATCAGCTGATCCGCCCGCGCCAGCATCCACGGCGGGCCAGGCTGGCCACCAGACCGGCGCCAACCGGGTCGGGATGCGCCACGACGACGATAGGTATCGTGCTGGTAAGCTTCCTGGCATCAAGGGCAGCTCCACCGGTAACGAGTAGAAGATCGACCTTGTGTCGGACCAGATCTGCCCCGAGTCCCGGGAGTCTCTTGGCCTGCCCCTCCGCGTATCGCGGCTCGATGACGACAGTTTCACCCTCCACATATCCCAGTTCTCGCAGTGCTGTCCGAAAGGCGTCGAGCCCGCTCCGGGCGTCTTCAGCTGAGCCCTGAGTCAAATAGCCGACTACCCGTGGACCTTGCCCGCCGGCTGTGCTTCGACGGCAGAGGGCGCGGCGAACAGACCAAGAGCCAAAGCGGAGACGAGCTTTAGCACAGTGCGCCTCACAGACACGCCTCTACGCAATCACGAGCATCGACGCCGCCGAGGGCAGCGGGCAGCTTTTCGGGGGTTCAGGAGGGCCGTGTGCTTGAATGGCCGACGGAGCGAGCCCTTCGCCGCCGCCCGGCAGCGTCCGGTACTGGCCTAGAGGGCTTGCCTCTCGGATGGACATTTCCCGTGTCCGGGCCTCTGTGAGCGGGCAGCATACGGGTCAGCGTGCGGCTCCGCAAGTCGCCAATCGGATACGACGTTTCGAAGCTGGGCTATTCGATCACCTTATCCGCCCGCTGCAGGAGCGACGGTGGAATCGTCAGACCGAGGGCCTTGGCCGTCCTGAGATTGATGACGAGGTCGAATTTCTCGGGGCGCTCCACGGGCAGGTCGGCTGGTCTTGCCCCGCGCAGGATCCGGGCGACGTATCCTCCGCACCGCCGAAATGCGTCGCGCAGACTCGGCCCGTAGACCATGAGGCCGCCCGCCTCCGCAAACTCCACGAACATGGATACCGCCGGGAGGCGCTTGGTTGCCGCCACGGAAGCGATCTCGCTCCGGTGGACGAAGACCAGCGGGGACGACAGCAGGATGACCGCCCTCGCGTCTGCGCGTCGAGCCGTCTCCAGCGCGCGGCTGAGGTCGGCCGGAGCCCGCACTTCGAGCTTCTGAAGCTGGATGGCCAGGTTCCGCGCCGCGAGGTCCGTCGCCCGGAATTGCGGGGCGTTGAGAACAGGATCCCCGAGGACCGCGACGCGGGACACGGTGGGCATGATATCCCGCAGCAACTGCAGCTGCTTGCCGCTCAGCTCCGGCACATCCAGAAAGACCCCCGTGACGTTACCGCCCGGTCGCGCGAGGTTGTGCGCGAATCCCATCGCCACGGGGTCGCTCTCGAAATCCACGGCCACGATGGGAATGGTACTGGTGGCATTCCTGGCCGCCGTCAGTGCCCCCGCGCCTCTGGCGAAGAGCACGTCACTCGGGGCCCGGACCAGCTCCGCCGCGAGGGCCGGCAGCCGGTCGGGCTCGCCTCCCGCGTGGCGATGCTCGATGGTGACGTCTTGCCCGCCGACGTAGCCGGAGCCGGCGAGTCCCTGGGCGAATGCCTCGACGAGTGACGGATCGCTCGGGGTCACGCCGAGGACCCCGATCCGGGGCGCCTTTCGGGCCGTCGGCTGCGCCCCGGCGCCGAGCGGCGCGGCGAGGAGGCCGCCGGCCAAGGTGCTGATGAACACTCGTCGGGTCACCACCGCGTCAGCTCACCGGCAGGGTGAAGGTGAAGGTCGACCCCTCGCCGCGCTCGCTCTCCACCCAGATCGGGCCCCCGTGTAGCTCGACGAACTTCTTGGCCAGCGTCAGCCCGAGGCCCGTGCCTTCCTGCTTGCGCGTCTCGTCGCTCCCCACCTGGCGGAACTCCTCGAAGATGGCCGCCTGGTCCTCGGGGGCAATGCCGATCCCGGTATCGGCGACGGCGATCTCGACCGCGCCGTCTGTCCGGCTGGCCTTCAGGCTGATCCGGCCCTCCTCCGGGGTGAACTTGACCGCGTTGGACAGGAGGTTCAGCAGCACCTGTTTGACCTTGCGTTCGTCGGCCACGATCTGACCGAGCGTCGTGTCGATGTCGAGCTGCAGGGCGATGCCGTGCCGGGCCGCCCGCTCCCTGACCAGCGCGACGGCATTCTCCAGGGCGCTCGGCAGGTGAAAGGGGGCGGGGGCCAGCTCCATGCGCCCCGCCTCGATCTTGGAGAGGTCCAGGATGTCGTTGATGAGCGACAGCAGGTGCTGGCCGGAGGCGTAGATGTCCTTGAGGTACTCGTCCTGCTTGGCATTGAGTTCGCCGAACATCCGCTGGATGAGCACCTCGGAGAACCCGATGACCGCATTGAGCGGTGTTCGGAGCTCGTGGGACATGTTCGCAAGGAACTCGGACTTGTGACGGCTGGACGTCCCTAGCTCGCGGTTCGCCGCCTCCAGTTCCTTGAACAGGCGCACGTTCTCGATGGCGATCACGGCCTGGTCGGCGAAGGTCTCGAGCAGGGCGACCTGCTGCTCGGCGAAGAGATGGGCCTCGGCCCGACGAAGGCTAATCGCGCCGATGGCGACACCCTCGCGTATCAAGGGGACGTTGAGTGCAGTGCGGAACCCCAAGCGTCGAGCGTTCTGGACGCTGACGGGGAACCGGTCGCGCTCGGCCTGCAAGTCGGCGACGTGGACCGTCTGCCCTGCCAGTACCGCCCAGCCGACGGCGCTCTCACGGTTCAACGGGAGAGCGGTGTCGGAGGGGATTGACCCGTGACGAGCGGCCACGCGCAGATGGTCCGCTTCCTGCACGAAGATGGAGACGTCCGGCGCCTCGCAGAGACGTGCCGCGCTCTCGGCAACCGCGTCGAGCACGGGTTGCACGTCGGTGGGTGAGGTGCTGATGACCCGCAGGATCTCGCTGGTCGCCGCCTGCTGCTCGAGCGCCTCCGCCAGACGCTTCTCAAGATCGCGGACCCTGGAGTCCTCGTTCTTTCGTGCTTTGCGAGCGATAGGGGACTTGGCTTTGACCTTGGGTTTCGCGAGCTTGGTACGCCGACGCATCGGGCTCTCCTTGCCGCTCCCCGGGGGGAACGTCCTTCGGTTCATTCCCCCCTCCCGCAGCCTCTCCAGCGCCGTCTCTCAGAGCCTTGGTGCTTTCATGGTCGGCGCCGCAAGTCAGTGGCCGAGCGCCTTGCGCAGGTCCTCCCCCTGGGACTTCCACCACTGATGCAGGATCGTGATGTCGGTGCCGACGGAGAAGTGCCGGACGCCCATGTCGAGGAAATACTTCGCCTGATCCGCGGTGGCGATCTCGGCGCGGGGCGGCACGCCCATCTTGATGGCGGTCTCGAACACGCGGCGCTCCACCACGCGTAGCTCGGGCGAATAGCGCTCGCCGGCCCGTCCGATGCCCATCGAGTAGTCGGAGCCGCCCCACTGCACCATGTCGACGCCCTTGACGGCGAGGACGTCCTCGAGCGTGTCGACCGTGCCCGGCTTCTCGATCATGATGGCCACCACGATCTCCCGTAGGGCCTGGACGTAGTCCTTGGTGCCGCCATAGCCCATGTAGCTGAAGCGACGAGTGGCGACTCCGTAGGTGCCCTTGTCCTCCGGGGTCTCCGCGCGCACGATGCGCACGCACTCCTCCACGTCCGCAGCGGAGCGACAGTCGGCGAAGAGGATGCTGTGGAAACCGGACCCGATCGCCCGTTGCGCGAGGAAGCCCCGCGGCTCCTGGTCGACCTTGAGCTGCATCGACATGTTGTGGAGGTCCCCGGCTCTGGCGAGGTTGTCGAGGTCGTGCAGATCGAAGGGGCCGTACTCGCCGACGAACTCGACGTAGTCGTAGAGGCCCGTGTGCCCGATGGCTTCCACGACGGACGGCCACGTGGTGTGGATGTGAGTGGACAAGGTCGGCTTGCCGGCCTTCAGGAGTTCGCGCAGCTTGTTGGGTCTCATGTCGTCTCTCCTATCGTTTCCAGCCCAGCCAGTCACAGACGGCCCGGCCCATGACCAGCTCGAGGTCGCGGCCCTTCAGCCAGGGCAGCTCTTCCGTGAACAAGGTCACGCACTGACGCCACGGGCAGGGCATGCGCGTGATGTCGGTGCCCCAGAACCAGCGCGCGGGACCGAAGGCATCGTAGAGCCTGCGCAGATTATCGTGGATGTCGCGAAACGGGTAGGGCTGATCGGAGTAGCTCGGAGCGCCGGTCGCCTTCATCGCGACGTTGGGATATTTCGCGAGGGCGAGCACCTCGGCCAGATTCGCCCACCGCTCGCTCGGGGGCGCGTCTCCCCTCGGGCGACCGAGGTGATCGAGGATCAGCTTGAGGTTCGGATGCCGCTGGGCGATCTCGGCGACCGTGGGGAGGAAGTTCGCCGCCATCATCGCGATCGGCAGGCCGGCCCGCTCCGCCGCCGGCCACAGCCAGTCGACGGTGCCGTCCATCGGCCACTTGCTCTGCTCCGGCCCGATGAAGGTGAAGCGGCACCCGAGCATGCCCGGGCGCTGCTTCCACGTGTCGACCAGCGCGCGGCTCTCCGGCTTGTCTAGCGGGAAGTTGCCGAGGATCGCGAACCGGTCGGGATGCGCGCGGACGGCCTCGATGCAAAGCTCGTTCGCGTTCGGATCCCACGGCGTGTGCGGCGTCAGGATGGCCGCATCGACACCGCCGGCGTCCATCTCCTTCAGGGCATGTTCTTTGAGATAGACGGGGATCTGCCGGTGCCACGGGCTGGTGGGGTTGCCCGCATTCCAGAGATGAATCTGCGCGTCGACGATCAGCATGGTCAAGTCCTTGGCTCCAGAGCGCTCAGCAATGCGCGCTGTCGGCTCAGACGCGTCGGGCGCTCCTGAGCGAACCGCTGCACCCCGGCAAAGATCGAGTCCGGATCCAGGTGCGCCTCGGCGATGACGTCTGCCTCGGTGCCGCCGGTCAGCCACACGTTGTCCTGGTCGGCGGTGAGGGAATACTCATCGGTCAGGGAACCGACGTTGCGCAGCGGCCACATGCGGCGCGTTCCGCTCATCACGAACATGAGATCCTGGCTGGCCTCGGGCGGCAGCA
>Ga0134122_10003059_pt1 | contig 12339 bp, 10 predicted proteins | sample KB302_FD_96461 | JGI IMG/M metagenome (GOLD analysis project Ga0134122, IMG submission 96461) | Terrestrial soil microbial communities without Nitrogen fertilizer from Kellogg Biological Station, Michigan, USA - KB3-0-2 | ecosystem: Environmental > Terrestrial > Soil > Unclassified ...
AACCTCGAATACGTGGAGATCGGCCGCAAGGAAGGGGCGCGCCTGGCGCACGGCGGCGGCCTGCTCAAGCGCGACACGGACGGCTTCTACATGGCGCCCGCGCTCTTCGCCGATTCCGCGCCCGGCATGCGGATCAACAGCGAAGAGATCTTCGTCCCCGTCGCAGCGGTGATCCGGGTGCGCGACTACGACGAAGCGCTCGCCACCGCCAAGGCGACGCCGTTCGGCCTCTCCGCCGGCATCGTCACGACGTCGCTGAAATACGCGAGTCACTTCAAGCGCAATTCCGAGAGCGGCCTGGTCATGGTCAACCTGCCGACGGCGGGTCTCGACTATCACGTACCGTTCGGGGGCCGGAAGAAGTCCAGCTACGGACCGCGCGAGCAGGGAGCCTACGCGCGCGAGTTCTACACCATCGTCAAAACGGCGTACGTCGCCCCCTGACGAAGGCCGCTCAACCGCCGTCATTCAGAGGAGGAACCATGCAGGTCCGGTCAGCCTCCGTTGTCACCCTGACGATTGCCGTCATGCTCGCGACGGCCCGAGCGTTCAGCACGCCCGCCGATCCAGTCCCCCTCGTCGCGCACGAGTGGGGCACCTTCACGTCGGTCGCCGGCGCCGACGGCGCCGCGCTGCAGTGGTCGCCGCAGGGAGGCCAGTCGGATCTGCCGTGCTTCGTCGAGCGGTCGGTCTTCAACGTCAAGGGCTGGCTCGTCGGCACCGTGCGCATGGAAACGCCCGTGCTCTACTTCTACGCGCCGCAGCCGGTCAGCGTGAACGTCGACGTCGCGTTCCACGACGGACTGATGACCGAGTGGTATCCGCACGCTACGGCAGGCGGAGACGCGTTCGGGACATCGGCGTGGGAAGGGTGGCTCACCTGGACAGGAGTGAGGGTGTCACCCGGGCTCCCGGCGGCCTTCCCGTCCGAAAGCGGGTCCAGTCACTATTACGCCGCGCGCGAAACCGACGCCGCGCCCGTTCAGGCAGGGTCGCAGAAGGAGCGTTTTCTGTTCTACCGTGGCGTCGGCCGGTTCGCGCCGCCGCTGATGGCGACGATTGCCGATGACGGCAGCGCGGCCGCCTGGAACCCCGACGGCGTGCCGCTGGGCGATGTCATTCTGTTCACCAATCGCGCCGGCACGATCGCGTACTCCCACCGGCATGTCGCCACGGCGCGGGCAACGCTCCCGAGCCCGGCGGTGGATGACGACGTGACCGTGCTGAAGCGGGACCTGGAGCGCATCCTCGTGAACAATGGCCTTTATCGCAGGGAAGCCGAGGCGATGGTCGCCACATGGAGCGACTCGTGGTTCGAGGAAGGCACGCGGCTCTTCTACATCGCCCCGCGACGCACGGTGGACAAGGTCCTCCCGCTGACGATCGTGCCGACGCCGCGCGACCTGCAGCGCGTCTTCGTCGGCCGTATCGAGCTGGTTCCCGCAGAGACGCGGCAGTCCGTCAAGCGGGCGCTCCTTGCCGGCGACGGCGCGGCGCTGGCGCGCCATGGGCGGTTCCTGCAGCCGATCGGCACGCGCGCGATTGAGGAGAGCGACGCATCCGAACGGCCGCTTCTGGCCACGCGGCTGAGTTCCGCGTCGATGCGATTGAACACGCCGCAGTCCTCCTGCCGGTAAGCGTGTTCCGCTGGCTCTCGCTCGTCGTCCTGCTCGGCACGATCGGGATCTCCGGCTATTACCGCCGGCGGGCCCGCGCGGCGAGCGGCACGATTGCGCGGTCGCGCGAGCCGCGGCGGCTGATTGCCGGCCGGCTCGTCGTGGCGCTGCCGCTCTTCGGCGGTGTGCTCGCCTACATCCTCAGCCCGCGGTGGATGGCGTGGTCGTCGTACGGCGGACCCGAGTGGCTGCGCTGGCTTGGCGTCGCGCTCGGCTTCGCCGCCATCGTATCGGCGCGCTGGGTCTTGCGCGCGATCGGCGCCAACGTCAGCGAGACCATCCTCACCAAGTCGTCGCACCAGCTCGTCACGCACGGACCGTATCGCTGGATCCGCCATCCGCTCTACACGACCGGCGTGCTGCTGTTCATCGCGCTCGGCCTGATCGCGGCGAACTGGTTCGTCCTGACGTTCGCGCTGATCGCGCTGCTGTCAATCCGGTTCGTCGTGGTGCCGATGGAGGAGCGCGAACTGATCGGGCGCTTTGGCGCCGCCTACCAGGAGTACCGCCGCGGCACCGGTGCGATGAGCCCGCGAGTGCGCGGCCGGCCGCCGGGAGTGGGCGTGAGTTGATCGAGCCGAGGCAGTACGATGACGTTCGTGCGCCGCTTGCGATGAATATCCGCATTCGCCCTTATCGAGTCGACGACGCGAGAGTCGTCGTCGAGGCTGCACTCGAATCGACGGCGCAGGCCTACCCCTGGATGCCGTGGTGTCATCCGGCCTATGCGCTGGACGAATCACGTTCGTGGCTGGAAGCGCAGACCGCGGCATTCGAGGCGCGCACGGCGTTCGAGTTCGCCATCGTGTCCGGGGACGGCGGTTACCTCGGCGGCTGTGGCGTGAACCAGATCGACGCCGTCAACCGGCGCGCCAATCTGGGGTACTGGGTCCGCTCAACCGCGACGCGGCAGGGAGTGGCGACGGCCGCCGTGCGGGCGCTTCGGGACTGGGCGTTCGAGGCCACCGATCTCGTTCGTCTCGAGATCGTCGTTGCCGCGGGGAACGTGGCGAGTCATCGGGTCGCGGAACATGTCGGCGCCGTGCGGGAGGGCACGCTGCGTCGGCGCCTGATGCTTCACGGCCGCCTCAGCGATGCGACGATGTTCGCGCTGACGCGCGATCTTTCGCTCGCCGCGCCTGCGGCCGGTCCATGACGTCGAGCCGCATCAGACGTACTCAGCGATGTTATAAGCAGGGATGCAGACAATGCCACAACGGTGGCCGCACGCTGCGTGCATTCTGGTGCTGCTGTCGACGCCGGCGTTCGGGCAGAGTGCGGGTACGCGCGACACCAAGGCCGCGCCGCTGACGATTGGCGAAACGTTCACGATCGAGTCGAAAGCACTCGGCGAGACGCGGCGCATCAACGTGTATCTGCCGCCGCCGTGCGCCGAACCGGCCGAGGCGCGCTGTCCGGTCCTCTACATGCCGGACGGCGGGATCGGCGAGGACTTCCTCCACGTCGCGGGGCTGGTGCAGGTGTCGGTCGGCAACGACACGATGCGTCCGTTCATGCTCGTGGGGATCGAGAACACGCAGCGCCGGCGCGATCTCACCGGTCCCACGCAGAACGCCGAGGATCGCAAGATCGCGCCGCAGGTGGGCGGCGCGGCGGCGTTCCGTCGCTTCGTGCGTGCCGAGCTGATGCCGGCGGTGAAGGCGCGTTACCGGACAACGGACGAGACCGCGATCATCGGCGAGTCGCTCGCGGGACTGTTCGTGGTCGAAACGCTCCTCACCGAGCCGGATTTGTTCGACACCTACATCGCCTTCGATCCGAGCCTGTGGTGGAACGACGGCGCGCTGGTGAAGGATGCGCCGCGCCGGCTGTCCGCGCTCGCCGGCCGCCCGAAGACGCTCTACGTCGCCGCCAGCCGCGACGACCGGGACGAGATGGTGCAGCGGTTCTCGGACGTCCTGAGGCAGAGCGCACCCGCGACCCTGAAGTGGATCTACCAGCCGATGCCGGAGGAGACCCACGCGACGATCTATCACCCGGCGGCGCTGGGCGCACTGCGCCGCCTGTTCAAGCCGTGAAAGCCAGCACCGGCGGTGGAGTGACGCTGATGGCGGCGCTCTTTTTCGTGGCCTTGGCGCACGGCGCCGCCGCCGGATATTGAACTGGAGGCCGGGGGCGAACCGTATTATTGAAATACGTACTCATCCGCCAGGAGGACGCGATGCCGTTCTGGAACGAGATCGTCGAGGTTCTGCGCGAATCGATCTTCGCCTACGCCCAGGCGTGTAACGGCAATCTCGGGGCCGGCATCCTCGCGGTCACGTTTCTGCTGAGGACCGCGCTGCTGCCGCTGGGGATCCATGCGGCGCGTGCCGCGATCCGGCGGCAGCAGGCGACGGCCGGCGCGACGCCGGGGAACGCGACCCCGTCCCGGCTGGAGAGGTTCACCGGCATCGCGCCGATGCCTGCGTTCGTCGCGCTGTATGCCGCCGTGCGGGAGGCGTCAGCCGCGGGCGGACGGTTCCTGTGGATCGGCAGTCTCGCCCGGCCCGATTGGCTGCTGGCGATAGCCGCGACGATCCTCACCGTCGCCGCCAGTGCTGCAGGCAGTAGGATACCTGCACCGCAGCGATCGATGATGCTCGCCATCTCGGCAGCCGTCACACTCGTCGTCTTGTCGAAGATGGCCGCCGGCGTCGGCCTGTACTGGGCGATGTCGAGTGTGTTCGGCGCGTTGCAGGGCTGGGCGGCCCAGCGCGAAGTGCGGCGCTGACCCACAGATCCGGGCGCAAAGGATCCCGCAGTGCAGATCCGAACCGCCGGCGAGTTCCTCGACTACTGGGACAGCGTGCGCGCGCGCACGCGGCGTGTGGTCGCGTGCATTCCGCCAGACCGGCTGGAATGGACGCATCGCGACGGCGCGTTCACCCTCGGCGACCTGGTTCGCCATCTTGCCGCGATCGAGCGCTACATGTACGCCGAGACCGTCGCCGGCCGGCCGAGCCGCTACCAGGGCTGCGGCCGCGACCTGGCGGACGGATTCCCCGCGGTGCTCGAGTTCTTCGATCGGCTCGACCGCGAATCACGCGAGATCATCGGCGCGCTGAGCGACGCCGACCTGGCGCGGAAATGCGAGACGCCCGCCGGTGTGCCGATCACGACGTGGAAGTGGCTGCGCGCGATGGTGGAGCACGAAGTCCATCACCGCGGCCAGATCTACCTGATGCTCAACATGCTGGGCGTGGCGACGCCGCCGCTCTTCGGCCTGACGTCGGAGCAGGTCCGCGACCGTTCCGCGGTCACCTGACGCCGCGCGACACCAACAGCGTCTCGCCGACGCGGATCCGCGGCTCAGATGCTGGAGAGATGGCCGAGGCAGCCGCGCAGCACGGCGCGGTCCAGCGTGAGGTTCATACCCTTGCCGCGTCGGACGATGTGGACGAGACCCGCGCCGAATGTATCGCAGCCGCCGGGTGCTTGCCGTCCTGCGAGAGGGACGGCCCGTCTGCGGTATTGTATCCGCCATGAAATACCAGGTTCCCGTTCCGACTCGCAGTCGCCGCCTCGACGCCCGCCCTGCCGCGCGCATCGTCGCCGTGATGCTGGCGCTCGCCGGCGCCTACGCGCTGCCGCGCGCGCAGGCTCCCGCGCCGGCGGCCGCGAAGCATGCGCTCACCGTCGAGGACTACACGAAGTGGCGCACGATCACCGGCCAGGAGATCTCCGGCGACGGCAACTGGGCGGCCTACGTGCTGTCGCTGACCAACGTCGTGCAGACCGAGTCCAAGCCGGTGCTGCACCTCGTCAGGCTCGAGTCGGGACAGCAGACCGAGGTCGCCAACGCCACGTCGCCGGCGTTCTCGGCGGACTCGAAGTGGATCGCGTACCAGGTGGATCCGACCGGCGGTCGCGGCGGACGCGGACGTCGCGGCGGCGGGCCGGGCGGCGCCAACCAGCCGGGCGCCGGCGGCGATACCGCGGTGCCTCCGGGTTCGCCGAGCGCGCAGCCGCCGGCCAATCCGGCGCAGGCGACCACACCTCCCGGACAGAATCCGCCCACCTCGGCGACGCAGCCGACGACGGCTCCGCAGCAGCCACCGGCCGTGGCGCCGGGACAGCCGCCCGCCACTCCGCCGGCCGCCGCACCGCCCGCGACGCCGCCGCAGACGCCGGTGCCCGGTGACGCGCCATCCGCGACGCCGGGTGAACCCGGACGCGGCGCCGCGCCGGAACCGCCGACGCGCGTCGAGCTGCGCAACCTGTCCACCGGCACGGTGAAGTCGTGGCAGGACATGCAGGGTTTCGTCTTCTCGCCCAACTCGACCTATCTCGCCTTGAAGCGCAAGCCGGCCACCGCGGGCGGCGGCCGCGGCGGCGCCGGCGGCGGCGGTGACCAGGGCGGCGGCGCGCAGGGAGGCGGCGGGGGCAGCGGCGCGAGTGCGACACCGCCCGGTCCGCGCGGCACCGACGTGATCCTGCACAACCTGGCGACCGGGCGCGATCAACTGCTCGGCAGCGTCGGCGACATCGCCTTCAACAAGACCGGCGACTTCCTCGCCTACACCGTCGACGCCGCGGTCAAAGACGGCAACGGACTCTTCGTCATCGATCTGGCGAGCGGCCGCGTCCAGCCGCTCGACAACGACGCCAAGAGCTACAACCGCCTGACGTGGAGTGAGGACGGCAAGGCGCTCGCCGTGGTGAAGGGCGCCGACGTCGACAAGATGCGCGAGCGCGACAACCTGCTGATCGCCTTCACCGACGTCAAAGCGGCGCTGGGCGATCCCGAGGCGGCCCCCGCCGTGCTCGATCCGGCGAAGGCCGCAGGCTTTCCGAAAGGCTGGGTCGTCAGCGATCGCGCCGGGCTCGAGTGGAGCGACGACGACAAGCGCGTGTTCTTCGGCGCCAAGGCGCAGCTGCCCGCGCCCGATACCGCCCCGCGCAAGGGCACCGACGAGCTCGCCAACGTCGACGTCTGGAACACGTCAGACGAGCGCGTCCAGTCGCTGCAGATGAGCCGCGCCGAGCAGGATCGCAACTTCACCTTCCGGCAGGCGTTCGACATCTCTGCCGGCAGATTCGTCAAGCTCGCCGACGAGACGATGCGTGAGGTGGATGTCGCGCCCGACGGCCGCTGGGCGGTCGGCCGCGACACGCGCGGCTACGTCCACGATTACAAGCGGCCCGCGGCCGACATCTATCGCGTCAACACGTCAACGGGCGAGCGGACGCTGATGCTCAAGAACCAGATGACCAACACGTCCACCGGCAGCCACACGTTCGGCATCTCGGCCGACGGGCGGTTCTTCCTCTACTGGAAGGACGCGAAGGTCCAGGCCTACGACCTCGACGCGGCAACCACGAAGACGCTTGGCGGCCCGGCCGCTCCGAGCTTCATCGATCTCGAGTTCGATCATCCCGGCCCCAGGCCTGCCTACGGCATCGCCGGCTATACCGCCGACAAGAAATCGGTCGTCGTGCAGAACCGCTTCGATCTGTGGGAGCTGCCGCTCGATGGATCGGCCGGGCGCAACCTGACGATGGGCGCTGGCAGCAAGGGGGAGATCCGCTTCCGCTACGTGCGCACCGAACTGCTCGAGCCGAATCTCGGCAACATCGCCGGCGGCGGCGGCCAGGGGGGATTCGGCGGCGGTGGTGGCGGCGGCGGACGGGGCAACAACGCCGCGGCACGCGCGACGATCGATCTCACCAGGCCGGTGCTGCTCTCGGCCTACGGCGAGTGGACCAAGAAGGCGGGCTTCTACGAGCTCGCCGCCGGTCAGCTGAAGGAGCTCGTCTACGAAGACGCAGCCTTCAGCAATCCCGTCAAGGCGGCGAAGGCCGACACATTCCTGTTCACTCGGCAGACCTTCGTCGAGTTCCCCGATCTGCGCGTCTCCGGTCCGGGCCTCAAGGACGGGAAGAAGATCAGCGACGCCAACCCGCAGCAGAAGGACTTTCTGTGGGGACGCCGCATGCTGTTCGACTACAAGTTGAAGGACGGGCAGCACGCGCAGGGCATCCTCTCGATTCCCGACGACTACAAGCAGGGCGAGAAGCGGCCGATGCTGGTGACCTTCTACGAGAAGAACTCGCAGAACATGCACCGCTACAACGCGCCGTCGTACCTGACCGGCATGGGCTCGTCGCCGATCCAGGCGGTGAGCGAGGGCTACATCACGATGATGCCCGACGTCTATTTCCGTACCGGCGCCTCGCACAGCGACATGCTCGAGGCGGTCGAAGCGGCGACGCGCAAGGTCATCGAGATGGGCTACGCCGATCCGAAACGCATCGGCGTCAACGGCCACAGCTACGGCGGCGAGGGCGCGGCCTTCATCGGCACCCGCTCGCGCCTCTTCTCCGCCGTCGGCATGGGCGCCGGCGTCGTCGATCTCTACTTCGACTTCACCCAGAACTGGGGCTGGTCCTACGGCGTGCAGCAGCCCGGATCGGGCGGCGGCAACAACGCCTTCGACTACTACCTCTATTCGCAGGGCCGCGAGGGCGTCTCACCGTGGGACAAGCCGGAGATGTACATGTTCGAGTCGGCGCTGACCCACGTGCCAGAGGTGACGGCGCCGTTCCTGATCATGCACGGCGCGGCCGATCCGACGGTGCCGTTCATCAACGGGCTGTCGATGTACAACGCGCTGCGCTACAACAACAAGAAGGCGGTGCTGCTGGCGTATCCCGGCGAAGGGCACGGCCTGCGCGGCATGGCCAACCGGAAGGACCTGACCATCCGCTTCTTCCAGTTCTTCGATCACTACCTGAAAGGGGCACCGGCGCCGAAGTGGCTCACCGAGGGGGTACCCTTCCTCGATAAGGACACTGTCAAGGAGCCGAAGTAGGAAAGATAAGGATACGAAGGACGACGAAGGATACGAAGGAACGGAGTGCTGAGTGCTGGCGATAGGACGTGGGCTTCTTGCGAGCACGGTCGTCGCGCTGGTGCTGTCGTCACAGGCCGCGCCAGACTGGAAGGCGGTCGAAGAGGAGACCCTCCGCCACTACCAGGCGCTGCTGCGGCTCGACACGCGCAACCCGCCGGGCAACGAACACCTGGCGGCGGACTACGTGAAAGAGGTCCTCGATCGGGAGGGCATCCCCGCGCAGATCGTCGCCAGCGACCCGAACCGGTCGAACGTGATCGCCCGCCTGAAGGGCAACGGCCGCAAGAAGCCGCTGCTGATCATGGGGCACACCGACGTCGTCACCGTCGATCCCGCGAAGTGGGCGCATCCGCCCTTCGGCGCGACGCGTGACCAGGGCTACGTCTACGGGCGCGGCGCCGTCGACGACAAGGACAACCTGACGGCGGCGCTGATGACGATGCTGCTGCTGAAGCGCGGCAACGTGCCGCTCGATCGCGACGTCATCTTCGTCGCCGAGGCCGGCGAGGAAGGCAGCACCAACGTCGGCATCGACTTCCTCGTCAAGGAGCATTTCCCCGAGGTCGAAGCCGAGTACTGTCTCGCGGAAGGCGGCGGCGTGACGCGCAAGGGCGGGCAGGTCGCCTTCGCCACGGTGCAGACGCTCGAGAAGATTCCGCGCCGCATCGAGCTCGTCGCCGGCGGTGTCGCCGGGCACGGCTCGGTGCCGCTCAAGACCAATCCCGTCGTCCATCTGGCTGGCGCGGTGGCGCGAGTGGGCGACTGGCGGCCGCCGATCCGGTTGAACGAGACGACCGCCGCCTATTTCAAGCGCCTCGCCGACATCTCGCCGCCAGACGTCGCGCAGCACTATCGCGACGTGCTGTCATCGGACCCGGCGAAGCAGCGCGCCGCGGACGACTGGCTGTTCGAGAACGAGCCGCGGCATTCGTCGATGCTGCGCACGTCGGCGTCGCCCAACATCATCACCGGCGGATATCGCTTCAACGTGATCCCGTCGCAGGCGACGGCCACCCTGGACGTGCGCCTCCTTCCCGACGAGGATCAGGACGCGTTCCTGCAGCAGGTCAAGGCGGTGGTGAAGGACCCGGCGGTCGAAGTCCGCTATCCCGTCGCGGCGACGCGCCCGCCCGGGATGGAAGCGCGGCTCGACTCGGAGGCGTTCAAGGCGATCGAGGCCGCGATGACCCGCGTCTACGACACGGTCACGATCCCGGCAATGGGCACCGGCGCCACCGACATGGCGCAGCTGCGCGGCAAGGGCGTGCAGTGCTTCGGCATCGGCCCCGCGACCGACACCGAGGACGGCCCGAAGGGCTTCGGCGCGCACAGCGACCAGGAGCGCCTGCTCGAGAGCGAGCTGCACCGCTTCGTCCGCTTCAACTGGGAAGTCGTCACCAGCCTGGCCAAGGCGCGCTGAGGCGGTTCACAGTTTACGGTCTACGGTTGACGGCCCTTCTCAGGTGATCATGTTCGCGTCGCGATAGATCGCCCAGCGGCCATTCTTCTTGCGTAGCACGGACAACACCGGTCCGCTTCGACGCGTGGGCGTGGTGCCGTCGACCGGATAGGTCGTCACCGTCAACTGATTCCAGAGATACGCCCAGTCTCCGAACACCTTGATCTCCTGGATGTCGGAGACGCCTTCGAAGCGGACCTTCCCCTCCATCGACCGTGACGCCTTGGCGAACGTGTCACGTCCCCTCATCAACGGTCGCCCCGGTCCGAGGAACACGACGTCTTCGTCCATCAGCTCGAGGACACGATCGATGTCCCCAGCCGCGGTGGCCTTCATCCACCTGTCAACCAACGCACGGATCTGCTCTTCGTCAGTCATCGCGAGAACCGAGAACCGAGAACCGAGAACTGCGAACTGCGAACCGACCCGTCAGAGTCGCCCCATCCAGTGAAGGATGCCCAGCGTCAGCCACGGCACGTAGGTGATCAGCAGCACGCCGATGGCGAGGATGCCGAGCATCGGCAGCGTCGCCCACGTCACTTCGAGAACAGGCTTTTTGAAGCGCACCGATGCGAGCAGCAGGTTCAGGCCCAGCGGCGGGTGCAGGAAGCCCAGCTCCAGATTGGCGACGAAAATGATCCCGAGGTGCACGTAGTCGATGCCGTAGACGTCGGCCAGCGGCAGGATCAGCGGCACCACGACGACGATGGCCGAGAAGATGTCCATCAGCGTGCCGACCATCAGCAGGAACACGTTGAGGAACAGCAGGAAGACGAGGCGCGAGTGCACGTGCGCCTGCGTCCATTCGACCAGCTTCGTCGGGATCTGCGCGAACACCAGGTAGTCGGTGAGGCCGGCGGCGACGGCGAGGATCAGCAGGACGCCGCCGACGAGCGCAATGCAGTCCGCGGCGACGGCGAAGACGCGTCCCCACGACGGCAGGTCGCGGTTCACGTAGCGCTGGACGATGACGGTGTAGAGCGCGGCCATCGGCGCCGACTCGACCAGCGTGGCGATGCCGCCGATGAAAGTGCCGACGACGAACACCGGCAGCAGCAGCTCCCACTTCGCTTCCCAGATCGCGCGCATCGCGTCCTGAATGCGGAAGGGATTGCGCGCCGCCGCGGTCCGGATGCCCTCGCGGACGCCGAGGCCGGCCAGCAGGCTGAGCATCAGCAGGCCGGGAACGAGTCCGCCGATGAAGAGATCCTCGATCGACGCCTTCTGCGAGACGATGCCGTAGAGCATCAGCGGCAGCGACAGCGGGAAGAGCAGGCCGAGCGATCCGGACGCGGTGAGGAGCCCGATCGAGAAGCGCTCGCGATAGCCGCTGGCGACGAGCGCCGGCAGCAGCAGCCCGCCGAGGACGAGGATCGTGACGCCCGACCCGCCCGTGAAGAGCGTGAAGAACGCGCAGAGTGTCGCGGCGGCGATCGCGGTGCCGCCCGGCGCCCACCCGAACCACGCGCGGAAGACGCGCAGCAGCCGCTCCGACGATCGTCCCTCCGCCAGCAGGAACCCGGCGAGGGTGAACAGCGGGATCGCCGCCACGCCCGTGGACGTCGTCAGCTCCTGGTAGGCCATCATCGGCAGCACGACCGGCGGGTTGCCGAGCGTCAGCGAGGCGAAGAGCGCGATGCCGCCGAGCAGCGCGAAGATCGGCGCGCCGCACGCCCCCGCGAGCAGCACGAGCAGCAGCCACGGTGTCAGCGCATGCCCCGACAGCGCGGCGCGGTTGGCGTTGACGAGGATGCCGGCGACGATGCCGAGCGAGGCCGCGAGGCGCGCCTGCCAGGCAGGCCACGCGCGCCAGACCAGCCGCGCCGCGATGAGCGCGAAGCCGATCGGCAGCGCCAGGTCGGCGACCCAGACGGGAATCGCCTCGGTGAGCATGCTGCCGGCCGCGCGATCGCTGCGGACGAGCGCGACGCCGGCCAGGCCGAACACCGTCGCGACGAGCGCGCCGATCGCGGCGGCGAGGGTATGGGCGGCGGCGCCGATCGGCCCTCTCGGCAGGAACTCGCCGGTGGCGAGCGTGAGCAGCTTGCCGTCGCGCGCGGCGATCGCGGCGCCGAGCAGGCCGAGCCACAGCGTCAGCGCCGACACGATCGCCGACGATCCGGGAATCGCGGCGTGCAGGAACCGCCGCGAGCCGATCTCGGCGAGCGGCAGGATCATGATCCCGCCGAGCGCCAGGCTGGCGATGCGGTTCTCGGTCTGGACGGCGAACGCTCTCATCAACGTATCGGCCCGGTGAATGACTCGTGCGAGTGTCAGGAGCTAGGAGCTAGGAGTCAGGGCGATCGTGATCAGGTACTCCCTAGCTCCTAGCTCCTAGCTCCTACTT
>Ga0134122_10003060_pt1 | contig 12333 bp, 6 predicted proteins | sample KB302_FD_96461 | JGI IMG/M metagenome (GOLD analysis project Ga0134122, IMG submission 96461) | Terrestrial soil microbial communities without Nitrogen fertilizer from Kellogg Biological Station, Michigan, USA - KB3-0-2 | ecosystem: Environmental > Terrestrial > Soil > Unclassified ...
AGGACGGCACGGTCTGGGTCACCTACAACGGCGAGATGTACAACCACCAGCCGCTGCGCGCCGAGCTGGTCGCGGCCGGCCACACCTTCCGCACCGATCATTCCGACACCGAGGTGATCGTCCACGGCTACGAGCAGTGGGGACTCGAGGGCCTGGTCCAGCGCATGGCGGGCGACTATGCCATCGGTCTCTATGACGTCAACAAGGGCGAGCTGCACCTGATCCGCGACCGCATCGGCGTGAAGCCGCTGTATTTCGGCTCCAGCAACGGCGTGTTCGCCTTCGCCTCCGAGATCAAGGCGATCCTGCAGCATCCCAACTTCCGGGCGGACATCGAGCCGCTCGCGATGTACCACTACCTCACGTTCCTGACGACGCCCGCGCCGCTCACCATGTTCCGCGGCATCTTCAAACTACCGCCCGGGCACACGCTCACGGTGTCGCAGAAGTCGCCGCCGAAGCTCACGCGTTACTGGGACGCGGTGCCGGGGCGCAGCCCGGCGGCGCACCTGCCCGCGACCATGACCGACGGCGAGCGCGAGCTCTACTACATCGACGGCATCCGCACGCGGCTCGAACAGGCGGTCGAGAAGCGCATGATGTCGGACGTGCCGTTCGGCGTCTTCCTGTCCGGCGGCGTCGACTCCTCGACCAACGTCGCGTTGATGGCGCGTCACATGAGCCGGCCGGTGGATACCTTCACCGTGGGCTTCAGCGACCACACGCATCTCAACGAGCTCGACCAGGCGCGCTCCATCGCGAAAGAGTTCAAGACCAATCACCACGAGATCCTGGTGCAGCAGCGCGACATGGAGTCGTACCTCGACCAGCTGATCCATTCGCAGGACGAGCCGATCGCCGACTGGGTGTGCATCCCGCTGTACTTCGTGTCCAAGCTGACGCGCGACAGCGGCACGACCGTGGTGCAGGTGGGCGAGGGCTCGGACGAACAATTCTCGGGCTACGCGAGCTACATGGAGTACCTGCGGCTGCACGACCAGTACTGGGCGCCGTACCGCAAGTGGGTGCCGAAGCCGCTGCGTCACGTGGCTGCCGCCGGTGCGCGGCTCGCGGTGCGCGCGCGGCCGGGGCTCGCGGTGTACGGCGACATCCTCGAGCGCGCGGCGCGCGACCGCGAAGTGTTCTGGACCGGAGCGCACGTCTTCTGGGATGTGATCAAGCGCCGGCTCACCAACGCGAGCGCCTTCGCGCCCTCCGAGGAATTGAAGGCCGCCGCGGCCGCCGGCCTGGTGGACCCCAGCTACCTGGTGCCCGACAGTTTCAACGTGGTGAAGTCGTTCCTCGGTCCCTTCGATCGCGATCATCCCGGCCAGGACACGCTGACGCGCATGATCCACAACGAGTTCCGGTTGCGGTTGCCGGAGCTGCTGCTGATGCGCGTCGACAAGATCGGCATGTCGACCACCATCGAGGCGCGCGTGCCATTCCTCGACCACGAGCTGGTCGAGTTCACCATGGACATCCCGCAGCGTCACAAGGTGCGCGGCGGCACCGCCAAGTACCTGCTCAAGAAGGCGGTCGAGGGCCTGATCCCGGACGAGATCATCTACCGCAAGAAGATGGGCTTCGGCGCGCCGATGAGCGAGTGGTTGCGCGGCGACTTTGGCAAGCGCGTGCAGGACGACCTGCTCAAATCGAAGCTGCTCGCGGGGCCGTATCTCAACCGCGACTTCGTCGCGAAGCTGTGCGCCGACCATCTCGGCGGCCGCGGTGACTACAGCCTGTACATCTGGTCTCTGTTCAACCTGGTGGCGTGGTACGACTACTGGGTGGACGGACAGCGCGGCCGATGAGCCTGCGCGTCATCGCCACGCGCGCCCGGCGTGTGCTGGCGAAGCCGCCGACTTACGTATTGCGGCGGATCTGGTCCGAGATCGATCACACGCTGGCGGGGTTCACGCAGCCGGCGTTTGGCCGGAACTTCCGCACGCGCGACCTGCTGCGACGTACCGGCGCGCGTGACGCGCAGAGTCTTTGGGCGCGCCTCGAGACCAACAGCCGGCGGCTGTTCCCGGAACTGCCCACGCAGCAGTCGCTCGATGCACTGGTGCCCGGCGAATCGGCGCGCGTCCTCGAGGCGGCGGCGCACGCGCTGCGCAACGAGATCGACCTGCTCGGCTCGGGCGCGGTGAACCTCGGCACGCGAATCGACTGGCATCGCGACTACAAGACCGGCGACGGCTGGCCGGTCGAATACTTTCGCAAGATCGACTACCTGAACGTCGAGCGCGCCAGCGACGTGAAGACCGTGTGGGAACTGTCGCGCATGCAATGGCTCATGCCCTGCGCGCAGGCCTGGGTGCTCACGCGCGACGAGAAATACGCACGGCACGTGCGCGCAGTGCTCGAAGGCTGGATCGACGCGAATCCGTACGCCTGCGGCGTGAACTGGGGCGTGACCATGGAGCCGGCCATGCGCCTGCTCACCTGGACCTGGATGCTGCGCGCCTGCGCCGACAGCGCCGCGTTCGCGGATGCCGCGTTCCGCGAGCGCCTGTCGATTGCGCTCTTCCTGCACGGCGTGTTCACCGAGAAATACATCGAACGCTCCGACGTCAACGGCAATCACTTCACCGCCGATGCCGCGGCGCTGGTGGTCGTCGGTGCGCTGTTCGGGGAAGGTGCCGACGCCGAACGCTGGCTGCGCGACGGCCAGCAGGATCTGGAACACGAGATTGCACTGCAGGTGTACGCGGATGGCGTCGACTTCGAAGCTTCGTCGGCCTATCACCGGCTGGTCGCGGAGCTGTTCCTGCTGGCTTCGATGGCCCTGGGGGCCGCGGGCCGTGCGACCAGCACGCAGTATCGTCAACGTCTCGCCGGCATGGCGCGGTTCACCGCGGCGTACTCACGCCCGGACGGATTCGCGCCGCTGTGGGGCGACAACGACAATGCGCGCGCGCTGCCGTTCGGCAGCCAGCCGTTGCGCGACCACCGCTACCTGGTCGGTCTCATTGCGCTGCATCTCGGCGACGCGGAGTTGCTCACGCTGACCCGCGGGTCGCGCGGCGAGGCCGCGTGGTTGTTTGGAGCAGCCGCCGCGGAAAAGCTCACCGACTTCGGACCCCCGATAGCGTCGCGCGCATTCCGTCAGGGCGGCGTGTACGTGCTGCGCGACGCGCGCAACCACGTATTCATCGATTGCGGTCCCATTGGGCTCGCAGGTCGCGGCGGCCATGGGCACAACGACCTGCTGTCCTTCGAAGCCATGCTCGATGGCGTGTCAGTGGTTACCGAGGGCGGCTGCTACGTGTACACGGCGGACACCGTGTCGCGCGACATCGATCGCGGCACGCGATCGCACAACACGCCCATCGTCGACGGCCAGGAGATCAACCGCTTCCTCGGACCCGAGTTCCGCTGGAACATGCACAACGATGCCGGGCACGAACTGGTGGAGTTCTCGGCCGGTGCCGGGGTCGATCGCTTTGTCGGCCGGCACACGGGCTACACTCGCCTCGCGAGCCCGCTCACCATCGAACGCACCGTCGAGCTCACGCATGCCTCCGCGTCGCTGCGCGTACATGACCGTTTCATCGGCGCGGGCGAACACGCGATCGTCGTGCCCCTGCACCTGAACCCGGCGGCCAGGGCGAACAAGACGGGCGACGGCCGGGTGCTGGTCGAGATCCAGGGCCGCGGATTCGAGATCACCTGGGACAATACGCGCTGGTCGCTGGAATTCGCGACCGGGCGCGAGGCCGCGTCCTACGGCGCCAAACTACCGGCGACTCGGCTCGAGTGGCGCGCGCGTGGCGCGGACCTCGAGTTCGAAATGCTCATCCGGCCTGTCGCCGGGGGCACACCGGCATGAACTTCTCCGCCGTTTCCTTCACAGTCGTGACGCGAGTCATCGTGCTCGCCGCGGGCTTCGTTGCCAGCGTGCTCACCGCGCGCGGACTCGGCGTCGAGGGGCGCGGGCAGTACTACGCGGTCATGACGCTGGCGGCCATCCTGGCGCAGTTCGGCAATCTCGGCCTGAGCTCGAGCAACACCTTCCTGGCGGCGCGCGAGCGCTCGCATTCCTGGGCGCTGCTGGTCAACAGCGTGTGGGTGGCGCTGGGACTCGGCCTCCTGACGGCAGTGGCCGCGATTTTCTTCGGCGACGTGCTGAGTGCGCGCCTTGGTGTGCCGCGCGCACTCGCGTGGACGTTGTGCTTCATGGCGCCCGCCATCCTGGCGTTCACGCTGTGTTCCGCGGTGCTGGTCGCCAACGAGCGCTTCTTCGCGATGAACATGTGGTCGATCGTGAACGCGCTGCTGGTGCTCGTGGGCGTGGTGATCTGTACGGTGGTGCATGCCGGCAGCGAAGTCTTCGTCTTCGTGACCCTCGTGGCCGCGGTCAGCGCGGCGCTCGGGCTCATCGTCGATCTCGGGCGCAAGCTCGACGGCCGCGCGGGATGGTCGTTCGACGGCGCGCGCATGCGCGCCAGCGTGCAATTCGCCTCGCGCGCGTACCTGGCGCTGCTCGCGGGTTTCCTCATCCAGCGCATAGGCGTGACCCTGCTGATGGCCTACCGGGGACCTTCGGACATCGGCGTGTTCTCGATCGCCGCGCAGATCTCCGACGTGCTGATCATCCTGCCGTCGTCGATGGCCATGGTGTTGTTCCCGGCCCTGATCCGCGATCCGGGCGATGCGTGGCGCCAGACGCGCCAGGCCGTTCTGATCGTCAGCGGCATCATGCTGCTGGTGGCGGCCGGCGTGTGGTTGCTGGGCGAGCCGGTGATCACCGCGGTGTTCGGCGCGCAGTTCGCGCCATCGTTCCACGTGTTGCTGTGGCTGTTGCCGGCGGTGCTGGCGATCTCGGTGACCAGCATCCTGTCGCAGTACGTGGTGGCCGAAGGCTTTCCACGCTCACTGGTGGCGCTGTGGATCGCGGGGTTGGCCGTGTGCGTATTCGCCGGCATCGCGCTGGTCGATGCGAACGGTGCGATTGGCGCTGCCCAGGCCCAGTCGATCGGCGCGGTGGCAGTGTGCCTGGGTGTCGTGCTGCTCACCCTGCGTCGCCACCGAATTTCCGTGAAATCCGCATTGCGAGCCTGAAGGAATCCTCGTGTCCCACGTCCTGTCCACCTATCCACTGTCGCTGCCGTACCGTACCGAGCTCGAGAAAAGGGCCGGGCAGCAGTTCGAATACCTGACGGTCAGCGACCTGCGGCTGCGCTCGTCGTTCCTCGGAATGCTCGGGCGACTGTTCGCGTTGCGGGGCCCGGAAATGCGCGTGGCCATCGAAGACGAAAGCAGCCGGGCCTTGCTGCCGATCCTCTCGCTGTTGGCGGCCACCACCCGTGCCAGGCGCCTCATCGTGGTGGAGGAAGACCAGACGACACGCGCGCTCGGTCGATTCCGGGCCGCGAGCGGCGCGTTGCATCTCGCCTGGGAGTCACTGCTGGCCGCCGCGTCGATGTGGCGCAGCCAGCGGCGGCTGCGCCGGCTGCTCGAGGCGCCGCGCATCAAGGCCGCGATCGGGCCGGGCGGCCGCGTGGGATACCTGAACTGCAACCTGTGGTTCGGCGTGAAGGCCGGCGGATCGGTCGGCCACATCTCCGGCGTGGTCAACGCGCTCACGGGTCTCGGCCACAAAGTGGATTTCTACACGGCCGGTGGCCGGTTGCTGGTCAATGACAAGGCGCGGCTGGTGCAGCTCAAGGCGCCATCCATCCTGGCGATGCCCTTCGAGAAGACTTACTACCGTTTCGATGCCAGTTGCACGCGGCAGATCGCCCACGATTTCTCGCGTCACATCCCGGCGTTCATCTACCAGCGCATGTCGATCGGCAACTTCACCGGCGTGAAGCTGTCGCGCCAGTTCGGCATTCCGCTGGTCATCGAATACAACGGCTCCGAGGTCTGGGTCGCGAGGAACTGGGGCCGGCCGCTGCGTTACGAGAAGGCTGGCAACGACGCCGAAGAAGTCTGCCTGCGCCACGCACATCTCATCGTCACGATTTCCGACGTGCTGGCGGATGAGCTCGTGAGCCGCGGTGTCGAGCGCGAACGAATCGTCGTGTATCCGAACTGCATCGACCCGGCGATGTTCGATCCTGCGGCGTACCCGGCCGCCGACATCGAGAAGCTGCGCGCCGCGCTGGGCTTCGACGCCAGCCACACGCTCGCCACGTTCATCGGCACGTTCGGCCAATGGCACGGGTCCGACATCCTGGCACAGACCATCGCGTCGATGGTCAAGACACATCGCGAGCTGTTCGAGCAGGGCCTGCGCTTCGTGCTGGTGGGCGACGGACTCAAGATGCCCATCGTGCGCGAGATCCTCTCGCCACCCGAGGTTGCACGGTACGTGCGGCTCACCGGGCTGGTGCCGCAGCGCGAGGCGCCCCGGTACCTCGCGGCATCCAACCTGGTGCTGTCGCCCCACATGGCCAATGCCGACGGCAGCAAGTTCTTCGGCTCGCCGACCAAGCTGTTCGAATACCTTGCGATGGCGCGCGGCATCGTGGCTTCCGATCTCGACCAGCTGGGCCAGGTCCTGCGGCCCGCGGTATTCGTCGACAAGGACGGTGGCGTCGATTCCAAACAAGCCGCCGAGGCGGTGGCGGTGCTGGTGCCTCCCGGTGACGTCGCGGCGCTGTCGCACGGCATCGCGCTGCTGGTGCGCGACGAGGCATTGCGCCGCCAGGTCGGCGCCAACGCGCGCGCAGTCGCGTTGTCGCGCTACACGTGGCAGCATCACGTCGAAGCGATTCTCGAGGGTCTCAAGCGGGTCTCTGCATCGCGGGGAGCTTGATCCGGGAGGGGCCGGCGCATGCTGGCGTTTGCAATTGTATTGGCCCTGGTCGGCCTGACGGTGTCGGCGCATGTATTCGCCGCCGCGCCCTCGTCGCTGCGCGTCGCGCTCGCCGTCTACAACGGCTTCTATCTACTGACCAGCGTCGCCGGGGCGGTGCTCGTGACGCACCCAGACTTCCAGCTCGTCTGGATGCTGGTCTTTCCGGGTATGGACGTCACCTGGCTCACTCCCGGCGGAAGCATTCGTTACTGGGCCCTGGTGCTTGGGCCGCTGATCGTCGTGAATCTCGTCGCCCTGCGCTGTTACGCGCCATTCCGCGGCGCCGCCATGGCCGCGGCGCGCAATCTCGATACCCAGGTGTCGATGATCTCCGTGGCACTGGTGGGCGTGACCATGGTGGCGTACTGCCTGACAAATCTGGCGACCCACGGCTATCTCGATGCCGGGCTGCTCGGTGCGGGCAATGCCGGCATCTATCGCGAGAACATCCAGTTACGCGCCGAGATGGCGCGCGTGCTCGGCGACATGCACTACGGCTTCATCTACATGGGAATTCCGGCGGTGTGCATCACCGCGTTCATCCGTGCGCTGCAGCTCCGCCGGGCATCGTGGTGGCTGCTCACGGCGTGTTTGTTCGCGGCGCTTTGCGTGCTCTACGTGACGACGTTGACCAAGGGAAACATCATCGTGTTCTTCGTCGCGCTTGGCGTGGCCGCCTACCTGATGGGTGCGATTCGCATCCGCGGCATCGTGATGGCCGGGCTGAGCTCGCTCGTGGTCCTGACCGCGCTCGATGCATTGCTCGCCGGATCAGGACTGCTGGAATTCGCAGCGACGGTTTCAAACATCGTCCTGCGCCTGTCGTCGGCGATTCCGTTCTACGTGGACGTGTTCCCGGCGCAGGAACCGTTCGTAGGCATCGATCTTGGACTACAGTGGTTTGGCATCGGACCCGACCTGCCCGCCAACCTGGTGGTATTCAACTACATGTACCCGAAAATCACCTGGGTACAAGGCGCGGCTCCCGCCGCGGCGCATATCTCCGCGTATGCGCAAGGCGGCATGGCCTGGAGTCTGCTGATCATGGCGCTGATCGGCGCCGTCATCGGGTTCTTCGGCGCACTGGGCAATGTTGCGCGTTCCGCAATTGCACGCTCCGCGTTCGTCGGTGGAGTCATCGCCTGCTACTACACCACGCAGGTGGATTTCGCCGGCGTGTTCAATCACTCCTATGGATACAAGTGGTGGGCCGCGGGGCTGCTGGCAATTGCCGCCGTTGAGCATGGATTGCGCTGGTTCACACGGCCTGCGCATCACGCCGCGGCAACGGCATGAACAGCGTGCCCGCATCTTGAGCCCGAATCCTTCCCGGCGCGGTGACGGCGATTTCGCCGACGCTACTTCGCTGTACTTCGACCTGCTGCGATTTGCCGCGGCCACCCTGGTGGTTTTCGAGCATTTCCGCCTGTTCGGATTCCTGCCCGCGCACACCTGGATCGCCAGTTTCTCGCACGAGGCGGTGATCGCATTCTTCGTGCTGTCGGGTGCCGTGATCTCGCATGCCGCGGACCGGCCGCAGGCTACGCTGCGAGATTTCGTGATCGCGCGCGCGGTGCGCATCTACTCGGTGACGCTGCCTGCAATCCTGTTCGCGTATGCAATGGCGCTGTGCTTCTACGGAAAGAATCCATCAACGCAGGCACCCGACCCGGGACTCGAGGGATTGGGCGTGGGGCTGTACACCTTGTTCACGACGGTGTTTTTCCTGAACGAATCGTGGTTCATCTGGAACGAGGCGGTGTGGAATGGGCCGTACTGGTCGCTGTGCTACGAGGTCTGGTACTACGTGATCTTCGCCTGCGCCTGGTTCGCCAGGCCGAGACTTCGTTGGGCGCTCGCAGGGTTGGCCTGCCTGCTCGCGGGGCCCCGGATCGTGATGCTATTGCCGGTCTGGTTGCTCGGCGTCGTGTTCAAGCAATTCGCGGGCAGGATCCCGGCGCGCCCTTTGCCAGGCCTGATACTCGTGATGGCCACGCTCGCGGTCATCGCGCGCATCGGCGCAAGCGACCTGGAAGTCCAGGTCTGGGATGTCATCCATGCCTTGCTGCCACAGTTGTGGATCTTGCAGGCATCCTCGTTCTTCATTACCGACCTGCTCGTCGGGCTCCTGTTCCTCGCCAACTTCATCGGCATCCAGATGTGCCGCGACTGGCTGGGAAGCATCCTTGGCCGATGGCGCAGGCCGATCCGCTGGCTCGCTGCCAGCACTTTTTCCATCTACCTGTTTCACTATCCGATCGTCCTCGCACTGGTGGCCACGGTCGACCGGAGTCGCTTGACCCTGCCCATGTCAGTTGCAATGCTCGCGGCGGTAATCGGTGCGTGTATCGCGCTGTCGTTCGCCACCGAGCGCAGGAAGGATGCGCTGGGTGTGGCGGTCAGGCGCTGGCTCGGGACTGCAAAACACAAGAGTGAGATTCAATGACATCGTTGCAGATTCGACCCGCGGAGATCACCAAGGCGTTCTGGCGCGATCGCTGGATGGTCATCGCCGTGGTGGCGCTGGCGGGCGCGGCGTCCGTGGCCTACGCGCTGACGCGCAAACCCATGTTCACTTCCGAAGCGCTTCTGGCGACACCCGAGGTAGACAAGTCAGGGCTTGGTGCCCTGACCGGCGTACTCGGCCAGGTTTCCGGGCTGTCAGGAATCCTGGGCGCTTCGACATTCGGTGGCGCAAGCCTCGATGAAGTCGTCGCGGTACTGAAGTCGCGCGACTTCACCTTGCGGTTTATTCGCAATCACAACGTGCTGCCGCAGATCTTTCCTGATCGAGAGTGGCCAGCGGAATCCGCGCCGCCCACCGCGCTCCCGCCACCACCGGCGCCTGATGCGACGGTGGCCGGCACGGAAACGGGCACTGAATCCGCTGCCGCGACGGCCAATGCGCTCGTATCGCAGTCCGCCGCTGCCGGGCTCACGCTGACCGTCGAAGACATCCTCGACAAGTTCGAGACCGTTCGCTCGATCACGGTGGATCGGCGCACCGGATTCGTTTCGTTGAAAGTGCACGCGCGTCAGCCCGAAGCTGCGCAGCGGATCGCGCAGACCATGATCAACGACATCAACAACGAACTACGACGACGTTCGCTGGAAGAGGCGCGCCGCGCGGAGGCCTTCCTCAACCAGAAGATCGCTTCTGCGCAGTTCGAGAGCATCCGCAATACGGCAGCTGCGCTGCTCGAGACTCAACTCAAGCGCGAGGTCATGGCCGAGAGCCGCCCGGACTTTGCGTTGCGAATCCTGGATCCGGCTTCGCTTCCGCAGCTGCGCAGCTACCCGCGGCGTACCAGCATGGTGATCATCGGCGGAATGCTGGGATCACTGGTTGCGGCGATCATCGTGCTCTTCAGGATGCGCGCGCGCAGAGCCGCGGTCGTAGGGTCCACGACCTGACGCAGTCGCAAAAAGGCGCTGCAGACCACATTTTCAGCTCCCAAAATCAGGGAGCCCCTCACAGAGAATCCCCTTGGGTTCGGCCAAAATCGAGTCAATTCCGATAGATACGGATGACTGGTATTTCACGTTATGGCAAGTGGGAGGCTCAACAGGGCTGCCTTTGGCATTGGCCGCTTCATGGGGTTTGCGCACTTTCGCCCCGTGCTTGCGCTGGTGTTCGTGCTGGGCGCGGGACTCGCGCACGCGCAAGGCGAGGCGCCGCCTGCCGCCACATTCATTGACCCCGCCGACGGTGCGGTTGTCGATCCCAGCCAACCCATCCGCTGGACCTCGCAACCCGAGGCACTCGCGTATTACCTCTACGTAGGCACGGCTCCCGGAACGCGGGATCTCATCGACTCGCGTGAAACACAGGCCACGCAGTGGTCGGCGCGCTCGTTGCCCGTCGGACGAACGCTGTATGCACGCATCCATACCAAGTACGCGTCCAAGTGGGTGAGTTCGAGCATCACCTTCAGCGTCAAGCCGGTAGCTGTGTTCACCAACCCGGCGGCCAGCGGCACAACGGTCGCGCCAAATTTCCGATTCGAATGGACCCCGCTCGCGGACGCCCAGGCGTACTTCCTGTACGTGGGCTCGGCGCCCGGTCTGCATGACTACGTGAGCACCGGCGAGATCCAGACGACTTACTACAACGCCAATCTGCCCGCCGGCCACACGGTCTATGCGCAGCTGCATACGCTGTACGGTGGCGTGTGGCGCTCGGTGAGTCTCACGTTGAATGTGTCGCCGGTCGCCACGTTCATTACGCCGCAGGACAATGACCAGAATTTCGATCCGCGCCTCTCCCTGCGCTGGCGTGCCGTCGACGGCGCAGAGGCTTACTACCTCTACGTGGGCACCGCGCGCGGTCGCAAGGATCTCGTGGACTCGCGCGAGACCCAGGCGACCAGCTGGCCTGCGATGTTCATCCCCGCCGGCGAGACCGTGTACGCGCGGCTGCACACCAAGCATGGCGGCACCTGGCGCTACGTCGACATCGCGTTCCGGCTGGCACCCACGGCGATCTTCATCGAGCCCAACGCCGATGACGCGGAGGTCGATCCACGCGCGCCGCTGATGTGGACCGATGTGCCTTCCGCGCAGGCTTACTACCTTTACGTGGGTTCGACGCCCGGCGCGAGCGATCTGCTCGGAAGCGGCGAGATCATGGCGCTGTCGCGCGACATCAGCACGCTGCCGAGGGGCCGCACCTTGTACGCGACGCTGCATACCAAGAGCGGCGGGGTATGGCGCTCGGTGCGGCGCCCCTTCCGCATAAAGCCGGTGGCGACCCTGCTGGATCGCGCCGATGCGCCGTCGCAGATCGACACTCGTTTGCCGTTGAAGTGGTTCGGCGTTGATGCCGCGCAGGCTTACTACCTGTACGTGGGCACCACGCCGGGTGCCAAGGATCTGCTCGATTCGCGTGAGACGCAGGCGACGCAGTTTTCCATCCAGTCATTGCCGGCCGGCAAGACCGTCTATGTGCGGTTGTTCACCAAGCACGGCGGCGTGTGGCGTTACGTCGATTCCACGATCAAGACCCGGTCGGTAGCGTATTTGACGGGGGCGGTCGCAGGCGCGGGAAGCTGGAGCGCGGGTACTGGGCTGACATGGTCAGCCTTTGCGGGCGCCTCCAAGTACTACGTGTACGTAGGCACGGCGCCGGGCCGAATGGATATTTCCAGCTCGGGCGAAGTCACCGGCACGGCGTTCACCATGCCGCTGTACCACGCGACGACGCTCACCGACGATCAGCAGATCTATGTACGTCTCTACTCGCTGGTTGACGGCAAATGGAACTTTGTCGACTACACGGTGCAGTACCAGGCTGCCGCGCAGCTCGAATTCCCGCGCGCAGGAGACCTGAACGTCGACGTCATCGCGCTGCCCATGCAATGGAGCAAAGTGACCTCGGCCGAGCACTACCGGGTCCAGATCGGTACTTCGCCGGGTGACGGGAGCGTGCTCGACACCGGCGAGGTGAACGGGCACGGGATTCGCACCGGCGTTCTGCCTGGTGGCGTCACCTTGTTCGCGCGAATCTGGACACAAGTGGCGGG
>Ga0134122_10003062_pt1 | contig 12331 bp, 14 predicted proteins | sample KB302_FD_96461 | JGI IMG/M metagenome (GOLD analysis project Ga0134122, IMG submission 96461) | Terrestrial soil microbial communities without Nitrogen fertilizer from Kellogg Biological Station, Michigan, USA - KB3-0-2 | ecosystem: Environmental > Terrestrial > Soil > Unclassified ...
CGCGATGCCGCCGAGCGCCTCGATGTTGGCGCGCGTGGTGTCGAAGTGGGTGTTGTTGATCACCCGCTTTCCCGCCACCCCGAGGCAGCTGAACAAGATCCGCTCCGCCGCCCGTCCCTGGTGGGTGGGCAGGATCTGCGGCAGACCGGTCAGCTCGCGCACCCGCGCCTCGAAGCGAAACCACGACCGGCTGCCGGCGTAGGCCTCGTCGCCGCGCTGGAGCGCGGCCCATTGGCCGTCCGACATCGCTCCGGTGCCGGAATCGGTAAACAGGTCGATCAGCACGTCCTCGGAGCGGACTTTGAAAAGATTCCAGCTCGCCCGATCCAAAATCCCCGCCCTTTCCTCACGGCTGGTGATCCGAATCGGCTCTACACTCTTGATGCGGAACGGCTCGAAAAGAATTCTCGAAGGCGCCATTTGAACCCTCCCGGAGATGTCCTTACACCCATTCCGGTGTGCGCCGAGGGTTTAGGCGGGCCACATTGGGACGAAGGACCGAATTTAAGTCCAAAATGGACCCTTTCGCGGTAACCTCGGACCCGCCACATCGCTCCAGGACGACCGGAACGTTCGACCTCCCGATGGCCTTGGCCTTGCAAAAGGATCTTGCAAAAGGATCTGCAGCCCAACTCCCGTCGCGTCACCATCATCCAAGCCATCGGTAAAGGAGACTTCCCATGTCCTCGATCTTCGAACAGCTCACCTCTCAGCTCGACGGCCACACCGACCAGATCGCGGAAGCAATCGGCGCCGATCCCGGCGCGACCGCCAAGGCGATCCAGGCCGCGATCCCCATGCTGGTCACCGGCATGGCGAAAAACGTGCAGCAGCCGGGCGGAGCCGACGCGCTCCACAGCGCGCTCGGCCAGCACGACGGCAGCCTCCTCGATTCGGCGTTGAACGTGTTTTCGGAGCTTCAGGGGAATCAGGGCGGCGGGATCGGAGGCGGCATTCTCGGCCACATCCTGGGCGCCAACCGGGGCGCGGCCGAGCAGGGGCTGGCCAAAGCGAGCGGCCTCGACCTCTCCCAGATTGCGCGCCTGCTGCCGCTGCTCGCCCCGCTGGTTCTCGCCGTGCTCGGCAAGGCGAAGCACACCCAGGGGCTCGATACGGGCGGCCTCACCGACCTCCTGGGCCGGGAGCACGAGCACGCTCAGGCGCAGCAGCCGGGCCTGATGGGCATGCTGGGCAGCCTGTTCGACAAGAACCACGACGGCTCGATGATGGACGAAGCGATGCAGATGGGCGGAGGCCTGCTCGGCTCGCTGCTCGGCGGCCAAAAGTAGGCGCGAGAAGTAAGGATCGGCGCAATCCAGGGCGGCCACGGGGGGCCGCCCCTACATAAGAAACGCCGGTCCCGTAGGGGCGGCCCCCCGTGGCCGCCCTGGGCAGGCACAAGACCTGCCCCTACCCCAATCCGGCCCACAGGTGGAGCACCGCGTACCCCCGCCAGGGCTTCCAAGCTTCGGAGCGCCGCTCCGCGGCGGTTTCGCTCGCGAGCTTTTCTCCCGGTGCCGCGAGCGCCTTGCGCACACCGAGATCTCCCGCGGGGAAGGCGTCCCGGTCGCCCAATCCTCGCAGGCGCAGGTAGGCCGCGGTCCACGGTCCGACGCCTGGGAGGGAGCGTAGAGCGGCGGTCGCCTCGTCGGCCGGTACGGCGCGCAGCGCCTGAAGGTCGATCGCTCCGGAGGCGACGATTCCGGCACAGCCGAGAATCGATCGCGCCTTGGCACCGGTGAGGCCCAGCTCGCGCAGCGCGGTCTCCCCCGCCGCGGCGAGCGTCTCCGGCGCGGGGAAAAAGCGCAGCGGTTCGTCGCCGACGGAGAGCACGGGCGCCGGACGGCCGAAGCGCCCGACCATCCGGCCGCCGATCGTCCGCGCCGCCGCGACGCTTACCTGCTGGCCGAGGATCGCGCGGATCAGCGCCTCGAACGGGTCGTCGTAGACCGGCAGCCGCATGCCCGGCCGGGCCGCGACCAGCGGGGCGAGGATCGGATCGGCGGCGGCGAGCGCGTGCAGCCCGGCGAGCGGCGCGTCGAGATCGAACAGCCGGCCGGTCAGCGCGGGAACTTCCGCCGGGCCGAGCGCGCCGGCCACCCGCACCTCCAAAGACCGCCGGGCGAAGCGGATGCCGATCGTCGCATCCCGCCCGCGCAGGGCGCGCCGGTACTCCCCCGCGGTAAAGCTTTCAAGTCCGGGGATCGCCCGCGCCCCTAGAAATGCGCCGAGCCATGGGGCATCGAACGGGCCTCGGATCGGGATTTTCACCAACGGGGGATGATACCCCCACCCTCCCAAGGAAGGGACCTAAAGGACTCCAAGGACTGCAAGGACACAAGCCCCAAAGACAGGATGTCCTTGGAGTCCTTGCAGTCCTTTAGGTCCTTTGGTTGGGCGGGTGGGTGGGAGTGGTAAGCGCCAGCCTAGCCCAACATCCGCGCCCGGATGTCCTTGCCTTCGAGCGTGGCGTGATACTCGAACAGGTCCGCAAGGCGGAGCACGGCGCCCAACCCCGTACCCAGGCCGCCGCGGCGCAGCAGGAGCGCGGGGTCGATCGGCCCGCCGCCGTCGCAATGATCGATGACGGCCATCGCGAGATCGACGATCGGCGGCCCGGCATCGCGGGCGGAGATCGCGATCGACGGCCGTGGGCCGCCGGTCGCGGTTTCCAGCTGAAGCGTGCCGCCGCCCGCGTGGCGGACCAGGTTCGAGGCGAGCTCGCAGACCACGATCGCGACCTCGCGGGCGCGCCGGTGGCCGAAGCCGGCTTCGAGCGCCATCCGGCGCGCGAGCGAGCCGGCCGAGACGACGTCGCTGCGCCCGCGGATCGCCAGGGTGCGATCCGGCGGGGCCGGCGCCGGCTCGAGAACCGCCATCTAGACCGCCGTCCGCGCGTTCATTCCGAGCTGATCCGCTTCGCGGAGGTAAAGCTGCAAAGCGTCGCGCAGGCTGCGCAGCGTACGCACGCCGGTCAGATCGACGCCGATGTGAGTGAGCGTCTGGGCGATCGCCGGATTGATGCCGCTGATGATGCAGTCGGCGCCGAGCAGGCGCACGGCCTTGGCCATTTTGATGAAGTGGTCGGCGGTCTTGGTGTCCATCACGTCGATGCCCGTGATGTCCACGATCGCCAGGCGCGACTGCTTGGCGACGATCGTTTCGAGCAGCGTCTCGGTCATCTCGGCGCTCCGCTGGCTATCGACGATGCCGACGACCGGCAGGCAGAGAACGCCCGCCCAGACCTCGATGATCGGTGTCGAAAGATCGCGGATCGCCGCCTGTTGCAGCTCGATCGTCTGCAGCTTGCCTTCCAGCTCGCGGTTGGTCACCTCATGGCGTTCGAGCGCCTCCTTGAGCGCCCGCTTGGCCTCTCCCAGCTCCTCGACGAAGACGGTGAAGGCGGTCTCCAGCTCGGAGAACGCGTCCTCGTCGTCGAACGACCGCAGCAGCTCCAGGCTCGGCTCGAATTCGTCCACGCTCGCGTAAGACAGCGCCTCGATCACCCGCTGGATGCGGCGGTACGGAATCTCTATGGTCTCTCCCTCGTTCATGACTCTTCTTTCTCCCGGCTCAGTCGGTGTTGGCGGCGTCGAGGGTGGCGCGACGCTCGTGGATCCAGGTGAGCGCCTCGTCGCGGCTGGCGAAATACACCAGCGGCGCCTTGTCGGCGCGGTCGCCGAACAGCTTGAACGCGGTCAGGACCAGCTTGATGATCACCCGCGCCTTGAGCGGCGCGCTGTGGATCGCGAGACCGCGCACCGGCATGCGGAGCATGCTTTCGTTCGCGATCCGGCGGACTTCCGGCTCCATCTTGTCGAGCTTTGCCGCATCGATGATGAAGAACACCCGCTTGCGCCCGACCGACCATTCCTCGTGACGCCGGCACATCTCGGTCGCCTCTTCGGGCAGGACGATGCCGGTGAATTCCATGACCATGATGTCCGGCTCGATGAAATAGGTTTTTTGTTTTCCTACCTGCGGGTCGTAGGCCACTCTTTCTCCTCCTTTAAAATTTCATCCGGCCAAGCCGCTGCATCCGATCAAGCCGCGAGACTGCGGCGCCTAAGCGCCCAGCAGCGCCTCGGCGGAAAATCCCATCACCAGGGCGGTCGCGTCGTCGTGATCGCGGCCGAATTTTTCGACGATCCGCCGCGCCACCTCCCGCGGCTCGCCGGGCAGGGCGAAACGCAGGTCGCCGCGCGACGAGACGCCGTCGGAGAGCAGGCAATAGACGTCGCCCGGCTTCATCGCGAACGGCATCGCGCGGCAGCGCCTCATGTTGTGCCCGACGATGCCGGCCGAACAGAACAAGCCCGGCGAGGCACCGGCCAGAGCGATCACGTCGACGTTGCCGACGCCGCAAAAGCTTCCCTTGCCCGCGGCATCGACCTTGAGCACGCCGACCGCCGCCCCGCGCGTCTCGCGCAAGGCCTCGTGGCAATGCAGCATGATCTCCTCGACGGCGAGATCCAGCGTCTGGCGGATCGCCTCGACGGCGCCGATCGCCGCGAGCGACGCCTCGTGGCCATGACCGAGCCCGTCGATCACCGCGGCGAGAAAGCCGTCTTTCGCCTCCTCGACCAGAAATTCGTCTCCGCATGCGGCCAGGCCGCGAAAGGGACGGCTCCAACCGCCCGCTTTCACCGCTCTCCTTGAAACGCGCAGGTGACGACCGTGCCGCGCCCCGGCGCGGTCTCGATCGCAAATTCGTCGGTCAGTTTCTTGACCGCGGCGAGCCCCTTGCCCATGCCGCGATCGGAACGATAGGTGCCGGCGAAAATCGTCTGCAGCTTCGCCGCGTCGATCCCGGGACCGGAGTCGCGGGCGATGATCTCCAGCCGGGGCTCTCCCTCGTCGAGCCGGGGGCGCAGCTCGATCATTCCCTGGCCGGCGTAGAACACGATGTTGCGCGCGAGCTCGGAGACCGCGGTCGCGACCTTCACCGACTTGAACTTCGACAGGCCGAGCCGGACCGCTTCGGACCAGGCGTCGAGACGCGCCGCGGCGATGTCCTTTTCCGCGTCGATCGGCAGCCGTTTCGGACCGATCGGCACGCCGGGGCGCGCGGGAGCCACCGTCGGGCTTCCCGCAAGCGCCCGCGTGCAGGCCGCCATCAGCTCCGTGCTGCCGTTGCGCGCGAACAGGCGGACGGAGCTTTCGAGGTCCGACAGCACCCGGCGGCGATCGACCTCGGACAGGTCCTCCACCGCGATCTGGGCGAGCGCCCCGAGCCGCCGATAGATGCTCCGCTGGGTGATCTCGGAGATCGAGCCCGCCAGCACCGCGCCGATCGCGCTCTCCACCGTGGTCGAAGTCGTTGAAGCCATCGGTTTCGTTCCGGCCATCGCTCTCAAGTGGTCTTTTCGAGCCGGGCGAGCGCCAGGTCCAGGCTCAGGGCGGTCTCGACCGCGTCGAGCTCGACGCCCATCTCGACCAGCGTCATCGCCACCGCCGGCCGCACGCCGACCAGGTAGCAATCGGCGCCCATGAAACGGACCGAGCGCCCGATGTCGTTCAAAATTCGGGTGATGTAGCTGTCGATGATCTCGACGCCCGAGACGTCGAGCACCACGCCTTTGGCGCCGCTCGCGCGGACACGCTCCATGAGCGCCGCCTGGAGGTCTAGAGCCAATCGATCGTGAAGCTCGATCTGGATGCTGACCAGGAGACAATTACGGATCTGAATGATCGGAACAGATTGCTCCCCTTGCGGAGACAAGGCGGGACTATGACTCACGGCAAATACCATCCCCTCCGGATCGATTCGGGCTTCGAGATCGCTTCATCCGAAGTCAAAGTCCTCACCCACGGCAGAGTTCTCCCTACCGCCGACGCGAACCTCGATCTTCGGCTTCAGAAAGCGTGGTGCGCGAAGTGGCCGAAAGGGAGCCGCGAAATCCAAGAAAGTCGAAATTCGAGGCGCTTGGTTCGCCGAAGAGGCGCGTTGACCCGCCCGCACCGAAACGACCCGGCAAAAAGGCGCCGAAAGGGAAAGGCGCCCCGGAGGATTCAGACGTAGTTGGCCGGGTGGCCGGTCTGGAAGCCGACGACGCGCTCGCCCGGAAGGAAGGCGCCTTCGCGGGCCAGGTCCTCGATCGCCGCGAGGACCGCCGCGCCCTCCGGACCGATCAACATCCCCTCATGGCGCGCCGCCCTCGCCGTCAGCTCGGCGATCCGGGTCTCCTCGACCGCCACCGCGAGCCCGCCGCTGGTGCGCACCGCCCGAAGCACGAGGAAATCGCCGATCGCCTTCGGCACGCGGAGACCCCAGACCTGCGTCGCCGGATGGTCCCAGGTCGCGGCGGATTGATCGCCGCGCTCGAACGCCCGGACGATCGGCGCGCATCCCGTCATCTGGACGATCACCAGCCGCGGCCGCTTCTCGCCGATCAAGCCGAGCCGCTCCAGCTCGTCGAACGCCTTGTGCATGCCGACGATGCCGGTGCCGCCGCCGAGCGGGTAGACGATCCAGTCCGGCAGTTCCCAGCCGAACTGCTCGGCCAGCTCCAGGCCCATCGTCTTCTTGCCTTCCACCCGGTAGGGCTCGCGCAGCGTCGAAATGCCCCAATAGCCCTCGCCCCCCTGCTCCAGGAGCTTGCCCGCCTCGACCAGCGTGCCGGGCGAGGAGAGCACCTCGGCGCCGTGCGCGCGGCAGCGGTCGAAGACGGTCTTCGGCGTATCTTCCGGCAACGCCACCCGGGTCGGCAGACCGGCCGCCGCGGCGTAAGCGGTGAGCGCGAGCGCGGCATTGCCGGCGCTCGCGAGCTGCAAGCCGGTCGCGCCCAGCTCGCGCGCCCGGTTGACCGCGAGCGACAGGCCGCGCGCCTTGAACGAGCCGGTCGGATTGAGCGATTCGTCCTTGAGCCAGAGCTTCACGCCGGGAAGCGAAGCGCCGGGAAACAGCGCCTCGGGGTGCGCCAGGCGGACTAGCGGCGTCCCCCCTTCGCCCAGATCGACCCGGCCGTCGAAGCCGGCGATCGGCAGCAGCTCGCGGTAGCGCCAGAGCGTCCAGGGCCGATTCGGCAACGCGGCGAGCAGGCGCCGGCCTCGCTGGGCATCAAGGGCGTAGCCCACCAGCCAGGGCGCCCCCGCGGGCGACAGGAACGACGGTGCGTCGAGCGGCGCGGGAACGCCGGTCCGCGAGCAGATCAGCTCGGTCGCCCAGCGCTCCCCCCCGTCCACCGGTAGTCTCATTGCGGCGGGGTTTCGTCGATCAGGTCCGAACTGAAATCGGAAAACAGCGCTTCGGGGATCGCCTGGTCGGCGGCGAGCCGGCCGGTCGTGAACTTCTCCTCTTCCGAGGTCGCGGCGTCGATCTGGTCCTTGTACTTCTCGACCAGGTCGGCGTTGTGGTGGAGCGCCAAGGTCAGCTCCTCCTCCACCTTGCGGCTGCCGAGGTCGGCGATCCGCTGGTCCAGCTCGGCTTTCCGCGCCGGGTCGGTCTCCTGGGCGCGCTGACTCTTGAGCAGCCGCAGGTAGTCGCGATCGCCCGCCGCGAGCTGCGCTTCGAGATCGTGGTTCATCTGCCAGCGCTGGACCTCGCGCACCCGGTCGGCCACCCAATTCAGCTCTTTCGGGTTGTCCCCCAGCTCGCGCGCCGCGGCCAGATCGACCGAGCCGATCGGCTCCCCCTTGGCCTTCCTCGCCTCGCGCAGCACGGCGGCCTTCTTCTGGACCTCGACGAACACCTGCACCTGCGGCTCGGTCAACATGCCGTTGTCCGGCGGAGTGAACTCGAAGGCCGACAGGTCGGACTCGGCCGCCTCGCTGGTCATTGAGGCGGCGGCCGGCTTGGCCGCGGGTTTCGCGCCCGGGTTCTCCCCCTGACCGCCGCAGCCGGCGAACAGCGCAAGCGCCAGGAGACCTCCGAAGAGGGTTCTTCCCGTCCAAGCCACCCCGCTGCGTTCTTTCACCATAGGAATCGTCACAAATATATCAGCTTCCGGCGACCGCAAGCGCCATCTCGTACCCTTCGCGGTAGCGGGCGGCGACGGCATCCCAGGTCAGCTCGCGTTCCGCCTTGGCGCGGCCGGCCTCGCCCATGGCCCTCCGACGCCCCTCGTCGCGCAGCAGATCGATCAACGCCGCGGCGACCGATCCGGAGTCCCCTTCGGTCGTCAGCAGCCCCGTCCGGCCCGGCTCGACCGCGAGCGGAACGCCGGAAATGCCGGACGCGACGACGCCCAAACCGCTCGCCATGGCTTCGAGGATCACGTTCGGCAGGCCGTCCACGTTGCCCTGCCCGTCGTGGACGGCGGGCAGGACGAACAGGTCGGCCGCGCGGTAGAGGTCCGGCAGGGTATCGCGCAGCACGCCGCCCGGCAGGTGGACGTGGCCCCCGAAGCGCGCCGACTCGCGCTCGAACCGCGGCAGCAGATCTCCCCCGCCGGCCAGCACCACATGCGCCTCGGGCACCGCGGCGAACACCTCGGGCAGAGCCGCGAACAGAACGTGAAACCCCTTCTTGGTCGCCATCCGCCCGACGCCGAGCGCGAGCGGCGCGGAAAGCGGAATGCCGAGCCGCGCGCGCCAGCCGCCGGGATCGGGGTCTCCCTCGGCGCGGGGAGAGAAGTGCCGGATGTCCACGCCATACGGAATGACGCGCGAACGCTCCTCCGGAAAGCCCAACGCGGCCACCCGCGCCACCAGCTCGGGCGAGCAGCCGGTGAGCAGCCGCGCCCGGCGGAGGGCGGCCCGCGCGAGGGTGCGCACCCCCGGCTTTTCGGCCAGAAAGACGTCGCTGCCATGGAGGCCGATGGCGAACGGCACCCGTCCCACGGTCGCCGCGATCAGCCCGTTCGGCACGATCCAATGCGCGTGGACCAGATCGTAGGTATCCCGCTTCAGCTCGCGGACGACGGCGCGCCGCGCGCCCCAGGCGTAGAGGGGAGCGACCAGAGCGGCGCCCCCCTTCACTTTCTCGTCCGCTTCGAGGCTCCGGCCGTAGCCGAGCACCTCGCGGGACTCGGGCGCGTAGCGGAACGTCCGGGTGAGAACCCCGTCCGCGGTCCAGGATTCCGGCAGGCCCGCGGCGTGGGGCGCGAGCACGGTCACCCGATCGCCGCCGCGCACGAGGCCCACGGCCAGATCGCGAATGAACGGCCCGGCGCCGTCCTCCGGGGTGCGCGGATAGGTTTGGGTGAGGAAGAGGAGGTTCAAGGGAGCGGACTCGCTCACTCCAACCATTCCTTGATCGAGTAACTGTCCGGCCGGCGGAAGCTCTTGAAGGTGAGCATCTCGCCCAACAGGCCGGTCGTGAGCACCTGGATTCCCATCAGCATCAGCAGCATGCCGAGCAGCAGCAGCGGCCGGTTCGACAGCGTCTCGCCCAAGAACCAGAGGACCGCCAGGTAGACGTTGATGCCGAAGCCGAGCCCCAGAAACACCAATCCGACCGCACCGAACAGATGGAGCGGCCGGCGCGTGTACTTGGTGATGAACAAAACCGTCAGCAGGTCGAGCAGTCCTTTATAGAAGCGGTCCCAGCCGTACTTGCTCACCCCATGGCGCCGCGGGTGATGGACCACGTCCACCTCCCCCACCTGGAAACCGCGCCGGCTCGCGAGCACCGGAATGTAGCGATGCAGCTCGCCGTAGACCGAGATCTCCTCCAGCACTTCGCGCCGGTAGACCTTGAATCCGCTGTTGAAATCGTGCAGGTCCACCTGCGCCAGCTTCCGCGTCACCCAGTTGTAGAGCCGCGAAGGCCAACGCTTCGAAGCCGGATCGCGCCGGTGCTTCTTCCACCCCGACACGAGATCGAGCTTCCGCTCCTCCAAAGCAGCGAGCATGCGCGGAATCTCTTCCGGAGCATCCTGCAGATCGCCGTCCATCGTGACGACGATCTCGCCGTGCGAATGATCGAACCCGGCGGTCAAAGCCGCCGCCTTGCCGAAGTTCCGCCGCAGGCGGACCAGCTTCACCCGCGGGTCGATCTCCCGAGCCTCGCGCACCCGCTCCGGCGTGCCGTCCTTCGATCCGTCATCGACGAACACGATCTCGAAGCTGCGCCCCATCTCGTCGAGCACCGCCGCCACACGAGACGCCAGCTCCAAGACCGACCCCTCCTCGTCGAGGACGGGAACGACGACGGAGATCTCCACTTCGGCGAGATTCGGCACGGGCACCTCGACCGCGGCATCCACCACCGGTCGCGGGCCAAAAGCGGGCTGGCTGCTCATCAGGTCCGGGATTGTAGCAGGGGGGTGAGCACGGCGTGGTGGCCGCAACGTCACTCGGGACCGGAGCCGTTCTGGAGTGCGCCGACGCGTCGGCGCTTTAGACGAGGGTGGTGACCGAGAGATTCCGGCCAAAGCGGCGACGCGTCGCCGCACTCCACAAGGTCCGTGTGGCGCGCTCAAACCGGGGAAGGCCGGGCGCAACCGTGGCATCATTGCGCACCAACGATCGCGCCAGCGATGAGGAGACCGATATGAAGCGCAACCGGAAGATCCGCCTGCACCGCGAAACCCTCGCCCGCCTCGACGCCGTGAGAGGAGCCGGAGCCGCCCGGGTGATCGGCGGCGATACCGCGTTCTCGGAGTGCGAGGTGATCACCGAATGCCCGAGCAACTGCTTGGTCTCCTGCCAGCCTTCTTGCGCTACCGGCTGCGCGACGGGGACACAGGCCGCCTAAGGCGCGCTACCGCGAAGCCAGAATCTCCTCCGCGGCGCTCTTGCCGCTTCGCATCGAGTGGTCCATGTTGTGGTACTGCCACTCGCCGAAGCGACCGACGTTCCAGATGCCGTGGGCGCGGAGGTAGGCGCGGATGATTTCCAGATTCTTGGCGTGGTCGAGGTCGTAGATCACGTACGCCGGTTGGATCTCGACCGTGTGGATCAGCTCGATCTTGTCGTCGGGGGTGAGGATCTTCGCGAGCTGGAGCGCTTGAATCGTCCGCTCGACCGCTTGGTCCTTGTCGAGCGGGCGTGCCTTGGAGAACGCCACTTCGGTCGCGATCGAGCTTTTTCCCGGCGGCACGGTATCCGGGCTGAAGGTGGCGGGAAACGACAGGCGGTGGAAAGGGAAGGGCTCTTCGTAGAAGTAGACCCAGTGCTTGTCGGAGACGTTCGGCCGGTCGATGCCGAGATTGATGCAGTAGATCCCCTGGTATTGGAGACCCTGGCAAGCGCGCTCGACCTCGGCCGGCAGGTTCGGGATGAAACGCGGCAGGAAACAGAGCGGCAGCGAGAAGATCAGATGGTCGAACGGGACGATCTCGCCGTCGGCGAAAACAACCTGTTTTTCCGGCAGCTCGATCCGCTCCATGATCCGGCCGAACTGGACGTTTTGGACCCGGGCGCCGAGCGCTTTCGGTAGCGGTTCGATCGCACCGCTCTTGGTGTACCAGAAACTCGACGTCGCCCCGACCTGGGCGACGTCGTCGGTGAGCGCCCCGGCGATGATCCGCTCGTAGTCGGGGGTCGGCACTCTGCGGCCGATCCAACTGAAATCCATCGTGCTCGGCTCGACGGTCCAGATCTTCTTGGCGTACGGGATCATCAGCCGGTCGGCGATGCCGTCGCCGAAGAAGCCGCGCATCCATTCTTCATAGTTGGTCGGGTGAAAGTCGCCCCGCGCCTGGGCGCGCGCCGCATCGACCAGGCCGACGAGGCACTCTTTGACCAGCGGCACGGGTAGTCCGTAGAGGTGAGCTTGAAACGGGAAGCGGGTGTAGAGGTCCGAGGCCAGGTGATAGATGAACGCCTGCCGCTCCTGGGCGTGGAAGTTATCGCCCAGCAGGTCGCGGATCAGCGCCTCCATCTCGGCGTCGATGGTGAACAGGATGTGCGGCCCGAAATCGAACAGGTAGCCGTCGATCGCGGTCGAGCGCGCAAGACCGCCCACCCGATCCTCGCGCTCGTAGATCTGCCAATGATCCTCCCCCGCGCGCTGCAACGTGTAGGCGGCGGTGAGGCCCGCCAGGCCGGCTCCGAGGATTACGTCTTTGCGTTCGCCCATGGGCGGGCATTGTGGTCCGAGAGCTTCGCCGGGGTCAAAGCGCAGGGGCGGCAAGCCTTCCCTACGACATCAGCTGGTGGAACTCGCGCGTCGTCTCATCGAGCGGTTCGAGGCCCAGCTCTCCCAGCAGCAGATTGCACAGCCGGTCGTACTGGCGCCGCACCAGATCGCGCCGGCCCTGCTCTCCGTAGAGGCGCATGACCGCGACGTGGACCCTCTCCTCCAGAGGATCTTCGGTGAGAAGCGCGCGGTAGGCGTCGAGCGCCGCCTCGGGGTGCCCGAGCTGGAGCTCCAGATCGCCGAGCGACTTGAGCAGGTCCAGATACGTCCGCTGCGATTGGTCGCGGCGCGGCGCGGCCCATTCGC
>Ga0134122_10003063_pt1 | contig 12328 bp, 15 predicted proteins | sample KB302_FD_96461 | JGI IMG/M metagenome (GOLD analysis project Ga0134122, IMG submission 96461) | Terrestrial soil microbial communities without Nitrogen fertilizer from Kellogg Biological Station, Michigan, USA - KB3-0-2 | ecosystem: Environmental > Terrestrial > Soil > Unclassified ...
ACTGGAGAGCGCCTCGAGCACCGCCTGCGGGATGGCGCCGACGCCGACCTGAACGACGGCGCCGTCCGGCACCAGCCCCGCCACGTGCGCGCCGATCGCCCGCTCGACCTCGCCGACAACCGGCGGCGGATACTCGACCAGCGGCTCGTCCACCTCCACGGCCACGTCCACCTGACTCGTGTGCAGCCAGCCGCCGCCGCAGGCGCGCGGCATCCGTGGATTCACCTGGGCGATGACCAGCGGGGCGGTGCGTGCGGCCGGCAGCGCGACGCTCACCGAGACGCCGAGACTGAGGTAGCCGCGCGCGTCGGGCGGCGCCGTGTGGACGAGCACGGCATCCGGCGCCCAGCGGCCCCCGCGCGCGAACTCGGTGACGAGATCGAAGTACCGCATGGGCACGAACTCCACGCGCCCGCGCCGCCGCGCCTCCTCGAGCCGCGGCGACATGTGCCACGTCGCGTAGCGCAGCGGCGCGTGCTCCGGACGGGCCCAGGGATACTCGCCGAGGTGGATGCCACCCATCAGCGTGAGGTCGCGCAGGCGTTCGGACTGGCGGCACACCTCGGCCACCAGCGCGCGCGGCTCGCCGCAGCCGGGCGGCAGCAGCACCTTCATGCCCGGCCTGAGCCGCTCGATCGCGCCGGCCGCCGACGTGGTGCTGAACGCTCGCGCCATGGCGTTCCGCTATATACACCTTCCTCGCAGCGGCGGCGGGCGATAAAATGCCGCCTCGTGACCTGGACGCGCCGGCTGCTCCTGCTCGTGCTCCTCGCGGCCGTCGCCGGCTGCGCGAGCACGTCGTCACAGCCGCCCCCGCGCCAGAGCACGGCCCCGCGCACCCGCTGTCTCAGCGATCCCAACGAGACCGGCGGCATGCGCCCGCTCTTCTTCCTCTTCTGCGTGGAGAGCCCCTAACGGCGCGCGCCTGCGCCGTCCTGCTACTGGCCGCGTGGTTCGCCGGCTGCGCCGGGGCGCGCTGGCCGCTGCCGCCCGGCTCGCGCGCGGTGCATGCCTTCGACGTGGAGACGTACCTCGGGCGCCGCTTCTCGGGGTACGGGACCACACTGGAAAGCTGCCGGGCCCGGCGGGACGCCGAGATCGCGCACCAGACGAGCCGGGCACCCGAGCGGTTCCCCTTCTATCGCACGACGGTCCTCGGCGGCTGCTACCCCGCCGCGCTGGCCGAGGGCGGCTACAGCTGGGCCGTCGAAGCCGAGGACGCCTGGGGCGCGGTGATGCCGACCGCGGCGCTGTGCGACGCCATGCGCGAGACGCTGGCGCCGAGCGTGCCGGCGAACCGTCTGGGGCCCTGCGTGCCGGTCACGCTCACGCCGAGGTGAGCGCTCGCGTGTTACGGTGAGCCGGTGACGACGCGCGTGGCGCTCGTGACGGGCGGCAGCCGCGGCATCGGCCGCGCCATCGCGCTGGCGCTCGGCCGCGCGGGGCTGGCGGTGGCCGTCGGTGCGCGCGGCCTCGCAGGCGCGGAGACCACGGCCGCGGAGGTGCGCGCCGGCGGCGGCCGCGCGCACGCGCTGGCCCTCGACGTGGCCGACGCGCGCTCGGTCGACGACGGCATCGCCGCGCTGAGCACCGTGCTCGGTCCGGTCGACGTGCTCGTCAACAACGCGGGCATCGCCGAGTCGGCGCCGTTTGCCAAGACCACGCCGGAGCTGTGGGAGCGCCATTTCCGGATCAACGTCGACGGACCGTACCGGCTCACGCGCGCGGTGCTCGGCGGCATGCTGGCGCGCGGCTGGGGCCGGGTGATCAACGTGGCCTCGCTGGCCGGGCTCTTCGGGTCTCCGTACGTCACCGCGTACACCGCGTCCAAGCACGCGCTGGTCGGGCTCACGCGCGCGCTGGCCACCGAGGTGGGCGGTACCGGCGTCACGGTCAACGCGCTCTGCCCCGGCTTCGTGGCCACCGACATGGTGTGGAACGGCGCGCGCAACATCGTGGCCAAGACGGGCCGCTCCTTCGAGGACGCGGTGGCGTCGCTGGCCCGCATGAATCCCGGCGGGCGCCTCATCGAGCCCGACGAGGTCGCCGAGGCCGCCGTCCGCCTGCTCGGCGACGACACGGTCAACGGCGACACGATCGTCCTAGACGGCACCACGCCAAAAAGGAGGGGAAGGGGGGAACCCTCCCAGGGTGCCCCCTCCCAAGAAATCCCATGAAAGACCACATCAGCTCGGTGCTGCCGCGGACGCTGCCCAAGCCGCAGGGTTTCTCCTACGGCTTCGAGGTCAAGCACGGACGGATCGTGTACATCGCCGGGCAGGTCGCGCGCAACGGCGATAACCAGGTCGTCGGCAAGGGCGACATCGTCGCGCAGTTCCGCCAGGTCTGCTCGAACATCCAGGCCGTGGTGAACGCCGCCGGCGGCGAGATGACCGACATCGTCAAGCTGACGATCTACGTGCTCGACGTCAACGACTACAAGCAGCGGCTGCGCGACATCGGCGCCGTGTACCGCGAGTACTTCGCCAAGCACTTCCCGGCCATGACGCTGGTCGGCGCGCGCGATCTCTTCGACGCCGCCGACGGCTGCGTGATCGAGATCGAGGGCGTCGCCGCGCTGGCATGAGCGCCGCCCGCTTCACCATCCGTCACCGGCCGCCGGCGACGCGGTGGCCGACGGCCGAGGAGGCGGCGCGCTCGCGCTGGTTCTCCCCCGCCCGCATCGGCCGGCTCGACGTGGCCGAACGCACGTGGGTGCCGGCGATGGTCCCCTGGCGCGCCACCGAGGACGGCCTGGTGACGCCGGAGGTCCTCGAGTGGTACGCGCGCTTCGCCGAGGGACAGCCGGGCGTGCTGGTGGTGGAAGCCACCGGCATCCGCGACGTGGCGAGCGGCCCCCTGCTCCGGATCGGCGATGACCGCTTCATCCCCGGCCTGCGCACGCTCGTGGAGACCGTGCGCGCGCGCAGCCAGGGGCGCACGCGCCTGTTCATCCAGTGCATCGACTTCCTCACCGTGCGGCGGCGGCCCGCGCCCGACAAGTTCTTCCTGCGCTTCCTCGCCGTCGACGCCGGCGTGCGCCAGCGCCTGGCCGCGGCTGCCGGCGAGCCGGCCTGGCTGGAGGCGCCGGAGGCGGCCATCCGCGCCCACCTGCTCGAGGCCGGGACGCGCGAGCCCGCGCTCCTCGACGCGGTGCTGAGCGCCCGCGACCGCGAGGCGCTCGACTTCGGCTACCGCGAGCGCGTGTGGGACACCCACCTGCCGTGGATCGAGGCGCTGCCGCGCACGCTGCCCGGGCTCTTCGCCGAGGCGGCCCGCCGCGCACGCGAGGCCGGCTTCGACGGCGTCGAGCTGCACTACGCCCACGCCTACACGATGGCCTCGTTCCTCTCGCGCCTGAACACGCGCGCCGACGGCTACGGCGGGCCGCGCGAGCAGCGCGTGCGGCTGCCGCTGGAGGTCCTCGCCGCGGTGCGGGCCCGTGCCGGCGCGGACTACGTCGTGGGGATCCGCTACCTCGGCGACGACGTCGTCGACGGCGGCAGCCGGGTCGACGACGCCGCCTGGTTCGGCGTGCGCTTCGCCGGGGCCGGCGCCGACTACCTGTCGATCTCCAAGGGCGGGCGGTTCGAGGACGCGCGCCAGCCGAAGGTCGGGGAGGCCGTCTATCCCTACACGGGCCGCTCCGGCTACGAGTGCATGCCCACGGTCATCTCCGACGAGCGCGGCCCCTTCGGCCGCAACGTGCCGCTGGCGGCGGCCATTCGCGCGGCCGTCCGCGGCGAAGGCCACACGACGCCCGTGGTGACCAGCGGCGGCATCTTCAGCTTCGAGCAGGCCGAGGGCATCCTGACCCGCGGCGAGGCCGACTTCGTCGCGGCCGCGCGCCAGACGCTGGCCGATCCCGACTGGTTCCGTAAGATCCGTCTGGGCCACGGCGATCTCGTGCGCCGCTGCGAGTTCACCAACTACTGCGAGGGCCTCGACCAGCATCACAAGCAGGTGACGTGCAAGCTGTGGGACCGCGTGGACGTGGACGCGCCCGGCGTGCGGCGCGCCGCCGACGGCAAGCGGCGCCTGAGCGCGCCGGCGTGGGCGCCGCGGTAGACTGACGTCATGTGGTCCTCTCGCGCGCTCGCGGCCCTGTTGATCCTCGCGCTGGCGCTGGTGCCCGCGGTCGGCTTCGCCGGCAGCGAGCTGTCGGCCTCGCCGGCCGGCAAGCACCACAGCGGCCGCGTGCATCACCAGCCCGACCGTGCCTGGCGCACCGTACCGGCCACGCCGGCGCGCGCCGCGACCGCGCCGGTCGTTACGGCGATCGGGCGCGCCAGCGCGGTCGAGACCCTGCCCGCGCTGCCGCTCGTCGCCCGCGTCGTGTTCGTTCCTCCGCGCGCCTGACCTCCCGTCCCACCCGCTCCCGTGCTCCGCCGACGGCGGAGCCGACTCGCATCACCAGGGGAGGCGTGCATGCTCCGACCGAGCTCGTTCGTGTCGAACCCTGCGCCCATTGCCGCCGACACGCCGGTCACGTGGACCGGCGATCCGCCGGCGGACGAGGAGGCGCGTGTTGTCTGGGAGGCCTTGGCGGGCGCCCCCGCGCTCCGCTACGCCGTGCTCGTCGAGCGCGTCGGCGAACGGCTCTTCCGGCTGGATCTCGAGCGCTTCGGCGTGAGCGCCGACGTCGGCTTCTTCCGGCCGTTCTACGATGCGCACGCGCGCCGGATCGTCGCCGCGCTCGCCGGCACACGGTTGAGCCTGGGAGACCGCGCATGAGCCCGCTGGCCTTCGTGGCGGCCCTCTTCGCGACCTCCGTCGCGGCCGGCGGCGCCGGAGCCGTGCTCGGGCTCGGCGGTGGCATCCTGTTGATCCCGATCCTCACGCTCTTCTTCGGCGTGGACCTGCATTACGCGATGGGCGCGAGCATCGTGTCGGTCATCGCCACGTCGAGCGGCGCCGCCGCGGCCTATCTGCGCACGAGCCTCAGCAACGTGCGCATCGGCCTCTTCCTCGCGCTCGCCACCGTGTCCGGGGCGCTGCTCGGAGCCGGGCTGGCCGGCGTCGTGCCGATCCGCGTGCTCCAGCTCCTGCTCGGCCTGGCGCTGGCGTATTCCACGGTGACGACGCTCCGGCAGCTTCGGGTCGAGCTGCCCGAGACAACGGAGACCGACCCGCTCGCCTTGCGCTTCGGCCTCGAGGGCACGTACTACGACGCGGCGCTCGACCGCGACGTGAAGTACCGCGCCACGCGCGTGGCCCAGGGCTTCTCCGCCATGTTCGGGGCCGGGCTCCTCTCCGGGCTGCTCGGCATCGGCAGCGGCGCCTTCAAGGTGCTGGCCATGGATCACTTCATGCGGCTTCCCATGAAGGTCTCGACCGCGACCAGCAACTTCATGATCGGCATCACCTCGGCGGCCAGCGCCGGCATCTATTTCTCGCGCGGCGACATCCACCCCGTCCTGGCCGCACCGGTCGCCGTCGGTGTGCTGGTGGGCGCCGCCGCCGGCACGCGGCTGATGGCGCGCCTGCACAACGCCACCATCCGCAAGGCCTTCCTGCCCGTGCTGGCGTGGCTGGCGATCTCCATGATCCTGCGCGGGCTCGGGATCGGGCTGCCATGAGCGCGCCCGTGCGGGCCGAGCGGCTGATCGGGCGGGTGCTGCTCCTGGGCGGCGTGCTGAGCGTGAGCCTCGTGCTCGGGGGCCTCGTCCTGTACGCCGTGCAGAGCCGCCCCGAGGCCCGCGAGATCGTGCGCGTGGTCCGGAACCGTGAGGCCGGGCGCGCGGTCGACGTGTTCACCTCGCTCGGCGACGTCCGCCGCGCGCTCACGCGGCATCCGCCCGATCCGCTCGCGGTCACCGCGCTCGGACTGGTCTGCCTGCTCATCACGCCCGTGCTCGGTGTGGCGGTGGCCGGCGTGGCGTTCTGGCGAGCCGGAGACCGGGACTACGCCGCGATCGCCGGCGTGGTGCTCGGCATGCTCCTGCTCAGCTTCGCGCTGGCCGCCGGGGGCTGACGCGCGCTCAGTCGAGCCGCGCGACCACCCGGCGGTTCTGCGCCCAGCAGGCCTCGGTGGACTCCCGGCAGAGCGGGTGACGGGCGCCGTACGCGATGGTCTCGATGCGCGTCCCGTCGACGCCGCGGCCGACGAGGTAGCGCCGCACCGCCGCCGCGCCGCGCTCGGCGAGCGCCTCGTTCGCCCGCGCCACGCCCCGATCATCCGAGTGGCTCTCCACCACCACGCGGCTGCGCTCGTGCGCGCCGAGCCAGTCGGCCAGCCGATCGAGACCGGCGCGAGCCTCGGCGCTGATCTCCGCCCCGCCGCTGGCGAAGCGCGCGACGACGGCGCTGGCCGGCGCCGCCTCGGCCGTGCCCACGCCGGAGATCCGGCGCAGCGCCGTGAGCGCGTCGCCATAGGATGACGTCCGCACGAGACGTGCGAACTGGGCGCGGTAGTTCTCGACCATGCTGATGCCGTCGATGACGAGGTCGTACACGCGCCAGCGTCCGGCGCCGCGATCCATCAGGTAGTCCAGCCTGAGACCTGGCCGTCGCGCGCGCGCACGCTCGTCCGCACGGTGACCGCGCCGTCGCCCGTCACGTCCTCGCCGAGGACGTTCAGCGTGGGCGCCGCGGCGCGCGGCAGCCGCGATTTTGCCAGCTCGAGGTAGGCCCGGGCGAGCACCCCGGTGACGACGTCGGCCAGCTCGGCACGCTCGCGGCTGCTTCGCCGCTCCCACTCGGCGCCGAGCGTGCGACGCGCAGCCGCCTGGCCGTCGAACAGCGGCGCCGCGAGCTGGTAGACATCGCTCCACGCCCGGCGCGGGTCGCTGGCCCCGCGGACGACCGCAGTCGCCTGCTGGAGGAACGCCTGCAGAGTGCCTTGCGGCGACGCCGGCTCGGCGTGACCGGGGCGCGGCACCATCGCGAGCACGCTCAGTGCCACTGCCGCCAGCCAGGCCTTCATGGACGTCCCCCTGTGTGGGACTGACCGCACGCGTGCGCGATGCCAGCGGCGCCCCGTGGCCGCCGCGGTGAGTTTTACACCCGGCCGCCGCGCGCGCCCCTGCTACGATCGCGCGATGCCGCCGCGCCGACGCCGGCGAGGTCTCCGCGCGCTCGTGGCGCTGCTCCTGCTCGCGCTCGCGGGCTGGCTCGCCTGGCAGTGGTGGCACTGGCCCGACGTGGCGGCGCTCGCGCGACGCCCGCCGACCAGCACCGCGTTCATCGAGCGCTGGCGCGAGCGCCAGCGCGCCGCCGGCCGTAGTGATCGCGTCGAGCGTGCGTGGGCGGCCTACCCGGCCATCGCGCCCGGCATGAAGGTGGCCGTGCTCGTGGCCGAGGACGTCAACTTCTTCTCGCACCGCGGCTTCGACAGCGGCGAGATCCAGAACGCGCTCCGCAAGTCCTTCGACGACCTGGAGCTGCCGCGCGGCGCCTCGACCATCACCCAGCAGCTGGCCAAGAACCTGTGGCTCTCGGCCTCGCGAGATCCGCTGCGCAAGGCGCGCGAGGCCGTCCTGACCTGGCAGCTCGAGCGCACGCTCGGCAAGCGCCGGATCCTCGAGCTCTACCTGAACGTCGTAGAATTCGGCCCGGGCGTGTGGGGCGTGGAGAGCGCCAGCCGCCGCTACTTCGGCAAGCCGGCCGCCCAGCTCACCGACGACGAGGCGGCGCTGCTCGCCGCGGCGCTGCCGAGTCCGGCCGCCTGGCACCCGGGCTCGGCGAGCGCGGCATATCGGCGCCACGCCGAGGCCGTTCGCCGGCGGATGGACAAGGCCCAATTCTTGAGGAGGCTCCTGTGAGCTACGACCGCGCCGCGCTCGACGCCGAATACAACAACCGCGCGAAGGTCAAGGACGCGATGGAGTGGATCGGCCGCTACGGCGCCGAGAGCGCCCGCGCGCGGGCCGAGCTGCCGATGAGCTTCGACGTCCCCTACGGGCCGCACCACGCCGAGCGGCTCGACGTCTTCCCGGCCGCCCGGCCCGGCCCCGCGCCGATCCACGTGTTCGTGCACGGCGGCTCCTGGCACCGGCTGGACAAGGCCGACTTCAGCTTCGTCGCGCGCGCGCTGCGCCCGGCCGGCGCCGTGACGGTCGTGATCAACTACGGCCTCATCCCGACGATCGACATGGACACCCTCGTGCGCCAGTGCCGCGCCGCGGTGGCGTGGGTGCACGCGCACGCGCGCGACTTCGGCGGCGACCCGGAGCGCCTCTTCGTCTCCGGCCACTCGGCCGGCGGCCACCTGACGGCGATGCTGCTGGCAACGGACTGGACGGCGCTGGGCCGCCCCGCCGACACCATCAAGGGCGGCGTTGCCGTCAGCGGCCTCTACGACCTGGAGCCCATCCGCCTCTGCTACCTGAACGACGTGCTGGCGCTCACGCCCGAGACAGCGCGGCGCAACAGCCCGGTGACGTTGCCGGCGCCGCGCGCGGGCTCGCTCATCCTGGCCCTTGGCGGCGGCGAGGGGCCGGAGTACCACCGCCAGACGGACGCGCTGGCGGCGGCCTGGGGCGTGAAGGCCGGCGCCGTGCTCGACATGACCGGGCTCAATCACTTCTCGATCATCAGCGAACTGGAGAACCCGTCGAGCCCGCTGGCGCGCGCGATCCAGTCGCAGATGGGGCTCGCGTGAAGCCTTCTGTTACAATCCGCTGCACGCCGCACCGGAGGGGCTCCCCATGCCATTCGTGAACATCACGATCTACGAAGGCCACGACAAGCAGCGCAAGGACGAGGTCGCCAAGCGGGTCACCGAGGCCATCTCGGATGTCTGCAAGGTGCCGCGCGAGGCGATCTGGGTCGTCTTCAACGAGGTGACGCCGCCCGACTGGTACGTGGGCGCCAATCCCGGCAAGAAGTGAGCGCCGCCCTCGAGCAGCTCGGCACCGGCTTCCTCTTCACCGAGGGGCCGCTGTGGCATCCGCGCGGCAAGTTCCTGCTCTTCAGCGACATGCCGGGCGACCACATGCGCCGCTGGTCGGCCGCCGACGGCGTCAGCACCTTCCGCAAGCCGTGCAACAAGTCGAACGGCCTCACCTACGACCGCCAGGGCCGCCTGCTGGCCTGCGAGCACGCCTCGAGCCAGGTCACGCGCACGGACGCCGACTGCCGCATCGTGCCGATCGCCACGCACTATGACGGCAAGCAGCTCAACAGCCCGAACGACATCGTGTGCAAGTCGGACGGCGGTATCTACTTCTCCGATCCGCCGTACGGCCGCGCCAAGTTCTACGGCGTCGAGCGGCCGCAAGAATTGGCCTTCCAGGGCGTGTACCGCGTCGGGGCCGATGCCAAGTCGCCGCGGCTGCTCGTGGACGACTTCGACCGGCCCAACGGGCTCTGCTTCTCGCTGGACGAGCGGCGGCTGTTCGTCAACGACACCGCGCGCAAGCACATCCGCGTGTTCGACGTCACGGCCGACGGCGGCCTCGCCCACGGCCGCGTGTGGGCGGAGACGAAAGGCGACAAGCCCGGCGCGCCCGACGGCATGAAGCTCGACAGCGCCGGCAACGTGTACTGCTGCGGTCCCGGCGGCATCCACGTCTTCGATCCCCACGCGCATCTGCTCGAGGTGCTGGAGATGCCGGAGCACACCGCGAACTTCGCGTGGGGCGACGACGATCTGCGCTCGCTGTTCATCACCGCCTCGACGTCGCTCTACCGGCTGCGCCGGGCGATTCCCGGCCTGCCGGTCTTCTGAGGCGCACCCGACAAGGAGGAGTCCCATGCAACGTCGTACGATCCTGACCCTCGCGCTGGCGCTGGCGCTGCTGATCCCGCCGGTGGCCGAGGCGCAAAAGCCGATCAAGGTGGGCATGCCCATGCCGCTGTCGGGCCCGCCGGCGCTCTTCGGCGACCCGGCGTCCAAGGGCGCGCAGATGTTCGTGGACGAGATCAACGCCAAGGGCGGCGTGCTCGGCCGCAAGCTCGAGCTCATCGTGCGCGACTCCAAGGCGGACGCCAACGAGGCCGTGCGCCAGGCGCGCGAGCTCATCCTCAAGGACAACGTCGAGTTCCTGGTCGGCACCCTGACCTCGGCCGAGGGCCCGGCCGTCTCGGTGGTGGCCAAGGAGAACAAGATCGTCTTCATCGCGCCGATCCCCAAGACCGACCAGCTCACGGCGCCGGACAAGCTGCACCCGTACGTCTTCCGCGTCGCGGCCAACACCACGATGGAAGGCCGCAGCGCCGCCGAGATCGTGGCCAAGTGGCCGGTCACCAGGGTCGCCACGATCAGCTTCGATTACGCCTACGGCCAGGACGTGACGAAGTCGTTCGTGGAGCATCTGAAGAAGCTGAAGCCGTCCGTCGAGATCGTGGATCAGCAGTGGCCCAAGCTGGGCGAGCAGGACTACAACCCGTTCATCAACGCCCAGATGGCCAAGAAGCCCGACGCGATCTTCTCGTCGATCTGGGGCGGCTTCTTCGTGACGTACTCCAAGCAGGCCAAGGCCCTCGGCGTCTTCGACGCGGTGAAGTACAACTTCATCGGCGTCGGCGAGGCGGCCACGCCGGAGACGACCAAGTCGATGGGCAAGGACTACCCGGTCGGCATCTGGGGCAACTCCTACGACGCCTTCTACTGGGGTGAGACGCAGGCGCACAAGGACTACACCGCGCGCCTGTCGAAGTACCTGAAGGACGAGTACCCGTCGTCGTGGGCCGTGCAGGGCTATATCGGCATGCAGTTCCTCGCCGAGGCCATCAAGAAGGCCAACAGCACGGACTCCGACAAGGTCGCCAAGGCGCTGCTGGGCCTGACGGTCGAGACCCCGATCGGGCCGCAGACGATCCGCGAGAAGGACCACCAGGCGAATCGGGGCCAGCTGTACGGAAAGACCGTGATGGATCCGAAGTACCCGTTCGCGATCATGAAGCCCGTGCTGTACGTCGACCCCACAAAATTTATGGACTAGTGGACTCGCGCGAGGGCGACGGGTGCGGCCGTGCCCGCCGCCCTCAACGCCATGCCTGATCCGTCCTTCATCTTCGCGCAGAGCGTGAGCGGCCTGACGGCCGCCATGTTCCTGTTCCTCATCGCCTCCGGGCTGTCGCTGATCTTCGGCGTCCTGCGCGTGCTGAACTTCGCGCACGGGACGTTCTACATGCTGGGCGCGTACGCGGCCTTCCAGTTCATGGTGTGGCTCGGCCCCGGGCGCGGCCGGTTCTGGCTGGCCGCGCTCGGCGCCGCCGCGGCCGTGGCCCTGCTGGGCGGGCTCGTCGAGCGCCTGCTGTTTCGCCGCCTCTACGGCGCCGAGGAGCTCTACCAGCTCCTGTTCACCTACGCGCTCGTGCTGGTGCTGGGGGACGCGGCCAAGATGATCTGGGGCACCCAGCAGAAGTCGGTGAGCGCGCCGCCCGAGCTGGGCGGCAAGGCGCTCTCGCTGTTCGGCGCGACGATTCCCTACTACAACCTGTTCATCATCCTGCTGGGCCCGCTCATCGCGCTGGCGTTCTGGCTCACCCTGCAGCGCACGCGCGCCGGACGGTTCATCCGGGCGGCGGCGCTCGACCGCGAGACGCTCGGCGCGCTGGGCGTCAACGTGGACGCGCTCTACACGTGGGTGTTCGTCCTGGCCTCGTTCCTCGGGGGCCTCGGCGGCGCGCTCATCAGCCCCATGCGCGCCACCACGCCGGGCATGGACACCGAGATCATCGTGGAGGCCTTCGTGGTCGTCGTCATCGGCGGGCTCGGCTCGTTCTGGGGAACCTTCTTCGGCGCGCTCATCTACGGCCAGGTCCTGTCCTTCGGCATCCTGTTCTTTCCGCGCTTCTCGATCTTCGCGGTGTTCGCCCTCATGGCGGCGGTGCTCATCGTCCGCCCGTGGGGTTTGCTCGGACGGCCGCTCAAGTGACGCGCCGGACCCCGTGGGGCGTGCTGCTCATCCTGATGGCGCTGGGGGTCCCCGCCCTCGGCTCGCGCTTCTATACCTTCCTGGCCAACGACGTGCTCATCTGGGCGCTGTTCGCCACGAGCCTGAACCTGCTCGTCGGCTACACCGGGCTGGTCTCGTTCGGCCACGCCGCCTACTTCGGCATCGGCGCCTACACGACCGGCATCCTGATGAAGAAGTTCGGCCTGTCGTTCCTGCTGGCCTTCCCGGCCGCCGGCGTGCTGGCCGGCGGCTTCGCGCTCGTCTTCGGCTTCTTCTGCGTGCGGCTCACGCGCATCTACTTCGCGATGCTCACGCTGGCCTTCGCGCAGATCGTGTGGTCCATCTGCTTCAAGTGGAACGAGGTCACCGGCGGCGAGCAGGGCATGCCCGAGATCCCCTACCCGAGCCTCGACTGGATGGGCCGCCTGCCGCTGGTCGGCAGCCTGCGCACCAGCGATCACTTCTACCTCGTGAGCGTCGCG
>Ga0134122_10003064_pt1 | contig 12328 bp, 15 predicted proteins | sample KB302_FD_96461 | JGI IMG/M metagenome (GOLD analysis project Ga0134122, IMG submission 96461) | Terrestrial soil microbial communities without Nitrogen fertilizer from Kellogg Biological Station, Michigan, USA - KB3-0-2 | ecosystem: Environmental > Terrestrial > Soil > Unclassified ...
ATCGTGAAAAAGCCTGTCACTGCTTGTCAACCTGCGAGGACGCCTATCCTGTGGAATCCTCTCGACGAAAGAGCACGGTATGGGTTGCCAGGACACGAACCTCTACCGTCGTGCCGGCCTGATAGATGCTCGTGGAGCCTTGGCTGCTATGGACGATTTGGCCGGAGGGGAGACTGACTGTGTATAGATTCTCCGAACCACGGAATTGGCGAGAGAGGACTCGTGCCAGGGCCCCTTTCGTGGGGACGAGGTGAATATCGTCAGGCCGAATCATGACGACTACGGCAGTGCCGTCCTTGCACTCGATCGTGTCGGGAAACTCTCCCAGTTCGGTGTGGACCATACCATGGGAAACTGTTCCAGGAACGAAGTCTGCCTGACCGACAAAGTCGGCTACGAATGGTGTGGCCGGCATGTGATAGGTCATCTCCGGTGTGTCGAACTGCTCTAAACGGCCTTGGTTGAGGACTGCAATTCGATCGGCCATGGCAAACGCTTCGTCGTGGTCGTGAGTCACGAGCACTGTCGTTGTTTTCGTTCGGCGTAACAGATCGTGCAGTTCTTGACGCATGCGACCAGCCATGTCAGGGTCCAAATTACTGAATGGCTCATCGAGCAACAGCACGACGGGATGCTGGACAAGAGCCCGGGCCAGCGCGACCCGCTGTTGCTGCCCGCCTGATAATTCGTGGGGATACCGCCGCTCGAATCCTTCCAATCCTATAAGGCGCAACATTTCCTGGACCCGGGCGGCGCGTTCACTTCGAACAAGGTGGCGGAGTCCAAAGGCAATGTTGTCCTGCACGCGCAGGTGAGGAAACAACGCATATTCCTGAAAGACCATCCCGACGCGCCGGTTCTCCGTAGGCACTGTCACGTCCGGAGACGACACAAGTTGGCCTGATAAGAACAGTTGGCCTGAGCGAACTGGTTCGAACCCGGCGATCGCCCGCAGAATCGTCGTCTTCCCACATCCCGAAGGACCAAGCAGGCAGAGAATCTCCCCTTCTCGTGCCGAGAAGGAAATTCCTTGAACCGCGGGGCGTCCCGGCTCATAAGCGCAGGATACAGTACGCAGCTCTAAAACTGAGGATGCGGGTGTAAAGAGGTTCCCCTCCAATGTGGTCTCCATCGAATGGGCTGATGCGGTTGAACGATCCTGGGTCACTCGATCAACATTCCTTCTATTAAGCGGCGCGCCAATCTTTCGAGACCAGCAAGGCCAGCGCCGGGAGGCTCAGCACGACAATGAGAAGTGCCGAAGGAGCGGCAAGTTGAAAATACTCCTCGCTCGCTTCCATCCAGACACGAATGGCCAAGGTGTCGAATCCCACCGGTCGCAACAGGAGGGTCGCTGGTAATTCCTTCATGGTCTGGAGGAACATCAAAACCCAGGCAACGACAAACCCATTCCGAACGAGTGGCAGCGTCACCCGTCGCCAGGTGTCACGCATTCCGAGACCAAGGGTGCGAGATACCTCTTCCAGATTTGGCGACAGCTGCTGGAGTGCTGGCTCCAACGACTGGAGTCCGGCGGGGAGAAAGTGGATCACGTAGGCCACGATGAGGATCAGCACCGAGCCATAGAACACCGGAGCTATTGTGGTGAAGAGAATGAGAACAGCCAGTGCCGCCACTGGTCCGGGAAGCGCATAGCCGGCATAGGCTGCTTGTAGGCAGCTCAGGTTCAAGAGGGTCGGCCTCCGACAGGCGAGATAGGCAAGCGGCAAACCAATCAAGACACCGCCAGTGGAAGCACCGGCGGCCAGGATGGCGCTGTTCCAGACGAATCCAAAAAACCGGTTGTTGATGGTCGCTAATGCCTCGGCCGACAGGCTCCATTGAATCAAGAGTATGGTTGGGAGTGCGAAGGCCGCGCCAACAATCAGCCCTAGATAGCTGATGACTGCAAAGCTACCGAGCCGGCCATAGCGATGCCGTTCCGGAGCTCGATAACGGCCGGTGGTCTGATAGAACCGGCTCCGTTGGCGGAACCACCGTTCAGTGATCAGGAAAATCAGCGCGATCACGACCAGCAGAAGGCTCAAGATGCTCGCCGCAGTATTGTCGGACCGCCCGGTCATCTGTTGAAACACGGCGTAGGTGAGTGTCTGGTAGCGAAGCAATGACACTGCACCGAAGTCCGAGACGACGTACAAGATGACCAGCGCGAGGCCGGCGGCGATCGAGGGGCGCATCAGCGGCAACGTCACGCGCCAGAGGGTTGCCATACGTGAGACGCCGCTGGCTCGTGCCACTTCCTCGAACGATACGTTCATACTGAGGAGGGCACTACGGCTGAGGAGATAGACAAAGGGAAACGTATCCAACGCCATGACGAGCGTGGCGCCCCAAAAACTGTGGGGAGAAAAGATTCTCGCTTGTGGACCGGCCGCCAGCTGCCAGAGATATTCGGCAGGCCCACCGAATCCCAAGAGGTAAGAGTATACATAGGCCAATACGTATGTCGGCATCGCCAATGGAAGCACCAGGGCACCTTCCCATAGCCGACGACCGGGTATCTCTACACGCGTAATCAGCCAAGCGGTTGAGACGCCCAGGATCAGCGTGACGACTGCCACACTGGCAGCCAGCGAGACGGTATTGAATAAGAGCTCTGGAATGCGGGTTGTCCACAAGCGCTGCCAGACGACCGGGTCGGCTGAGAGGGCTTGTGCGGTGACATAGCCGAGCGGGAGCAGGATAATTCCCGCGCTGGCGAGAGCGAGGAGTTGTAGCGGCGACGCAAATTGGTGGCGAGTCGTGACCACGGTGAGTCCCTTCGAGTTACCGGAGACCCACTTGTTCTATCAGTGCGAGAGTCGGCTCGCGCAGTTCAGCCAGTTTGGTGAGAGGGACCAGTGCCGCGCGAAAATTCTTCCGTTCGACAAGTGCCGGATCCGCTTTCACGTCCTGGTGGAGAGGATATTCCTTGTCGAGTTCCGCAAACAGCTTCTGCCCTGCTTGGGCGACTAAGAACTCCACGAGCAGTTTGGCACTGTCGAGATGCTTGGTGGACTTGAGGATACCGACTCCTGCGACATTCATGATCGCCCCCATGCCACCCTCTTGTTGGTCCGGCATCAGTGCCGCTATTGGTGCATCGGGCTGGGTGGCCAAGTGCCTGTAGATGTAGTAGTGATTCACGATACCCAGCGCGACCTGCCCCTTGGCAACTGCATCCACAATCTGAGAGCTTTTCTGGTAGACCTGGTTCTCCGCATTGGCCTTGATGCCTTGGAGGAATTGCCTTGTTTTGTCATCACCATAGGTTGCACGGATGACCGACACGCCGGCTTGTAAATACTCACTGCCAGAGTTCGGAATCGCAATCTTATCCTTCCATTTCGGATCGCCAAGGTCCAGGAGAGAAGTCACTTGGTCTGGCTGCACCATCGTACGGTTATAGACCACAATCCAGAATCGTCCGGAGAGCCCTACCCAGGCATTATCCGGCGCGCGAAATTGCGACGGAATGGCCCGGTCGATTTCCCGCATATTCAGAGGGCGGAGGAGACCGGCTGTTCGGGCCAGTTCCAAGCTGCCGGCGTCATTGGTAATGAAGAGATCCGCCGACGTGCGATCCCCTTCAGCCTTTAGTCGGTTCAGCAATTCCGTCGTGCCGGAGGACAACAGCTGGATCTGAATCCCGGCAGTCGCCGTAAAGGCATCGAGGACTGGCTTAATGAGGCGTTCCGAACGGCCGGAATAGATTGTGAGGCTATCGGCGGCTGGGGCAGAAGGTACGAAAGCCCCCACCATGAAGAGCAGGAAGAGACTTGAGAAGATTGTTCGGCACAGAGTGGGCAGAGAGCATACGAATAACATGGGTGGTCCTTATGGAATTGAAATTGATAAACTATCTCAAAATTATACAAAAAACAAGGTTATGCGTCAATGACGGCAGGATGAGCAGAGTCCGTAGAGCTCAAGGCGGTGGTTTTTGATGATAAATCCATTCCTGGTAGCGACTTCCTCTTGGAGCCGCTCGATTTCCTCATTCTCAAATTCCACGATCTTCTCGCAGCCGGTGCAGATGAGGTGGTCGTGGTGGCCCTTGTGGGAGACATTGTCATACTTAGTCTGAGAGCCGAAGTGTCTGGCTTGAGCGAGGCCGGCATCACAGAACAGATTGAGTGTCCGATAGATTGTCGCTAGCCCAAGATGAGGATCAGCCTTGGCCAGCTGGTGATACATAGCCTCTGCGGTAATGTGTTCTTGCCGGAGGAAGGCACTGAGAATCAGCTCACGCTGGCGTGTGAGCTTGAGTTGATGCTTTCCCAGGTGCTCCTTCAGCGCCGCCATTTCTTTCACATGCTTCCCCATCACGGGCCTCCGATAAGGCTCATTAAAGACCAAACTGCCTATCTGGTCAAGGGGGTTCTGTGCATAATTGACAGAAGGTGGATGAATTGACGGAAATCTCCGAAGCTGTCTATAGTCCAGCCTGCAAAATCGGACGGATGGACGACTATCAGGATGCGGCAACCCAACCAGATTACGGTTGATCGGGCTCTCTTGCTCTATGTGCTGCATCGTGCTGAACCCTTGGGGCTGCTCAGCGATGTGAAACTACAGCAACTGTGTTTTCTGTGCGAGCTGCAGATGTTCGGCAAGGGTTTCAAAGGCTTCCATTTTGAGTTCTTTCGGTTTGCCTATGGAGCCTTCAGTAAGGACCTCGATAACGACTTGATGTCGTTGCGTCGGAAAGAACGGGTGGAAAACTTCACGCTGTCGGACCAAGCCCAGGAAGAAATTATCCCCTTGCTCGAGAAAGGTATTGAAGGAGTTGAGACGAACGAGAAGATTGCAGAGATTCTAAAAGCCGTGGTGACAACCTACGGCCCACAGGATAGCGGAGCGATTACTCAATCGGTCGAATCAGTCGAATTGAGCACCCCTCAGCAACCGGGGTTCAAGATCCCGATTCGCGACATTGTCTTTCACACCACGCTCTTAGTCCCGTCTCGAATCGAGGTGCAGGCGGAGTTCACGTTACCCGTTGCAAGCTTGGTGAGGGTGAATCAGGCGATGGGCTACTGACTCAGACCAGAAGCCTGAGAATTTTCAATTAGCGCTGCGCCCCTCGCCTAGAGCTGATACAGCTCACCGTATTTTTTCTCAACATACGTCAAGAATGGTTCGGGGGCGAGGCTTTTTCCCGTGACTCGACGGGCGAGGTGATCAGGGGTGAACATTCTCCCCCAACGATGAATCTTTTGTCCGAGCCAGCGTTGCAGCACCATCAGTTGCCCCGCTGCAATCTCATCTTCCAGGTGCGGGATCTCCAGCTTAGCCTGTTCATAGAATTGAACAGAGTAAAGATTTCCCAGCGTATATGTCGGAAAATAACCGAAGGCGCCCAACGACCAGTGTACGTCTTGGAGCACACCTTCCGCATCATTGGAGGGGATGATGCCCAGATATTCTTCCATCTTCCGGTTCCAGATTCCCGGCAGATCTTCAGGGCGTGTCTGCCCCTCAATGAGGTCCTGCTCGATTTCGAACCGCAGCATGATGTGGAGATTGTAGGTGAGTTCATCGGCCTCGACCCGAATCAGAGAAGATTTCACGCGATTGATGGCCGCGTAGAATTGTTCTGCATCGAGGCCGCGCAGTTGATGGTGAAAGGTGGCTTGCAGCATGGGGTAGAAGAAGCGCCAGAAAGCACGAGACCGGCCCACGCAGTTCTCCCACATGCGAGATTGGCTCTCATGAAAGCCGAGGGACACCGAATCGCCAAGCGGGGTGCCGAAGTAACGGGGGTCGAGACCCTGGTCATATAGTCCATGGCCGCCTTCATGGATGCAACTGAACAGGCAGGATTGAAGGTCATGCTCGTGGACGCGTGTCGTGACACGAACGTCAGTCGGATGGAATGATGTCGTGAAAGGATGCACCGACAGATCAAGACGTCCTCGCTCGAAGTCATAGCCCATCGCGATCAACACCAACCGGCCGAATTCCAGTTGGCGTGCCTGGTCGAAGGTGTGAAATAACATGGTGTCGTCGATCTGCACGGGACTCTGCTGGATTTTCTTAAGTAGAGGCACGAGACGCCCCTTAATCTGCGCAAACAATGGGCGCAATGTCGCGATGGTGGCTCCAGGCTCATACACATCAAGCAACGCATTGTACGGAGAGTCCCGGAAGCCGAGGTACTCGGCTTCCTGTTGCTTGAGCGAAAGGACTGTGCGGAGGTTCGGGAGAAATTGTGAGAAGGCATGATTGTCTTTTGCCTCGGCCCAGACCTGTTGCGCCAGCGAACATTCTCTGCTGAGTCTTACGACAAAGTCGGAGGGTAGCTTCTTCGCCCGGCTAAAATCACGCCACACTTCTCGGAGCAACGATCGAGCGGGCTCGTCCCAGGCGTCTCCTGGGCTGTCACGAATCTGACCAGTCTCCGAATCGACCCAATTCGCAAGCAGTTTTTCAATGTCCGGTGAAATGAGTTTCTGATGCGCGATGCCTTGGAGCGTCGAAATCTGTTCGGCGCGGGCCTCGCCGCCGCCGGCCGGCATGTAGGTTTCTTGATCCCAGGAGAGAACCGCGGCGGCGCTGTTAATGCGCTGGATTTCCAGGAGCGGGGGCGTCAAGGCCTCCAGCGTCTTCAGGGTCTTCACCGTATGGTGTCTCCTCTAGGAACCGTCATGCTATGATTGCGCTGATCCCAGCTGCTCATGCATTGTACGTAATGAGTCATTCGTTTTCAAACCACTTCGCGCTCAACGTGATGATTAGAGTTGTGTCTGCAGAGATCGAGACCTATGCCCAGGCCCACTCCAAGCCTGAATTAAATCTCCGTCGAGCCTTACAGAAAGCAACGCAACGGCGGATAGCGTTGTCTCAATCATCGGGCCTGGTGGTATCAGCTGATTTGCTGGTCACGGTTGTATGAGCGACAGTCAGGGATGGGATTTTGGTGATCAGGCTACTATCATGAATGTGCATCGCGTGACGCCCATCAACAAGGACCATGTCCATCACCCATGACACCTCCGTCGAGTCGTCTGGCCTATGGTGCGATCATCGCTGCGGCTGTGCTGTGGGGCGGATCGATCGTGGCCCAGAAGCTGGCCCTCAGCGGATTTTCAGCGGTTGAAGCCTCAGTTTTACGAGACATCGGTGGCCTGGCAATTCTTCTGACCACATGGTGGTGGCAAGAAGGTGTCTTGGCCAAGCTGACCAAGACGGATGTACGGATGCTGGGGCTGCTTGGGCTTGGCGTGTTGGGCAACCATCTGTTCATTCTCATGGGGCTCAAGTATGTCAGTGGGGCGGTAGGCGGGGTCATCATCGGATCGAGCCCGGTCGTGACCACACTGCTCTCGGCGATGTTGATTCGTGACGTTCCGCTTCGCGCTGTGTGGGCGGGCAGTCTTCTGTCCTTCGCAGGGGTGGGGTTAGTCTCTGTCGCGGGGTTCCAGGCAGCGGGCGATCAGCCGCTGCTCGGCAGTTTGCTGGTTTTTCTTGGCGTAGTGAGCTGGGCACTCTACAGCATCGGTGGTCGACAACTCATGGAGCGCCATTCGGCTCTCACCGTCAATTGGACGACCTTGCTTGTCGCTACCGCCCTTCAAATTCCCCTATTGTGGACAGATCGCAAGATGCTGGATGCAGGATTTGAGTCTGTGACGCCGGCAGACTGGATGGCGCTGGGGTATCTGGTTCTCTTCGCCACGGCTATTGCACAACAGGCTTGGCTGTATGGCGTGAAGGGTATTGGACCTTCACGTGCTTCTGTCCTTGGCAATCTGACTCCTGTGGCCGCCATCGCTCTGTCTGCGGTGCTGTTGAACGAATCAGTGGGTATGACCGAAATCCTGGGCATCGCCCTGATTCTGGCCGGAGTCTGGGTGGTCCATCGGCAAACATCCCGTCTTTCGCAGGCTGCTGAAAAATGTGAGGATGGGTAGCCTGGTCGTCCTCCTGCTCGCGGAACGCGCGCGCTCGGAAGGTGCTCGTTCGACGCGCGCAATAGAGGATCAACCAGACTACCCTTTTGAGAGCGAGTACTAAACTGCTGCGACCTTGCTGGCGGGCTTTTTGAGCAGCCTCCCAAAGATTGAGTACTTTCTGCTTCTTCTACCCGATAAAGAGAATAGCCAGCTTATCCCTTCCTGTGTACATCGGACGATATCCCGCCCACCTGCTGGCACGCCGAGGCGTGCCAGTAGGTGGGGCGTGCGCGTTCTGCGAGCAAGAAGGGCACCTGGCCGCTCCCTTCCAATCCCTCTCGCCCTCGTCTCCATGGTTGCAGTATGATACCCCCCATTGTTCAGGTGAGGAGTTCCGTATGTTGGAACAACGCATCGAGGAAGTGAACAAAGCAAACCACGCATTCTATGCTGCATTTGGCAATCTCGACATCGGCGAGATGGATATGATTTGGGCGCATCAAGATTATGTGACCTGCATCCATCCCGGCTGGTCGTTGCGGTCCGGCTGGCCGTCCGTGCGCGACTCCTGGGTTTTGATCTTCAACAATACCTTTTCCATGACATTCGAACTTACCGATGTGACGGTGCAGGTGGCCGGCGATCTGGCCTGGGTCGTCTGTGTAGAGCACATCACGAGCCAACAGTCCGACGAATCGCAGCAGGCACAGGTGTTAGCCACGAATCTTTTCGAGCGGATCGGGGATGAGTGGTTATTGATTCATCATCATGGAAGTGCAGTCATGGGGTAGAGGGGGTGTCCCTCCTGCTCCCGCACCCCCCACATCAGAATGTGCGAGGTGGACGGGCGCAGTTGAGTGACAACCCCTCCACCCCATTTTTATAGCGTGGGGGGGAAGAGAGCGGCGTTGTTCGACACGTGCAGTGAAGAGAGGAACCGTCCCATCCCATTGTGTAGGGGTGGGAGAGAAAACGGCAGAATTCGTGATGGGGTAGGGCCTGGGGGTATTTCGAGTGCTCGCTGAGGGCGCACGCAAGAATGATTGAACAGTGACATTATGGGCGGTGCTCCCTCAATGCGCGCACTCGAAACACTCCCAGTGTCCTACCATGGATTTTAGAATAATGGTTGAAAGTAAGCGGGCCACTCGCTCTTTAAGAGGGTAGAAAAAGAAATGGCAGAGTGCGTATTTCGCAAAGCTCTCAAACTCCTGCTTGCAGGGCGATCCGTCAGAAGTGCGGCGCGCGTGAATCGGAACAGTAAGGTATTAGGCGTGAACTAGCTGCGGCGCTAATTTCACTTGGAGCCAGTATGGCGAACGCCGGAGTCTGTTGGGACGATCTTGGCCGTGGTACCAGCTCTCAGCTCTTCTTTCCGCCGCTCCAACTGTCGAGAGATGCAGGTGAACGTGTGACCGCGATTCGAGTCACCATAACATGTGGCTACGTTACTGGTGTTTCACGTATTCCAGGCGACTGGTGGATTGAGATACGGGGGCCAATCTCAGCTGAGACGACCCTTTCGGCCTCCGCCGGACATGGGGCATCCTATTTGTGGAGATTGGAAACTTGGAACGGCTCCATCTCGATCACACCATACGACATGTCGTGTTTTGATGCCTCAGCGGTCGTTATTAGTGAGAGGGGTGATTCCGACGAGTCGAAACAGCATGTATACAGCCGAAAACAGCTAAAATTGAAGCAATGATACGTAACAACAGATTTGAACGGGTGAGCCGGCAAGAATCATCTCCTCTCGCCAACCCGACGCTCAACTTGGCAGGAGCAGTTTCTTTGCATCATGACTGACAGGGTACGTCGAGCAACTTCGGATGATCTCGATCAATTGGTCACACTGTTCGACGGCTATCGCCAGTTCTACGGAAAGACATCGGACCTGTCCGTTGCACGGCAGTTCATGACAGATCGTATGTCTCACGGTGAGTCGGTCATGTTGATCGCCGAAGATCCTGGTGGTACTGCAATCGGGTTTGTTCAGCTCTTTCCAAGCTTTTCTTCTGTTCTTGCCGCGCCGATCTATCTGCTGAGTGATTTGTTTGTCGCGCCTGCTGCCAGGCGACGTGGTGTCGGCGCGCTGCTGTTGGAAACGGCCGCTGAGACCGCTCGTGCAGCAGGGGCAGTTCGTTTGGAGCTCTCAACAGCGATTACAAACGTTTCGGCTCAGAGACTTTATAAGGCCCTGGGCTGGAAGCGAGACGAAGAGTTCTATGTATATAGCTTATCTCTAGAGCGATAACGTTAGGTTTTTGGCGCTGAGGTGGTGGAGATTTCTTCGACGCGGATGGTGCTGGCCCATTCGGCAACGATGGGGTCTCGTTCTTCCATCGTCATCCCGGCATATGTGAGAAACATCTGGGGGCCTTTGCGCCGACGCCAGGTGAGGTAGCTCAGGAAGTGCTCGCGGCAGATACTGTGGGTGCCGGCTGGGGCATACACTTTTGCTTTGCAGCCTTTGATGAGACAAGTCAGATCCTGCATCGGATATCCTGTTTGTGAGGGCAGTATGAGGGACAGAGGGTTCTATTTTCAACCAGTCCAACCTTGACCTGTTGACCCCATTCCGGTAAGCCATTCCGCACGATGCGTCGGTTTCACCTGATTGTACTTCTTGCCTCTCTATCAGCCTTGTCTGGCTGCAGATCAGCGTCCCTCGAGGGGCTTCCCTCAGGAAGTCCCCTTGTCGAACCGTCATCTGCTTCCGCGCAGCTATTGCCGCAGGGGATTGCGGTGGGAGATGTGACAAGCCGGTCGGCTCTGCTTTGGTTGAGGACCGATGGGCCGATGAAGGTGCAAGTCGAGTGGGCACCGGAAGCGGACTTGAGCCTGGCATCGAAGGTCGGGACTGACGATGCTCAGGTGGCGCGGACACCTCTGTTCACCACCGGGCCGGAAACGGATTTCACCCTGACGGTTCCTTTTGAGAGACTTACCCCTGCCACAAGGTATCGGTATTCCGTGATTGTCGGCCCGAAGGGGCACGAAGTCATAGAGACTGAGGCACGAACAGCGGCACAAGGAGAGTTTACGACACTTCCCGATGAGAAGAGTCAGTTACCCGTGACCTTTGCCTGGAGCGGTGATCTAGGGGGCCAGGGGCACTGCAGACTTGGCATGGATGGATACCCCATCTTCGATGTGATACGAGCCCGGCAGCTCGATTTCTTCTTATTACTCGGCGATTCGATTTACGCAGACGGTGTGTGCCCGTCGCCTCCCAACGAGCCAGGTGCTGATTTTCGGGCGACGACGCTGCCCGAGTACCGTGCGCGGCACCGAGACCAACGGGCTGCGGGAGCTCTGCGGCGCCTGTTGAAAACGACTCCCGTCTATGCCATGTGGGACGACCATGAAGTCCGGAACGATTTTTCAGGTCCCTTCGACAGCCTGATGCCGGTTGGGCGGCAGGCCTTGCGCGAGTATTGGCCGATCCGTACGGCGCCCGACGATCCCGATCGGCTCTATCGAACGGTGCGTGGCGGGGCGGATCTTGAAGTGTTTCTGCTCGATACGCGGCAGTATCGAAGTCGTAATGCCGATCAGGACGGCCTCGGGAAGACGATGTTGGGAGAGAAGCATTTTCAATGTATGCTGAAGGGCCTCACCGAGACGACGGCGACATGGAAAGTGATTGTGACGAGTGTGCCGCTGTCCATTTCGAAGGGAGGAGGCGCCAGTGTCCCTGGAAACGATGGCTGGGCTGGAGGGCCTGACGGGACAGGGTTTGAACGGGAACGACAGGTGATTGTGGATACGATTCTCGGACGGAAGGTAAAGAACGTGGTGTTCCTGGCAGGGGATGTTCACTATGTACAGGCCAATGCCTATGATCCGAACGGTGATGGAACTCCTGACTTCCATGAGTTCGTTGTCGGTCCATTATCCGCCGCACCAGGCCGATTGACGATGCCCAATACGGATTTACATCCGACCACCCTTATCAATGAAAGCGGGTATTTCAATTTCGGCCTCATTCGAGTGACCAGATCCTCTTTCGACGTCACGGTACTCGATGATGCTGGCGCCATGCGGTTTTCCCATCATCTGTCGGCCGACTGAGAGAATCCTCTTGAACTCGTGCCGGATAGACAGTTACGGTAGTCGGTGCGTGCGAATGCAGGGTCCAGACGAGGTGTCTGATGCTACTACAGCTTATTTCCGTGCTGGGTGCTTTGATGGTCTTGTCGGCCTATGGCCTGCTTCAGGGTGGGGTCTGGCGGGAACTGAACGCGGGATACCTGGCGTTCAACATCGTGGGATCATTGTTGCTGGGGATTGTCGCCATTGTAGATCAGCGGGTCGGATTCATTTTCTTGGAATTTGCATGGGCTGGACTTGGATTGATCGGCGTAGCCAGGGCCATGAAGGCCCGTCATACAGTAAGTTAACAGGGTTCGAATGAAAGGATGACA
>Ga0134122_10003066_pt1 | contig 12326 bp, 18 predicted proteins | sample KB302_FD_96461 | JGI IMG/M metagenome (GOLD analysis project Ga0134122, IMG submission 96461) | Terrestrial soil microbial communities without Nitrogen fertilizer from Kellogg Biological Station, Michigan, USA - KB3-0-2 | ecosystem: Environmental > Terrestrial > Soil > Unclassified ...
ATGCAGCATGCGTCCGAGGCGATGTTCGACGCATCCGATGCAGAGTTCTCCATCATCCTGTGGATTCACTTTGAGCCACAGGTGATCATGGATCATGTAGTACTCGTGAATGAGGTAGTTTCTGACACCGCAGCCGAGACAAACTTCGGATGGCCACTTAGGTGAGAATGGTTCGTACATTTGCTTTTCCCAAAAAAGAAGGGCCCCGAAGGGCCCCTTGAAGTTTCAGTAGTCGAAGCCGTCGAGCGGGCCGAGTTCCATGTTGTGACGTGCGAGGCGATTCCGGAGAGGAAGTTCGTACGGCTCATCGGGCATTGCACGCGACGGAATGCCGTCCTGCCGGTTGAACTCGTCGAGGATCGACTGCACCTCAGCTTGTGCCTGCTCAGGCGTGATTTTTTTCTCCTTGAGCTCGTCGGCGATTTCATTCAGTCGAACGATACGCTTGATATTTTCTTTAGTGAGTAGTGGCATGTGTCAAAGTTCCTTCTTTGTTGACAGATCCACTATGTCATAGATAGTGGTCATCGTCAACAAGATGAATCTTTTTTATTGGGTCTTTTGGGCCACCGATGTCAAAATCTTCGTGACCATAATCTGGATCGCCGTCATCTTTGAAGACCCAGTAGAGACCGAGGCATCCGCCGATGATGAGGAAAATTCCGATAGTTGTCCACATGGAGTAGTCCCTAAGTTGTTGCGGTGCAGGAAGCTTGGACTTGGTGCGCTGCAGCTGAGTAAAGTCGCAGCGCACTGTAGTATAGATCCGGATCTAAGCTACAATCCCGACCTTTTGCCACAGGGTAGCTGTCGCTGTCTCGATGCGCTGGTACTTGATCACTACCCAATTGTTGCCGGCGGCGTTGCCCTTGAGGGCGATGAACATCCAGTTGGGGTCTTTGCCGCTGAGAACGCTGGCGATGTTGAGATCGTTAGCGCGTGCGGTTGCCATTCTCTTGTCCATCGATTTATCTCACTGAAATCCATCTGAGTTCGTAGTCGTGACCGCTGACGTTGATTGCGTCGAGGAGCATTTGGAAGTCGCTGAATGCATATACCCACTCACTGTGGTATAGGCCTTCGGCAATGATCTCGTCACGGAAGTTGCGCTCGGCGATGACCGCCATCTTGTACGCTGGACGTGTGATGATCTTGCCGTCTTTGGTATTGATAACCATGCATAGTTTCATGTGGCTATACCTTCTAAAGTTTGGGGGGCGCGAGGCCCCCCAGTTGTTTATTGTTTCAGTACTTCGTCGAGCTTTTTGAGCAGATGGTCGATTCTTCTTTCTGCTTGCTTGTGAGTTATGAGGCCGTCCTTAAAGTGAATTGCGGTTTCGTGGATCAGCTCGCAAATCGTAGAGAGCCTATCTTCTTTTGTCATTGTCTTCTCCTTCGTGTTGACCTAAGCACCTTACGCCTACTGTGGGAAGGCGTCAACAGGAAACTAAAAGACCCGCAACAGTATTTCTACTGGCGGGCCTTTCAGGTCAACCGGCGCTGTGTGCAGCGCAAGGAAGCTAGTCGTAAAGGGTATCGCCGATTACGATGGCGACGGCGTTGGGGTTGTCGCGCACAGTGTATCCGAGCAGTGCAGCGGCGGCGAGGAATGCGATGATCAGGGCAGCGTTCATTTGTGAGGATGTCTCCCGTGTGAAGTTGATAGGCTACATCACACGGGAGTTTTTGTCAATACTTGGTCGCGATGTCACGAGCGAGGCAGAAGCCGTAGGGAGCACCGTTGATGCCCCAAGCAATTCCGCCGTGAGGTTGCGGGTATGCGTAGATTTCCGCCTTCTCTGCCGGCAGGTTGAGCTCCTCACGCTGGCCTGTCGCGTCGCAGCGATTGACCACTTGGTCGACTAGGTCCTTATATTTCTGCGTCAGACGTTCGTAGTCTTTTCCGTAATTCCAGTTCATGCTACCTCCTTATCGGGTATCGTCACCCGTTCATGCGGAGGGCGTTGCCTCCGCATGGACTGATTACGATGTTAGTATGTCGATCTCGACGGGGCGAATGACCAGCGCCATGATGATCTTGTTCTTGGCGTTGAAGCAGTAGACGAGTGTTTCGCCTTCGGATATTGTCGGCGATCCCCAGCGCGTCGGCAGGTGGTCTTGATCTTCCGTGAATTGGAAGTGTTCGACCAGTTCCTCCATCGCGGCGGCCATGGCGTGTTCGACTTTGGTGAAGATTGATCCCACAGGGCGAGCGAGGTCTTCCATATTCGTGCAGTCGCCATGGTCGTCTTCATAGAGAGCCCAGTCGGTGGGCGTTGCCCAGTTAGCGAGATAGAGCGTTGTTTTCATGATACTTTTTCCTTCATCAGTGAAAGAGGCCCCCGAAGGGGCCTCAGTGGGTTTAGTCGAGTTTGAATGAGACAACCATTGCGCCGATGAATACGGCAAGTGATAAGGCGGAGTTGATGTACTGGCCGTTGGCGCCGTGTGCTACGAAGTTAAGGAAGTTGACGCCTATTACCAGATAAACCCAGATGCGGAAGAAAGTGTCGAAGCTAAACATGTCAGTTTCTCCTTTGTTGACAGGATTAATATGGCATCAGTAGTCCGGATCCGCAATGGTAATCCCAAGATAAGGAGAAGAAAACTTGGGATTACCTGATCACAATCTTGTGATGGCTTACCTTATGTCGGCAATTTCGTCCATCGCGTCGCACAGCACTCTAAGGGCTATCTGTTCTTTGAGCGTTAGCGGGCCAATGATATCAAGAACGGACTGATCGAATTCGCCATTGACCTGATCGACTATGGAGCGAAATGCCGCAGTGTGGTTGTTGACGATGATCTCGCTGAATGCACCGGCTACTGCCGCTGTGTTGAGATCGACGAACATCGGTTCTGGCGGTGTAACGGCGGCGACGTCCACGATTTTCAGGATGAGCTCGCGGAACAGGTTGAGTTCGTTGAGATTGAAGTCGTAGCTTGTGCGAATGAACGTTGCGGCCTCGGAGTCGTCACCGAAGTCGGCGAGGTTCGCTGTCGCGTTGAAAAGGCTGGACTTGCTGTCGGCGATTTGGATGAAGTGATTGAGTGCGGCGGTTACTTTGGCGATGTTCATGTTCATGTTGATCTCCGTTTTTGCGCGAGATTGCGCTGAAGGCAGTGTAAGAGTGTTGCCTGCTGTGGTGCAATCGGGTTTTCTCAGCGTTCGCGCGCAGGGGACATGCATTATGCGTGCGCGTATACGCGTGTGATATACACACAACACAAACAGAGAGTTACCGGCGTCTATGAGCTAATTATCGTTGCTGTATATGAATTTACAGTTGGACTGGGTAAGATCGTGTCTGTGTCGAACTTATCAATAGCCGTATGACTTTACAGTTGGAGCGTGCGTATTTGGCACGATGAACGCTCCAACTGCATGTCTATGGTAGCGTTAGATAATCGGAATGGATGCGTGCTTTATGGCACTTTTGAAAGAAGAGGTGTTAACTTGATGATATGTATGGCCATTATTGATAGGTAGTTAAAAAAGACTCTCCAACTGTAAAGTGATGATATATATGAGTATTTTGATGATAGGTAATATAAAATATATATGTATGATTGTATCGTATCGCGCGAAGCAGAAAACTCGGAAAGGATCCTGTTTGTGAGCTACTTAACGAAACGCATAAAGAGAGAGTCACGAAAGAAGACCGTGATGGTGGAGCCCGGTATAAAGCCGATAGGACGGCCACTGGCGGGAGTTGGTCATCCTGCGCAGATGACTGTCGGTGAAAGCATCTGGGCACGCATACGCTCGCAACAGGGCGTTCTGCAAGCGAGGTTATCGATAGGGCGATGGGAGGTGAACATCTGGCGCCGTATTGAGAAGACGGATGGAAGAAAGCATCGGCGGCGGTTGATGGCGCACTATGTGGTTATGATGGCGGGCGAGCGACGTACTGAGACTATAGTTCAATGGGTCCCGGCGTGGTATCCTGTGGCTCGTGTGTTGAACCTGACCTGCTCGCAACGTATTCCGATTGTGTTCAAAGCGAAATGACCAAAGAAAAAGGCGGGAAGCATTGCTGCCTCCCGCCCGTTTCAGCTGATTTTAGGACAGAGCCTTGCGGATGTCCTTCTCGTTCATATTACGCCATGCAGCGCCGAATGCCTTGCGGAGTTTGGCGCGTGCGACTTTGGGGTTGATCCCGAGGTCGGCGGCGATGCGAGGCAGCAGGCCGAGTTCCGCTACCGGTTGGTTTTTGATTGTCGCCTTTTCTTTCGCCTTGGCGACTTTCGTTGCAAGCTTGCCTTTGAGGGCCTTGTGACCTTTCAGGTTCTCCTCGACGTGGCGTTTCATCGCAGGAGTGGATTTGACCGCTTTCTTCTCGGCGTCGATCATATCCCTGTGGTCACGCTTTGCTTGGCTGATACGCTTCGCCAGTTCGTCGAGGGTACCGTGCCAAACCTTCACTTCCTTGCTGCCCATGATGTTGAGGTAGTAGTTGAGGCGCTCAAGCATCTTGGCAGCTTCTGCCTTGCGCGTGTCATTGCGCGTGGCGACCATCTCCTGAGCCTTGGCGATAGCAGCGTCGATTGCGATTTCATCGGACACCCAGGTCTTCAGGGCAACTTGTCCGAGTTCAGCGCGGAAGCCATTCAGCAGGGTCAGTTTGTTGGTCAGGTCGTTCATTGCAGTTCTCCGTGGTTCAGTTGACAAGAATAGATATAGGGTAGAACCACGGAGACCGCAATAGGAAACTTGGGAATTTTCTATTATTTCTTTAGTGCAGTGCAGATGGCGTCGAACTCTTCTTTCGTGAATGCCCAGCCGTCAACGGGTTTGGTTCTGTTGGCTCGCAGCCAGGCGCGTACTTTGCTCGGTTCCTTCCCTGTGGATGATGCGATCTCCGCGGGACCGAATACAACTCCCGGTTGTGATTTTGATTTGGATGCAATCGGAGTCGATTTGCGGCGGAGTGCATCATCGCCGCCGATATCGCGTTTGTTTGCGTCCTCGGATCGCGCAGCGCGTCGCTGAGCACGCTTGGAGCGTTTCGATGAGTGATGATCCGGCTCGACCTCAGACGGTGTTTCTGGAGCGCCTGTGTGAACCGTGTCGAATGCAATTTTTCGTGCGTTGTAGCTGTATGGCATGGGTAGAAGCCAGTTCTCTTCCTCTGGCGTATATTCGTAGGTGAAGAGACGCTCCATGTATCTGGAGCTGATAGTCAGGTCGTGGCAGCGTAAGGTGTTCCTGTCTATCCAGCTGGTCTTTCTGTCGCCTACTAGGATGTCGAGGAACTTACGGCCTGCGTATACTGCTGAGAATAGATTGAGATGGAATGCTCCGTCATCGCGTACTACTCTGAGCTCGAACTTCGCTGGATGCAGCGGAGCTGATGGAAAAGGCTTGTCGAGCATCGGGTACCTCCTGTTGTTAGAAAGTGTTAGCCATTGGATGTGCGTCGTGAGAAGCTCAGGCGTCATTATAGATCGAAAATGTGCCAGCGTCTCATTTAAATGCACAGCCTCCTGTGGGTTACGTCTGCGGCATTGCAGATAGATCCACCATAGTGTCGGTTCGTGATCCATGTTAGGTTCGCCAGTCTGGTCCGAAGGACCGGTCTGTGTTGACCTGAGCGTCTTATCATTCGCGCGGATTGACTACAACAGGCAACTTCGCCATAATGTGGGCCACAGAGGAAGACAGGTGTGAGATGGCGAAGGGAGTTCCGGAAAACGAGGGCAAAAGGAAGATAGCTCCTAGAAGAAAGGTGGGTGCTAAGGAGCGAGCTACCCTTCTTCGATGCCTCTCCGAGGGATGGAGCGAGGTGTATGCTAGGAAGAAAGCTCGCATCGGAAAGACCACTCTAACGAAGTATAAAAAGTCCCATCCGAAATTCGCTGAGAAGATGGAAGCTGCCAAGATTGAGGGCACTACTACACTCGAAGATGCCGCATTTAAGAGGGCAGTGATAGGCGTGTCCGATCCTGTGGTATCGGGTGGGCGCATCATAACCTATCGACGGAAGTTCAGTGACGGACTATTGCAGCAGCAGTTGCAGGTAAGGAACCCCAAATATGCCGTTGCTAAACCAACGGGCAGCGACTTTACAGATTCCATGGCTGGAGCAGCTGAAAGATTACTCTATAAGCTCGATAGTATCATCGAGCAAGCGGAGGCAGCTGAGAGAGCTATTAGCGAGGGACTTGACGGATGACCAAGCCTTTCTGCTGCAGCATACATGGGAATGGTGGGCTCGCCCGGAACAGAAGATGCCATATGCACAATCGACGCTCGAAGGAGCGCCGTGGGCAATCTGGCTCATTATGGCGGGCAGAGGTTGGGGCAAGACAAATACCGGGGCACAATCAGTTCGGAGGCTGGTAGAGCATTATGGATATCACCGTATCGCGCTTGTGGGAGATAATGCTGCAGAGGTCCGAGACGTCATGGTCGAAGGGCCGAGCGGTCTGCTGGCTTCATCAGCCCCATGGTTTATGCCGATCTACACTCCTAGCAAGCGAAAGGTCCAGTGGCCCAACGGTGCAGTCGCCATGTGCTACTCCGCTGAGGACTACGAAAGCTTGCGCGGACCGCAGTTCGACGCGGCATGGTGTGACGAGATAGCCAAGTGGCGATATGCTCAAGAAGCATTCGACCAGCTGCAGTTTGGGCTGCGCCTCGGTCGTCGTCCCATACAGATACATACGACTACACCGCGGCCGACGCCTCTGGTGCGTCAGCTCATCAGCCTGAAGACCACATTCCTGACGCGAGGGCGTACCGCTGACAACCTTATCAATCTCGCCCCGTCGTTCCGGGAGACAATCGTGGGCCGTTATGAGGGCACTCGACTGGGTAGGCAAGAACTGGATGCCGAACTCCTCGATGATAATCCGGATGCCTTATGGTCGCACCGTCTCATTGATGCCTTCCGAGTTCTCCCTGTGGCTGTACCGCCATTGGGACGGACAGTCGTCGCTGTTGATCCACCAGCAACAGAAAGCGGTACTTGTGGCATTGTGGCTGCGGGCCAAGCCCTTGACAATGACCATGCATATGTCTTGGGTGACTACTCAATCGAAGGGCGCTCGCCTGAGAACTGGGCCAAGGAAGCAATCCTGGCGTACTACAAGCATGAGGCCGACGCCATAGTCGCTGAGGTGAACCAGGGCGGCGACATGGTCAAGCGTGTTATCCGGTCGGTGGATGCCAGTATCCCTGTGGTCGAGGTCCGTGCTTACAAAGGTAAATGGCTGCGCGCGGAACCCGTCAGCATGAAGTATGAGCAGGGCAAGGTTCACCATGTCGGATGCTACGCTAAGCTTGAAGACCAGATGGTGCAGTTGACGCCGGAGAACATGGTCAGAGGAAAGTCGCCCGATAACCTGGATGCATTGGTATGGGCCATCACTGAGCTACTGTTGAACAAGCACAATAACCCGAGGGTAAGAAGTCTATGAACGAAGCTCCCAACCCGATTATGTTTCGTGAGGAGAAGCAGAGTGCCGTCGGGTCGCTCATCTACCTGCAGTCGGTGGGGCGTCCGGTATGGTCACCGCGCGATTATGCTCAATTCGCTCAGGAAGGCTACATCCAGAACCCCATCGTATATCGATGCATCCGGATGATTGCGGAGGCAGCATTGTCCGTGCCGCTGCTCGTCTACGATAAGGATGAGGAGCCCGTAGACGAACATCCGTTCTACGATATGATGGAGATGCCGAACCCATTCGAGGGACAGGCGGACTTCCTCGACAGGCTTTATAGTTTCCTGTTGATCGCGGGTAACACCTACATGGAGTTCGTCACCGAGGGCAGTCTGAAGGAGCTGTATGTCCTGCGTCCGGATCGGATGAAGGTAATCCTGGGCAATAAGGGCTTCCCATCGGCGTATGAGTACAAGGTGGGACAAGATGTCCATAGGTACAGTGTGCCCACAGGAAACAAGCAGCATCCAATCCTTCACATCAAGAGCTTTCATCCGACCAACGATATCTATGGCTTGAGTAGCATTGAGCCTGCTGCGTTCTCCATTGATGTGCATACCGAGGCCGCGGGATACAACAAGGCGTTGCTGGCGAACCAGGCAAAGCCGAGCGGTGCCTTGGTTATGACGCGCGACAAGGAAGGCGACGCTAGCCTTACTGAGGAGCAGTTCGCCCGGCTGAAGAACGAGCTCGAGACGCAGTACACGGGCACCCGCAACGCGGGTAAGCCCATGCTTCTCGAAGGTGGCCTCGATTGGAAACAGATGGGTCTATCCCCGCAAGACCTGGAATTCACCAATGGCAAGAACCAGGCAGCGAGAGAGATTGCGCTGTCGTTCGGTGTGCCGCCGATGCTTCTCGGCATCCCGGGTGACAACACCTACTCCAATTACAAAGAGGCCAACGTCGCGTTCTATCGGCAGACCATTCTGCCATTCGTATGCAAGATAGCGCAGTCCATGACGGTATTCTTCAAGCCGACGTTCGGGAAGGACTTCCGTCTGTGGTATGACCAGAACGAGATCGCTGGACTGTCGCAGGAACGTGAGGATACGTGGAAGCGCCTCAACGACTCGACCTTCCTTACCACCAACGAGAAGCGTGAAGCCGTCAGCTACGATGAAGTGGACGGTGGCGACGAAGTCCTGATCCCGAGCAGCATGGTGCCGCTGTCAATGGACCTGGCAACGGAGATGGACCCGAACGATCCGAACTATGAGCCTGATCCTAACGCGGAGCCTGTTGATGACGAAAGTGCCGGCAAGAAGAAACCCAAGCCTTCTAAGCCTGTCAAATGATAGGCAAGGAGGAGACTTCGTAATTGTCAAAGATAAGGAAGTCGACGAGAATCTGGCCATGTGGTTCTGTTGCCCTTGCGGTTGTGGTAGCATGGGCAGACTACCTCTGCGCCCTAGCAACGCTGCCCACTCATGGGAATGGAACGGCAATGAAGAACAGCCTACGCTTCATCCGTCAGTTCACCATCAGATTGGCGATGGAGCGGGCGGGCTGCAAACGCACTGGCACGGATGGCTTAAGGCCGGAGTCTGGGAAAGCTGCTAATGGCGAGACCTAAAGTTCTTGGAGTGATTAGAGCTCAGGACCAACACCCGGCTAGCATTACTGTCTGCTTCGACAAAGTTCCCACAGACGATGAGATGCGGGATTTCCATGACCACATTAGATCATGGTCTTTCCGTATACCTGAAAGTTGGACCAAAGATGAGAAAACCTCGCCGTGACATAGGTAGACGCCGTGAAGCCAACCGTATGCTCAGAACGTTTGAGCTGCGGTTTGCTCGCGCGCTCAAGAACTATCAGCGTGTCACGGCGAGGCTGTGCCGCCCGCACAAGGAGATTGCTGAGATACGCAGCATTATCCACGGGCGCGAAGAAGGCCTAGCACGTCTCATCCTCCTGTGGTTAAAGCGTATTGCGCACCACTTTGGCAGGACCACTATCAGGGGGATTGAGGCGCGCCTGCCGAAGAAGAAAGCAGTAGAGATTAAGGCCACGTTCGATGTGTTCGCTGACAGGGTATTGCGAAGGTTGTCTGACGAAGCGCTCGACCTCGCTACCACTATCACCGGCGATCTCGTCGAGGAGGCGCGCGATGTCCTGCAGCAGGCATTCAACGATGGCTTAGGCGAAGAAGAGACCGCGGACCTATTGGCCGAGGTTATTGAGATGGAGGACTGGGAACTTGAACGGATCGCGCGCACCGAAGGTCATACTGCTGCGAACATCGGAAGCCACGAGGCGGCGGAAGCTACAGGAGCAGACCTTGTCAAAGAATGGGCATCCACTGAAGACAGTCGTACAAGACCCACTCACGTCGAAGCGGACGGCCAACGGCAAGAGATGGACAATCCGTTCCTTGTTGGCGAAGCTTGGCTTGACTTTCCTGGCGATCCTGAAGGCCCTGCTGAAGAAATAATCAACTGCCGGTGTGTGGTGCTGTACCACCCGCGAGTTAACGGCGAAGTCCTGGATTGACGGACAAGCCACTGAACCATTACATTGATGCCACAACCCACAGGCGAACCCATGTCTCTGAAGCAAATCCACACTAAACTCGACCTGAAGAAGCTCACTGATGCAGGTGAGTTTGAAGGTTATGGCTCTGTCTTCCATGAAGTGGACATGGGCGGAGATAAGGTTATGCCAGGTGCGTTCGCTAACAGCTTGAGCGCAAAGCCGCCGACTGCCATCAAACTCCTGTGGCAACATGATCCGGCGCAGCCCATAGGCGTGTGGGAAGAGATGCGCGAAGATGAGCGTGGCCTCTACGTCAAAGGCAAGTTGCTGACCGCGGTGCAGAAAGGTGCTGAGGTCCTTGCGTTGATGAAGGCCAATGTGGTCGATGGCCTATCTATCGGCTTCAGAACTGTCCGCTCTATGTGGGAAGACAATAACGAGGTCCGCCAGTTGCTGGAAGTTGACCTATGGGAAATCTCTGTGGTTACATTCCCGATGAACCTTGGCGCCAGGGTGAACGGAGTGAAATCAACCATTCGAGACGCTGAAGCTGCACTCCGGGATGGGGGCATGCCAAGCAACTTTGCAAAGCTCGTGGCTAAGTATGGCTTCGAGGAAGCTGAGCGAAGGGTACAGCGGGAGCAGCGGGATGCTGAGCCGGTGGCCATTGATGCCAATACTCTCATTGGCGGTTTCAACTTCAAATAGAAAGGGACTCCCCGATGGGAGACTTTATCGGCAGCAGGGGGCAATATGTCCTGGCGCGTCCGCTCGAGCGTAAGGACGCTTCGGACGTTAAGGTCACGCCCGAGGTTAAGCAGCTCTTCGAGGACTTGCAGAAGGGCTTCAATGAGTTTCGGACTAAGAACGACGCGGCGATTGAGGAGCTCAAGAAGAAGGGCGTCACCGACGTAGTTCTGAATGAGCAGGTGGATCGCATCAACGCCAAGCTGACGGAGATGCAGTCGAAGCTCGACGCCAAGGTGATCGAGCAGAAGCGCCCCATCATCAAGGCATATGATGGCCTCGAGCGTGAGTTGACGAACGAGGAAGTCGAGCACCGGAAGATGTTCCAGGGCTACTTCCGCAAGGGCCATGATACAGGCCTGCGTGAGCTCGAAGCGAAGACTCTGTCAGTCGGCACCAACTCGGAAGGCGGCTTCCTCGTTCCGGTTCAGGTCGAGCAGAACATCACACGCATTGTAACGGACATTTCAAAGATCCGTGAACTGGCGCAAGTGATCACTATCGGCACCAACCTCTACGAGAAGCCCGTTAACCTGACCGGCACCGACAGCGGCTGGGTGGGTGAGCAGACCGCACGTCCGCAGACTGGCAACCCAGCCTTGAACCGTCTGGCATTCCCTGTGCATGAAATGTATGCGATGCCAGGCGCAACTCAGACGCTCCTGGATGACGCCTTCGTCAATATTGAGCAATGGCTCGCCGACGAGGTCCGCATCGAGTTCGCCCGTCAGGAAGGCGCCGCATTCGTCAACGGCGACGGCGTTGCCAAGCCCCGCGGATTTATGGCGCAGACGTTTGTCGCCAATGCGTCATACGCTTGGAGCACTCCCGGCTTCATCAACACCGGCACCTCGGGCGACTTCACCGCAGGCGTCACCGGCCCTGATCCGTTGATCGATCTGGTCTACGCGCTCAAGCCTGACTATCGCCAGAATGCCGCATGGATCATGGCGAAAGCAAGCATTGCCAAGGTCCGTAAGCTGAAGGATACCACAGGGCAATATATCTGGCAGGCGGGGCTCACGCTCGGTCAGCCGGCTTCGATCCTGAGCTATCCTGTCTACGAAGCGGAAGATATGCCAGCGTTCGGCGCCAACACGTTCCCCATCGCCATCGGCGACTGGCGTGCGGCGTATCTGATCGTTGACCGTATCGGCATCCGTGTTCTGCGCGATCCCTACACTGCCAAGCCTTTCGTGCTGTTCTATACCACGAAGCGTGTCGGCGGCGGCGTGCAGAACTACGAAGCCTACAAGGTCCTGAAGGCCATCTAAACCCGGTGGGGGTTTAACCGCCCCCACTTCATTCATCCCCTTAAATAAGGAACTCTTCTACCATGATGTTTGATCGCATCACCGGCATGGGGATCGATGCGGGTATTCCGCCCGTCACAATCACCAATGCCAACACCGCATACGTCTCCAACATCCTGGACCTTCAGGATAAGCATGCTGCCGCGATGATCCTTGCCTATGGCGCCATCACCGACGCCGACGCAACGCTCACTGTGCTGCTCGAGGAGTCGAACGCGGCCAATATGTCGGGCGCCAACACCGTCGCCGCTGCGGATCAGATCTTGACCTCCGCTTCAGCGCAGGCGCTCTTCTCGGATGACAACGAGGTCCGGAAGATCGGCTACAAGGGATCGAAGC
>Ga0134122_10003067_pt1 | contig 12326 bp, 7 predicted proteins | sample KB302_FD_96461 | JGI IMG/M metagenome (GOLD analysis project Ga0134122, IMG submission 96461) | Terrestrial soil microbial communities without Nitrogen fertilizer from Kellogg Biological Station, Michigan, USA - KB3-0-2 | ecosystem: Environmental > Terrestrial > Soil > Unclassified ...
ACCTGCTCCCGTGCCGGAGGCGGATCGGGGCCTTCCGCCGGTCTCGACGCCGGCAGCCGCGCCGCCCAAACCGGCCGCGGCTGTGGCCGTCCCCGCCGCACGCGGCCGCTATACGATCCTCGTGGCCTCGTTCAAGAGCGGGCAGACCGCCGCACGCGTGGTCGAGGAGTTGACCAACGCGGGGTTGGGCGCGCAGGCCGTGCAGCGCGACTTCGGCCCCGGGCGCGGCCGCTTCATGGTGGTCATGATCAGCGGTTACACGTCGGCGACCGATGTCCAGCGGGATCTGCAGAAGATCCGCGCGCTGCCGGGCGGCTACGCCGACGCCCGGATCGTCGAGCACGAATAGCCGATCGTCCCTCCTCGCGGAAGATGCGGCGGGGATCCAGCGTCGCCGCACGGGCCGAGGCCGAAAGCTGAAGCGAACAGCGTCTCCGTCGCTTCTACTCGATCAGCGCCTCCCAGCCGGTACGATACTCCGGACGTCGAACAAGCGCCGTCGCTTCCGGCGAATTGGTGAACGTCATCGTCTGTGCGTCCCACCGCAGTCGCTTATACGGCACGCGCAGCGCGATGTTGCCGAGCGTTACGGCTTCGGCGAGTGCGGCCACTTCCTCGAAGCGTCCCTTCGACTTCGTGCCGTTCTTGACCGCATTCACCCACTCTTCGTCAGGGGTCGTCTCGTCGAAGCCCTTGGCGATGATCGATCCCTCGAACGCGCGCTGGCGGGACATCGGCATGAGCCGCGCGCGATGACCACGGAAGTCGCACAGGATTTTCCCTTTGTCGCCGATGAAGAGCATGCCTTCGTCGGCGAAATCCTCGCCGTCTTCGTACAACTCCTCCGGCGTCTGCGGTTTCATACCTCCGTCGTACCAGAAGGTGTCGACCGCCGGACGGTTGGCAGTTGCCGGATGACGCCAGCGGATCGTGCTGGCCTTTGGGAAGCTGACCATCGAGACGTGTCCACCGTCACTGACGTTGTCCGCGCCGACGAACGCGTCGTTGTTCGGGCGCGCTTCGACGAACTCAGGAACGCCCAACTCGAGAATGCGATACGGCTGCCACAAGCTGTAGTGCCCCATGTCGGCGAGACAGCCGGCGCCGTACGCATACCAGCCGCGATACACCGCGAAGGTGTACGCCGGATGATATGGACGATCCGGCTCCGGCCCTTGCCACAACGTCCAGTTGAAGCCCTCGGGAACCGCCGGCCCGGACTTGTGATACTCCTGCATCCCCTGCGGCCAGAACGGACGATTGGTCCAGTTGTGCACCTCGCGGACATTCCCGATCACGCCAGCTTTGATCCACGCCGCGAGCGTGTGCCGGTCCGGCCGATTGCTGTACGCGAGCAGATGTGACGTCGCCGAGCTGTCTTTGGCGGCTTGCAGCACCCGCCGCACCTCGTGCAGTACGCTGGCGACCGGCTTGTGCGAGATGGCCGCCTTGTTCTTCTTGAGCGCAGCAATGTTGATGCAACCGTGTTGATGATCTGGAGTGATGTTGACGATGCCCTGGATGTCTCGCTCCTTCTCGAACATCTCGCGGTAGTCCTCGTAGGATCGAATGCCCTTCGAGGGCCGATCATGCTTCTGGTAGTAGGTCTCCATGATCTGGCGCGCGACGTCGCGGCCGGCGCGGATGCCGGTGTTGGTGGATCCCCAGTCAGGGTCGCCCAAGAACGTGCGGATCCGGTCGCGGTTGCCAAAGCGATCCCAGTCCACGTAGTTCTGCGTATCGCGGTTGGGATCGACAACCGCGATAAACTGGAGATCCGGCCGCTCGACGAGGCCACAGTTCACCTGCCGCTGCGACTGCGTGCCGCAGCCCACTTGGGCCAGCAGAACCATGTCGCTCGGCGGCACGTAGCCGCGTCCGCCCAACACACGCCGCGGCACGATGGTGACGGCAGACGTGGCTCCAAGAGTCGCGAGGAATTTTCGGCGATTCACGGTGGTCATCGGTGCATCTCCTGCTATAAACGCTCGGATGCCGCCCGGCGGGATTGTGAGAGTGTAAGGGCATGCAACTGTCGAGGCGCGAATTCTTCAAAAAGGCGGGCGCGGACGCCGCGACCGTGAGTTTCCTGATGTCGACCATGGCCACTTTGAGAGCCGCTCCGCTCGGGCTGCCCATCGGTAGCCAAACCTACCCGCATCGCACACTGATCAAGGAGGCCGGCTTTGCCGACCTCGCGAAAGCGCTTGCCGGCATCGGCGTCCAGTCAGTCGAGCTCTGCTCGCCGCTTGGTTATCAGGAGTTTGCGCCGCTGGCCGACGGCAAAAAGGTCAAGCAGATCCTCGCCGAGAGCGGCCTCACATGCGAGAGCTGCCACTTCAGCATGCGAGAGTTGCGCGAAACGCAGGCGAAGAGCATCGCCTGGGCGCAGGAGGTCGGCATTACGCAGATGGTCACCGCCACGCTCGGCGGTGGCAACACGCCGACGATGGACGAGGTGAAGAAAGCGGCCGACGAATACAACGCGATTGCAGGAGTGGCGGCGAAGAACGGCGTGCAGCAAGGGCTGCACAACGAAGGGTTCGAACTGTCAGAGGTCAACGGCCGGCGCACCTACGACATCCTGTTGGAACTGCTCGATCCGGCGCTCGTCAAGTTCCAGTTCCAGATGTCGACCATTAGCCGCGGCTTCGTCGCGCACGAGTACTTCACCAAGTATCCCGGCAGATTCAACTCGATGCACTTGCAGGACGTCGATCTGAAAGCCACGTCCGGTGCTGCACCGTCCGCGACTGGCGCGCCGCCCCGACCCGTGCAGACGCCGCTGGGCAAAGGCAGCATCGATTGGGTCAAGACGTTCCAGGCGGCGAAGACGGCTGGCGTCAAAAGCTACTTTCTCGAACAGAACATGGACTTCACGAAGGAAGGCGTTCAGTTCTTGAAGTCGCTGAACGTCTGATGCGCTTTCCAGACGTTCCCTCAGCGGCTCGGACATGCACCGGCGCCGCGCGGTCACGGTTCGCACCGCCGGAGGATTCTGGAAGATAACGCCGGTCGTGAAGGAAACCGGTGTTGTATCACCCGAGGATTCGCAATTAATGGTTGCGCGCCCGACTACCGCACAATGCGCGCCACCAGGCCATCCCGGTTTTGTCGACATCTTCTGACAGTGTGCCCAAACTCGGCGGCGGCCATCGCGAAATCGGCCCTTTTTGTCGGGCGATTTAGAGAAAGCGACGGTCTAAAAAACCGTCGCCTCCGCCAATGACTGCGAATGTAAAATTTCGATCCACGAAGTGCTGATTTCCGTTACACTTAGCGTTCGCGGTGAGGTGGCCGAGAGGCTGAAGGCGGCGGTTTGCTAAACCGTTATACGGTCCAAAAGCTGTATCCAGGGTTCGAATCCCTGCCTCACCGCCATCCGCCTCCGCTCGCGCCCGATTCGACGCGAGCTACGGCGCGATGTTCCGCCGAAGCGGCATAGAGGCGAAGGCGGACTGGTGATGCCACCGGTTCCTTGGCGACGATTTCGCCTATCCACCACGTCTCGAACTCTTCGGCCCGGGTCGGCCAGGCAGCGCATCGAGAGCGGCTGCGCTTGCCGTCATTCCTGACGACGGGGATGTCCATGCCGCCGGGTGTACATTGTCGCTCTCAGGACTCTGCGCCGCCCAATCCGCCACGCGAGTTTCTCGGCCTCGGGGCGAGAAGATGGTTGACGACTTCTACTTCACGATCAGCATCAACGAGATTCTCATCGGCCTCCTCGTGCTCGTCGGTGTCATCGCCCTGGGTGCATGTACTCTGGAGAAGCTCATCTTCGCTCCACGTCGGAAAGACCGTGCGTGAGATCGTTGTTGGCGCATTGGTCGTGGTTCTCGTGAGCGCCGGAGCCTTCGTCACACGCTACGGTTTATTCAAGGCGATGTACGAACTGTGGCGGAGTCCCAGGAGAAAGTAACGCCTCACCGATTCGATCCCGTTTCCACCACGTCTCCAAACGCGTTAACCACCACTCCCGGTCACTCGTCTAACTGTCGGACGCCACCATGACAGAAGACATCCGCTTTGCCTTTCGCCAGCTGCGCAAGAGCCCGGGGTTCACCGCCATCGCGGTGATCACGCTCGGTCTCGGCATCGGCGCGGCGGCCGCGATTTTCGGGCTGATCCAGGGCGCGCTGCTCTCGCCACCGCCCTACGCCGAGCCGGACCGCCTCGTGCTGATCTCTCCGATTCGGACCGACGGCCGCCCCTACACACGCGGCGCGACGATCGGCCAGTGGCTGTCGTGGCGGCAGGCGCGATCGATCGAGCCGCCGGCGATCTACCGCTGGACGTTCAACTTCCTCGTGCTGCCGGACGGCAGCGCGTCGATGGGCGGGATGGTGGTGACGCCCGGCTACTTCCGCGTGCTCGGATTGCGGCCGATGCTCGGCCGCGAGTTCGTGGACGGCGAGCTGGGGCGTCCCAATACTCCGCCGTCCGCCATCATCCTCGGCTACGACCTCTGGCAGCGCAAATTCAACGGCGATCCCACCATCGTTGGACGCACCATCCGCATGAGCCGGATGCCGGCGCCGCTGCCGGTCGTCGGCGTGATGCCGCCCGGGATCCGCTTCCTTCCCGACCCTGGCGCATCGAGCGAGCCCAACTACGATCTCAACGCGTTCGTCGACTTCTGGTTCGGCGTCGCGCCGGACGAGTCTCGGCCGGCAGGCGGCGCCGGGAACGCGGTCGCGCGGCTTCGCGGCGATGCGACGATCGAGACGGCGAGGACCGAGCTCGCCACGCTCTCGGCAGGGCCGGCGCAGTCCGATCCGACGCTGCAGGGCGTCAGCGCGGCTGTCGCGCCGGTGCAGGACGTGCTGAATCGCGCCGGCCGCCGGCTGCTCGTGCCGCTGTTCGGATCGGTGGCGATCGTGTTTCTGATCGCCTGCGCCAACGTCTCCGGCCTGCTGCTGACCCGCGGGCTGCAGCGGCATCCCGAGTACGCGATGCGCTCGGCGCTCGGCGCGGGACGGTGGCGGCTGTTCCGGCAGGCGCTCACCGAAAGCCTGGTGCTGGCGCTCGCGGGCGCGGCGCTCGGCGCGGGACTCGCGGCCGGCATCGTCACGCTGCTCAAGGCGATTGCGGGGCAGGCGGTGCCGCGCGCCGATGCCGTGCACGTCGGGTGGCCCGTCGTCGCATTCGGAGCGCTCGCGGCGATCGTCGCCGCCGGGGTCGCCGGCGTGCTGCCGGCCGCTCGCGCCTCGCTGCCGGATCGCCTGCAGGGACTGAAGGGATCGCGCACGACAGCGGGCCGCGGCGAGCGACGCCTGCTCGCCGGCATCGCGACCGTGCAGATCGTGCTGACGGTGGCGCTGCTCGCCGGTGCGGCACTGCTGATTCGCACCGCCCGTAACCTCGATCGCCTGCAGCCGGGATACGACACCGGACAGATCATGGCGATGACGGTGACCACGATGGATCGCCAGCGATCCACCGAGTTCCACCAGCTGGCGCTGCAGCGGGTAAAGTCGGTGGCCGGCGTGACACACGCGGCGTTCGCGTGGGGCGTGCCGCTGACCGGCAACAAGTGGCCCGGCGAGGTCGAGTTCCCTGGCCAGGGGGGCCCGTCGAAACCCGCCGATCGCGTCAACGTGCCGTTGCGGTCGATCACGGAAGAGTACTTCGACGTCATGGGGATGCGGATCGCGGAAGGACGTGCGTTCCGCGCCACCGACGGCCGCGACGCGCCGCGAGTCGCGATCGTCAACGCAGCGCTCGCCCGGCGCTACTACGCCGGCCGCAACGTCGTGGGCGCACCCCTCGCGTTTGCCGGCAGCGGCGACAGGCCGCTCCAGATCGTCGGGGTCATCGCCGACACGCGGACCGAGGATCTCAGCCTGCCGGCTGAGCCCGAGGTCTACTTGCCGTTCTGGCAGTCGGGCGCGTTCTCGAAGCACCTCGTCATCCGGGCGTCGGGCGATCCGGCCGGTCTCGCTTCGCTCGTCCGCGCCGAGCTGCGCGCGATCGACCCGACGTCTGCGGTCGAGCGCATCACCACGATGACCGAGATCCGGCGCGAATCGGTGGCGGCGCGGACGTTCGCCATGCGGCTGCTGATCGGCTTCGCGGTGATCGCGACGCTGCTGGCGATCGTCGGCCTCTACGGCGTCCTGTCGCTGTCGGTCAACTCGCGCATCAAGGAGATCGCCGTGCGCAAGGCTGTGGGCGCGCAGCGTCACCAGATCGTCGGGCTGGTGGTGGGCGAGGGATCGAAGCTGGTGACCGTCGGACTGGTGCTCGGCGCGGTGGCCGCGGTGCTGGTCGGACGGCTGCTGCAGACGCTGCTCTTCGACGTGACGCCCGCCGATCCGCTCGCCCTGGGGATCGCGGCCGTCACGTTCGGCGCGGTGGCGCTTGCGGCGTGCCTGCTGCCTGCCGCCCGCGCGAGCCGCGTCGATCTGATGGAGTCGCTCCGCCAGGAGTGACGGCGTCGCGGTGGCGACGCTTCGGCAACGTCGATGTGGCTTCACTTCCCAAACCGCATCGTACGGCGATCGCGTTGCGCATCGAAGGATCTAGATCCACCTGCGGTCGCGAAAACTGTTTTCCTGCCTTGCCTGCTGCGGGCCCAAGTAGTAGCGTGACGCCCTCACCCGAGGTGCTTCACCGCTTGGAATAGGAGGACCGCATGCGACGCATCGGCGTAGTCCTGCTGCTCGTCACCTTTTTCACGACCACGCCTCGTGCGCAGGACGCGCTCACGCGCGATCAGCGCAACTCCGATCTCACCCAGCTGGCGAGTCAGTACGCCAAGAACTACGGTCCCTACGAATGGAAACGCGACGTCCAGGGCTTCGATCTGCTGCGCCTGACGCCATGGCTGCAGCGCATCGCTCACTCCGACGATCTCGACTTCCAGGAAGCCCTGATCGAATACGTCGCGTCGCTCAACGACGCGCACGATCTCATCGCCTTCCCGACGACGTTCAGCGCCTCGCTGCCTTTGACGCTCGACATCTATGACGGCAAGGTCCTGATCGATTCCATCAACCGCGCGCGTCTGCCGCAGGCGCAGTTCCCCTTCGTCGTCGGTGACGAAGTGATTTCGGTGGACGGCAGCCCGGTCCAGGCGCTGATCGAGTCGTTCAGGAAATACGCGATCTCCGCGAATCCGCGCAGCACGGCTCGAACGGCGGCGTCGCGCATCGTCAGCCGCAGCCAGCAGATCATGCCGCACGCCTTTCTGATTGGCGATACGTCGACGATGGCGATCCGGCTGGCGGCAACCGGCGTGACGAGTACGTTCACCATTCCGTGGACGAAGATCGGCATCCCGGTGCTGTCGCAGGGCCCGCTGCCGAGTCCGGTGCGGGGCAACGGGCGCCTGTTCCTCGCCACGGATGGACTGGACATCAACGCCGGCCTGCCGCAAGGCAGTACGGCCGGCGCGACGATCTTCAAAGTGGGGGACCGCGGCCCGTCCGACGACACGCTGCCGGCCTACATGGAACCCATCCGTCCGCTCCTCAATGCGAGCGTCTCGACGGACTATTACTCCATTCTCGGCTTCGGTTCGCGGTTTCCGATCTTCGCGCTGCCAGCTGGATTCACCGATCTCAATGCAGCCTGTGCGACGTGCCTCGTCCGCCCGGGCGAGCCGCTGTTCTATTTCTTCGCGAGCTTCACCACGGCGTCCGGTGTCAGAGTCGGCTTCGTGCGCATCCCGTCGATGTCGCCGCCCAGCACCGCGATTGCCCTGGCGCAGCTCGAACGCGCGGTGGCGCTGTTCGGCGGCACCACCGACGGCCTGATCGTGGACGTGATGCGCAACCCGGGGGGATCGGTCGCGTTCGTCGAGGCCGTCGCACAGCGCCTGATTCCGACGACGTTTCACACGATCGGATTCGAGATCCGGTCGACGGCCGCGTGGCTCTTCAGCTTCGCCGCGCAGCTCACGAATGCGCAGCTGAACCCGGCCACGCCGCCGGCGGTGGTGGCCAACCTCCGAGCCAACTACAACGAGGTGCTCGCCGCGTTCAACGAGAATCGCGGCCGCAGCGCGGCCGTGTCGCTCAACGCGACGGGCAGCCTGCAGCTGCCGCCGCTCACCGACGCCGCCGGCAACATCCTGGCCTACTCGAAGCCGCTGATGGTGCTGACCGACGAGTTCTCCGCCTCCGGCGGCGACATGTTGCCGGCGCTGCTCCAGAGCAACCGCCGCGGTCCGATCTTCGGCTGGCGCACCATGGGCGCGGGTGGAAGCGTCGTCAGCTTCAACGGTCCGGCCTTCACCGAGAGCATCTTCCGGATAACGGTGTCGCTGATGAACCGTGGGGAGGTGATCACCACGCCGGACTTTCCGCCCGCGCCGTATGTCGAGAACATCGGCGTGCGGCCGGACATCCCCATGGATTACATGACGCGCGCGAACCTGCTGAGCGCCGGCGCGCCCTTCGTGCAGGCGTTCGTCCAGGCCATCGAGAAGCTGGTGCGCCCTTGACCTGCAGTGCTCTGTCCCGGCACACCCGTGCGTCGAGACGGCACAGTCCGTCCGGGCCGGCGCTCGGCGTGCCGTCAGCGAACGAAACAACAACCCTTGTCACGGGTTCAGTTACAAGTCCCCTGCGCTGGCAGAACCGGGGGCGCGACTCTTGCTGAGGGTCAAGGCTCACCGGCAATCCGAAGCGACAATCGGACGCATCGAGCAGTCGAACGAGACCTCGATGCGTCCGGCCGTCGCCGTGGATCAGAACAGGATCCGCTATGCTCCAGGCCCCGCTCCATCGGATCGCGTTCGAACCTTCACACGTCGATGTAGCCGGATTCGTGTCGATCGAATCCCGTCGAGCGAACGGTAAGGCGCACCCCGAGCGGCGCGCGGCGCCGCGGCACGGCGAAGATCGACTCCGCTGGATACGAGTCGCGCGACTGCAATTCGGGCACGGCGTCTCGCTCGTCGACTTGTCGACCGGCGGGGCCCGCCTCAACTCGCGGGTGGCGCTGCGCCCGAGCTACGTCTCCAACCTTGAAATCATCGGTGCCGGCCTCGAGACCGTGGTGCAGTTCCGGGTGCTGCGATGCGAGGTCGCCGGACTCACCGCGCAGGGCGTCATCTACCGCGGCGCCTGCCAGTTCATCCGCCCCATCGATCTTTCGGATATCGGGCGTCCGCCAGTCCACCCCGCGCAATCCGATGACGTCCTCGAGCTCGACGTGGTCTTGAAGAACCTGGTTCGCCGCGCGTCCGGGGAAGGCGGCATCGAGCGGTTCTCGGACTCGCAGCTGGTCCAGGCGCTCACGGCGCTTCAGTTGCGGGCCGCCAACGTCGTTTCCGATCCGATGGGACGGCAGCTCAACGCGCTGCTGCGGCTGGCGCTCCCGGCATTGGAAGAGGGAAGCGGACTCACCGCCATCCTCCCGGCCATCGAGATGCAGCTGGGGCGAGTGGTGCCCGGCGCGGCGGTGCGCTTCGCGGCGACTGCGGCCGCTGGCGGCGCTTTCGATCAGAACTCAATCCTGATTGGAACGCCCGGACTGCTCGTGGGGGCGCCTCTCGTGAGTATCGACGTTCCCAAGAGACTGACCCTGACCACCTGGCAGCTTCGAGTGACCAGGGCGACGGCGCGCGTGATTGCGATCCTGCAGCGGCTCGAGCCGGACCGTTCCATCGACGTCGCGTCGAACATGCCGCACGCGGCGGGACAACCGGAGGTCGCTCCCGCGCCGGCGGCGTTGTCAGACGACACCGCCGCCGCGGCATGGCAAAAGGTGGTCGTGCGCTATTCCGACGGAAAGATCCTGAAAGGCTATACCTGCGACTTCCTGGCGTCACGAGAGGACTTCACGTTGTACTCCGCCCCGTCGCGGATCGCTGACGACGCGGTGATCGTGCCGTTCATGAGATTGAAGGCGGTCTTCTTCGTCCGCGATTTTGCCGGCAACCCCGGTTATGTCGAATGCAACGAGACGGTGGCGCCGGATCGAGGCCGGCGCATCGAGGTGACGCTCAACGACGAAGAGGTCATCGTCGGGACGACGCTGAACTATCGATCCGGCGGACAGGGCTTCTTCGTCACGCCGATCGATCCGCAGGCCAACAACATCCGTGTCTTCGTCGTCGCGCAGTCCGTGCGCCAGGTCCGCTTTCCGCCCAGGCCGGCAGCGGCTATGTAGGGCTCGGCGCGCTGCCTCACCGCGCGGCACGCCGATCGTCCGTCCGCTACGCGGAAGTCGAGGGCACCGTCTTCTGGCGGTGGCGGGCGACGGTGCCGGCCGCCTTCGCCCGCTCGGTGTTGACCGGACCGGTGAACTGCGCGCCATCGTGCAGCGTCAGGCGCGTCACCACGACGCCAGCGCTGACGACGGCGGACGAGGTCAGCTCCAGCCGGTCCGCAACGATGTGACCATCGAGATGGCCGCGGACCGTGACCGACGCGGCCGTCACCGTCGCGTTCACCCGCGCATCCTCGGTGACCACCAGGCGATTTCCCGGAAGGTCGACGCTGCCGTCGATGGCGAAATCCACGGTGAGGTCTTCCGCCGCCGTGAGGTCACCCTTGATCCGCAAGTTCCGTCGCGTGCTCATGGGCCATCGTACGCGCAAACGGGCCTCGGCTGCGAATCTTCGCGCGGCTGAGTCGTCGGCGCGCGTCACGGCGCCGGCGTGCGGTAGCCGAGCGCGTTGACAACCTGCCAGCGACCCGCGATCTGTCCGAGATGCAGGTACCACGTGTAGGCGCTCGTGGCAATCTTCGCTGACGCGAGATCGCCGTCTACCCCCAGCACGGTGGTCTTGATGTCGGCTGGCTTCGCCTGGAGGAATGGCTGACCGCTCGAGAGCATCGCGACCAGCGTCTCCGGATTCATGTCGCGGACGATGCGGCTGCCGTCCTGTCCCGGTGCGAGCTGGCGCACGACGGCTGACGGGTACAGCACCCGCGACACGGCCTGCCCATCCGTGCCGGCCAGCGCGGCGGCGAACTCGCCGGCCACACTCAGAGGCGCCGCCGACGCGTCGGGTCCGCCGGCCGCCGCCGGCGGCTGATGCCAGAGCACGTTGACGAGCTGCCAGCGCCCGCTGCGCTTGGCGAGATGGATGTAGTCGTTGAACTGCACGCTGAAGACGCGCCCCGACGCCACTTCGGACTGGACGTCGAGGACCTCCACGGTCATCTTCCGATCGGCCGGTCCCGGCCGCGGTGCATTCCCGCGGCACGCGTCGATCAGCATCTCCGCGTTCTGCTGCAGGATCGCCACGCCGGGCCGCAGATTGAGGCCGCGCTTGTTGAGCAGCGGCGAGACCGCGCGTTCCATCCGCTCCGGCGCGTGCCCGTAATAGCCCTCCGCGTAATCGAGGATGGCCTGCCGGATCGCCGCCGGGTCTTCATCTGATGCCGCTTTCGCCTGCGGCAACGCGAACCCCGCGACAAGGGCGATTAGTACCGACCACAGACGCATGCGCACCTCCAGGGTGACGAGGCGAATGGTAGACTGTGCGCTCGCATAGAGAACAGTTACAGTATCAGGAATCTTATAGGAGTACAGTTGACCCGCTACTCGGCGGTCGCCAGCCGCCTCGGCACGCTCATCGAACGCGGGACGCTCCGGGCCGGCGATCGCCTGCCGTCGCTGCGCCGGACCAGCCGCAGGGAAGGGGTGAGCCTGACGACCAGCCTGCAGGCGTACGCCCTGCTCGAGAGCCGCGGCTACATCGAAGCGCGGCCGCAGTCAGGGTTCTTCGTCAGGCCGTCCGCGGTGCGCTCCGTCCCCGAACCACTCGCCGCCGTGCCGCGGCGCGGATCCGTCCGCGTCGGCCTCGCCGCTCTCGCGATGCGCGTGCTCGAAGGCGCCCAGGATCCGTCGCTCGTCCCGCTCGGGGCCGCCTGTCCCTCGTCGGGCCTGCTGCCCGCGCGCAAGCTCGCCCGCTTTGCGTCGCTGCATGTGCGGCGCGCGCCCGCCGAGGCCAACAGTTACGCCTTTCCGCCCGGACGGCTCGAGCTGCGCCGCGAGATCGCGCGACGCGCCGTCGACTGGGGCGGCACACTGACGCCGGACGCCATTCTCGTCACCTGCGGCGCGACCGAGGCGCTGCATCTTGCGCTCAGGGCCGTGACCAGCCGCGGCGATCTCGTCGCCGTCGAGTCGCCCGCGTACTTCGGCACGCTGCTGACCCTCGAGGCCCTGGGCCTGCGGGCCGTGGAGATCCTGACCGATCCGCGCGACGGCCTGCGCCTCGACGCGCTGAAGGAAGCGCTGGCCCGCCGTCGGATCGCCGCGCTGGTCGCCTCGCCGGTCTGCCACAACCCGCTCGGCGCGACCATGCCCGAGGCGGCGCGCCAGGCGCTGGTGGCGCTGCTCGCCCGACATCGCGTACCGCT
>Ga0134122_10003069_pt1 | contig 12323 bp, 14 predicted proteins | sample KB302_FD_96461 | JGI IMG/M metagenome (GOLD analysis project Ga0134122, IMG submission 96461) | Terrestrial soil microbial communities without Nitrogen fertilizer from Kellogg Biological Station, Michigan, USA - KB3-0-2 | ecosystem: Environmental > Terrestrial > Soil > Unclassified ...
CAGTTCCATCCGGAGGCGCTGCTCACCGAGCACGGGCATGCATTGCTGCAGAATTTCCTAGAGGGAAACGAAACGGGGAGGGGCTTATGAAGCAGATCACGGCAGCCGAGGCGATCCAGCGCACCGTCGAGCACCGCGAGGTGTTCCACGACGAGATGCTCCATGTCATGCGCCAGATCATGCGCGGCGAGCTCACGCCGGCGCAGATCGCGGGCTTCATCGTCGGCCTGCGGGTCAAGAAGGAGACCATCGGCGAGATCGCGGCCGCCGCGCAGGTCATGCGCGAGCTCGCCACGCACGTCGAGGTGCGCGACCGCAGCCATCTCGTCGACACCTGCGGCACGGGCGGCGATGCCGCGCACACCTTCAACGTGTCGACCTGCGCTTCGTTCGTCGCCGCGGCCGCCGGCACGAAAGTGGCGAAGCACATCGGACGCTCGGTGTCCTCGTCTTCGGGCAGCGCCGAAGTGCTGGAGGCGCTCGGCGCGAACATCGGCATGACGCCCGCGCAGACGGCGGAGGCAATCGACGGGATCGGGCTCGGGTTCATGTTCGCGCCGGCGCACCACTCGGCGATGAAATACGCCGCGCCGGTGAGGAAGGAGCTCGGCGTGCGCACCATCTTCAACATCCTCGGGCCGCTCACCAACCCGGCCGGCGCGGAGAATCAGGTGCTCGGCGTGTTCCACCCCGACCTCGTCGGCATCCAGGTGCGGGTGCTGCAGCGCCTGGGCTCGAGGCACGTGATGGCGGTCTACGGCCTCGACGGGCTGGACGAGATCTCGGTGTCCGCCGAGACCATGGTCGGCGAGCTGGTGAACGGCGAGATCCGCGAGTACATCCTGCACCCTTCGCACTTCGGCCTGGAGCTCTACGACCGCCGGGCGATCCAGGTGCAGGGCGTGGAGGAGTCCAAGGAGTTGATGCTCGCGGTGCTCGGCAACCAGCCCGGGCCGGCGCACAACATCGTGGTGCTGAACGCCGGCGCGGCGATTTACGTCGGCGGGCTGGCGAAGACGCACAAGGAAGGCGTCGAGCGCGCGCGCCGCGCGATCGCAAGCGGCGACGCCAGGCGCAAGCTCGACGACTTCGTCGCCTTCGGCAGGAAGCTCAAGGGAAACTGAGGGCTTGAACATCCTCGATCGCATCATGGCGGTGAAGCGCGCCGAGGTTGCCGCGGCAAAGGCCTCGGTTCCCATGACGACGCTTGAAAAGCGGGCTGGAGAAGCGGGCGGCGCGCGCGATTTCGTGGCGGCATTGCGAAAAAATATCGATGCAGGCGGGGCCGCGGTGATCGCCGAGATCAAGCGCGCGAGCCCCTCCAAAGGCCTGCTGCGCGAGCAGTTCGCCCCGGCGGCGATCGCGAAGAGCTACGCTGCGGGCGGCGCGGCGTGCCTCTCGGTGCTGACCGACCGCGAATTCTTCCAGGGCGCGCCCGAACACCTTGCCGCGGCGCGTGCTGCATGCACGCTGCCCGCGTTGCGCAAGGACTTCGTATTCGATCCCTACCAGGTGCTCGAGGCGCGCGCGTTCGGCGCCGACTGCATCCTGCTGATCGCCGCCTGCCTTTCGGCGGCGGAGATGAAGGCGCTGGAAGGTGTCGCGCTGGAGCTTGGTATGGCGGTGCTGGTGGAGGTGCACGATGCCGCCGAGCTCGAAGCGGCGCTTACCCTGCGCACGCCGCTAGTCGGAGTCAACAACCGCGATCTGCGAACGTTCGAGACGCGAATCGAAACGACGCTGGAGCTGCTGGAGCGGATGCCCGCGGACCGCATCGTGATCACCGAGAGCGGCATCGCTTCGCCCGCGGACGTGGCTCGGCTGCGCAGCCGTGGCGTGAATGCTTTCCTGGTCGGCGAGGCCTTCATGCGCGCGCCGGACCCGGGTGGGGCCCTGCGCGCGCTCTTCGGCTAGCGGCTAGAAGCTGTGCTGGTACGACACGCTGAGGACGTTGACGGTCGCCTTGTACGTTCCATTGACCAATCCGCGGCCCGCGGCACGCTGGTCGTTGTTGATGTCTGCGTCCTTGAAGTTGACGAAGGCGTAGCCGAAGTCGAGGCGTCCCGGTTTGCTCACTTGATAAGTACCGCCGAAGGCGAGCCAGTAGCGATCGTTGTCCGGCAGCCGGACCGTGCGGGTCTCCGCATTGGGCACCGGCGACTGGTCGTACGCGACCCCGCCCCTCAGCGTCCACTGCCCGCTCATTTTGTAGTTGGCGCCGAGCGAGACGCGCCAGGTGTCGTCGAAGTTGAACACCAGCGTGTCGAGCGGCTGGCCATTCAAGGAGCCGCTGGTGCGTACCAGAGGAAGCTGGCTAATCTTGCTCCACTCGGTCCATGTGACGTCTGCGAGAAGGTCCCACTGGTTGTTCAGCTTGTGGACGCCGCTGAAGGAAAGGGTCGCCGGCGTCTTGAGGTCGAGCTTGACGCTGCTGCCGGTTAGAAGGGGATTCGCGGCGAGTGGCGCGGGCACGCCGCTGAAGCTCGTGTCGCCTTCGAGCTTGTAGTCTAGCGAAGAGCGGTAGTGCACGCCGAGGCGGGTGGCCGGGCCAAGGTCGAACAGCGCGCCGACGTTGAACCCCCACGCATCGCCATCGATGCTGGTCGTGTTTCGTCCTTCGACGTTAGGACCGAGCGCTCCGCCGGCGGCGGCCGAGATGTTTACGGCCGTCTCGAGGTCGATCTTGCCGTGCTGCCAGCTGACACCGCCGCCGATGCTCGCGCCGGGGCTCAACTTGTAGGACACCGACGGATTGATATTCACCGTCTGCACTTCGGACTTGATTCCCTGGAAACGGCCGATCCAGTCCGATCCGTATTCGGTCTTGAGACCGAAGGGCGTGTTGATGCCGACGCCGAAGTTCCACTGCGGACCGAAGTCCATCACGTAGAAAACGTTCGGCAAGAAGACGGCTTCGCCCGCGTCGCCGCCGTTACCGTTGTTGGTAGTCTGAAGCGCGGCCGGCACGCTCGATCCGTTGCTGAACTTGGTGCTCGGTATGATTGCGTGCGCGCCGAAGAGGAGATGCTTGCCGCTCGGCAGCCGCGACATGCCGGCCGGGTTCCACCATACGGTCGAGGCATCCTCCGCCGCCGCGGCGCCGCCGGCGTAGGCGTTTCCGAGACCGCTCACGCCCTGCTCGGCGAGAGCGAATGCAGCAGCCTGCGCCTGTTTCGCACCGACGAAAGGAAGCGCGGACGCAACGAGAAGCGCGAGCACGTTCTTTTTCACTGGATTCCCCTCTGGCTGTCGCGCCGGCTGGTCCGCCGGCGCCTCAGGCAAAGCTAGCACCTTTAAACTGTAGCTGCAACGATGAGCCCGCATCTTCCACAGTTGAAAGCCCTGGTGGACGCGGCGGCGGGCGCCGTCGAAGCCGGTGACGACGCGACAGCCGAGCCGCTGCTCTTCCAGATCGTCGCGCTCAATCCTCGCGATGCGGAGGCCTGGAACACGCTCGCCGTGATCGCCGTCCGCGGCGGCCGGAGCGGGGACGCAATCGACCTGGCTAAGCGCGCGCTGGAGTTGGATCGGCGCAACTCGGACTATCTGAATACGTTGGGCATCGCTTATAGCGAGGCGCAACAGCCTGATCAGGCGCTCGCTTGTTTTAAACGCGCCGTGAAGGAGCGCCCGGGCTCGGCCGACGGACACTACAACCTGGGGAAGGCGTACGTGAAGCTCGGCAGGACGGCGGAGGCGGAGCAGGCGTACCTGCGCGCGCGCCGGCTCGACCCGGCCAAGGTGCAGGCCGCTGCCAATCTGGCGCTGCTGCGCATCCGGCAGGGTCGCCACGAGGAGGCGCTCGCGTTGCTCGCCGAGGCACGGGCCCGGCTGCGCGACGACGAATCGATTGCGATCAATACCGCGAGCGCACTACTCGCGCGATCAGGGCCCGAGGCTGCGATCGGCGAGCTCGCGTCGTTCCTCGAAAGCCATCCGCTCGCGGCCGCGGTGCATGCGGAGCTCGGCCGGCTGCTGCTCGCGCTGGGGCGCTTTGCCGAAGGCTGGCGCGAGTACGCCTGGCGACATGGCCAGGCACCGTCCGGTTTTCCGGATTGCGGCGGCAAGCGCGTTCTGCTGCTGCCGGACCAGGGACTCGGTGATCACCTGTTCTTTCTGCGTTTTGTCCGTGCCCTTCGCGATTGCGCCGCGCACGTCGCCTTCGCCTGCCCGGACAAGCTCTTCGATCTGCTCAAAGGCAATCCACCCGTCGACGAGCTTCGCCGGCCCGGACAAGGTACGGACGGATTCGATCTTTCATTGCCGATCGGCGATCTGCCGCGTTTACTGGAGGCACAGGACATGCCGCCGCCGGTCGCGATTTCAGTCCCGGCCGAGCGCATCGGGCACTCGCGCGAGCGCTTGGCGCGGCTCGGGCCACCTCCCTATCTCGCTGTTACCTGGCGAGCCGGAGCCCGAAAAGAGAATCGCTCGGAATTCGCCGCGCGAGGCGAGGATCCGCTGCAGAAGGGAATCGACCTCAGGGATTTGGCCTCCGCGGTGCGCGGGTGGCGCGGCAGCGTCCTCATCCTTCAACGCCTTCCTCTCGAAGGAGAAGTCGCGGCGTTTGGCAAGGCGCTAGGCCGCGCGTGCCTCGATCTGAGCGCGGTGAACGACGATCTTGCCGACATGGCGGCGCTCCTCTGCGTGGTCGACGAGTACGTGGGCGTGAGCAATACGAACATGCACATCAGCGCGGGCGTTGGGAAACACGCGCGGGTGGTCATTCCGTTCCCGCCCGAATTTCGATGGATGAACGCCGGCAGCGAGAGTCCCTGGTTTCCCGGCTTCAACCTGTACCGCGAGTCGCCCGCGCGCGATTGGCAGAGCGCGATGAAGGCGCTGGCCGATGACGTGACCAGATGATTTATAGGGCCTCGGCTTGGTGTCTTCCCGCCCGAATTTCGCGGGATGCACGCTGGCGTTGAGAGCCCGTGGTTTTCCAGGGTTCCGCATCCATCGCCAGCCGCGGGCGCGAACGACGGTCGGTGCTGGATACACTCGCTATTTACTTAACAGATTGATTTATATGCATTTGTATGCAAGAAAGTGCAATCCTTGACTGTTGCACGAATGCAACGCCATGCGAACGGGGCGTGGGAATTTCAAGGAAACCTTTGCTACGCAAAACAGGGGGTTGGCAAACTGTGCGCAGCTTCCGCCGTTCGGGGGGTCATCGCCGGTAACGGCGGTTTGTTGGTTAAACAAACAACGGGAGATGTATTCATGCACAAGAAATTGATGGCGATTGCCGTGGCAGGCGCGCTGGCCCCGGCCGCCGCGATGGCGCAGTCGACGGTCGAGATCTACGGCCGCGCCAACGTGGGTCTCGATCAATACGAGGCCAAGGGCGCAACCGACGCTACTGGCAATTACAAAGGGCGCCTGCGGGTATTTGACTTTGGCTCCCGTCTCGGCTTCCGTGTCAACGAAAGCCTCGGCGGCGGCATGCGCGCCTTCGTCGTAATGGAGAGCGGCGTCAACATCGATTCGGGCAGCGGCAACGGCCAGAGCGGCTCGGCGAACGCGTCGACCGGCACTTGGGCGTCGCGCGACTCGTACGCGGGCATCGGCGGTGACTGGGGCGACGTGCGCTTCGGCCGCCAGTCGATCTTCTACAGCAACGGCATCATCATGCAGGCGGGCGCCAACTACATTAACCAGGCGATGGACAGCGCCTTCAGCTTTGCCGGCCCGCTGGCATCGCCGAGCGGCCGCGAGTCGAACGTCGCCTCGTACAACTCGCCGACACTGGGCGGCTTCAACGCGACTTTGGCCTATGGCCCGGGCACGAGTGAAGGCAACGCCTACACCGGCACCGGTCAAGGCAAGGAGCAGGTCTACGTGGCGACCGGACGCTTCACCGGCGGGCCGATTCGCGTCCAGGCCGACTTCGGCCAGAGGAAGGACTTCAACAACGTCAGCGGTCAGGACCGAGTGGCTTGGAAAATCGGCGCCGCTTGGGTGTACGCACCCGGCTCGCAGATCGCGGCGATTGTCGGCAACATGAAGAACAAGAACATCCAGACTGCGATCGTCGTTCCTGGCGCCGCGGCAAACCCAGTCGCCGCCGTAGGCTCGAGCCCCAACGTCGATATCGCGATCGTGGCTTGGGAGCACATGTTCGGGCAGTGGCAGGTAATCGCCCAGTATGCGATGTTCGGCAAGATCAAGGATCTGACCAACGATCCAGGCGCCACGGACGCCCAGGGCTTTACGCTGGCGGCGAAGTACTTCCTGTCGAAGCGCACTGGCGTGTACGCGTCGTTCAACCAGATCAAGAACAAGGAGAACGCGTTCTACGACATCTCCAACGGCGGGTCGAGCTCGGTTGCGAGCACGGCAGTCGCCAACCGAGGCTTCGATCCGCGCATCATGGCCGTTGGCGTGATGCACAACTTCTAAGCCGCACGGTTCAGCAAACGTCCCGACGGGCGCCGCAAGGCGCCCGTTTTTTTTGAAGTGCTACCCTAACGGGGTGGGGAACATCGACCGACTGATCGCGCAAGTCGACCGGGCGCTGCGCACCGTCAACGACGTTGCAGAGGCGAGCCGCGACTCCCCCGCCGAAGCGCTGCCGGAAGCGGAGCTGAGCGAGCAGGACCGTAGGCACGCCGCGGCGCTCATGCGGGTGAACCACGTGGGCGAGGTGTGCGCGCAGGCGCTCTACCAGGGGCAGGCGCTGACGGCCAGAGATGCGCATGCGCGTCAGGCGCTCCAGCGCGCGGCGCTGGAGGAAGAGGACCATCTCGCCTGGAGTGTGCGCAGGGTCCAGGAGCTGGGAGGCCGCACCAGCCTGCTCAATCCGCTCTGGTATGCCGGCGCATTCGCCATCGGCACCGTCGCCGGAGCGCTCGGCGACCGGTGGAATCTGGGATTTCTCGCCGAGACCGAGCGCCAGGTCGAAAAGCACCTTTCAGGGCATCTCGAACGCCTGCCTCCAGAGGATGCACGCACTCGCACACTGGTCGAGGCGATGCGGGCGGATGAGGCGCGGCATCGCGACACCGCGTTGCGACTCGGAGCGGCCGAGCTGCCGCAACCGGTCAGGCTCGCGATGCGCCTCGCCTCGGGGTTCATGACGCGCGTTGCCTACTGGCTCTAAACGCGCTGCAACAGCTTCTCCTTCAGCTCATCGGCCTTGATATAGGCGAGCCGAATCTCGTAGCGAATCTGCGGCCTCGAGCGCGCCGGGCCTTCGAGCTGCTCCTCCCACCACCGGACCGGCTTGATGGTGCAATGGGCGTTGCCGCCGCTCGGCAGGCGCTTCCGCGCCGGGAAGCAGGCCACGTTGGCGTAGACGAAGCTATTGGCGCAACCGAAGAGCTCTTCCAGAATCCACGGAATGTCCTCTTCTGGACAGTGCTCCAGCACGTCGGTACAAATGACGCCGTCGAATTTGCCGCTCGGCAGCGCGGTGAACGGCTGGTAGCCGGGGTCATAGCAGCGAATCTCGTCCACGCCCCAATACGAGCGGATATCCGGATACTCGATGCGCTCTTCTTCATCGGTGATGCGCAGCGGGAAGTACTGCTGGCCTTTGCCCGCTCCGTAGTCGAGTATCGTCTTCGCGCCGGTCAGCTTGATCAGCTTTTTGATGCGCCCGGCTTCTTTCGGCAGGCTCTGGCCCGGAAAGGTGTTCTCCGGCGGAATGCCGAGGTGGGTCTCGCCGTGCAAATGCATGAGCTGGTATTGCTCCACGAGACGGCGATAGCGCGGGCTGGGCGCCGCGCGGCTGAATTTTGTCGCCATCGCTATGCTTCCGCGATCTCGAAGTCCCTGGTGACCTGCGCGGTCTTGACGAGCATCGCGGTGGCGGAGCAGTACTTCTCATGCGACAGGCGGATCGCATGCTCGACCAGATTCCTTTTGAGCGCGCGGCCGCGCACCACGAAGTGCATGTGAATGCGAGTAAACACCTTCGGGTCGGTCTCGGCGCGCTCGGAAGTGAGCTTCACCTCGCAGCCGGTCACGTCCTGGCCGCTTTTCTTCAGGATCACGACCACATCGTAGGCGGTGCAGCCGCCGGTCCCCACGAGCACCATCTCCATCGGCCGCGGCGCGAGATTGCGGCCTCCGCCGTCGGGCGCGCCATCCATCGCCACGATGTGCTTGCTGGCGGTTTCCGCGATGAAGCTCATCCCTTCGCCGCTCCAGCGCACGCTGCATTCCATGGGGATGCCTCCTGATGAGCCGTTGATGCCGCGCACCATACGCGGCCTTTTCGATTCGTTCATTGAAATCATGATATTGATTAATAGTGATCTTAAATCAATATCTTGCATCTATATACTACGAAACGCCGCTGGCCTCCATTGCTTAGCAGCATTCCGGCCTGCATTATTTCTCCGGGATGCAGCAAGTCTCCTCCACCCTCCTCCTTTGGTGGATTCGGCGCAACTCTCGCGAGCTGCGCCATTTTTTTGGGTAAAATCCGCAACCTTTTCTCGAAGCGGCAGCAATGAAAACCTACACGGCGAAGGCAGGCGAAGTCGAGCACGGCTGGGTTGTGGTCGATGCGCAGGACAAGGTGCTCGGCAAGCTCGCGACCCAGATCGCGGTGCGATTGCGCGGCAAGCACAAGCCGGAGTACACGCCGCACGTCGACACTGGCGACTATGTAGTCGTCGTAAATGCGGCCAAGGTGCGCGTCACCGGGAGAAAGACCGAGCGCAAGATCTATTACCGCCACTCGGGGTATCCCGGTGGCCTGAAGGTGACGAACTTCGCCAAGTTGCGCGCTGCCCGGCCCGAGCGCGTGCTGCAGCACGCGGTGAAAGGCATGCTTCCCAAGGGCCCGCTGGGTTACGCGATGCTGAGGAAGCTGAAGGTCTACGCCGGCGGCACCCATCCGCATTCGGCGCAGCAACCCAAGGTACTGGAGATCGGATAATGGTCGGCGACTACTACTACGGCACTGGCAGGCGCAAGAGCGCCGTCGCGAGGGTGTTCATCAAGCCCGGCAAGGGTGATTTCGTGGTGAACGGCAAGCCGGTGGACCAGTTCTTCGGGCGCGAGACCGGACGCATGGTCGTGCGCCAGCCGCTCGAGCTGACGAAGAGCGCCGCGAGCTTCGACATCCTGGTGAACGTTTACGGCGGAGGCGAGAGCGGCCAGGCGGGCGCGGTGCGCCACGGCATCGCCCGCGCCTTGATCGAGTATGATGCCGGGCTGAAGAGTCAGCTCAGCGCGGCCGGCCTGGTGACGCGCGATGCGCGCGAAGTGGAGCGCAAGAAGGTCGGCCTGCACAAGGCGCGGCGGCGCAAGCAGTACTCGAAACGGTAGACGAACGCATTTCGACGAAGAAAAGCCGCCCGCGGGCGGCTTTTTCGTTTTGGGACCACATGGGCATGCTTAAAGCGGGGATCGTTGGCGGTACCGGCTACACCGGCGTGGAGCTGCTCAGGCTTCTCGCGCAGCATCCGCAGGCGGAGCTGCGCGCGATCACTTCGCGCAAGGAGGCGGGCACTCCGGTCTCGGCCATGTTCCCGAGCCTGCGCCGGCGTGTGGACCTCGTCTTCAGCGAGCCGAAGGCCGACGCGCTGCGCGGCTGCGACGTGGTGTTCTTCGCCACGCCGAGCGGGGTGGCGATGGCAGAAGCGCGTGCCCTGCTCGAAAGCGGAGCGCGTGTAATCGATCTGTCCGCGGATTTCCGCATCAAGGATGTCGCGGAGTGGGAGCGCTGGTACAAACTGAAGCACGCCGCCCCGGAGCTCGTCGCCGAGGCGGTATACGGGCTGCCGGAGCTCAATCGCGAGCGCCTGGCGGGAGCGCGCCTTGTGGCCAACCCGGGGTGCTATCCGACCGCGACGCAGCTCGCACTGCTGCCGCTTGTGGAGGCGGGGGTAGTCGATCTCGATCACCTGATCGCCGACGCGAAGTCGGGTGTGAGCGGCGCTGGCCGCCAAGCCGAGCTGCATCTCGGATTTTCCGAGGCATCGGACAACTTCGCTGCCTACAGCGTCCCGGGCCATCGGCACTGGCCGGAGATCCGCCAGGGGCTCGCCCAGGCCGCGAGACGGGAGGTGGGCCTCGTATTCACCGCTCACCTTCTTCCGCTGATTCGCGGAATCGAAGTGACTGCCTACGCGCGCATTGCCCGCGAGGCCGACTTCCAGCAGCTGTTCGAAAAGCGCTATGCGCGCGAGCCGTTCGTCGACGTGATGCCCGCGGGGAGCCACCCGGACACGCGCTCGGTGCGCGCCGCGAACTTGTGCCGCATCGCCGTGCATCGGCCGCCGCAAAGCGCCAGGGGCTCGGACACGCTGGTGGTGCTGTCGGTGCTCGACAACCTGGTGAAGGGCGCCTCCGGCCAGGCGGTGCAGAACATGAACCTGATGTTCGGTCTTCCGGAGACGGCGGGCCTGAGCCAGGTTCCGGTGGTGCCGTGAAGAGCTGGACCAAGGCGCTGCGCCGTCGCTTCGGTATTGCCAGGTCGCGTGTCGAAATTCACAGTACGCTGCCGTGGTATTGGCGCTGGCTCGGCATCGTGGCGCTGCTTGGCATTTCTGCCGTTTCGGCGGGCTGGATCTACGACGCTGGCAGGCGCTTCGCAGGCTTCGACCGCAGCGAGGTGCAGGAGGAGCTCAGTCGCGTCAGCCGCGAGCTGGACACCGCGCGCTCGGAGCTCGAGCGGCTGCGCGCCGTAGCCAATGCCGCCGACAGCCGGCTCTCGATCGAGCGCACCGCGCAGCAGAAGCTCGCCCAGCAAATCCGCACGCTCGAGCAGGACAACGTGCGCCTGCGTGAGGAATTGGGCACATTCGAGTCCCTGGTCACCTCGGAAGCGCGCACCGGCAATGCGCCCGCCATTTACAGCTTCAAGGTGGTAGCGGACGTATTGCCTGGCGAGTATCGCTACCGGCTGCTTCTCGTTACCCCGAGCTCGCGGCGCGAGCGCGATTTCAATGGACGGCTCGAGCTCGTTGTCAGCCTGACGGAAGAAGGGCGCAATGTTATGATGAGCTTCCCGGAGCAGGCGGACGCGGCTGCCTTCCGCCTCGCTTTCAAGTACTTCCGTCGGGTCGAAGGGACGTTCCGGGTGAACCCGAAGGCGAAGGTGGAGAGCGTGCAGGTTCGCGTCTACGAGACTGGCTCGAGCCAGCCGCGCGCAACGCACTCGGTGGCCGTCGGGCAGAAGGGAGCATGAGATGTTCAATAGATCGAGCAAGCCGCAGAACCGGATCGACAGCCTGATCGGAACGACTACCCGGATCGAGGGCAACGTGATCTTCAGCGGCGGATTGAGGGTCGACGGCGTGATCCGCGGCAACGTCAGCGGGGTTGCCGACCAGCCCGCCACCCTGGCGGTGTCGGCCGATGCGCGCATCGACGGCGAAGTGCAGGCGTCGCACATCGTGGTCAACGGCACCATCAACGGACCGGTGCACGCGACCGAGACCCTCGAACTACAGGCGGGGTCGAAGGTCAAAGGGGATGTGCACTACAAGACCATCGAAGTCCATCCTGGCGCCGTGGTTGAAGGGCGACTGGTGCACCACCCCGCCGAGGTGAAAGGTGTCGAGCTCAAGCTCGCGGCGGCGAATCAAGAGTAAAGTCACGGAGCAACCCACGGAGTGAACGTATGAACGCAGTAGCCGAGATGCCCGCCCCGCTGTCCTTCAGCGACAACGCGGCCAACAAGGTCAAGCAGCTCATCGACGAGGAAGGCAACCCCGAGCTCAAGCTGCGGGTATTCGTCACCGGCGGCGGCTGCTCGGGCTTCCAGTACGGCTTCACCTTCGACGAGGTGCAGAACGACGACGACGCGGTGATGCAGAAGAACGGCGTCACCCTCCTCATCGATCCGATGAGCTACCAGTACCTCACTGGCGCCGAGATCGACTACCAGGAAGGCCTGGAAGGCGCGCAGTTCGTGATCAAGAACCCCAACGCGCAGAGCACCTGCGGTTGCGGGTCGTCTTTCTCCGTCTAGCTCCACACCTCGAGATCGGTCGTCAGGCGCGCCAGGGCGCTGTCCCAGGCGCCGCTGCCTGCCTGCCTATAAATGCGCGCGTGCGTCAGCCAGCGTGAGGTTTCGCCCTCCACACCCCAGCGCCATTCGGCCGGATGGGTGACGAGCACGCGTGCCGGTTTTCCGAGCGCATCGCGCAGATGGACGTTGGTGTTGCTGACGGCGACGTAATCGTCGAGCAGCGAAAGCACGGCGAGCGCCGCGGCCAGATCGTCATTCACGTCGGAAAAGTCGTGCACCTGCCTGCCCGCGGCCGACGCAAGGCTTGCGAGGTCCTGCGGCAGCGAGCCGCGCTGCATCGAGATCAGCGTCGCGCGGCTGCGCCTGAGCGCCTTGCCGAGCGCCTCGG
>Ga0134122_10003070_pt1 | contig 12323 bp, 7 predicted proteins | sample KB302_FD_96461 | JGI IMG/M metagenome (GOLD analysis project Ga0134122, IMG submission 96461) | Terrestrial soil microbial communities without Nitrogen fertilizer from Kellogg Biological Station, Michigan, USA - KB3-0-2 | ecosystem: Environmental > Terrestrial > Soil > Unclassified ...
CGGCGCAGCAGACGGCGGTGCTGTCGGAGATGGCGCGGGAGCAGACGGCCCCGCACCTCCCGCACGACCACTGCCGGGCGCGCCGAATCCCGGCGGCGCGCTCTTAGCGTCGTTCGCCATCTTCGTGATGTACGCGCGAATCGCCTCCGCGTCCTGCGGCTTCAGCACTTTGCGAAACGACACCATGCCGTTCGGCTGCAGCGCGCCGTCGATCACGATCGCCTTGAACGCGTCGGCACTATGCAGCGCGCCTGCATAGCGCAGGTCCGGAAACACGCTGCTGACCCTGCCGTCGCCACCATGGCAACTCGCGCAATGCTCGTTGTACTTCGCCTGACCCTGCGCAAGCAGCGGTTCGTCGCCGAAGTTCGCCGGCGGGTTGAGTGTTGGCGGCGTATACGCCTCCGCCACGGGGAGCACGGCCTTTCCACCAAGCTTGTACACGAGCACACGCGCGTAGTTCGGTGACCAGTAGCTGCCGCCGAATCCACCCTGCCCCGCAGCCACCACAGCGACATACTGCTCGCCGTCGACGGTGTAGCTCGCCGAGCCGCCGACGATGTTCGCCTGCGTATCCGCGGTCCACAGACGCTCGCCCGTGTCCGCGCGGAAGGCGGAGAAAGCCTTGGGTGAGGAACCCTGGAATACGAGATTGCCCGCGGTCGTCATCACGCCGGCCCGCGAGCTGCCGAGCGGCTGCTTCCACACTTCTTTCATGTTCACCGGGTCCCACGCCAGCAGGTAGGAGCCCGCGCCCTCGAGCTTCGGCGGCGGATCGTTCGGCCGCTTGGCAACGTTGATCGACAGCAGCTGATTCCCCATCTTCGCGCCCGCCTCTGCCACCAGCGGGAAGCTGCCGTAGTTGGTCGGGATGTACATCAGCCCCGTGTCCGGGCTGAACGCCATGGGATGCCAGCTGTGCGCGCCGCCCGCCGACGGCACCACGTGAAAGCCTTTGCCGATCTTGCCGTAGTTCGCTTCGGGGTTGAGGATCGGGCGGAACTTCTCGTCGAAGCCGGTCATCCAGTTCGCCGTCGGCACGTAGAGGTGCGCGTTCAGCATCTTGCCGGTGACCGCGTCGAGCACGTAGAACACGCCGTTCTTCGGAGCGTGCATCACCACGTGCTTTTTCTCGCCGCCGATCATGAGATCGGCCGTGACGATCTGCTGCGTGCTATCGAAGTCGAAGCTGTCGGCCGGCGTCTCCTGGTAGTGCCACTTGAACTTCCCCGTCTTCGCATCGAGAGCGACGATGGATGAGGTGAACAGATTGTCGCCGCCGCCCGGCGAGCGCACTTCGGCCGGCCACGGCGCGCCGTTGCCCGTGCCGATGTACACGAGGCCCGTGACGGGGTCGTAGTTGATGCCGTCCCACGGCGTGCCGCCGCCGCCGGTCTTCCACCACTCGCCGCTCCAGGTCTTCGCCGCCCACTCGAGCTCAGGTTGCTCGAACCCCTTCGACGGCTGGCCCGGCACGGCCCACCAGCGCCAGAGCTCCTTGCCGTTGTCGGCGGAGTAGGCCGTGAAGTAACCGCGCTGGTGGAACTCGGATCCCGCCTCGCCGATGAAGATGCGGCCATCGGCAATGCGGGGCGCACCGGTGATCGAGAGCACCAGGCTCGGGTCGGTCACCTGCTTTTCCCAGACCTTCTTGCCGCTCTTCGCATCGACGGCGATCAGGCGCCCGTCGAGCGTGCCCCAGATGACCTTGCCTTTCCACACGGCGACGCCGCGATTGACGATGCCGCAGCACAGCTTCACGGCAAATCCACCCGGCACCTGCGGGTCGTATTTCCAGAGCCGCTTGCCGGTCTTCGCGTCGAACGCGTAGACCTTGCTCCACGGGCTCGTCACGTAGATGCGGCCGTCGACGGCGACGGGCGTCGTTTCGTAGCTGCCCCCACGCTCGGAGAGATCGCCATACCAGGCAAGGCCGAGCTGGCTCACGTTGTCGGCGTTGATCTGCTTCAGCGGGCTGTAGCGCTGCTCGCTGTAATCGCGGCCGTACGACATCCACTGGCCGACGTTCTCCGGCGAACGGGACGCGATCAGCCGCTGGGTATCCACCGTGGCGGCTGCAGCCGGCAGCGGCACGGCGAGACCGGCCATCGTGGCAATCGAAGCCGCGCCGAAGACGGCCATGATCTGACTACGCATGTTGGGAATAGCCTCTGCGCGCTGTCGACTGCGCGGTTCGGCCGAACCGTATCGGACCCCTCCCCGGCTGTCGACCTGGCTGCACTGGACACCCGCACAGTGAATTGGCGAGCAAGAGGAGCTGCCTCGGAGGAGTTCAGGCAGCCGCGGTCGCTTCGATTTCAACCACGATGTCGGGGTGGAACAAAGCGGCGACGCCCAGCAGCGTGCCCGGTGGCTGGCATCCGGCCTTCGCGAGGCGCTCCGCGACCGAGCCCGCCACCGCGAGATAGGCCGATACATCGGTCACGTAGTAGTTGAGCCGGACGACGTTACGGAGGGTCATGCCGGCCTTGGCGAGCACGGTCTCGAGATTGTCGAAGGCCTTCGCGAGCTGCGCCTCCATCTGGCGTGCATGCAGGGGCCGCCCCTCGGCATCCACGGACGTCTGGCCCGCGCAGTACAGCACCCGTGTCGCCCCGCTTACCTGAAGGCCTTGCGAGAAGCCGAACGGGTCCTGCCAGCTCCAGGGATTGATGGGCTTCAATTCCAGCGACATGGGAGACACGTCCAGCGCAGCAATGCGATGATTGTGCCCCAAATGACGACTCTTGACGTCGAACACTTGCGGCGATGGGTCGGCAAGACCCAGCAGCAGTCGGATGAGGTCACTCAGCGCACCGTCGATTCGCTCCGTGCGACGCTCGAATTCGCCGGCCTCCCACGCGAGGACGCCATACCGGTCACGCTGCACTGGTGTCTTGCACCTGAGATCGAGCCGCTCTCCCGTCTCGATGAGGACGGGCATCCGTTCAGGGGCGAATTTCTTCCGCCGATTCCGCTCGCGCGCCGGCTATGGGCGGGCGCGGATCTCGCATTCCATGATCGCTGGCGCATCGGCGATCGCGTCCAGCGTGTCTCGCGCGTAGCCGATATCCAGGTGAAGAACGGTCGGAGCGGAACGCTTTGCTTCGTGACCCTCGCTCACGAGTTCGCGACGGCGCGCGGCCTCGCGCTCGAGGAGCGTCACCACATCGTGTACCGCGACGCTACACCAAGCGCGCCTGTCGACGCGCCAAGTCCACTCGACGCCGCAGCGCAGTGGACGCACAGCCTGCACATCGATTCGCGACGTCTCTTTCGTTATTCGGCGCTCACGTTCAACGCGCATCGCATTCACTTCGATATCGAATACTGCAAGGCGGAAGGCTACCCGGGCTTGCTGGTGCACGGACCGCTGCAAGCGAGCCTTCTCGCTGAGCTCGCGGCATCCGTCGGCGGCGGACGCGCGCTGGCGAGCATGTCCTTCCGCGCTGTGCGACCACTCACACAGCCTGTCACGGTGGTCACGAATGCCTTTGAGTGCGCCGAAGGCTTGAACCTGTGGATGTGCGGACCAGACGGCGCAACGACCATGAAAGGAAACGCAACATGGAAAGCGGGAAAGCCCGTCTCATGAGCACCCGTTCGGCACCCTGGCTCATCTGCCTGCTCGTGATCGCGACCAGCCAAGCGATTGCAGGTGAGCGCACCTGGAGAATGGCCACCACACCCAACTACCGCCTGATATCGCAGCTGAACGAGCGCGAGACAGCTGCGTGGATGCGGGGGTTCGACCAGTTCATTCTCTCCACGACCGACGTGCTGAAAATCGACACGCGGGCACTGCCGCCCCTCACCGTGGTGATCTTCGCGAGTGACAAGGAGTACACGCCCTACAAAGCGCTGAAGCCAAACGGTCAAGTCGCCCCGATCGCCGGCCAGTTCGTATGGCGGCCGACGTGGAGCATGATCGGCATGGGGAATGCGTCGGTCGATGACGAATCCCGCCGCACCATCTACCACGAAGCGACGCATTGGCTGATGAGCGCGGATGAAGCGCGCCAGCCCGCCTGGTTCGCCGAAGGCATCGCCGAGATGTTCTCCACCTTCGAGCGCCGCGGCGACAAGGTCAACTGGGCGAAGCCGATCACCAATCACCTCTTGCTGCTGAACGGCGGCGGCGAGATCCCATTGGCGCAGTTCCTGATCGAACCCAGCGCGCTATTCGATCGCGACGATCGCACCAGCCGCTTTTACGCACAGGCCTGGGCGTTCACACATTTCCTCATGTTCTCCGGGAGCGGCGCGCGCCGGCAGGCGCTGCTCAACTTTCTGGGGACCTACAAAACGAAATCCGGCGAAGCCACGGTGGAAGCGGTCTTCGGCCCGACGTTGAACGATGTCGAGCGCGACTTCCGCGACTATGTGCAGCGACGCAGCTGGAATTACATGATCCAGCCGGTGAAGCCCGCCGCAGACCCGCCGGCGCTGCAGCCGGCGCCGGCCGCCTTCGTCGAAGGTTCGCTGGGATTCCTGGCACTCGGCGCGCACCGACTCGATGTGGCGCGCCGACATGCCCAGAAGGCGATCGAGGTCGATGCGAACGCGCCCGAAGGGCACGCGGTGCTCGCCTACCTGGCAGCCGAGGATGACGACTTCGATGCAGCCGTGACGCAGGCCGAGGCCGCGCTGGAGCGCGGCTCGAAGGATGCCGCTCTATTCATCCTGATTGGCGACTCTTATCTGAAAGGCCGCAACAGCCAGAAGCCGGACGCGAAGAAGACTCGCGTGACGATGTACGAGAAAGCGATCAACCTCAGCCCGCGGCGGCTCAACACGTACGAACGGCTTGCGGAGTCGCTGTTCGTCCTCGAGAACCCGCGCGAGGAGGATGCGAAGTTCCTGAGCCTCGGGCGGCGTGCGTTTCCGGGCGAAGACTGGCTGCGCGTTGGAGAAGCCGTGGTGGACTACCGCCTCGGCCGACGCGAGGCGGCGACGACTACGCTTGATGACGTGCTGCTGCCGGAGAGCACGCTCGACGGCGCGCAGCGCGCGTTCGCGGCGAGCACGCGACGCGCCTGGCTCGCCGAGGCGATGAGATTGGAGGTCGAAGCCGCGGTGAACAAGGACGACTTCGCGGGCGCGCGCGCAGTCGTCGTCCGCTATCGCGAACGCAGCGGCGGCGATACCGAGATGGCCTCCTTCCTCGATGAGGTCGACAGCGGGCTGGAGCTGGGCGACCTGATGCGCCGGTACGAGGTGGCGGTACGCGCCAAGAAGAACTCCGAGGCGCGCGCGCTCGCCGACCAGTTGCTGGCCCGGCCGAATCTGCCGGGGAATTTGCGGAAGCACCTGGAGAAGTCCCTCGGCAGGTAATCGCCGCGGAACGCCGGCTGCGTGAACGCACGTCACATCCGCGCGCGCCGGAACGGCACGGGACGGTTCGTCGTTCGGCCAGACCCGAAAATGGATTACATCGGCGCGCTCCGGAATCCCTTATGGTGAGTCGTATGGCCCCAGCGCCCCGACCTACCCTCGATGCGTTCCAGGACTCGCCCTACGCAGCCGAGTTACAACGCGGCGTGAGCAACCGTTACGCCAGCCCGAAACTCGAGGCGGAGTATCTGCAGGCACGGCTCGCCGACGCCCGCTCGCTCGTACGGATTGCCTGCCTCCTCAGCGTGCTGGTCACAGCGCTTCGCGTCGCAGAGCAAGCGATCGGGGGCTGGTGGAACCCCACGATGAGGATCCATCTGGGGTTGGTCTTCGTGATATCGGTCGTGCTCGCGGCGTTGGCGTGGAGCCGTTTCTACGAGCGGCTGTACCTCCCCGTGGCGCAGGTCGGTGTGCCGGCCCGAAACGTGATCGCAACGATCCCCATCGCCTCGGCGGCGGCGCACGGCCATGTCGAGCTCCTCATGTTTCTGCCGTTGATGGTGCTGGGACCGTTCTTCTTCGCCGGCCTGTCCTTTCGATCGGCGCTCATCTCCGTGCTGATGACGGCAGTGTCGTACATCGGCGCCATCATTGCGTTCGGGTTGGAGACTCCGCTGGCGCTTCGCACGAGCGTGTTTCTCACCGTAGCCGTCGCTGCGTGCGCGATGGCGGCATGGCAACTGGACAAGCACGCGCGCACGAGCTTCCTCGAGAGCCGCCTGCTCGCCGAGCTCGCGCAGCTCGACCCGCTGACCGGAATGAAGAATCGACGCGTGTTCGATGCGTGTGGCAGCAGGCGATCGACGACGGGCGCACGATCGCCGTGCTGCTGATCGATGTCGACCACTTCAAGGCGTACAACGACAAGTACGGCCATCAGGCGGGGGATCAGACCCTGCGCCGCGTCGCGCACACTTTGCAGTCCTTCGTCCGCCGGCCGCTCGATGTCTTCGCGCGCTACGGCGGCGAAGAGTTCGCGGCGATTCTTTACGGCGTCGATCCAACGGAAGCGCACGACACGGCCGAACGCATGCGCCGTGCCGTCAGCGACCTCGCCATCGAGCACCGCGCGTCGCGCATCTGTGCGATGGTCACCGTAAGCGTGGGTGTCGCAGCGATTGCCCCGGTGGAGAACCGCAGGTCACGCGGTGGGGTACAGCTGGCGGATGAAGCGCTCTACAAGGCAAAATCGGAAGGTCGCAACCGCGTCGAGCTCATGGACGAAACCGAATACAACGTGCTCATCACCGGCGTGTTCGCGCGCATGAGCTCCCGCGGCAGCGAATAGACCTCCTGAAAACAATGCCTTAGCCGCAGGATCACGGGCTGCAACCGGGCCGCCGCTCGCGTGTTCTTCGGCGATCTCGAGGGAGGCGCCGATGCTGAAAGATGACGCGCGGCCGCTGGACTGGAACGGGCCCCGGCGCCGCTCGTTCAACCGCTTGCGCGAACCCGCCCTGAATCGATCGATCATCGAGCACTTCGAACACTCGGCTCGCCGCTGCAGGGAGCGGATTGCGGTGCGGGATGCGGATCGCGCACTGACGTACGCCGAGCTGTGGGACGGCGTCTCGGGCCTCGCCGAAGTGCTCATCGCCGATACCCGGCCGGGCGATCTGATCGGCATCCTGCTGCCGGCCTGCTCAACCTTTCCCCTCGCCATGCTCGCCTGTCTCGCCGCGGGACGTGCGTTCGTCGTGCTCGATACGGAGTATCCGCGTGAGTGGCTGGATCACGTTCTGGAAGATGCCCGGCCGACGCTGATCCTCGCACTCGATGATCTCTCGGCGGGCGTTCGGGCACTCGCCGGCGTGCGGGTCATTCATCTAACCGGTGTGCCGAAGGCGGCGGGAAAGAACTGGCGACCCGCTGCGCTCGGCTCAGATCAGCCTGCTTGCGTGCTGTTCACCTCCGGCAGCACGGGGCGACCGAAGGGCATCGTCAATAGCCAGCGAAACCTGCTTCAGCGCGTAGCGCAATCGATCAACGCCGCACATATCAACACCGCGGATCGGCTGCTGACTCTCGCGTCGCCTTGCACGATCGTCGGCGTGCGCGACGTGCTGACCGCGCTTTTGGCGGGCGCGAGCATTCACCTTCTCCCACCCCAGGGCGTCGGCGCACGCGAAGTATTGAATGTGATCCGCGAAGAGCAGATCACGATCCTGTTTGCGTTTCCGGCTCTGCTGAGGTCGATCGTCGCGGCCCGCGCGGCGCGGGCTGGCACGGCGCTGCGTCTTGTTCGTGTGGGCGGGGACACGACACTGTGGAGTGACGTTGACAGGCTCCGCAAGTGGCTCGCGCCCGAGGCGGCGATCCAATCGATCTATGCCGCAACGGAAGCGCCGATGATGCAATGGTTCGTCGATGACGACTGCCGCGGCGCCGATGCGCGAGTGCCGATCGGCTATCCGCTCCCCGGGAATCATCTCACCGTGGTCGATGAGAGTGGGCACGCGGTGCAGCCCGGCGAGGTTGGCGAGCTTCTCGTCGCAAGCCCGTACGTGTCACTCGGGCAGTGGGTCGACGGGCGATGCGTCGAGCAGGCCAGTGCATGCGTCGGCGCGCACACGGATCGGCTGTTTCGTACCGGCGATCTCGTGCGGCAGCGACCAGACGGCCTGCTCGACCGCGTCGGCCGCAAGGATCGGCAAGTGAAGATCCGCGGCTCGCGCGTCGATCTCGACGGAGTGGAAGCGGCCATGCGAGCGCATCCCGGCATCCGCGACGCCGCCGCGTTTGCACGCACGAGCAGCGCCGACGGCGCGATCACTCTTGTCGCGTACGTATGCGCGCGCGACGAATCGTCAGCCGGGCTGATCGAGGAATTGAAAGCGCGGCTGCACTGCGTACCCGCACCAATGCGTCCCGCTCGCTTCTATCTCGTCGACGAGATTCCTCGCCTGCCGAGCTCCAAACTGGACGTTCGCGCGCTATCCGCCATCGATAGTGCTCGCGTCCGCAGCGAACGCGCCGAGCCGACGCATGAAGCCGAGCCCACTGATGCGGCTCGCGACCCCATCGCGACAGTTGTGGCGCGCGCGTGGGAAGAGGTGCTGCTCGTGCGCGCTCGGGGGCCGGGGGACGATTTCTTCGAGAACGGCGGCGATTCCCTGAAAGCGATGAGCTTCGTGTCGGAGCTCGAACGCGCGCTGGGGCGTGAGCTGTCACCCGCGCTCCTCAACGAGACACCGAAGTTTGCCCAGCTCTGTGCGCTGCTGCGACAGTCGCGCGCGCCAGACCACGGCTTGCTCGCCACGCTCAAACCGGGGGACGACCTGCTGCCGCCGCTCTTCTTCATCCATGGCGTCGGCGGCAACCTGGTCGAGGTTCTCCCTACGGCACGACGCGTGACGTATCCCGGTGCCGTGATCGGCATACGCGCGCGCGGCCTCGTGCCAGGTGAAACACCCAGCACCAACGCGTATGCCATGGCCGCTGACTATCTCGAAGCGATCAAGCGGCGGCAGCCCATCGGTCCGTACTATTTGTGCGGGTACTCATTTGGCGGCCTCCTGACCTTCGAGATCGCGCGGCAGCTGAAGGAATCGGGGAATGAAGTCGCCTTCGTCGGGCTCTTCGATACGCTCATGAGCCCGGTGCGCTGGCCGCTGCGAGCGTGGCTCATGATGGCCGGCGCGCGCCTTGCCCGACTCGGTGCGATGTTGCTCAAGCCAGCATCGTTACGCACGTCGTCACCGGCTCGCGTTCAGATCTCGCCGCCGAGGCCCATGATCCGGGTGGCGGCGAGCGCGCTGTTCGCATCCGCCCGATATCGCCCTGGGTTCTATCCAGGCCGGCTCACGTTGTTCACACCGCTCGAGCGCGAGCCGGGAATGCCGTCGCTCGAATCCATCTGGCGCCAGCACGCCGACGCCGTCTCGGTGATCGAAACCCCCGGCGCCCACCTGACGATGCTCTCCGCCCCGAACGCGGAGGCCACTGCCGCTCTCTTGACCCAAAGCCTGATGAAGGGCGGCATCGCCCGCCGCTACCGTTTCAGAGCGTCGGCGCGAGAGGCGACAGGTCTCGCGTGCCCCACTTCCACTGGTGCGGCGACTTGATGCGCGCGCGCGGAAACCCGGGCTCGCTCTGCACGGTGCGCAGGATCGCGGCGACGATGAAATCGATCGAGCGGCTGTTGTAGGGGCCATCCCCGAACACGTCCGAGTAGCTCGCGCCGCCCGAGCCGCGCTTGCGGAAATTCGCGTCCGCTTCCTCGACCGCGCTCACGAGCTCATCCCAATTGCGTTGCTGAGCGGCCGTGAACAGCTTCTCGTACGTGATGATGCTCAGGCGGATGCGCTTGAGCCCAGTGCGCTCCGCTGAATCGCTGTGAAAGCGCGACCAGTACTCGGGAAGGCGGCCCTCATGCAGCGCCCGCGCAAGCGCGAATTGATAGCCGAGATTGACCTCCCACGGTGTGAGCCGCTTCTTGCGATCTGCGTACTCCGACAGCTCGGGCAACGTTTGCACCACCCACGTGGGGATGGAGCCGCTCACGATGACGCAAACGAATGCAACGAGGTGGGCCCAGTAAGTGTTGCTTTCGACGCCGTATTGCTTGGACTCCTGCAGCATCAGCGCGTAATGCTTCACGGCCGCTTCGAGATCGTCGGACGGATCGCCGAGCGCGAGCCGCCACTTGATCTGGCCGATGACGTACGCCTTCGGTGTCGTCGTGTAATGATTGCCGATGATCCGGTGCGCACGCTCGACTTCCTTCGGATCGCTGTGCGCGAGCAGCGCGTAGCCGGTCTTTATGGCCGTCAGCGTGCGCTCGATGTCCTCGCGGGTGAACGCGATCTGCTCCTCGGGGCTGATGAGAGTCGGTTTTTCCGGCCTCGGCTGGGTCGCGCGTTTCGACTGTGACGTCGCGACCGGCGACGGCACGGCCGGCGCCGCGGGCCGCTCTGCGCCGCGCACAAGCCCTTTGAGCTTGTCGATGAAATCTTTGATCGCCAACGCAAGTCCCCCCACCGCTCGAACGTATTGTGCCGTGACGAACCGAGCGCGCAGGCCGAAAACCAATGATGGTGTCCGCGCCGCGACCGGAAGCTCCGGCTTGCCCGCGCACGCCCGAAAAACCGACCTGAATCAGACGTTCCCGTCCTCGGCCCGAGACGGTGGCGATCGGCACCCGAAAAATTGAGCTGGACGCGGAACAAAATGGTAGCGGTATCATTTATCCGCGCGAGGGCGGTACCTCATGCAGGGAGAGGCTATGAAAACGACTCGATTCGCCTGCGGGCGATGGCTTTCCACGTTCATCCTGACGATCGGCATCGGAGCACTATCGATGCCGGCGGCCGCGCAAATGGCGGCCGGCAAATCCAAGTTCGTCGGCAGCGCGATGGGCTCGAGCGCTCCGTCGAACTTCAGCACGTACTGGAATCAGGTCACGCCGGAGAACGGCAGCAAGTGGGGGTCGGTCGAGGCCACGCGCAACGTCATGAACTGGAGCCAGGCTCACGTCGCGTATGACTACGCCGTCGCGCGTGGTTTCAAGTTCAAGTTCCATACGCTGGTGTGGGGTGCGCAGTACCCGACCTGGCTCACCAGCACGGGCCTCTCGCAGGCCCAGCAACGCGCTGAAATCGAAGAGTGGATACGGCTAGCCGGCCAGCAGTTTCCGCAGGCCTGGGCCGTGGACGTAGTGAACGAGCCGGTGAAGACACCGCTGCCCTTCAAGGCAGCGCTCGGAGGCGATGGCGCCACGGGATGGGACTGGGTGATCACTGCGTTCCAGCTCGCGCGGCAATACTTCCCGAATGCCAAGCTCCTCATCAACGAGTACGGCACCGAGAACGACCCGAATGCCCGCAATCAGTACCTCACCATCATCAATCTGCTGAAGGCTCGCGGCCTCATCGATGGCATCGGCGTGCAGGCGCACTACTTCAACCTGGACAGCATGAACGCAAGCCAGATGACGACAGCGCTCAACGCGTATGCCGCCACGGGCCTCGATGTGTATATCTCGGAGCTCGACATCACCGGCGGCGGCAGCGACTCGGGGCAGCTCGCGAAATATCAGGACCTGTTCCCGGCGATCTGGAATCACAACAGCGTCAAGGGCATCACCCTGTGGGGCTACATCGTCGGCCAGACGTGGCACACGGGCACCGGGCTGGTGAACAGCAATGGCACGGAACGGCCGGCGAGGGCGTGGCTCAAGGGGTTCGTCTCCGGCAGCGGCACGGGTGGTGGCGGCGGCGTTTGGCTCGAAGCGGAGCGCGGCACGGTTGGCGCGACGTGGAACGACAACATTGCCGACTCGGCGGCTTCCAGCGGTCAGTACGTGACCGTGAAGCCCGGCAACAACAGCACAGCAAGCGCGCCGACGACCGCGGCGGGCTGGGTGCAGTTGCCGTTCACGGTTACGCAGAGCGGCACGTACCGAATGTGGATCCGGCGCAAGACCCCGACCGCGGACGATGACTCGTTCTGGGTACGCATGGACAACGGTGCGTTCGCGATGTGGAACAACATTCCCGTGGCGACGTCGTGGTCCTGGGCGCAGTACCCGAGCACGTTCAACCTGAGCGCGGGCAGCCACACTCTCGTGTTTGGCTATCGCGAAGATGGTGCGCAGCTCGACAAGGTATACATCACCAGTGGCACCGATACGCCGTCGGGTACTGGCGGAACGCCGAACAACTGATGAAAGTGATCGCCGCATCGCTGGTCGTGATTGGCGCCATCGCGGGGCTCGCGGTGAATTGGCCGGTATCGCCGCGTGCGGCGCCGGCCGAGCCGGCACGGCGCGCGGCCAGTCTGGTACCGCGCGCCGTGAACGCAGGCAGCCCGATGAGCTCATCGAGCACGCCGTGGCCAGCAGCGGCGCAGGTCGACGGTCCAACGCTCATCCGCAACATCGAGCGCGCGCTCGTCTCGGTCGATGGGGATGAGCGGGAGCGCGCGCTTTC
>Ga0134122_10003071_pt1 | contig 12322 bp, 8 predicted proteins | sample KB302_FD_96461 | JGI IMG/M metagenome (GOLD analysis project Ga0134122, IMG submission 96461) | Terrestrial soil microbial communities without Nitrogen fertilizer from Kellogg Biological Station, Michigan, USA - KB3-0-2 | ecosystem: Environmental > Terrestrial > Soil > Unclassified ...
CTCCTTCGCGAGCTCGGTCCGGCGTCGCTCACAGCGGCGTCGCCCGCGAGCCGGATCGGTCATCCCCTACCCACGATTTGGTAGAGAGCCGGTGATTCCCGCTTGCACGCCGGGGACGCCGACACTTCCGGTACGATTCGTAACACCCAAGCGTCGGAGGCGAGCTTCCCTCAAGGCGGCGTCTGCAACCCGAAACCTTTATCTGTCAACAAGATGCCATGCGAGGCGGCGGCTGGCACCGGCGTTGCTCTTACCGGAGTCGTCTCACAAGGAGTGTCCATGAATCGACCCAGGCCGGGTGTGCGCCATGCGGGGTTCACGCTGATCGAGCTGCTGACCATTCTAGCGCTGGCTTCGATCCTGCTCGCCTTCAGCATTCCCTCGCTGACCAAGGTGCTGGTGCGCCAGAAGCTCGAGGGGTTGGTGCGCGAAACGAGTATCGCCATGCAGCAGGCCCGGTTTCAGGCGATCCGGACCGGTCAGGCGGGGCAGGTCTGTGCCAGTGCGGGTGCAAAGACCATTACGGCAACCGTGGGAACGAAGACCCTCGCCCTGCTCTATCTACCGACGACCGTCGACTTTGCCGGCCCGCCGCCGCAGCTCGGGATCGACGTGCCGGGGGGTTGCTTCGTCTTCCGTCCGGACGGCTCGGTGGACGTTACCGGCTCGTTTCGCATCGCCGATGCGAAACAGAACTACCTGGAGATCCGGGTAGAGCCGCAGGCGACCGCGAAGGTCCAGGTGCGGAAGTGGAACGACGTCGACAGCAAGTGGTACACCCGGGACCAAGGAGGAAAGCCATGGGATTGGAAAATCTGAGCTCGCCGCGGCCCCGGATGCGGCCGGCTGAGGCCGGCAACGGGCAGAGCGGGTTCTCGTTGGTCGAGGTGCTCATCGCCGCCGGTATCTTTCTGATCGTGGCGCTCGGAGTGCTGCCGATCTTCTCGCAGGCGATCGTCAACAATCGCTCCGGCGCCGACTATACGCAGGCGACCAACTTCGCCAAGTCGGAGGTCGAGCGCTTGTACTCGCTGCCGTTCAGCAGTCCGGAGCTGACGGTTGCGGGCGCGGCGACGGTGCGGACCGACTACTTCTCGCAGAAGGACCAGAAGTGGGTGGTCGGCGTACCCTCGGCGGGCGACCCGCCGCAGTGGACGCGCACCACCACGATTCGCCAGTACGGTCTGGGCGGGATGGTGGACTTCGACGAGGACGGAACGCTGGAAGGTCCGCTCCCCGCGGGAGCCCCGGCATCGGCCGTTCATGCCAAGGAGATCGAGGTGCAGGTGGTGAGCGGTCGCGCCGTCGGCAACACCTTCGGTGTCGCCAAGCGAATTACCCTGAAGGTTTTCAAGGCTTATTGAGGAGCTGCTGATGAGCTCACAACACGAGCGCAACGCCGTACGGCCCGGGCAGGGCGGGTTCACTCTCATCGAGCTGACGGTCGCCTTGGGCGTGACCACCATCGTCATGCTCGGCATCCTGGCGCTGTTCGACTTCAACAACAAGCTGACCCGCATCCAGACCAACGTGGCGGACATGCAGCAGTCGATGCGCATCGCGCAGTACGACATGGTGCGCATGCTGCGGGTCGCGGGCCGGGGCGGTCTGACGTCGACCTTGCCTGGCCAGGTCTATCCGACAGGCACCGGAGTTTCGATCCTCAGCGGCGCCAGCGTGGGGACCAACACTTATCTCGTTCCTGGTGACACGAGCTCTCCGAAGCTGCTGCAGGGGACGGACGTCCTGACCCTGCGCGGCGCGTTCTCGACGCCGATCTATCAGGTCAAGTACGCGGACGCGGCCTCTTTCGTGCCCACCGGTCCCGGCGCTCCGACTCCCACCAATGCCACCGGCGGCTCGGTGCTGATCTGCACCCGGGCACCGACCGGCGTCGATCAGGACCTCAGCACGCTGACCGGGCTGATCGACGCCGCCCAGCTTTCGCCGTCGTCAGCGAGGAAGGAAGCGATCATCCTGGTCAGCCCGCAGAGCGACGGGATCTACGCCGTCGTGCAGCTCGACCCGGCGACCTCGTCGAAGTTCGCGACCTCTCCCTCCTGCCTGGGCGGCAGCGGTGTCATCCTGACGTTCATCAGCGACCGCACCCAGACGCTGGTGAGCCAGTACCGCAACCTCTATCCGGCCCCGGTCGGCGCGAATCTGCCTGCCGCCTTGACCAAGGTGGCCTTCGTCGCCGTCCTGGAGGAGTACCGCTTCTATCTGCGGGAGGACCACTCGATCCAGGGCAATACGAGCAGCGATCTGACGCCCGTGCTCTCCCGCGCGCGCTTCTATCCGGGAACCAACCTGCCGTACGCCGGGGACGTTGCCAGCATGAGCCAGGACGTCGCCGACGGCGTCCTTGATCTGCAGTTCACGCTCGGCCTCGACGTCAACAACGACGGCCAGGTGACCGAGAGCACGACGAACCCGGCGACCGACGAGTGGCTGGGGAACTCCGCCGGAGAAGCGCCGATCGCCGGCGGCCTGAAGTTCATCCGCGTCTCCACTTTGACGCGAACCAACCGGCCGGACAACAAGTACACCGCGCCGGACCTGCCGCGGATCGAGGATCACGTCTACAGCCTGAGCGATCCTGCGGACCGAGTGAATGGCACCAACGCCCGGAAGTACCGCCGCCGCCTGTTCCAGACCATCGCCAACGTAAGGAACCTGACGACATGAGCGATTCACGTGCAATTTCGGCCCTTTCCGCAAAGCCCCGGCCCTCTCGGGAGAGCGGCAGCGCCTATGTGCTGACGTTGATGGTGCTGGTGGTTCTTTCGCTGCTCGGTCTCGTCCTGGCCCTGATCACGCAGAGCGAGGTGGAGATCGGCGCCAACGAGCGCACGGTCAACCGGGTCTTCTACGGCGCGGAGGCCGGCATCTCGGCCGCCGTGACCAACCTGATCGTCGCCAACGGCATCGCCGGCATCAAGATCGAGAGCATGGACCAGGGCTCGACGATCTACGGCACTCGCACGCAGGTGGCGCCGTTTCTCCAGCTCAACGCCGGTCCCGCCGAGCTGTCTCAGATCAATCAGGACAGCGATTACAAGGCGGTCACCTACGGCGTGAGCGCCACCGCCGTCCGCTTCGGCAAGCAGAGCTCGACCGTGGAGTCGAGCCTCGGCACCAAGACGCTGGAGCTCAACATCACGGTCACGCCGTTCGAAGAGGTCCTGCCGATTCAAGACTTCAAGAAGAACAGCGGCAGGTACAAGCCCTCCTGATTCTTTTATTCATTTGATCTTCGACCCGATCGAGGAGATTGTCATGTTCACCGAGCTCCGGCTGCGTCCCATCCTTCATCCGCTGATCCTGGCGGTCCTGCTGGTTTTCCTGGGGGCGTTGGTCTCAGTTTCAGCCCGGCCCGCCTGGGGCGATGACCGCCAGTTGTTGCGCGAGTCGACCGGCGATCCCTATCTGTTCATTCTTCTCGACACGTCGGGATCGATGCAGGAGGAGCCGGAGACCAGCAACAACGCGTTCGCCGGCGGCGACGACGCGGCTTCGAAGCTGTATCAGGCGAAGGAAGCGCTCTACCAGGTGATGTCCGAGTTCGACACCATCAACTTTGGCTTCGCTACTTTCAACCAGGACGACCTGCATGCCGAGCGCAAGCACTTCATCTATCAACCGACGTCGAACCCGTCCTGGAGCGCGACGTTGGGCTATCCGGTCCAGGGCCAGAGCTATATTTTCGGCGGCGGTGCAGCCAGCAACACGCAGTACAGTTGCGGCTCGCCGCTGACGGTGCCGGCGAGCGGCAGCAACCTCGACGATCTGGTTCAGTATCCGCGTACCGGCGACCTCGGCAACCAGACCCTCGGGACCTGGCTGAAGCAGGGCACCCGCACCTATTACGTCGAGACCCGGATCAAGGCAGGGGGCGGGACGCTGGGTAACGCCACGCTGCAGATCGAAGTCCGGCGCCGGCGGGTGGACACCGTAGGCTCGAACAACTGCGGCAGCAGTCCACCCAGCAACACCGACTTCGACAACGACACGGGATTCATCACTCTCACCTACGCGTTCGTCACCGACGCCCTGCTGCGGGTGCCGGTGAGCGACATCACGGCGGGCAATACTTGCGCGGGCTGGGATCCGAACACGGACAACTCCAGCGACGATTACATCATCACCTCCACGAGTCCGGACACCACGGTGAACCTCAAGTATCCGACGACGGTGAACCCCGCCTTTTCCAGCAACCGGCGATTCGATTCGGGCGACATGCTGCCGCTGGACTGGACGCGCGACAACAAGGACGAAATCCTGCGCCGGCTGGCGCCGAACCTCCGCCTGGGGGAGTCGGTGCCGGACTTCCGCCAGGCGCGCTACTTCGAGGACGTTTCGACGAGCGTCAACAACTCCGACCGCGCCCTGAAGCTGCGCAGCGCCAGCGTCCGGCCGTTGCTCGCCGAGGGAAATACGCCTCTCGGCAACTCGATCGAATCCTTCCGCACCTGGTACGCCGGCTGCGCGCAGGGCACCTGCCCCAAGAACACCGGCTGGAAGGACGTGGCAGCGCTGAACGATCCCAACTGGCCGTGCCGCAAGAAGTTCCTCCTGGTGCTGACCGACGGCGACGAGACGTGCAGCAACGGCAACGGCGCCTGCAGCGCCACCGCTTCGTTGCGCGCCCAGGAAGCCATCACCACCTTCGTCGTCGCTTTCGGCCTGCCTGGGGGCAGCAACGTGCTGACGTGCATGGCGGCCAACGGCGGCAGCGGCCAGCCGATCCTGCCGGAAAACCAGGCCGCTCTGATCGCCGCGCTGCGCAACATCTTCGGTGCCATCAAGGAGCAGTCCCGCACGTTCGCTTCGGCGGCGGTGCCGGGCGTGCAGGCCGAGGTGCAGGACAAGATCTACCTGACCAACTTCACGCCCTTGAACAACAACGCCTACTGGGACGGGCACGTCGATGCTTATCTGAAACCTCTGCCCTTGACCACCAGCGGTTTCCCCGACAAGTCGCGGACCTGCGCCAGCGGCCTCACCAGCGCCTGCCACGCCTGGGACGCCGGAGTGAAGATCCTGGACCTCGCGCCGGCCGACTCCGAGCTGACCGGCACGTCCCCCAACTTCCACATCGGCGGCAGCAACAACCAGCGGCGCGTCTTCTACAACCAGAACGTCACGCCGGTACCGGTGCCGCTGAGCCGCAAGCTGCTGCTGCCGCAGTCGACGACGACGGACAAGACCGATCTGTATGTCGGGCTGGGCGTGCCGGTACCCAACTTCGGCAACACCTCCGAGGTGAACGCCGCGGACCAGAAGGTGCGCGACATCCTGAAGGCCACCTTCAAGAAGAAGACGGACACGGTCAACTCGTCGACCGGCACGATGAACATCACTTACCTGCTGGGCGACATCTTCCACTCCAACCCCATCGTGCTCAGCGCGCCGAGCCGGGCCATCTACTTCGCCGCGGATCTCTACACCAAGGACAAGAAGTGCTTCGAGGGCGATCCCGGCTACCGGTGTTTCGCCGCCAAGCACGAGCTGCGGCGCAAGATGCTGCTCGTCGGCGCCAATGACCAGCAGATCCACGTTTTCGACGCCGGTATCTTCCGCGGCAACGCCGACACCGGCAAGTTCGACGACGGCACCGGTTACGAGATCCTCTCCTACGTGCCGCGGCCGGTGCTGCCGAACCTGCAGGCGGTGATGAACGACACCACGCAGCACTGGGGCGTGGATGGCACCATCCGCACCGACGACGTGTTCATCGACCCGAGTCACAACGGCACTCCCACCGACACCGAGCGGGAGTGGCGCACCGTGGTGATCGGCGGTCTGCGGGAGGCCGAGGCCGGCTACTACGCCCTCGACCTGACGCAGCCCGACACGCTCGGAACCGACGACGTGCCGCAGCCCAGCAGCACCTGGGTGCCTTCCTGCTGGAACGGCGGCACCGGCTGCGGGACCGTGCCTTTCGGCTCCGTGCTGTGGAGCTTCACCGACACCAGCGACGAGGAGAAGCCGGCCCCCAACGGCTTCCCGGACCTCGGGGCCACCTGGTCGATCGCCAACACCGGCAGGATCCTGGTGAAGACCACCGACAGCCCGCCGAAGCTGCTCGACAAGTACGTCGCCGTGTTCGGCGGCGGCATGGACCCGGACAAGCTGAACCGGCGAGGCAACTGGCTTTATATGGTGGACATCGAGACCGGCAAGGCGATCTACAAGCGGCAGCTCGAGGGCTCGGCGCCGAGCGATCCGGCCGCCGTCGACACCGACCAGGACGGTTACATCGACACCATCTATATCGGCACCACCGCGGGCTATATGTACAAGGTGAACGCCCGCAACGCCGGCACGTTCGAGAACAACGCCTCGACGAACAACCAGTGGAAGATCACCGACGCCGCCTGGGATCCGTTCAAGGTCTTCGACGCCTTGCAGGCGGATACCGGCAAGCGGGGGCAGATCTTCTTCGCCCCGGCCGTCCTCTTCGTCACCCAGCTCGGCAAGTACGCCCTCGCCTTCGGCACCGGCAACCGCGAGGACCTGTGGGCGAAGGACCAGACCCCTGGCGCCTTCTACATGATCCTGGACGACAACTTTCAGAAGGGCATGGCACCGAAGACCGAGTCGCAGTACACGAACCTCACCTCCGTCACCTCGGTGCCGGGGAGCACCAACTACCTGCTGTCGCCGACCAGCGGCAATCAGGCCGGCTGGTACCTGCGGCTCGACGCGGACGAGCGGATCATCACCACGCCATTCGCCCTCTCGGGGATCACGATCTTCACCTCCTACGACCCGCGCACGGACATCGTCACCCCCGGCGTTTGCGCCCAGTCGGGTGAGAGCAACATTTTCACCGTCTACACGACGAACGGCAACCCCGTGGACCCGGCGCTCGGCGCCCGGTTCGAACGGCGATCCGATTTCGTCACCAACCCGTTCGTCGAGCTCAGCGTGACCAAGAACCGGCTCAACAGCGGCGGCACCGGCGGCAACACCTCGCCGAACCTCTGCGCGGACAAGAGCGCGGTCACGCAAGCGTTGAAGACGATGTTCGCCAGCAACTGCCAGTTCACCAGTTATACTCAGAACATTGAGACCATTCAGTCGGACAGCGGTCTGGTCTGCATCGCGCCGGTGCCGATCTGCGTGGTGAGGAAGAACTGGAAGGAGGACTAGCAGTGAAGAGAGTCATCTGGAGCCGGCGGGCGGCGCTGGGGATCTGCCTGCTGGCGGCGAGCTTCGGGACAGCCGTTCCGGCCCGGGCGGACTGGCTGGTGACTCGCGAGGGAGCCAAGGTGGAGACCAAGGGTCCCTGGAAAGTGAACGGCAAGCGAGTCATCTTCACCGAGCCGGACGGTACCCTGGCGTCGCTCCGGCTGGCGGACGTCGATCTCGACGCCAGCCAGCGGGTGACCGCCGAAGCCGCCCAGGCCAAGCCGGCGGATGCGGCGCCCGCGGCGGAGAAGAAGAAGTCCGTTCGAGTGCTCACGGACAAGGACTTTGCCCATCCCGAGGCGGCAGCGGCGGAAACCGCGGCCGCCGAGGCGCCGGCGGCGGCTGGCGGCGAGACCACCCCCGAAAAGCCGGAGGCCGCCAACCGGCTCCAGGTGGCGAACTGGAAGCAGGTGTACAGCCAGGAATCGCGCACCATGGAGATCAGCGGCTCGGTGCGCAACACCAGCCAGGACCTCCTCGGCGCCATCGGGGTGACGGTCCACCTGCTCGACGACAAGGGGCAGCAGATCGCCGAGCAGTCGGCCTCGCTCAACACCCGTTCCCTGAAACCAGGCCAGGATACGGGCTTCAAAGCGGTGTTTCCCGGTATCGGCTTCTTCGATACCGCGAAGTTCGAGGTGCAGGCGCTGCCCCTCGCTCTCCGGCCGAGTCCGGAGACACCCCCTGCGGCTCAGCCCGCCGAGGAAACGCCCCCGCAGCCTCCTCCCTTCTGAATCTCCCTTGATTCGACGGGGCTCCCTCTGGGGGCCCCGTCAACTTTCTCCCGCGGCGATTCCTTCCGGCGGAAACCAGAGCAGCGCGCGGGCGCCGCCGCCTTCGCGATCCTCCAGGCGGATGCGTCCGCCGTGCAGCACCACGATGCGCTGAGCGAGGGCGAGGCCCAGCCCCACGCCGCCGGCGCGGCCGGTGACGAAAGGGTGGAACAGCCGCTCGCGGATGTCGGCAGGGATCCCGGCGCCGCGGTCCTCGATGGCGACCTCCACGCCGTCCGGCTGCGCCTGGACGGTCACCTCGACCGGTCCGGCATGGCCCGCCTCGCGCTCGGCCTGGACGGCGTTGTGCAGCAGGTTGCGCACGGCCCGCTCGAGCAGTTGCGGATCGCCGCGCAGCCGCGCGAGGCCGGCGCCGGCCTCGCGGACCCGGACCTCGAAGCCGCCCAGGGCGGGATCGCTCGCGGCCCGCTGCAGCAGCGGCAGGAGCGTGAGCTCCTGCATCCGCGCGGTTCCCGGCCGCGCGAAGGAGAGGAAGTCTTCGAGCACGCGCTGGAGGTGGTCGGCCTCGCTGCGGATCTCGCCGAGAAAATCGGCGATCGAATCCTCTCCGGGCCGCCGCTCGATGAGCGTCAGATAGCCGCGCAACGTCGCCAGGCTGTTGCGCAGCTCGTGCGCCACTCCGCCGGCCAGCTCGCCGAGCCGGGCGAGGCTCTCCGACAGCCGGCTCTCCTCGGCGGCCCGCCGCGCCTCCGTCAGGTCGGCGAACAGCACCAGGTATCCTCGCGTGCCGCCGTCGTCGCGCCGCAGCGGATGGACGGTCAGCCCCAGGGTGCGCAGGATCTCGCCGACGCGCACCGAGACCTCCTGGCGTTGCGGACCGCCCCCCTGGCCGATGGCGCCGGCGAGGAGCCCTTCCAGCTCCGGGCGCTCGCGCAGCACGACGGCGAGGGGCGTGCCGGCCGGCGGCGAGTCGATCTCGAGCAGCTCCGTGCCGACGGCGTTGACGGCCAGCACCTGGCCCTGGCCGTCGAGGAGGAGGAGGCCGCTCTGCAGGCTCGCCGACAGCGTGCGCTCGATGACGGCGATCTCGTCGTCTCCGGCCGCGGTCTTCGCCAGCCCCGCGACCGCGCGTTCGAAGGTCGCCAGCAGGAAGTCGATCTCACCTTCCCCCAGGCCTGGTTCCCCCACCTGCTTCGCCCGTTCGAGGAGCGTCTCGAAGGGGGCCAGCAGGTGGCGGGTGAAGACGACGACGAGCAGCATGAGCGCGCCGTTGATGGCGAGCACCACGGCCGAGAGGATGCGCATGCCGCGGAGCTGTCCGGCGAGCGCCCCGGCCGCCAGATCCACCCGCACGAAGCGCCGGCCTTCACGGGTGGCCAGGGGAGCGAAGCCGACGACCGCCTCCGGCGAAGCCGGGTCGGGTCCCACGCCGAGAGGACGGACGAGCTGCCGTCCCGCGGCCGGAGCCAGCAGGTTGGAGCTAGGCAGGTCTCCTGCCACCGCCACCGCGGCGCCGCCGGCATCCACCAGCGCTACGCCTCGCGCCAGGGGCACCGCCTCGCGCAGGAGCTGGGGAGCCGGCGACAGGTCCCCGCCGGGGCTCGCGGCGAGACGGTCGGCCACGGCGCGCGCCAGACGGGCGGCCTCCTGCTGGCGCTCGGCGGCGAGCAGCGACAGGGCGTTGCGGTAGGAAAAGAGAGTGAACGTGGAGAGCACGACGAGGAGGAGGAGCGCCACCGGCAGCAGGATCAGGACCTCGCGGCGCAATCCCAAGCGGCGCCAGGGGCGGGTCTCGCCGCCGGAGCTCATAGCAGCCGCGCATAGGCCTGGACGAGGGGCTCGCCGGCGAACAGGGCGACCAGCCCGCCCAGGGCCAGGAAGGCGCCGAACGGCAGCTTGGATCTGGCGCCGAAACCGCCCCAGGCCATCAGGGCGATGCCCACCACCGCCCCGGAGAGGGCGCCGAAAAAGAGCGCCACCAGCGTTCCCTTCCAGCCGAGAAAAGCGCCGATCATCGCCAGCATCTTGACGTCTCCGAGCCCCATGCCTTCCTCGTGACGGAGCAGGTACCAGCCCGACCAGACGGCAAGCAGCACGCCGGCCCCGAGCAGGGCGCCGGCGGCCGCTCCCGCCAGCGCACCCCAGGGACCGTCCCAAAGCCTCGCCCAGGGCAGTAGAGGCTGCAGGAGGATGCCGAGCGCGACCCCAGGGTAGGTCAGCGCGTCGGGCAGCAGCATGTGCTCGACGTCGATGATCGCCAGCGCCAGCAGCAGCGAGCAGAAGACCGCCGCGGCGACGGCGTCGAAGGAGATGCCGAAGCGCAGCAGGCAGGCGACGAAGAGCGCAGAGGTGGCGGCCTCGATCCCGGGATAGCGCCAGGAGATCCGCGCCCGGCAGGCGCGGCAGCGGCCGCCGAGGAGCAGGTACGAGAGCACCGGGACGTTGTCGAGCGCGCGGATGGGGGCTTCGCACTCAGGACAGCGCGAGCGCGGCAGCACGGTCGAGATCCCCCGCGGCAGGCGGTAGATGAGGACGTTGAGATAGCTGCCCACGATCAGACCGAGGACCGCGGCGTAGACGCCGAGGAGGGCTTGGAGATGCACGGCCCGGGGATTCTATGCCATTCGGCGACGGCGCCCTGGCGCGAGCAGGACGGCGGCTCCGGCGACGAGGGCGAGCAGGCTGACGGCGGCGCCCGGGACGAGCAGCGGCTCGCGGTAGCGCAGCACGAGCCGGTGGTCGCCGGCCGGCAGCGCCACCCCGAGCTGGCAGGCGGCGGTGGGATAGGTGGCCAGCGGCCGGCCGTCGAGCAATGCCTGCCAGCCGTGGTCGTAGGTCATGGCGGCGACGAAGAACGCTCCGTCGCCGGCCTGATAGCGAAACTCGATCCGGCCGCCGTCGTCCTTGACCTCGCGCAGGCGCGGCGGGCGTGCATAGGTCGCGGTCTCCAGCGGCCGGCCCGGCCTTGCGCAGTGGTCGTGGCGGGCGACCCGCCAGCGTCCGGCGCGGGCGGCGGCCAGAGCGGCGGCGTGGCTGGGGTGGAAGGTAACCTGCGGCACGAAGCGGAAGCGGGGGAGCACGGCCGCGTTCGCCATCTTGCGCTTGGGCGTCGCACTCGGATCGCTCAGGGCCGCTTCCCTCTCCTGCTCGGTCAGCGAGCGCAGCAGGGTCCCCACGTTCCAGGCGCCGAGATAGCGGTAGGCCATCGGCGGCGTGGCCGCCTCGGCCCGTAGGATGTCTTCGGACTTCTGGGCCCACGGGGTGAGCATCATGTCGAAGTCGATGTCGAAGGCGTAGGGGATGCCCCACAGGAGGCCGACGTAGGGATCCAGCCGTGAGACGTAGGTGTGGGCGATCCTCGACTCCGGCTCGCCGCCGCTCCAGATCAGATCCCGCGTACCCGACGGCGCGTCCTCGGTGAAGATGCGGTCCCGCACCGGCAGCAGCGCCGCCGCCAGGGGCGGCGGCTCGCGGTAGACCGAGGCCGGCAGCGTGCGCAGCAGGCCGTGCCCGTAGTGCCAGAGGTCGGCGGCAAGGAGGAGGACGGCGAGGATCTCGAGCCAGCGCCGCGACGGGCGCCGCCAGCGGCAGAGGGCGAGGAGAAGGGCGACCGCGGCGGCGGTCCCCACCGCCGCCCAGCTCTCTCGCTGCAGATAGAGAACGGCCATGCCGCGGTCGACCGGCGTGAGGGTGGGAGCTCCCTGCGAATAGACGAGCCAGACGGCGGCTCCGGGCGCCCAGACGAGGAGCAGCGCCAGACCGAGGGCGGTCGCCATCACCACCAGCGCGAGCGCCTGCGGCAGGTCGGCCGCCTGCCTGCGGCCGGCGTCGCGCTCGTCGAGAAGCCGCTGCCAGCCGAGGATGCCGGCGATGGCGAGAGCGAGGACGGCCAGGATGACGAACTTCTCCGGATAGCGCAGCACCGCCAGCATCGGGATCGCCCTGCGCAGCCCGGCGTAGACGGGGTTGTGCCGCCCCAGCGCGAGGAAGCAGCCGGCGGCGAAGCAGAGGGCCCAGGCGGCGCGCCGTGGAATGCGGGAGCTGAGCAGGGCCGACGCTCCCAGCACCGCCAGCAGAAGCCCCGGATACAGCGACTCGACGTATGGGTAATCCCGGTCGTTGAGCTTCCAACCGAGAAACAAGCCCTCCTGGATGAGCGCCGGATCGCCGAAGAAACGCGGGAACACCGTCTCGATCAAGCGCTCCGGCCGCATCGACCAGACCGTCGCCACCCGCGAGGAAAGATCCCGGCGGGGCGATTCCGCCAGCCGGTGCAGGGCAGGGATCAACTGCACGGCGGCGAGGGCGATGGCGAACAGCAGCGGCACCAGCACCCGCGGCGCGGCGGCTGTTCGGCGGCCGGCCGCGGAGGCGGCCAGTGCCAGCAGCGC